>JGI24186J35511_1000876_pt1 | contig 10684 bp, 7 predicted proteins | sample YNPBryulayer2012_FD_35511 | JGI IMG/M metagenome (IMG submission 35511) | reverse complement strand
TCCTCCATGCCCCATTCTAATCGAACTTCTAGGGAATCGCTAAGGCTGCCGCCAATACTTGCCCGCGATCGCGGCCGGGTGTTGGCACTGATGCGTCGGCTCTCCCAGGCCAGCAACGGTGAGGCCAGCAGCTTGCAGCAGCAACTGGCCAGCCTGATTGCGCGCTCCCACGCAGCTTACCAGGCGCGAATGGCGGTGCGGCCAGCCATCTCCTATCCGCCGGAGCTGCCGGTTAGCGAGCGGGCCGAAGAGATCGCTGCGCTCATTGCACACCACCGTGTGGTGGTGGTTTGTGGGGAGACGGGTTCTGGCAAAACGACCCAACTGCCCAAGATCTGTCTGGCAGCTGGCCGGGGCATCAGCGGCCAGATTGCCCATACTCAGCCGCGGCGGATTGCGGCGCGAACAACGGCAGCGCGGATCGCCGAAGAGTTGGGGGAGCCGCTTGGCCGAAGCGTCGGTTACCGTGTCCGTTTTCAAGAGGTGGCGAACCCGGAGGGGTTCATCACCCTGATGACCGATGGGATTCTGCTGAGCGAGACGCAGCGCGATCCTTGGCTTGCTGGGTACGACACGATCATCATCGACGAAGCGCACGAACGCAGCCTCAACATCGACTTTCTTCTTGGGTATCTGCGCCGGTTGCTGGAAAAACGCGATGACCTACATCTGGTGATCACCAGTGCCACACTTGAGGCAGAGCGCTTTGTCGACCACTTTTGCCCAGTGGCGGGCAAGGTGCCAGTGGTGGAAGTCAGCGGGCGGACCTATCCGGTACAGATCCGCTACCGGCCAATCGAAATGGCAGAAGAGAGCGAGGCGCCGCTCTATGAGGCGATTGTGGCCTGTCTGGCCGAGGCGTGGCGCGAAGGGGCGGGGGATGCCCTTATTTTTCTCCCCGGAGAGCGGGAGATCCGCGAGGCGCGGGCAGTGATCGAAGGCTCAGCCAGCCTCAAACACGAATTCGAGGTTCTTCCCCTCTTTGCCCGTCAGTCGCCTGCCGAGCAGGCGCGGGTCTTTCAGCGCAGTAACCGACTGCGTGTAATACTGGCTACCAACGTTGCCGAGACTTCACTTACCGTTCCCAACATCCGCTACGTAATCGATTCAGGGCTGGCGCGGATCAACCGCTACAACCCGCGCACCCGGGTGGAACAGCTGAAAATTGAACCAATCAGCCAGGCGGCCGCCAAACAGCGGGCCGGACGGTGCGGACGGGTGATGGCTGGGGTCTGTTTTCGGCTCTATAGCGAGGAGGAGTTTGCTGCCCGTCCGGTTCAGACTGACCCCGAGATCCTGCGCACCTCGCTTGCGGCGGTGGTGTTGCGTATGGCCGACCTTGGGTTGGGTGAGGTCGCATCTTTCCCGTTCCTTGACCCTCCGCCGCGCCGCGCAGTGGAGGGGGCCTACCAGGAGCTAATTGAGTTGGGGGCGATAGAGGGGCAGACGCGGCAACTCACCCCCGTGGGGAAGCTCTTGGCCCGGATGCCAATCGACCCGCATCTGGGGCGGCTGCTAGTAGCTGGGCATGAGCGCGGCTGTCTGCGCGAAATGCGCCTCTTGGCTGCTGCCCTCTCGGTGCCCGATCCGCGTTTGCGGCCTGCTGGGCAAGAGGCGCAGGCCGACCAGAAGCATGCCCTTTTTCGCGGCGGCGAGCGCGACGCCAAGTCGGAGTTTTGTTGGTTTCTCAACCTCTGGTCAGCCTGGCGCGAAGCCAGCCGCCACCTGAGCAGCAACAAGCAGCGCCAGTGGGCAAGCAGCCACTTCCTCTCCTGGCTGCGGCTACGCGAGTGGCACGAGGTGGCCGGGCAGCTCCACGCCTTGACTGGAGAGTTGGGCTGGGTGGAGAACGAAACGCCGGCCAGCTATGAGGCGATCCACACGGCACTTCTGACCGCACTCCCGCACGGAGTGGGGATGCGCGCGCGTGAGGAGAAACCAGAGCACCGCGGCAGCTACCTAGGAGCCAAGGGGGTCCGCTTCTGGCTTCATCCGCAAAGCGCTGCGGTGCGCCGCGCTGCCCCCCAATGGGTGCTGGCTGCTGAACGGGTGGAGACGACCCGTCTGTACGCGCGCACCGTAGCAGCGATCGACCCGCGGTGGATCGAAGCGGCGGTGCCGCATCTGATCGTGCGCGAAGTGGGTGAACCGCATTGGAATGGCCGCGCAGGCGAAGTGCGTGGGCTGGAGCGCGGTTCGCTCTTTGGTTTGCCGGTCTATTCGGGACGCTCGGTTGCGTACCGCCATATCGATCCGCTGCTCTGCCGTCAGCTCTTTATCCGCGAAGGGCTGGTGGCTGGCGACCTGCCGCCGCAGCGCATCGCCCGGATGCCCTTTTTGCAGCATAACCTCAAGCTTGTTGTTGAGCTGCGCGAGCTGGAGCAGCGGTTGCGCCGCCCCGATCTGGTCGATGAGACGCTCATTGCTGCCTTCTACGAACAGCGCATCCCCGCCGATGTTGTCGACCTGGCCAGTTTCGAAGCGTGGCGGCGGGAGATCGAGCGCCGCGAACCCAAGTGGCTCTTTCTAACCAAAGAGATGCTGCTAACCCACGACGCGGCCGGGGCGGTTACCGAACGGTTTCCTGCCACTTTTGACCTCTTTGGCCAGCCGCTCCCCCTTAGCTATGTCCATGACCCTGCCGCGCGCGACGATGGGGTGACGCTGACGGTGCCACTTGCGCTGCTTAACCAGATTCCAGCGGCCCGTTGCGAATGGCTGGTGCCAGGGATGCTGGAAGAGAAGGTGCTGCTTCTGATCAAGAGTCTGCCCAACAAGCAAAAACACCACTTGCAACCCCACGCCGAGCGTGCCCGCGCTTTTGTTGCGGCGGCTGGCGAGCATCCCGAGTGGTTCAAGGAGCCGCTCTTGGTGGTACTGTCCCGCTGGGTGGCAGAGCAGACCGGTTTGGCTACCCAGCCAGGGCACTTTCGCCTGGAGACGCTGCCGCCGCACGCCTTTATGAATTTCCGAGTGGTCGATAGTCATGGCCAAGTGGTGCGCGAAGGGCGGCAGCTCGATGCGCTGAAACGCGAGCTGGGTGGGCAGGCGCGCGGCGCTTTTGCAGAACTGGCGGCCCGTTGGCAGGCGCAGCACCAGGAGGTGAGTAGCGCGTCAATCGGCAAACCGCCTCGTATGCAAGGCGAGCAGGCGTTGCCGGCACCACAGCGCTTTGCTTCGGAAAATAGGGCGCGCAACGGGGCCTTGCCTTTAATAGAGAAGAGCCATAACTTGGCCAAGCCCACAACAAACAGGGCAGAGACGGAGCCAACAGGCCCAGCTACCGATTGGGTCTGGGGGACGTTGCCCGAGATTGCCGAAGCGGTGGTGGCTGGTGTGGCTACGGTCGGTTTTCCGGCGCTGGCTGATGCCGGCGAGGCAGGGGTGGTGCTGCGCCTCTTCGATACCGAAGAGGCGGCTGCGGCAGCACATCGCCGCGGGCTTCTGCGGCTATTTACCCTGGCGCTCAAAGAGCCAGTCCGCGCGTTGGCCAAACGCCGCGAGTTTCAGCAGCTTTCCCTCCTGTGGCTTGCCCGTGGCAGGAGCGAACCGCTTGAGCAGACACTGGTTGAAGCAGCGCTTAGCCAAGTCTGCCTGGCCGAGCCGCTTCCCCGCGACGAAGCAACGTTTCTTGAGCGCGTGCGCCTTGGGCGCGAGAAGTTCCTGCTTGTTGCCGATGCGCTGATGCGCGCGGCAATTGGGTGGTTTGCCGCCATCGACCCGATCGAAAAACGCCTGGTTCGCCTGGAGGCGGCCCATCCGCAGGCGGTTGCCGACATCCGCGCCCAATTGGCGGGACTCTTCCCAGCCGGTTTTTTTACCCAAACACCGTTGGCACGCCTTAATCACTATCCGCGTTACCTTAAAGGGATTGACGTCCGTTTGGATAAGCTCAGCAAAGACCCTGCGCGCGATCAGCGCTGGCAGCGCGAATGGCAAGAGGCAGCGCGTCCCTGGCAACGGGCGGTGGCTGAACTGCGCGGCCCGATGCCCCCCTTCTTTGTCGAATACCGTTGGCTCCTTGAGGAGCTGCGCGTCGGGCTCTTTGCTTCCGAGCTCAAAACCCCTGTGCCGGTAAGCGTCAAACGGCTGCTGCGGCTCTGGGGGCAACAAGAGGGCTAAGAAGAGACCGAAACAAGCCCGGCTCTTTTTCGGTGCGCGGGGTGAAGATTTTGCACCAAACGGGTGCAGCACGACGCTCGCCCATCATGCCAGCAGTCGCCAACCATTGATGAAGGCTGGAAAACCCCCGTAAAAAACTATCTGGCATGGTCTTTGCTCCACTGCTCTTGCCTATTTTTTTCCTTCAGGAGCTGAGCCATGACCCAATCGCTTTCCCTTCTTATCGGAACTGCGCTGGCCTTTTCGCCCCTAGTGCTTTCGGCTGCGGAGTTGGAAACGCCGCCTTTTACTGGCAGCGCAACGCTGGTTAGCGACTACGTTTTCCGCGGCATTAGCCAAACGCAACACCGCCCAGCGGTGCAGGTGGGGCTCGAGTACGCCCATCCTACCGGCTTTTATGTTGGCACCTGGGCTTCTAACGTCAGCTGGGTGCGCGAGACCAATCTCAAACGCGACAACAGCTTGGAGTGGGATTTCTACGGCGGGTATCGGGGGGCCTTGATAGGGGATCTCACCTGGGATGTCGGTGTGCTCACCTACTACTACCCAGGGTCGGTGTTACCCGGCGCTGTTGATGCCAATTCGACCGAAGTCTATGCCGGGTTGGGCTGGAAATTCGTGACGGCGAAGTACGCCCACACCGTCTCTTCCCACCTCTTTGGCTGGACCGGACCAGGCGGCGAGAAGAGCCGTGGCAGCGGCTACTGGGATCTCTCCCTGAACTATCCCCTTGATGATGGGTGGGCGGTGCAGGCGCACCTGGGCCACCAGCGGATCGAGAATCGCAGCAGCGCCTCCTACACCGACTGGAAGGTGGGAATCAGCAAGGAGCTTGGCTTTGGCACGNTGGCCTTGGCCTATAGCGACACCAATGCCAAAGGGTCGTGTGCCAAAGGAGAAGACTACTGCTGGAACGGTAAAGATGTGAGCAGTGGGCGGGCTCTGCTCACCTGGACCAAGAGTTTCTAAGGAGAGTGGCCATGAAGATGGTAACGGCAATCATCAAACCTTTCAAGCTCGATGAGGTGCGCGAAGCGCTCTCGGCCATTGGGGTACAAGGGCTGACGGTGACCGAGGTCAAGGGGTTTGGCAGACAAAAGGGCCATACCGAACTCTACCGTGGTGCCGAGTATATCGTCGATTTTTTGCCCAAGGTCAAGATCGAGACGGCGGTGCGCGACGAGCTGGTCGACCAGGTGGTTGAGGCGATCGAACAGGCAGCGCGCACAGGCAAGATCGGCGATGGTAAGATCTTCGTTTTTGATCTGGAATCGGTGGTCCGGATCCGGACGGGCGAAATGGGAAATGAGGCCCTATAAGGGGGAAAGGAGCTGATCATGAAACGTCGGAACTTCCTGTTGGCACCTCTTGTTGTGCTGGGGTGTCTGGCTTTGCCAGCGGGAGCGGCCGAGGAGGCTACTGCTGCCGCAGTCGAAGCGGTGGTGCACAAAGGGGACGTGGCTTGGATGCTGACCTCGACCCTCCTTGTGCTCTTTATGGCCTTACCTGGGTTGGCGCTCTTCTATGGCGGTCTGGTCCGGGCTAAGAATGTGTTGTCGGTTCTGATGCAGGTGATGACCGTCTTTTCGCTGATCACCCTTTTGTGGATCGCCTACGGCTACTCGCTCGCCTTTACCGAAGGGTCGCCCTATATCGGGGGGTTAGGCAAGCTCTTTCTCTTCGGGGTCACCGGCGAATCGCTCTCTGACACCTTCACACCTGGGGTAAAACTGCCTGAATACCTCTATATTGCCTTCCAAGCGACCTTTGCCGGGATCACTGGGGCATTGATCATCGGCGCCTTTGCCGAGCGGATGCGCTTTGCCGCGGTGCTTCTCTTTATCCTCTTATGGTTTTCGTTTGCCTACCTGCCGATTGCCCATATGGTCTGGGGTCCAGAGGGGCTGCTGCTCAAAAGCGGTGCAATCGACTTTGCCGGGGGAACGGTGGTGCACATCAACGCCGGGATCGCTGGGCTGGTTGGGGCCTACCTGGTTGGCAAGCGGATCGGCTATGGACGTGAGGCGCTTGCGCCCCACTCGCTGCCCCTGACCATGGTCGGCGCGGCGATGCTCTGGGTGGGTTGGTTTGGGTTCAACGCCGGTTCTAACCTNGAGGCAACTGCTGGTGCGGCGCTGGCCTTCCTCAATACGCTGGTGGCCACTGCTGCAGCGGTGTTGAGCTGGTCGGCTGCCGAAGCGCTCCTTAAAGGCAAACCCTCGATGCTTGGCGCCGCTTCGGGGGCGGTGGCAGGCCTGGTGGCGATCACCCCGGCTTGTGGGACAGTCGGTCCGCTTGGGGCAATCGCGATCGGCGCGTTAGCTGGGGTGGTCTGCCTGTGGGGGGTCAATGGTCTAAAGAGAATGCTCGGCGTTGATGATGCGCTCGATGTCTTCGGCGTTCATGGGGTGGGTGGTATCCTGGGGTCAATCCTTACTGGAGTGTTTACAGCTCCGGCATTGGGGGGAACGGGCGGGAGCGACCCGGCCGCCTTCTCGATCGCTGGGCAAGTATGGGTGCAGACGGTCAGTGTCCTGGTGACGTTGGTCTGGTCTGGTCTAGTGTCGCTCATTGCCTACAAGATCGTCGATGCGGTGATCGGCCTGCGTGTCGAGGCGGATGAAGAGCGCGAAGGGCTTGATCTCTCGGCCCACGGCGAAACGGCGTACCACCTCTAAAACACTCTTCTTCTCCTTTGTGGTGCCCACACGGGCACCTTTTTTATTTTATGGCGCGGCACCAGGAATGGCGCGCAACCAACGGGTATAGAGGTGGTCGGCCACCTGATGTAGCAGCGGTAACCGTTCAGCCATTTCAGCCAACATTGCCTCCGGGCTTTGCACCGAATCGCTCACTGTCACNCCCTCTTCTGCCCACGCGGCGCACCACAACCGGATCAACGGTTCGGTCATCTCGACGTGGCACTGCAGTCCAAGGTGGGGGCCGTAGGCAAAGGCTTGGTTCATGCACCACCGGCTGGCCGCCAGATGGGTGGCGCCTTCCGGGATGGCGAAGGTCTCTCCGTGCCAGTGAAACGCGGCAAAGCGCGCAAATGGGCCGAACCAGTCGTGCGCTGCGGCCACAGGATCGACGGTGACCTCTCCCCAGCCGATCTCTTTGACCGGGTTTGGGCCAACCGGGGCACCAAGCGCTTTCGCAAGCAGCTGTCCCCCCAGACAGTGGCCGATGATGGGGATATGGGCGGCGATCGCCTTGTTAAGAAGCGCGATAAGCTTTGGAATCCACGGCAGCGGATCATTGACGCTCATCGGCCCACCCATCAGGCAAAGCCCAGAAAAGGGGGCTACTGCCGAGGGAATCGGGTCGCCGGCATCCACCGCGATGAGCGTCCACGGGATTGCTCGCTTGGCAAGGAAATCGGCAAAGTAACCAGGTCCTTCGCTGGCGCTGAAACGAAAGATGGCGATCGGTTTCATGGTTGCGCTCCTTCCTTGATTGTAGAACATCCCCTTTCTCGATTACCGTGTGGCGCTTCCTGCCAGTTGACGCAACGCCCATTTGATCGCTTCAGGCAGGGAGAGATCGCTGGGCAGTTGGGCGACAATCCCGGCGATTTGGGGTTCAGAATAACCCAGCGCAGCAAGCGCCGCGGTAACGTCGCGAAGAAGGAGAAGCCGCGCGTCGGGTTGCGGCAGTGGGTCACGTTCGGGAGCGGCTTGGGGAGCGGCATCGTCCGTTGGGGCAGACGGGGGGTGCTCCAGATCGGCGGGCGAAACCGGTGCCGTGCCCCACGGCAGTTTGGCCAACCGATCTTTGAGTTCCAGAAGAAGCCGCTCGGCTGTCTTTTTGCCGATGCCGGGGATTTTGATGAGCCGCTGGCCGTTTTGCGTAGCCACTACTGCCTTGAGTTCAGCCAGTGTCAAGTGGGAAAGGAGCGCCAAGGCGATCCGTGGGCCGATTCCACTGATGCGGATGAGCAGGCGGAAGGTGTCCCGCTCCCCTTCGCTGGCAAAACCAAAGAGCTGCATCTCCTCTTCGCGGGCTAGCAGATGGGTATAGAGGCGAACAGCACCCCCAACGGCCGGCAGGAGGTAAAAAGTGCTCATCGGCACCAACAGCTCGTAGCCGACACCACCCGAAGTTTCAACTAGGATCATTGGCGGTGATTTGGCGATTAGGCGGCCAGTAAGAAGGCCGATCATGAGTCTGCTCCAAGACGGGCTATCCCCAGCACCAGCGCCAGAAGGAGCGCGTAGCCGTGGGCAGCGGCCAGGGTGGCGACGATTGCTGGCAGGAGCGGGCGAAAATCAGTGACTGCGGACCATGAACCGCCGGGCGGGATTGAGCGGGCAAAGGCAAAGAGGCGGCGGGTGGCCGATGCGCTCGCAGCAAGAGGAAGAAGAGCGGTGAGGGCAGAGAGGGGAAGTAGGCCGGTTAGAACGAGGAAGAGGTGTGTAAGGGCAGCAAGCAGAGCAATCAGTGGGTACCCCCAGATGGCGCTTCTACCCAGCCGAACCGGCCAGGTGCGTTTACCAACCAGGGCATCGGCTGGGGCATCGGGGAACTGGTTGATATAAAGAATGTTGGCAACCAGCAGGCCAAAGGGTAGGCCGCAGAGCCAGGCATGGCCAACCGACAGGGGTGCATCGAAAAGCGCTGCCATCAGGGTGGCCGATCCGGCAACAACGAGCGACCAAGCCAGCGCAATGGCGATTTCCCCCCAGCCGCGAGCGGCAAACCGTAGGGGCGGTGCCGAATAGCCCCAGAGGAGCAAGAACCCGGCGCTAGCGATTGCGGCAAGGGGCGTAAGGGGCGCAGTGGCAGTTTGGGTGAGCCAAAAAAGAAGCAGTGCGCCAATAAGCGTGGCGGCGGTAACGAGCCCAGTTGCCAGGCGCCAGAGCTCGCTTGGGGTGAAGACGCCATTTTGGACAAACCGGCTGCCGCCGGTAAATGGAAAGAGGCGGGTGAGGTTTACCGCGTCGGTGTCGGTGTCGCAGGCGTCGTTGATCACGTTGGCTGCGGCATGGGCCAGGAGGGCAATGAGTAGCGTTGCTAAACCAGCCACCACCAGCACCGCTGGCGGGTAAGATGGTGCGTTGCTTGCTGAGCCAGCCAGGGCAAACCCGAGTAGAACGGCAGCCAGCGTGATCGTTAAAAAGGCAGGGCGCGTGGCGCGAAAGAGGGCAAAGAGCGGGCGGGTGCGCCACAGCAGGTGGGGTTCGGCGGGGTCAGTTGGCAGGTGGGGTGAAGTCATAGGAAGAGTCAGAGCAAGACGATGTCGTACTGTTCCGGCGCGTAGCTCGATTCGCTGCGCAGCGAGATCGGTTTGCCGAGAAATTCGCTAGCCATGGCCAGGGCGCCCGACTGCTCCTCTTGGAATAGGTCGATTACTTTGGGCGCAGCCAGGATGCGCAGCTCGCGCACGTTGGGAAAGAGTTTGGCTTCGCGAACCAGTTCGCGCAGGATCTCAAAGCAGACCGTTTCGGCCGTTTTGACAAATCCGCGGCCGTTGCACGTAGGGCAGGGTTCGCATAAAAGTTGCTGGAGCGATTCGCGGGTCCGTTTGCGGGTGAGTTCCACCAGCCCTAGCTGGGTAAAGCCGCTTACCGTTACTTTTGTGTGGTCACGGGAAAGAGCCTGCTGAAAAGCTTCGATGACCCGAGTCCGGTGTTCGGGTACAGTCATGTCGATAAAGTCAACCAGGATGATTCCGCCCAGATTGCGCAGCCGCAGCTGGCGGGCGATTGCTTGGGTTGCTTCAAGGTTGGTTTTAAGGATTGTCTCGTCGAAGTTATGCGCGCCAACAAAGGCTCCGGTGTTAACATCAATGGTGGTGAGCGCTTCGGTCTGGTCAAAGATCAGGTACCCGCCCGATTTGAGGTCTACGCGCCGGCAGAGGGCTTTGGCGATCTCCTCTTCTACTTGATAGCGGGAAAAGAGGGGACGTTCGCCGCGGTAGAGCGCGATCAGAGGTACTAGATGGGGGGCATAGTGCTGGGCAAACTGGATCATGCGCTGGGCGTTTTCGCGCGAGTCGACAGTGATCGCTACCGTGTTGCGGTCGGCTAAGTCGCGGATGGCGCGTAGAGCCAGGTCGAGTTCGGCATAAAGAAGCGCCGGGGCACGGCAGCGCCCGGCTGCTTCTTGGATTTCGGCCCAGAGCTGGTGCAGATAGGCAAGGTCGGCAGCAAGCGCCTCGTCGCTTGCTTCCAGCGCGTTGGTGCGTACGATGTAGGCGCCAGCTGGGTGCTTAGGCAGCAACGCCTGCAGCCGGGCGCGCAGCGTGTCGCGTTCAGCACCATTGTCAATCTTTTGTGAAATACCGATCTCTCCCGGTTCGCCGTAGGGAAGAAAGACGAGGAACCGGCCAGCAAGCGAGAGATCTTGGGAGAGCCGCGCTCCTTTGGAGCCGATCGGGTCTTTGACAATCTGCACNGTGATCTCCTCCCCTTGGCGAAGGAGCCGTTCAATGCGCAGGGGTTCTGGCGAGGCTGGCCGCGGCGGATGGATGTCAGAGATAGGTAAAAAGGCGGTGCGGGCAAGCCCGATGTCGACAAAGGCCGACTGCATCCCGGGTAGGACGCGGACAACCCGACCGCGG
>JGI24186J35511_1000861_pt1 | contig 10786 bp, 13 predicted proteins | sample YNPBryulayer2012_FD_35511 | JGI IMG/M metagenome (IMG submission 35511) | reverse complement strand
GGGCTTTCTAGGCTTCCTGTGGCTTCCGGGGGCGAAGGAGCGGCAGGGATTTTATTCGCCAAAGATTGCATAGGTTCGCCAAATAATAGCATAAAACCCTCAAATGCGGAACGCCGTGTTGCAGTAAATCACTAATATGAGAAGGATATTACAAAAAGGGTATGACTCAGAAAGATTTCATATGAGAGGAAAAGCAGGTTTATGCAGGCTATGCAGGAGGTGCAAGTTTTGAGGATCCCTCCCCTCCCACCTGTAGGCCTCCCAGAGGGCTTCCATGGTAGTCCTGCGCTCCTGGGGAAGAAGCTCGTAGGGGGTGAGGTTGTGGAGGCGAAGGAAGGCCCTCTCTTCGTCCATGTCCAGGACGGAGAGGCCACAGGGGTGGACCTCGAGGGGCAACAGGATGGGCTTGCCGGTGAGGGNGTAGGAGAGGATGGCCCGGATCACGCCGCCGTGGGCCACCAGGAGAAGGGTGTCCCAGGGTTGAGCCAGAAGGCGGGCGTAGGCGGCGAGAACCCGATCCAGGAAGTCGCCGTAGCGCTCTCCGCCGAGGAAGCGATCCGAGGGGTCCCTGGGGAAGAAGGCCTGGAGAAAGGCTTCTTTGGGGTCCTCCAGGTCCTTGAGCCTTCCTGGCCGAATCTCCTGAAACTCCGGCCAGGCCTCGAGGGGTACAGAGCGGCCCTTGAGCGCGATCTCGGCGGTCTCCTGCGTCCTCCTGAGCCCCGAGTGGACGGCGCGGTCCAGGGGAACCCCTCGCAGGAGCTCCCCCACGGCCTCCGCTTGGGCTCGGCCCCTTTCGGTGAGGCCCACCCCTTCGGGGGGAACAGGTCGCCCCCCTGGGAAGTAGTCCACTTCTCCGTGGCGCAGGAGGAGGAGACGCCGCCTCATGGGTATCGTTCCAGGTACTTGGGGTTGGCCAAGAGAAGCTTACGCCGCACATGGGCCTTGAGGAAAGCGGAGGTGGCCTCGGGGGCCTGGCCTTGGCGGATTCTCCAGGCCAGCTCTTTTAGGAGGGCTTCCCGGTCTCCCCCGTGGCTCAAGAGGGCCTCCAGCTCCGCCGCCTCTTCCTGCCGCAGGGCCTCGCCCAGGGCCAGCTCCCTCCGGGCGATGCCGAGAGCGTTTAGGGCCACCAGGAGCTGGAAGCGGAGCCTGGGGTCGCCCACCGTGGGCAAGAGCTCCCTTTCCAGAAACTCCGCCGTGGCCTCTAGGAGTTCGTCAAGGTTGGGCCTATCCATGGCGTTCCAAAAGGTCAAGGATCTCGTACTCCATCTCGGCGGCCAGCCTCCCCAAGACGGCCAGTTCCACGCTGCGCTCCTCTCCCTTTAGGTGGCGCCTGGCCTGCTTCAGGGCCCCTAGGCCCCAGCGGACGTTGCCCAGGACCTCCCACCAGAAAAGCTCTCCTTCCGCGATCCCTCGGCCGGTGAGGGCGTTGTACCGTTCCAAGAAAGGTCCCACTTCCCCGATCCCCCCTAGGCGCTTTCCGTCCTCCCCGAACCGCCAGGCCCGCACCAGGGGCCAGGCCAGATCCTCCCGGGGGTCGCCGATGTGGGCGAACTCCCAGTCTAGGACAGCCACGAGCTCCTCAGGGGTGACGAGGAGGTTGCCGATGCGGAAGTCCCCATGCACCAGCACAGGGGGCTGAGGGGGCGGGGGGTTTTGCGAGAGCCAGCGGAGCCCCCACTCCAGGGCGGGGTGGGGCTCGTCTAAGGCATCCAGGTCGCGGTAGGCCAGGTCCAAGGCCTCCTGCCAGGGAGGCCGGCTCGGGAAGGGAAGAAAGCCCACTTCGGAAAGGGGGATGGCGTGAATGGCCGCCAGCTCCTGGGCCATGGCCTCGGGGAGGCGTTCCCGCACCCTGGCGTACTCGGGGCGCCGGACGATGCGGGCCCCGATGGACTCCCCCTCCAGCCGTTCCATGAGGAAAGCTTCCCGACCCTCCAGGTCGGGGAAGTAGTGAAGGGGCCTGGGCACCCTGACCCCGTGGGCGTGGGCTATCTGGAGGAGGCGGAACTCCTGGGCCAGGGGCAGGGTCCCCGCGTAGATAACGCCCCCTCCCGCCCTCCGGAGGAAGAGGGGGAGGGCCTCTTTTCCGGTCTGATAGTCCAGGGCCCAGGCCTCTTTGGAGGCCCCGCCGGGGAGGCGCCTCAGGGCGAGGATTTCCCCTGGTCCAGAGAGCTCTTCGAGGGCGGCCTGGAGGATTTCCCTCATGGCCTAAGCCCCTTATACAGGGCCCGCTTGCCGATGCTGGCCCGGTGGACCTCGCTGGGCCCATCGTAGATGCGGAAGGGGCGGACCTCCCGGTAGAAGATGGACAGGGGGGTATCCTCGCTGATGCCCAGGCCGCCCGTGATCTGGACCGCCCGGTCCACGGCCCGGCCCACGGCCTCGGCTACGAACACCTTGGCCATAGAGGCCTCGTGGCGGATCCTCTCCCCCCGGTCCAGCTTCCAGGCGGCGTGCCAAACCATGAGCCGGGCGGCGTGGAGCTCTATATGGCTGTCGGCGATCATGAACTGCACCCCCTGGTGCTCCGCCAGCTTCTTCCCAAAAGACTCCCGCCTCAGGGCGTACTCCTGGGCCAGCTCCGTGGCCCGCACCCCCACGCCCAGCCAGCGCATACAGTGGGTGAGGCGGGCCGGGTCCAGGCGGAGCTCGGCGTAGTGGAAGCCCTTGCCCGGCTCTCCCAAGACCGCCTCCTCCCCTACCTCGCACCCCTCCAGGAGGATCTCCCCGTGGCCACCGGGGCTCCAGTGGTCCATGGTGGGGATGGTGCGGACCAGCTTCAGGCCTGGGTGATCGCGGTCCACCAGGAACATGGTGGGGCCCTCCTCCGCCCGGGCCAGGACGATGAAGAAGGCCGCCCCCTCGGCCCCGGTGGTGAACCACTTCCGCCCTTCCAGCACAAAGCCCCTCCCCTTGCGCCGGGCTGTGGCCTTAAGAAGATTCGGATCTGCTCCCGCTCCCATGGGTTCGGTCATGGCAAAGCCGCTGCGCACCTCCCCGGAGAGGAGGGGGTAGAGGTAGCGGCGCTTCTGGGCCTCGTTGGCCACCCTGTGGAGGAGGTGCATGTTGCCCTCGTCCGGGGCGGCAGCGTTGAGGGCCCGGGGACCCAGGAGGCTCCACCCTGCCTCCTCCAGGACCACCGCCAGCTGCCGCCAGGAGAGCCCAAGCCCGCCCAGCTCCTTGGGCATGTGGGGCAGGAAGAGCCCCCGGGCCTTGGCCTCCTTCTGGAGCTCCCCCAGGACCCCCTCCATGCGGCCTAGGTCCTTGGCCACCTCCCCTTCCCGAGGGATGACGGCCTCCTCCAAGAAGGCCCGCACCCGATCCCTAAGCGCCGCTGTCTCCTGGTCCAGGCTGAAGTCCATCCCGCACCTCCTTGGGGGCGAAGTGCTTGGTGAGGAAGCGGTAAAAGCGGCGGATCATCCGCTCCTGCCTCTCTATGCTGGCCAGCACCTCGCCTGTCTTCGCCCACATGGCCTGAAGGTCTTCCTCGGAAAGGGGAATTTCCTCCCGTTTCCAGTTCGGTTTGTAGGTGCCGTCTGGGTGGAAGATAGTCTTTTTTAGAAGCATGATCTTGCGGATCTCATCCAGGGTAAATCCCAGCTGGTTGAGATCCTGGATGTCCTGGATCAGATATAGCGCGAAATCGGTGTAAAGCTTTCTGCCGCCGTGGGTGACGGCTCCTGGTTCCAGCAGGCCCAGCTTGGCGTAGTGCTGGAGGATCCGCCGGGATACCCCACTGGCCCTAGCTAGGTCGGCAAGGGAGTAGAGGGACGGTATGGTCTGGGCCACGCCCTCATTGTACAAGGCTGTGGCCAGAATGGACAACCATGTTCAGGCTTGACATCATAGCGCCACCCAGCTTATAGTTGTGGTCAACCAGGCGGAGGTAAAGATGCCCGCTTACTTCGAGCCCGAGGTGCGGATCCTTTCCCGGCACCAGCTGGAGGAATTGCAGCTCAGGCGCCTGCAGGCGCAGGTGGAGAGGCTGTACCGGGAAAGCCCCTTTTTCCGGGAGAAGTGGCAGGGGCTGAGTCTGGATCTGAAGGCCCTCGAGGACCTGGCCCGCTTTCCTGTGGTCACCAAAGACGAGCTCCGGGAGGAGCAGCGCCTCCACCCCCCCCTAGGAAGGTACACCGTGGCCCCACGGGAAGCGTGGCAGGAGTACCATCCGAGCAGCGGAACCACGGGCTATCCCGTGGGTACGGTCTGGTCCCGGCAGGATACCGAGAACATCGCTTCCGTAACGGCAAGGACCCTCTTCGGCTTCGGCCTGCGCCCAGGCGATGTCCTGCTCAACGGCTTCAGCTACGGGCTTTGGGTGGCCGGGATGGCCGTCCACTACGCTGCCACCAAGCTGGGCCTGTTCGTGCTCCCGGTGGGCTCCGGGCAGATAGAGCGGCACCTTGAGCTCATGGCGCGGTTCAGGCCTAAGGCCCTCACGGCGACACCCTCCTTCGGCCTCTATCTCGCTGAGGCCCTCCAGGAGAGGGGCTTGCAGAGCTCGCTCCGTCTGGGGGCCTTTGGCGGTGAGGCGGGAACGGAAAACCCCGCTACCCGTCGCCGCCTGGAGGAGGCCTTGGGGATCCGGGCCTACGACTATTACGGCCTTGCCGAGATGGGACCCACTTTTGCCGCCGAGTGTGAAATGCAGGCGGGGCTGCACTTCGCCGAGGACCACTACCTGGTGGAGGTGGTGGACCCCATTTCCAAGGAACCTCTTCCGGAAGGCCAGATGGGCGTCTTGGTGCTGACCCACCTCACGCGGGAGGCCACGCCCCTCGTCCGTTACTTCACAGGGGACCTGGCCCGGATCACCAAGGAGCCTTGTCCCTGCGGGCGCACCCACCTGAGGGCCCTGGGGGGCATCCTGGGCCGGGTGGACGACCTGGTGGTCTACCGCGGGGCCAAGTTCTACCCGGGGCAGGTGGAGGAGGTGGTCCGGAGCTTCCCCGAGCTTTCCAGCGAGTACCGGATTGAGGTCGTGGAGGAGGGCGGTATGGTCCGCCGGGTGACGGTCGTGGTGGAGGCCCGGGCCGAGGCCCAGGGGCAAGTGGAGGGCTTGGCCAACGCCTTAAAGCAGCGGCTGCGGGAGGCCTTGGCGGTCACCCCTGAGGTCCGCCTCGAGGCCCCCGGAACCTTGGAACGCACGGCCTTCAAGGCCAAGAGGGTGGTGCGGCGTGCCGGGGCTTGAGGGGCTTCCGGTTCTGGTCGTGGGGGCCACGCGGGGGATCGGCCTGGCCGTGGCGCAGGAGCTGGTCCGGCGTGGGGCCCGGGTGGGGATCACCGGCCGGGATCCCCAGTGCGTGGCCCAGGTAGCGGAAGGCCTCGGGGCTTGGGGCAGGGCCCTGGACGTGCGGAACCGGGCGGTCATACCCGAGGTAATTTCGACTTTCCGGCATGAGGTGGGCCTCTACGGGTTGGTCTACAACGCCGGCATCAGCCCGGCCTTCACCCGAGCGGATAAGCTGGACCCGGAGGTTTGGGATCAGGTCTTAGAGGTCAACCTGACCGGGGCCTTCCTGACCGCGCAGGCCTTTGCCCGGGAGCTTTACGGCCCCGGGAGCCTGGTGCTCATGGGCTCCGTNCTGAGCTTTAAGGGAGGGGCTCGCCTGGCCGCCTACACCGCAGCCAAGGCTGGGCTCTGGGGCCTTGTCCGGGCCCTGGCCTTGGACTGGGCCGAGCGCGGGATCCGGGTCAACCTGGTAGCCCCCGGGTGGACGGAAACGGAGATGACCCAGGGCCTCCGGGAACACCCCACCTTGAGGGAGGCCATCCTCAGGGAGATCCCCTTGGGCCGGATGGCCTCCCCAGAGGAGGTGGCCAAGATGGTGGCTTTTCTNCTGGAGCCAGGAAACGGTTATNTCACGGGTGGCATCTACGCCGTGGATGGCGGCGTGAGNGCNAAGTAAGGAGGTAAAGTATGCGGNGGGTTTTGGGTCTCGTTCTGGCAGTTTGGGTTGGCCTCTGGATCTTGGCGCTATCCTTGGGCCCCGTACGTGCCCAGGGCCAGCAGCCTATCAAGGTTGGGGCCCTCTTCATCTTGAGCGGGAACTTTGCTGGCTATGGCAAATCCGGCTCCCAAGGGGCCCAGCTGGCGGCGGAGGAGATCAACGCCCGGGGCGGGGTCCTGGGNCGGCCCATCCAGCTCGTGGTGGTGGACGACCAGGGGAACCCTGAGGTGGGCGTGCGAGAGGCCAGGCGCCTCATCCTGCAAGAGAAGGTGGACTTCCTCTTTGGGATTGACTCCAGCTCAGTTGCCTTAGCCGTGGCTCCCCTTACGGACGAGTACAAGATTCCCTTGGTGGTGACCCACGCAGCCACGCCCGCCTTGACCGAGCAGTGCCGGCCCTACGTGTTCCGCACCTCCAACAACGCCCGCATGGACGCCTGGGCGGCGGCGGCTCTGGCGGCCACGCTGCCCGTAAAGCGCTGGGCCAACATAGGGCCTGACTACGAGTTCGGCCGGGTGTCCTGGCAGGACTTCATCACCCGGCTCAAGCAGCTCCGGCCGGACGTGGAGGTGGTGAGCGAGCAGTGGCCCCGCTTCGGCTCCACGGACTATGCCAGCTTCATCACCGCTCTCATGCGAGCCAGGCCTGAAGGCGTGTTTTCCACCTTATGGGCCGGGGACATGGTGATCTTCGCCCGGCAAGCAAAGCAGTTTGGCTTCTTCAACCAAGTGAAGTATTTCGTGAACCCCGTGGGGGCGGCCCTCGAGGTGCTGGCGCCCCTGGGTAAGGAGACGCCAGAGGGGCTCCTGGTTTCCGCCCGCTACTGGTTCCTTTACCCGAACACCGAACGGAACCGGGCCTTCGTGGAGGCCTACCGGAAGCGCTTCGGCGAGTATCCCAGCTACAACGCCCAGGAGGCCTACGCAGGGCTCCACATGCTGGCCCGAGCCGTGGAGAAGGCCAAATCCACCCAGGCCGAGGCCGTCCGGCGGGCCTTCGAGGCCGATGGCGGCCTGGTGTATGATGCCTCCGAGGGTAGGAAGCGCATGCGCCCAGAGGACCATCAGGTCTTCGAGGGTTTAGTCTGGGGCTACACCAAGCACACCCCCGACTATCCCTTCGCCATCCTTGACCGCATGCGCATCATCCCCGCCCGTGACACCGTGTACCCCACCCAATGCAAGCGGTAGGCCATGGATCTGGGCTTCTACCTCCTGCAGTTCCTCACGGGCCTAGCCTACGCCAGCACGCTCTTCCTGTTGTCTGTGGGCCTTTCCCTCATTTTCGGGGCCATGGGGATCGTCAACTTCGCTCACGGCTCTTTCTACATGCTGGGGGCCTACCTCTTCTACGCCTTCACCCGGGGGCAGGTCGAGGGGTTCTGGGGCGGGCTCCTTTCAGTGCTGGCCGCAGGCCTCGTGATTGGGGCCCTGGTGGAGCGGCTCCTCATCCGTCCCATCTATGCCCGGCCGGAGGAGTACCAGATCCTGCTGACCTACGCCCTGCTCCTGATCCTGGAGGACGCGGTGCGCTTCTTTTTCGGAGCCGCCTACCGCTCCTTCCCCATGCCAGAGGCCTTCTCCAGTCCCCTCTTCGTCCTGGGGAGCCCCTTCCCCAGCTACTACCTGTTCCTGATTGGGCTAGCCGCCCTCTTTGCCCTCCTCCTCTGGGGCTTCCTCTACCGAACGCGCCTTGGGGTCTGGATCCGGGCCGCCACCCAGGACCGGGAGATGCTGGAAGCCTTAGGGGTGAACGTGCCTCTCCTCTACACCGCCNTCTTCGGGTTGGGCATCGCCCTGGCTGCGCTAGGGGGTGCTGCGCTCCTCCCCCTCCAGGCCGCCACGCCAGGGATGGCGGTGGATGCGGTGATCAGCGCCTTCATCGTGGTGGTTATCGGGGGACTGGGTAGCGTCTGGGGGGCCCTTTTAGGCGCTGGGCTCATCGGCCTCCTGCAGGCTTTCGGCATCCTCTTGCTGCCCGAGTGGGCCATGGTCTTCCCCTTCGGCCTCATGGCCCTGGTCCTGCTCCTCAGGCCCTGGGGGCTCCTGGGCCGTCCTCCGGCGGTGCGGACATGAGGCTGGCGCTTCTTTTGGCTGCCCTTGCCCTCTTAGGGCCCTTCATGTCCAAGTACGGCCTCAAGCTGGCCAGCGAGGCCCTGATCCTCGGCCTGTACGCCATGGCCTTCAACCTGCTCTTCCGCCAGGCGGGACTTCTCTCCTTTGGCCAGGCCGCCTTCTTCGGCCTTGGGGCCTACGCCATGGCCCTACTGACGCAGAAGGCTGGGTGGCCCTTCCTGGCCACGTTGCCTGCCTCCTTGCTGGTTTCCGCCTTGGGAGCCTTAATCATTGGCTTCTTCAGCATCCGCCTCACCCGGATTTACTTCACTATGCTGACCCTGGCCTTCGCCCAGCTCCTCTACGCCATCGCCCACAAGTGGTACGCTTTCACCGGCGGGGACAACGGGATCACGGACCTAAGGCCCCCGGGGCTCCTTGGCGAAAGCCTGCCCTTCTACTACCTGGTTCTCCTGGCCTTCGCCTTGGCGGTGATCTTCCTCGCCGCTCTCGAGGGCTCCCCCTTCGGTTACGCCCTCCGCGCCCTGAGGGACAACCGCGCCCGTGCTGAGGCCGTAGGTGTCGATGGCTTCCGCCACCTGCTTCTGGCCTTCGTGNTCTCGGGAGGGCTTTCTGGCCTCGCTGGCTTCCTCCAGGGGGCGCTCCAGCGCTCCGTGTTTCCCGACTACCTCTTCTGGACCCGGTCGGCGGAGGCCATCCTCTCCACCATTCTGGGGGGGAGCGGCTTCTTCCTAGGCCCTGCGGTAGGGGCCTCGGCCTTCCTCCTCCTGAGGGTGGTGGTCCAGGCCAAAACCGAATACTGGCCCTTTTTCCTGGGGGTTTTGCTCCTCCTAATGGTTCTCTTCTTCCCCAGGGGGCTTACAGGCCTCGCCCTAAGGCTGATCAAGTGGCCTACGGAGGTACGGCGTGGCGCTTCTGGTGGCTGAAAACATCTGCCGCTCCTTCCAGGGCTTTATGGCCCTGGCCGGGGTATCCCTGAGGGTGGAGGAGGGGAGCTTTCATGCCTTGGTAGGTCCCAATGGGGCGGGGAAGACCACCCTGTTCAACGTGATCACGGGCCGCTTGGCTCCCGATCGGGGGCGGGTGTTTTTCCAAGGGCGGGAGATCACGGGGTGGCCCACGCCTAGAGTGGCCCGCCTGGGGCTTGCGGTATCCTTCCAGCGGGCGCAGCCCTTCGTCTCCATGACCCTTTTGGAGGCCGTGGCCCTGGCCCGGGTAGGCTACCAGGGGAAGACCTTCCAGCTCTTCACACCCCTTAGACACCTTGCCGAGGTCCTGGAGGAGGCCAGGTGGGCCTTGAGCAAGGTGGGCTTGGATGGAGCTGCCCAGCGCCGGGTGTCGGAGCTTCCCTTGGGGGACCTAAAGCGCCTGGACGTGGCCATGGCCCTGGTGGCCAGACCGAAGCTCTTGCTCCTAGATGAGCCCCTAGCCGGGCTTTCCCGAGCGGAACGCCGTCAGATGGTGGAGTTCATCCGGGGCCTTCTTCGCCAGGAAGGGGTGACCCTCCTTTTCACCGAGCACGACACGGAAGCGGTGCTGGCCTTGGCCGACCGGATCACCGTGCTGCACCAGGGCCAGGTCCTGGCTGAGGGGACTCCCGAGGAGATTCGTCAGAACGCCGAGGTCCGCAAGGCCTTCTTGGGAGGGGCAGCATGAGCCTCAGGGTGGAAGGGCTTCGCGCTGGGTACAACGGCGTCCCCGTACTCCATGGGGTGGACCTGGAGGTGGGCGAAGGGGAGGTGGTCGCCCTTTTGGGGCGAAACGGAGCTGGGAAGACGACCCTGATCAAGGCGATCATGGGCCCGGTGCCCGTTTACGGGGGGAGGGTGGTCTATGGGAAAAGGGAGCTCAACCGGCTTCCCCCCTACCAGAGGGCCCAGGCGGGCTTGGGCTTCGTTCCCGATGACCGCCGCATCTTTCCCGAGCTCACGGTCAGGGAGAACCTAATGGTGGCCCATCGCCCAGGCTTCTGGACGTTGGAGCGTGTCCTGGGGCTCCTACCACAGTTGGCGCCCATTCTGCACCGCAGGGGGGGCCTGCTTTCGGGAGGTGAACAGCAGATGTTGACGATTGCCCGCACCCTGCTCACCAACCCCAAACTGCTTCTCCTGGACGAACCCACCGAGGGCCTGGCTCCCCTGGTTGTGGAGGAGATTGCCCGGCTTGTGTTGGAACTCAAGGCCACAGGTATGCCAATCCTTTTGGCGGAGCAGAACCTGCGTTTCACAAGCCGGGTGGCCGACAGAGCTTACGTGCTGGAGACCGGGGAGGTGCGCCTGTCCGGTGCCATGGGGGATTTGCTGCATAGGGAAGAGGTGGCGGCCCTCCTCTCCTTGTGATACCAACCTTAGATAGATAGTCATTCCTCAGGAATCCACCCGAACCCCGCCACCCCCCGGATGACCTCGGGCTGCTCCTGGAGATAGACACACCGCTCTGCCAGACGCTCTTGCAAAGCCTCCAAGCTGGGGAAACTCTCATCGGCCACCGCTTCCCGCAGCAAAAGCACCACCGGCTCTGTCAGGGAGAGCCCGGGGGTGTAGGGCGGTAAGTGCAGCAGCAGAACCTTCCGCCCCTCTCTCCTGCTGAAACTCCCGTAGGGCCAGACGCAGTGGGCAGGATCAGGAAGGTACTCCTCCCACTGGCCGGATGCGTGAAGAGGTAAACGTACAGCCATGCATAGCGGGTGCGGTGGAAGGCCAGGGGCCGCTGCCCTTTGAGCGCCCGGACCTTACACAGGATGGGTTTCAAGCCCACCCGGGC
>JGI24186J35511_1000851_pt1 | contig 10863 bp, 8 predicted proteins | sample YNPBryulayer2012_FD_35511 | JGI IMG/M metagenome (IMG submission 35511) | reverse complement strand
CGGGAATCGTCATCCGCTGGAGAGGGTCGTGGTCAAGGTAGCGTCCGGTGTGAAAGGCCGGCTGGAAGTTGACACCGCGCACTGCTGGATGCTCCATGGCAAACTTGACAATACGCCCGACTTCATGGTCGTTGATGCCGCGCTCAATGGCCGGTACAAGAACAGCCGTCAGGCCTTTGGCTGCCAACCGATCCAAAGCGCGGATTTTTTCTTCGAGAAGGTCCGGCTCGCCGCGCAGGATACGATAAGTTTCACGGTCAAAGCCGTCGAACTGGAAGTACAGCGCCGGTTGAATCTCCGCCAGCTCATCAAGAAAGGCGTCATCGCGGGCGATGCGCTTGCCGTTGGTGTTGAGCATGATGAGATTGATGGGGCGCTTCTGGGCCTCACGCAGAAAGTCCAGAATCTGTGGGTGGATTGTCGGTTCACCACCGGAGAACTGAACCACCTCGGCGCGGCCTTCTGCCCGGACAAAATCGTCCAAGATGGATTGCACTTCTTCAAGCGTGAGACTGAAGCCCGGCCCGGCTTCGGCAAAGCACAGCGGGCAATCCATATTGCAGACGCTGTTGACTTCGATGATGCCCAGGCATGTGTGCTGCTGGTGGTCAGGACAAAGCCCGCAATCGTATGGACAACCTGCAACGATCTGGCTGTTGAAGTGCAGTGGGATAGTGCCGGGCTTGTTGTAGCGAACATTTGTAATATACGCCTGCGCGTCGCTGTAAATCAGCGATTCGTAAAGCTTCCCCCTGGCACGTTCACAGTCACAGCGTTTGCGCATGAACACCTTGTTGTTGCGGACGATAATGTGGGCATCCACCACTTTGGTGCATTCGGGGCAAATGCTGCGGGTAAGCTCCAAAAACACATAATCAGCATCTCGTTTGGGTGGTGGGGTGGTAGAAGCCACGGTAGGCGAACTTTCGGAAACCGTCGTCGTCTCACGCATAGGGCAGAAACTCCATAAAAGGATGTAGTAGCCAAAGGTGGGGGCGTAAAGCTTAGCCCGTACAAACGTTCTAGCGCATGATTTTTGACAGGCTTTGGATGAATTTACCGGCTGGGCCAGTGAGAAAGTTTTCCACTGCTGCGCTGGCGGACAGTTGCTGCACGGCCGTCGCGTAGGTTGGATAAGCATGGATGACATTGGCTACATCCATCACCGTGAGCCGGTGGTGGAGCGCCAGCGCCAATTCGGCAACTGCTTCGCCGGCACGTGGTGCGACCATCGTTGCGCCAAGCAACGTGCCGTCGCTGCGCGAGATGACCTTGAGAAAACCATCTGTGTCGGCATCGCACACNGCCCGATCGGTGCGGTTCATCTCCCACCGGCTGACCTTGATGCTAGTGCCGTACTTGGTACGCGCGTCGGCTTCGGTCATTCCAACGTGAGCCACTTCCGGGTCGGTGAATGTCACCCAGGGAACAATGTCCGTAAACCCGGTCGTGCTGCCGAGCAGAAGCGCATTGCGCACGGCCAGAAATGCCTGCCAGCCGGCAAAGTGGGTAAACTGGTGTCCACCTAGCACATCACCGGCGGCAAAAATGTGTTTGACATTGGTACGCAGGTAGGGGTCTACCGGGATGCCACGGGCATCGGCCTGGATGCCGGCCCGGTCCAGATCAAGACCCGCGATGTTGGGACGCCGACCGGTAGCAATGAACAGCGTGTCGCCTTCAGCAATACCGGCCGTACTTTCGACCCGAATGGACTGCCCATGGCGTGTTACGGTCTGCGCTCGACCCGGAACAAGCTGTATCCCTTCCCGCTCGAAGACCATTCTGAGCGTCTGGTTGACTTCGGGTTCTTCTTTTGGCAGTAGCCGTTCTGCAACAAGGATGACCTGCGNNCCNAGCCGCTGAAATGCCTGTGCCATTTCGCAGCCAACCGGCCCGCCGCCCACGATGATCATCCGCCGGGGAAGTTCATCGAGGTCGAAAATGGTTTCGTAGGTGAGAAATGGCACGTCCTCCAGCCCGGCCAGATCAGGGCGGACGGGATGCGCGCCAGTGCAGATAAGAAAATACTTGGCCGTCAGGATACGCTCGCCGGCCGCCAGGGTTTGGGCATCCAGAAAGCGCCCCGGCGCCAGGATGACTTCAATGCCACTGCGCTGAAGCTCGGTGGGTGTTTCGTGGGCGTAAATCTCGCTAATGGCCCTGCGCACATAAGCTCGCACCTGCGCCATGTCTATCCGGGGCGGTTCGGCGACAACACCGTAGCGCCCGGCCTGACGTACGGTGTGAGCCACTTTGGCCGCTTTGAGCAGGGCTTTGCTCGGAACACAGCCCGTCCACGTGCAATCTCCGCCAATGCGGTGCTTCTCTACCAGGGCAACTTTGGCGCCAAGCTGGGCAGCAAAGCCGGCCGCTGTCAGCCCCCCAGAACCAGCCCCAATGATGACGATGTCGAATTGTTCAGCCATGTGGATTAGGGGAGCTAAGGGCTAAAGTGTAGTGTNCACGCCGACGCATATAGGACCGCGCAATGGAATGGGGGCAAGTGTAGTCAAAGCACAAAAACTTGGCACGAAAAAATGCTTCCTGGCGTGGGTTTGCTTAGGAAGCCAAGACTATCTGTTTTTTGGCAAGCTGACACTACCGAGGTTGCGTTGCGTCGAGGAGCACGAGCCGTATAGTTTCAGCTTACCCGTCAAGCGTCGGCAACTTGCTTTTGGTTTTGCTGTGACCCGCTTATGACCAATGTTTCCGCCCAGCTTGAACGCATATACCTTGGCGAGCGTCCGCCGGATGAGGTCTGGTTGGAGGTGATTCACCGCGCGCCCCTAGAGGAACTGTTGTATTGGGCTGACCGCCTGCGGGCCGATTGGCACCCAGACAATGTCGTGACCTACGTCATTGACCGGAACATCAACTACTCGAATATCTGCACCTCGGTGTGCACGTTCTGCGCCTTCTACCGCAAGCCGGGTGACCCGGAAGGGTATGTCCACGATTACGAAACACTGTTTCGCAAAGTAGAAGAAACCCTAGCGCTTGGCGGCAGTGGCATTCTCATGCAAGGCGGCCTGCATCCTGATCTCAAGCTGGAGTGGTACGAAGAACTGCTGCGCCAGTTCAAAGCGCGCTACGCCATTCACCTGCACTGTTTCTCGCCGCCTGAGATTCTGAACTTCGCGCGGGTCAACCGGCTTTCCGTGCGTGAAGTGTTGCAGCGGTTGCGGGCAGCCGGGCTGGATTCAATTCCGGGTGGCGGCGGTGAAATCCTTGTGGATGAGATTCGCATGCGCCGCCGGACGGAATGCAATAGCCAGGAATGGCTCTCGATTATGGAAACAGCCCACGAGTTGGGCATTCCAACCACGGCNACGATGATGTACGGCATGGGCGAAACCGATGCGCACCGGCTGGAGCATCTCCGCAAAATCTATGAACTCCAAGCACGAACAGGTGGTTTCATCGCCTTCATTCCGTGGACGCTCCAACCAGACTCTGTCCCCCTCGGCAAGCTGTTTCCAAACCGCATCGCGCCGGACATCTACCTGCGGTGGTTTGCGGCAGCGCGGCTGTACCTGCGCAACATTCCCAACNTGCAGGTGTCGTGGCTGACCCAGGGGTTTGACGTGGCGCGACGCGCCCTGCACGGCGGGGCTAATGATATGGGCAGCATTATGATTGAGGAAAATGTTGTTTCGGCTGCCGGCGCCAAGTACCGCGCCGATGAAGCCCGGCTGGTGCAAATCATCCGGGAAGCCGGTTTCATTCCCTGCAAGCGCAATGCGGCCTACCGCCGGCTGGAAACCCCGGCTGCGGCGGAAGCNGCCGCGTAGAGACACGGCATGGTGCTGGCTTTGGTCGGTCCGCTCTGGACGCGCATCACCCAGTTCTTTCGTACGTCCTACGTCGAAATGTTCATAGCGCTGGCCTGGGCGGCGCTGGTCTGGGTGTTTGTCCTGCTGTTGAGCCGGGGCATTCGGGGAGTCGTGCGGCGGGTAGCCGCCGAACTGGAGCCATCCTACAACGCGCTGCGCCATCCGGTGCGGGCGTTTTTGTGGCTGTTGATCCTGCCGTTAGGGTTGGAGTTCGTCGAGCTACCCCGGTCCATCCAGAATCGCATTGAGGCCGGTTTCAAGGTGGCACTGGTGCTGGTTGCCCTTTGGTTGGGCTTCGAACTGGTAGCTGTGGTGACCGATTTTGCCCTACAGCGCTTGGCAGCTAACGGCGCTAACGAACAGCGTCGCCGCGCGGCTGCAACCCGGCTGGCAATTTTGCAGCGCCTGATCCAAGTGGNCATCATCGTCGTCGGCGCGGCGCTGTTTCTAATGCAGTTTCAGGTCGTCCGCACGATTGGGGTTTCGCTGTTGGCTTCGGCCGGTCTTGTGGGCGTCGTGGTCGGTATTGCCGCCCAAAAGACGATTGGGAACTTCGTTGCTGGTCTCCAGATTGCCGTCACACAGCCTATCCGAGTCGGTGATACGGTGATTGTCGAGAACGAGTACGGCCAGATCGAGGAACTCACCTTTACGTTCGTTGTTGTCCGGCTGTGGGACAAACGGCAACTCATCCTGCCGGTGTCGTACTTTCTCGAACGGCCCTTTCAGAACTGGACGCGCTATACGCCGGAACTCATCGGCAGTGTATTTGTCTACGCGGATTTCGGCGTCCCGATGGACGCCATGCGGGCCGAGCTGCAACGACTTTGTGAAGCCAACCCAAATTGGAACGGACAGACCTGCCGGTTGATTGTTAGCGATGTCAACGAACGTTCTATCGTCGTGCGTGCTACGGTATCGGCTGACGATCCGGGCAAGCTCTTTGACTTGCGGGTAGCCGTTCGGGAAGGCCTCGTCAACTGGCTGGCGACAACGGAAGATGGCCGTTACCTGCCGCGCATCCGGCAGGCTGATTTGTTGTGAGCGCTGGCAGGATGCAGGGGGGCAGGGCAGCTTCGGTGTACCCGCCCCGGCTCTCTAAAGCAGCCAGCCAACGTCGGGGTGATACACCCGCCCCAGCATGCGCCCTTCCAGACTTCGGTGGCGTTGGTGATCGTGCATGCGCCGGACGCCTGTGTTTGACGGCTTAAGCCCGTAAGACAACGACTGGGGGCGAATGTAGTACGTCCCAAACACGGCCGGAACAAACACGATAAGCCTTTCGTCGCTGGCCAGACGCAAAAACAGTTCCCAGTCTTCCTCGATGCTGTTGATGACGGGTTCGACCTGAAAGCCGCCGCACTGCTTGAGCTGGTCAACGTCGCATAGACTGCATAAATCAACCTCGTTGTTCTGAAAAATAGACGACCGGTAGGCCACGTTGGAGTACAGNCCCGTGATACGTCCAGCCTCGCGCACGATGAGATTGCCATAGACCACGGCCGCTCTGGTTTCCCGGATGGCGCGGTAAAACAAAAACATGTTGTCGCCATGAAGCTCATTGTCGGCATCGAGCCAGCACACATACCGGTAGCGGGCCAGATGCAGGATGCGGTTGCGCACCGCGGCCGGGCCCTGCTGGCTCTGACCAAAGCCAACCCGGAGGGGGATGTCCGTGATGGTTGCCTCAGCTTGTGCCAGCCATTCCACCGAGCCGTCTCGTGAAGCATCGTCCACAATGATGAGTTCACCAGGGACGCCGTGGGCAGCCAGACTGTGAAGCGCACGGCGTGCAGAAGCCACACTGCGCGGCAAAAACAACCGGTGGTTCCAGTTCGCCATGCCGATAGTGACACCGTTGGTGTTCCACATGAGCGTCATGCCAGCCACCCAACGTCAGGGTGATACATCCGTCCCAGCAGGCAGCTTTCCCGGCTGCGCAGTTCATTCTGGTCAAAAATACGGCGCAACCGCTGGATAAGCGGCTCCGGGGCAAGGGTGTGCAAGCCGCCGGGCATGCGGTAGTAGTAGCCCAGCACAGCCGGCACAAACACGATCAGCGCGTTGCGCGCCAGCAGGCGCATCATCAGTTCCCAGNCTTCNAGCAGGCCGCGCGTTGTCTGATAGCCGCCAGCGGCCAGTGCCACTGGGATGTCGAGCAGAGCAAAGTTATCTACGTAGTTTTGCCGATACACCCGCGCATGAAGTGGCTCGTTGGAAAGTACATCGGGTTGGGTATCACCCAGCACGAACAAGTTGCCATAGGTCAGCGCCGCCCCGGTTTCCAGTGCGGCGCGGTAAAACAGCCACAGGTTGGCAGGTTCGAGGGCGTTGTCGGCGTCGAGCAGGCAGGCGTGGCGGTAGGCGGCATGGGTTAGCCCTATGTTGCGAGCCGCTCCCAGTCCCACGTTGCGTGGCAGCCAGATGACCCGTATGGCAACGTCGGGATAGTGCGCCGCAAGGTTGAACAAGTACTTTTGCGAGCCGTCGCGTGAGGCGTCATCCACGACAAGCAGTTCACCGGCAACGCCATGCGCATGAAGCCGGCGCAAGCCATCCAGCGCCGAGCGTACCGACCGGGGCAAAGCGAAACGGTGGTTCCAGTTGGGGATAAGGATGGACAATCCGGCACGCTGGCCCATGACAGCCCTCACCACAGTGCGGCAAACGCTACCCCTAGAGAAGGACGCGCCAAAAGCTCTGCGCAGAGCGTTGCGATGAGCTGCACCGGTGCGTCCGTTGCGGCAAACCGGCGCAGCGCAGCCACGTCGGTCAAAACACAGCCCANAGGCGCATAGCCATCCGCATGCCGTGCATCGAGTTTGATTGGACAAGCGCCAGATAGCAGGGCATCCACCGCCCGGAATGCTTCAAAGTAAGGGAACTTATGGCACGAAGCCCAGACGTAAAACCGGGTTTTTGCCAGCAGGCGCGCAAGCTGGACGCGGCTTAGCCGCCCCCGATCAGGACGGATTTGCAAGGGTTCGTCTGCCGGCAGGAAGACAACACCGCCCGGTTCCCAGTCGGTCAGGTCTGCCACGAGCGCCGCCCGTCCGGTCGTGGCTCGCCCTACTACAGCCCATGGGATCGGACGCATTGAGAATTGTTCGGCAGTCGTTGCCTGCACGTGCACCAACAGCGGCCGTTCAGCCTGGGTCGGTGTGTAGTACAAAAATCGGTAGGGCAGGGAAGCTAGGTCTGCCGGCAGGTCTTGGGGTTGCCAGCCAATATCTACAAGGGCCGTCCACTCCGGCCCCTGGAATTGGCGCTGAAACGAGTCCGTGCCAACGCACTCGGCCGCAAGCAAGATGCGTTCGGCAGCACTATTGACCTTTGACATAAGCGCTGTGACATCCCGGTGCGACAGGCGCGGGTCATTGGCCAGCCCAACCCAGTTGACAACGAGAACCCGGGCCGCCGGAACTGCCGCAAGCCAGTCGGGAACGTCCCACAACCGCGTCTGTGTGCGCCAGTTTTCCGGTAAGTCATGCCATAGCCGTATGGCCAGATTGCTGTAAAGCCAGTCCGTGGCGCGGCTGTAGAGGATGTCAAGGTCAAACGGGCTGGACGGCATGGCTGGCAGGCGGCTGCCCTGTAATGATAGCGGCAAAGGCGTCTCCAAGGGCTGGCCGGGCGAGCGCGGCAGCATACATGGCCGCCAGCAGGTTGGCCCATCCTGACGTTGCCAGGGCTTCCTGCATAGCGGTCAGGGACGGGAAAACACAGGGCACAGTAGCAAAGTCAGCCGCATGGTCAGGGTCAATCTTGACGGGCAGCGCCCCGCACCGCAAGGCATCGTGGACGCGGAATGTCTCAAAGTAAGGGACCGCATGCTGGGTGCGCCAGATGTAGAGCCGTGCCTGATGCAGCAGGCGCTCCAGCCCGTCGCCCGTAAGGCGGCCGCTACCGGGGCGCGCTGGGCCAGGTTCGGCCAGGAACAGAAAGCCGTTCGGCTGCCAGCGGACGAGTTCCCGGGCAAACGCAATGCGCTCCGGCGTCCGCATACCGACAAAGGCCCAGGGAAGCGGACGGTGCTCGCCCTGCGCCGGAACTTGATCCAAAGCCGCGCTTAGCTGTTGAAACTGCTTCAGTTCAGCGCGAGTTGCCACCGTACCGAGAACATGATAAGACAGCCTCCTGTATGGCTCCGGCAGGGGATAGCCGAACCACCGACTTCGATGAAGTCCGTCCAGGCAATGCCCTCGGCAAATTGCAGTTCAAACCATGTCGTGCCAACACATTCCGCCGAAAGCAACGTACGCCGGGGGATATGGGCGACACGACTACACAGTTCGGCAACACGTGCGCCGAGTCGGGGTTCGCGCACCGCTTCTTCCCAGTTGACAACAACGACGTGATCGGACGGATCACTATCCAACCACTCGACCACGTTCAGCAGGCGTGTTGTAGTGCGGAGCGGCTCTGGCAGGTCGGCGTAGAGTCGCCGGGCAAAGTCTGCGTGATACCAGTTATTAGTGTGGCTATAGATGATGTCCATCGGTCCAAGAATGACAGCCGGCAGCGTCTGTGCCTTAGCCGGCCTGTGGATTTTACTGCTCGGCTGTAGTGCGATAGCGCAGTCAACGCTTGCTAGGTTGAGCGGTAGCGTTGTGGATGGCGAGCGCTCGCCGGTCGCCGGGGCTATGGTGGTCGCTCACGATACGCAGCGCAATGTCGTTCGGGAAGTGATAACTGATGCCCAGGGACGGTACGTCTTCACGGCGCTCGATCCGGCAACCTACCGGGTGGCAGCACGCCATCCAGCGGTAGGCACTGCTGTCGAGGCCTTTGTGACCTTGCAACTTGGTGAGCAGCGGGAGATGCTTTTGGTCCTTGTGCCCGTAACGACGTTTGATGCCGAAGTGCGGGCTGACACCGCGCTCATCGAAACGACCAGCGCCGGGCAAAGCCGCACCGTGGATGAGCGAAGCATCCAGGCGTTGCCGCTGGCCGGCCGCAACTTCGTAGACTTGGTGAAACTCTCGCCCGGCGTAACACCCGGCCGCGAAAACGTGGGCGGCGGGCCATTCAAAGAGCCGGACCTTGGTGTGGGTGCGGCTGCTGCGCCACGCATTGCCTTTGGTGGCCAGACCGAACTCAACACGCTTGTGCAGCTTGACGGCCTTGACCACATCCAGACCGTCACGGGCCTGCCACGAGCAGCCCCGCCAACCGAAGCCGTTGCGGCCTTTCGGGTAAGCAACGCCACGTTTGAAAGCGAATACGGACGCTCATTGGGCGGTTTTGTCAACATCCTGACGAAATCCGGCACCAATGACCTTCACGGCAGCCTTTACGGCTATGGCATCCACGATACACTCTGCGCCCGGCCCCTGCTGACCGGACCGCAGTGGGTGCTGCGCCAGTTCCAGTACGGCACCACACTTGGCGGGCCACTGCGCCGGGACCGCTGGTTTTTCCTAACAAGCTACGAGGGGCAGCGGCGGGCTGAATCGAACCGGTTTTCACAGGTCATCCTGTCAAATCTCGAAGCCATCAATGCCGTTCGGCGACACTACGGCCTGACACCGGAAACGGCCAACCAGGTACGAACCGGGGACTACGACGTGGGCTTTGGGCGCGTGGATTGGCGACCGAACGACCGCCATACACTGGCCGTGCGACTGAATGCGCTGGTTGGCACGACACGTGGCTTTCTGGGCGGCGGCGGCCGGGCTTCGCCGACCTCGACGACCGCCCGCGACAACTGGACGACCGATGTAACCACCAGCGCCACCTACACGGCGGTGCTGACGCCGACGCGCGTCGGCGAAGTACGCGGGCAGTGGGCGCGCCGCGACTTCATCTTTCGCCCGCGTTTTGCCGAACCGGCGCTGGAGCTGCCCAACTTGATCGTCATGGGCAAAAGCACGTCCGATGTAGATGAGTACCGCGAAGACCGGCTTCAACTCGCCGGGGTTCTGACACAGTTGAAGGGCGCGCACACCGTCAAGGTAGGTGGGGACTGGTCACGGCTGGACGACACGGCACGGTGGGATTTGTTCTTTCCGGCGCGCATCATCTTCGGCGGTCTGCTGCCGGCCTTTCTCAACCGCACGCCTGACGGGCAACCAAATCCGCAGCCAAGCACCTTCTGGTTTCCTTTTGTCACCGGGGCGACCACCGCGCCACCGATTCCCTTTCCCTTTACGCGCGCCGTGCCGGAAGTCCTGCAGCCGAATGTCACCACGCGGCTTGTCCACGCGCATTATGGCCTGTTTGGGCAGGATCAGTGGCAGGCCGCGCCTTCGCTAACCGTCACCTTTGGTCTCCGGTACGACGTGGAAACCTATCCCCGCCGGTTTTTTGACCGGCGTGACCGCAACAACTTCCAGCCGCGTGTGGGGGTAGCGTGGGCCGTAGGGCGCGGTGTCGTCCGAGCGGGCTACGGTGTGTTCACTGACCGGATAGCGTCCAGTGTCGGGCAGGTCATCTTCGGCGCAGAGTGGATTTCACGCGGCGACGTACCCACGGCGACCCAGGTGTTTGCCAATGTGGCGCGCTTTGCTGGACGTTTCCGCCAGGCGACGATCAGCGGCCCGCCCTCGGCTACTTCACCGATTGGGGCTGCACGTGCAACCGATATTTTCCTGCGTGGAACTGCCAGTGCGCCAGCCGGTTATGGCGTGCCGGTCGGACAGGCGCTGCCGCCGGGCACGTTGCCGCTGCCGACGGCGGAAAGCGGCGCAACGGCCAGTTTTGCCGACAACCTCAGCCGCCGGTTGCGCAACCCCTACGCCCAACACCTCACGCTGGGCGTCGAGTACCCGTGGTGGGGGGTGGTGTGGTCAGCGGCGTACTTGCGCGTTCTAGCGCTGAAACTGCCGGGCCACACCGGCAATCTCAATGCCTTTCAGACGGGCGTGCTGCCGACGGGTAAGCCCATTCTGGCCGGCCGCCGGTTTGCCGAACTGGGACACTTTTTCGTAACCGACAATCTTGGCGCAAGCAGCTACCACGGTGGTTTCTTTGTGGCTCGCCGCGCCTGGCGCCAGCGCTGGTCGTTGTCCGTGGCGCATACGTGGTC
>JGI24186J35511_1000850_pt1 | contig 10869 bp, 10 predicted proteins | sample YNPBryulayer2012_FD_35511 | JGI IMG/M metagenome (IMG submission 35511) | reverse complement strand
CTAATGGAGCAATGGCTGCAGCTGCTACGTAGGCAGTACAACTATCGCCTGGCAGAACGGTTCAACGGGTGGGAGCAGAATCGCTGCAACAGCCACGCTTGCCCGTTGACAGTCTGCCATCTGCCTGTGTTGAAAGACAAGCCCACCTTCGACTCACAGAAACGAGACTTGGTAAACACAAAGGCTCTCTTCCCCGAATACCAAGCGATTCATTCCCAGGTGCTCCAAGACTGCCTACAGCGGGTACAAAGGGCCTTTGACCGATGGCTAAAAGGTGACCGTAACGGCAAGCGGGCAGGCAGGCCTAGGTTTAAGGGAGTAGGGCGGTATCGCTCCTTCACCTTCCCTCAGATGAAGCAGGACTGCATTCGAGGGCAGTTTATCCATCTGCCCAAGGTTGGGCCGGTCAAGCTGGTCCAACACCGCCCTTTGCCCGACGGTTTTACAAAGTAGCCAACCAGCGCAAAGATTTTCACTACAAGATGGCAAAGAAGTTGTTAAGTAAGGGGAAGCACATTGCTCATGAGGCGCTTACTATTAGGGGTCTGGCTAGAAGCAGACTAGCCAAATCTGTTGATGATGCCGGGTGGGGTGAGTTCCTGCAAATTTTGGCAGCCAAGGCTGAAAGAGCTGGGCTGTTGACGATTGCAGGGGATCCCCGCGGCAGCAGTCAAGGGTGCTCGGGGTGTGGTCGTGAGGTGCCCAAAGAGCTGCATGAGCGGTGGCACGATTGTCCGCACTGTGGGTTGAGGATTGGCAGGGATCACANCTCGGCGAGGGTCATCAAATCCAGAGCGGTGGGGCGTCCCGTTCTTCAAGCTCAGGAAATGTCCTGCTATTGGGCAGGAGTCACTGGGAAGCCCGCACTCTATGCGTCAGCATGAGTGCGGGAGTACGTCACGAAGCCAGAAAATTGACCAGCTTTTGCAGGCGATCCCAGGCAGCGCCGCTGGCAAGGATCTCCCGCGCTTGGGCAATTCCGGATCCCCAATCGGGAACGGCTCCGGCCACCTGCAGGGCCAAAGCGGCATTGAGGGCCACCACATCCCGCTGGGCAGGCGCTCCGGATCCTTGGAGAACTTGGGCGAGGATGGCGGCATTTTCCGCCAAGTTCCCCCCCTGGAGGGCCTGGACAGGTGCGGGCGTAAGATCGTAATCTCGCGGGTTCAAAACTTCTGTTCGTACCAGCCCACCGGAAAGGATGCCCAGATCGGTGGGCTGATCCAACCCGGCCTCGTCCAGACCTTCGCGGCTGTGCAACACCACGGCCCTTTCCCGCCCCAACAGACGCAAGGCCTCGGCCATCACCGGCACCAGCTCCGGGGCATAAACCCCGATCACCTGGCGGTTGGGATAGAGGGGATTGACCAGGGGCCCCAAGAGATTAAAGACAGTGCGAACTTTAAGGGCGCGGCGGTAGGGGATCACCGCCCGCATGGCCGGGTGCCAGTGGGGGGCAAAGAGAAAGGTGATGCCCACTTCCGCCACCGCCGCCCGCACTTGCTCTGGCTCAGCGCTCAGGTTCACCCCCAACGCCTCCAGCACGTCCGCCGAGCCAACCTTGCCAGAAGCAGAGCGGTTGCCGTGCTTCACGACTGGGATCCCGGCAGCGCTGACCACGAAGGCCACGGCAGTGGAAATGTTAAACGTGCCGGCCCCATCTCCCCCGGTGCCGCAAGTATCCACCAACAGGGGCAGATCCAGGGGGGATCCCAGGGAAGCTCGCTGCAGCACCCGCGCCATGCCGGCCAGTTCACTGGCGCTGACCCCCTTGGCTTGCAGGGCCGCCAAAATCGCTCCCGACACCACATCCGGCACTTGGTTGTGCAGCCAGCCGTTCATCAACTGTTCGGCTTGGGCTTCGCTCAGAGATTGCCGCTCCAGCAACTGTCCCAAAAGCTGGGGCCAAAGGTCAGCCGTTTCCGTCATGGGGCGGGATCCGGGTTTTCAGCAAGCCCTCATCCTAGCATAGGTCTGCGGGGGCTCTTTCGGCCAAAGCGGCTAGAGATCGCGCAGCCAAGGGTCCGAGACAGGGGCAGCCGCCGCCAGATCCCTTCGCTCCCCGTGGGATCCAACAAACGCCAGGCCAGCAACCCTGCTGCCGAGAAGAAAGCCAAAGCCAGCAGCAGCGCCAGGGAGTTTTGCACGCTTTTCCAGGCGAATCCAACCTGAGATCTCCGTTGAACAGGTCGGGAGCCCTTTTGAGCGGGGGAGGGTGGTTTTGCAGAAGTTGGGGAGGGGGGCAACGGAGCAGCGGGAATGGGAGGCCCTGGCAGCCGCTTCCAAGCCATAGCCACAGCCTGGGGGCGCTGGCGCATCCACCGGTTGAGCTCGGCCAGAGAGATGGCACAGAGGTTGGCAAGGCCCAGCCCCTGCACTCGCTCGACCAAGGGTCGGTCGTTGCTCACCACCACCACCAGGGATCCCGGCTGCTGTTGGGCCAGGGCATAGGCACACTCGGCAATGGCCTGCTCTAGGCGGACTCGCAGCGACTGCTCGCCGGCGTTGACTTCACCCACCAGGGCGCGGGCTTCTGAGACGGCAAATCCCAAACGGGGCCAGTGGCGCAAGAAGGCGCGCGCTGTCGATTCTTCTTGGGGGTCGATGGCCTGTCGGGTTAGGCGTTCTAGCTCCGCCATCACCGCCTGGGGCAGCACACACACCCCAAAACGGGCCCATTCCTGCCACAGAGCCGGGCGACCGGCCAGGATCGCAGAGCTGTCGAAAACGAGCAACGGCGAGATTTCGGCCATAGGGGGCGCCAGCGGCGGGCTCACCCTCAATTGTGCAGCTTCTCCGAGAACTTGGGGAGGCGGGATCCCTCGGCCAAACAGAGGCGGATGGCCAGCGGGTAGAGGCGGTGTTCCTGGGCCTGGATGCGCCGGTAAAGGGATTCCACCGTATCTTCCGGCAAAACCGGTACGGCTGCTTGCGCCACAATGGGGCCGCTATCCATTTCCAACGTGACCCGGTGGACGGTGCAGCCGGTGATTTTCACGCCGTACTCCAGCGCCTGCTCCACCGCCCGCAGGCCCTTGAAGCTGGGCAAGAGGCTGGGGTGGAGGTTTAAAACCCGCTCCGGATAGGCAGACAGCAACACTTGGGTCACCAAACGCATCCAGCCGGCCATGATCACCCACTCCACCTGATACTCCTGGAGCACTTGCAAGATGGCCGCGTCCAGCGCCTCCCGGCTGGCATAGTGCCGATGGTTGAGCAGAATACAAGGGATCCCTCTTCGCCGCGCCCGCTGCCGCACGTAGGCGTCTGGATTGTTGGTGATCACGACGGCAATTTGCGCCCGTAGCTCGCCAGCATCGATGGCTTGGGCGATGGCCTCGAAGTTGCTGCCGTTGCCGGAAGCCAAGATGCCCAGGATCCCCGGCTGGGGAGGAGCCGGGATCTCGCCGGGGTCTGGCCAGAGGAGGTTAGGCAAGTCCATACGAAAAACTCGAGGGAGAGTCCGCAGCCCCGCTATTTTAGACCCAGCCGGATTTGGCTGCGACCTGCTCTTGTCGGAGAGAGAGTCCAAAAACTAGGCTGCCACTGATGCTATCCAGCCTGTCCAGCACCGCTCAAACCCTGGGCAAGGAGCTGAAAGCGCTGAACTGAATTGTGCAAAAGCACGAGGTGCTGATCGCAGAAACTGATGCTGGCTCCCCGAGGAGCTCTGGCTCGCTTTGACAGGCGCAGCGGTGCTATCGAGCTCCGCCCGGCTTAGCTGCAGGAGGAAACGGGAGAGATACGCCAAGAAATGCTGCGGATGTGGCAAGGGATCTGCAATTGGTGGCGGGATTTTCTGGAGTTTCTGCAAAGATAGGCCAAGCCAATTCCAGGAACTGGGCCTGGATCTTTCGCGGGCTGGTCTAAATTGGGAAAGCATTGACCTTGGTGTGAGAGCATGGCTCCCTTGAGAAAGCGACAGCGGCGATTTTGGCTTTTTGGCCTGATCGTCCTTCTGGTCGGATTGATGGGATCCCTGACGCAAGCGCAGCAAAGCCTCACCCAGGCCCAGTTGGAGCAGGCCCAATACGTGCGCAGTTGCGGCACTTGCCATGTGGCGCTGCCCGCTCAGGTGTTGCCCACCGAAACCTGGCGACGGCTGCTACAGGATCCCAACCACTACGGCCAGCAGATCCAGCCCCTGACCGGCGTGGCTTTACAACTGGCTTGGGGCTATTTGCGGCCTAATTCCCGTCCCCTGCGCCAAGGGGAACCGGTGCCCTATCGCCTGGCCGAGTCTCGCTACTTCCGCGCTTTGCACCCGCAAGTAGACTTTCCCAACCCAGTGCGGGTGAGCGGCTGTGTGGATTGTCACCCCAAGGTCGATGCGGGAGACTTTGCCAGCCTCTCGCCGGAATGGCAATCTTGAGAGGCGCAGAGACAGCATGCAGGTAGATATAGGCGCTATTCTGACCGGATATGCCCAGGGCTACTTCCTCATGGCGGACGAAGAAACCGGATCCCTGGCCTGGTATGGCACCGAGCAGCACGCGCTGATCCCTTTGGACGAGCGGTTTCACTGTCCCCGTTCGCTGCGGCCTTTGGTGCGCGGCAGTTGCTTTCAGGTGCGGATCAACGGCGCTTTTGAGCAAGTGGTGGAGGGCTGTGCCGCTCGCCCCCAAACTTGGATTAGCTCGGAATTAAAGCAGATCTACCTTGCCCTGCACCAAGCGGGGTTTGCCCACAGCTTTGAAACCTGGCAGGGAGACACCCTAGCAGGCGGGATCCTGGGCATTGCTTTGGGGGCGGCCTTTATCGGCGAATCGATGTTTTACCGCATTCCCAACGCTTCGAAGGTGGCGCTGGTCAAGCTGGTGGAACACCTGCGGGAGCGGGGCTTTCGCCTTTTTGACGCCCAGTTGATGAACCCGCACCTGGCTCGCTTTGGGGCTTTTCTCATGGACGGACGGGATTACCAGGAGCTGTTGCAGCAGTGCCTGCGGATCCCTTGCCGGTTTGACTGAGCCAGCGCCCTGGGGGGCAGGGGGTATTTATCAAGAGGGGTGGATTGGGCTAGGTTAAAGGTAGTGTTCAGCTTTTGTTCCGGCCATCCCGATGTCGCAGCCCTCTCCTGTCAGCTCCACCCCTGTTGAGAAGGGATCCTCGCCTCAGGTGAGCTATACCCGCCTGGCCATGCGCAACATGGTGCGTAAAGGCAAAACCTCCCTCCTGCACTTCACTCTGACAACAGCGGGGTTGCTGGCAGTGTTGGTAGGGCTGGCGTATCTGTTTCACTGAGTTTCACTGCCTTTGATGTTCCCTCCTAAACTTTTCCCAAAGTTAAGTGTTAGGAAGGTAAAGGACGGGCAGCGAGGGAGCCGGGTTTCGTTGGCGGCAACCTCTGCTGCTGCAGACCTCATCTTTGGCCCTTGGGACTTTTGCCTATGCAAACTTCGCTAGATCGCACCTCCACCCGTTCTGGCATTCGCCTGCTGTTGTTTGCTCAGGGTCGAGCCAATATCGAGGAACTGGCGGAGCAATTGCGTCGGCACATCCAGGGGCTGCCGGGCCAGCATCCTGCCCATCTGAAGGTGGTACCGCTGGAGGAGCACCCCTACCTAGCAGAGCACTACAAGTTGGTGGTGACGCCAGCCTTGGTGAAAGCAGAACCCCTGCCGGCTCAGGTCTTGGCGGGCGAAGATCTGGCGACGCAGTTGGAAGTGTGGTGGCCCCGCTGGCAGGGTCAGGCGGCTTTGGTTTCCTACCAGGAAGAGGCGGGTCAAGATCCTGCTCCTCCCCCGACCACCGAGGCGTTGTTGCAAATGTCGGAAGAGGTGTTTTCGCTGCGCCAGGAGCGCGCCCAACTGCGGGAGCAGTTGGACTTCAAAGACCGCGTTCTGGCCATGCTGGTGCACGATTTGCGCAGCCCCCTGACGGCTACAGCCCTGGCGGTCGAAACCCTACAGCAAGGGCGAGAAGGATCCCTGGACAAGGCGGTGGAGCGGCAGTTGTTCGAGCATGCCCGCCAGCAATTGCGCAAGATGGACAGCATGATCACCGATATTCTCGAGTCGGCCCGTGGCAGTGCCTCGGAGCTGCGGATTCGAGCCGTGGAAACTCAGTTGGCCAGCCTATGCCAGCCAGTGATCGAGGAGCTACTGCCTCGCATCCAAGCCAAGCAATTGCAGTTTCAAGCCGATATTCCGGTGGATCTGCCCACAGTTCACGTGGATCCCGACAAGATCCGCCAGGTTATTTTCAACCTGTTGGACAATGCCATCAAGTACACTCCCGCCGGGGGATCCATCCGCCTCAACATCCTCCACCGCACCAGCCAAAAGGTACAGGTGACCGTCAGCGACACCGGCCCTGGGATCCCGGAAGCCGAGCAAGAGAACATCTTCTCCGATGCGGTGCGCCTATCCCGCGACCAACAGCAGGAAGGCTATGGCATTGGCCTTTCCCTTTGCCGTCGCATCGTGCGCGCCCACTATGGCCAGATTTGGGTGGAATCGATCCTGGGCAAGGGCAGCAGTTTTCATTTCACCTTGCCGGTGTATCGACTCTGCGGTCGCTAGCCAAGCTTTGGCCCTCGCTTTTCCCTGTTTCTCCCGAGAGCATGATCGGCCAGAACCAGTGGGGGCGCATCAGGATCACGGTGTCGATGACGTGAATGATGCCGTTGTCCGCCTCGATATCCGCCTGGATAACGGTGGCATTGTTCACCTCAAACACGTCCCCCTCGATAAACAAATCGATGGGGGATCCCTCTACCGAGCCTACACGTTGGTACTTGGCCAAATCCGCCTTTTTCAGGCGACCGGGCACCACGTGGTAACACAAAATGCGAGTCAATTGGGGGATGTTTTGCACTAGGGTGGTGATGGTGCCGGGGGGCAACTTGGCAAAAGCCGCATCGGTGGGCGCAAAAACAGTGAAAGGGCCAGGGCCTTTCAAAGTATCCACCAAGTTTGCCGCCTTCACGGCTGTAACCAAGGTGGAAAAACCCTCAGCAGAAACTGCAATATCGACAATATCAGGCATGGCCAAGATCCTTGTTTTGCTGAAGTGGGAATAAAGGTCTGGACGGCAGGTTCAGAAGAGCAGTTGGGTCCAAGCAGGATCGGGAAAAGGGAAAGCCAAAACCGACCACCTGAAATCGGCGTAATTGTCCTCAACTAGCGGTAGTTTTGATCCTGAATATAGGAGAGGCGGGCTGCCTCGCGGATGCCGTATTCCGGTCGGGTGAAGCGATTGAGCTGTCCCTCAAAATAACGGCGGTTCATCATCAAATGCCGCGGGTTGGGATCGTCCAGAGGATACAAGAAAGCGGCTCTCCCCGCCTGGATCACGGCTGAAGTAACGTTGTACATGGAGCGCTGGAAGCTGATCCCAAGCTGGATCAGCATGTCGTCTTCACCACGGCAATGCTTGCGGTAATACTCCACCAAATACTGGGGCAAAAAGTGGTACATATCCTGGTGCAAAAGGGTCGGCGGGATCCCGGCACTGCCCACCGGAAACTTATCGGCGTAGAGAACCCCGTAGTGGAAATCCAATTGGTTGGTGGGAACTTCGTTGGCTTGGGCGTTGTAGGACTTGGTGCCGCGGAAGGGAGAGGTGCGATAAAACACCGCTTCCACATAGGGGAAAGCCGCCTCGTATAGCCAAGTGAATCCTTTGGATTTGGGCACAATGTCGTACCACTCTCCTCGAATGCGCACCCGGTGATAAATGGGCCGCCCGGCAACGGCGAAGATCCCGTTAACCAAAAAGTTCATCGCCTCCGGCACGCTGGTGATTTTGCCCTCGTCGTAGAGATCGCTCATCTCAAAAAAGACGGGGGCCATCACCTCCCAAAACAGGCCCAGCACCGAATACATGGTGGCCTGGCGGCAGAGTTCCAGAAACATGTCTGGAAAGAGCTTGTACAGGCCGGTCAAAAGGGGGTTGCCCTGGCAGTAGGCGCGGATGGCGCGGTCGGCATTTTGCTTGTATTCTTCCGAATCCATATAGGGATCCAGCAGGCCTCCCATATCCCGGTGCCAGAGCATGGCCCGCATACATTCTTCGGCAAATTCCATGTTGATGCGGTCATGCCAAAGGTGATGCAAAATCCGCGGCAGCTTGCGCTTGAGCTCCCCTTTTTCCATGAACTCCAGCAGTTCCGGGTGGGCCGTAGCGGGGCCGCGCCAAATGCGCAAATCGGCATTATCCCCCGCGTAGTGGTTGGCCAGCTTCAAATATTCTTCGGGAATGATGAACTTAAAAAAGGGCAAGGGATCCACAAACACCTGCTCGGCAATGTAGAGCAGATCGCGCCAGTAAAAGTCCATCGGCACCGCATAGGCTTTGTAGAGGCCGATAATTTGCATCAGGTTTTCCGGCGTATCCGGCAGCATCGATCCCCCTGCCTCGAGGCGATGCACCACCTCGGCAAAGGGATGGGTGGAAGGGGGGAGCTTGGGCGTAACCAGGGTCGTCGTCATGGAAAAAGTCTCCAACTCTTCACTGCCTTCGGCTAGGGGAGAAAGTCATGAGCTTGCGTTGTCCATCAGGGATCCCTGCAGCAAACTGGAGGGAGAAGAATGTTCGGCTTCCGCGATGACAAGCGTCTGGGCTTGAGCCACCTGGGTGGATAGAGTAAAGGCCAAGGTTTGGGGCCATTTCACCAGGTTCATGGGCTGGATCCCAAACCAGACGATCAAGGCAGTTAAAAGAAAGCCCGGGATCCGCTCCCAACCTTGCACCCGGGGGTAGTAGGCGGTGCGGTTGTCCAATTTGCCGAAGCAGGTGCGGTTGAGCAAAATCACAAAATACACCGCCGTCAAGCCGGTGCCGCAGATGCTGAGCAACGTGGGCAACGGAAAATCTTGGTAGCTGCCCTGGAAGATCAAAAACTCGGCCACAAAGCCCACCAAGCCCGGGATCCCGGCGCTGGCCATGCCGCCCAAGATCAACAGGGCGCTCACGGTGGGCAGGCCGCGCAGAGGATTGAGCAGGCCGTTGAGCACGTTCAGATCCCGCGTTCCCACCTTGCGCTCCACCAGGCCCACCAGATCAAACAGCAGCGCCAGAATCAGGCCGTGGGAGACCATCTGCACCATCGCCCCCGTCAGGCTAATCGGCGTGGCCGCCGCCATACCCAGCAGGATGTAGCCCATATGGCCGATGGAGCTGTAGGCCACCATGCGCTTGATGTCTTTTTGGGCGATGGCCGCCAAAGCCCCCGACAGCACAGCAATAGCCCCCCACCAGGCCAGCAGCCCACTCAGATCGGCCCAAGCCTGGGGAAACAACTGCAGCCCAAAGCGAAACAGACCATAGGTGCCCAACTTGGAGAGCACCCCTCCCAGCAGCACCGCCACCGGCGGGGAAGACTCGCCGTAGGCGTCGGGCAGCCAGGTGTGGAAGGGCACCAGCGGCATCTTGATGCCAAAGGCCACAATCAAAGCCAACAGGGCCAGGGTTTGGGCAGCGGGGCCCAGGGAGCTGATGCGAATCTCGGCCAGCTCAAAAGTATGGGGATCCCCCAGCCAGTAGACGGCCAGAAACNCCCCCAACAGGAAGACGGCGGAAACAGCGGTGTAGATCAAAAACTTGATGGCGGCATAATCCCGCTTGGGGCTGCCCCAGATGGAAATGAGCAAGTAGATCGGGATCAGCACCAGCTCGTAAAAGAGGAAAAACAACAGCAGGTTCTGGGCGGCAAAAGCCCCGTTGACCGACCCACTCATCAGCAGAATGCAGCCGTAAAAGAGATTGGGCCGCTTGGTCTCCGGCTCAGCCGTCAAAATGGCGATGAGAGTGAGCAGCCCGTTCAGGGCCACCATCAACAAAGCCAGCCCGTCCAAGCCCAGGGAGTAGCTCAGCCCGATTTGCGGGATCCAATCCCACCGCTGCTCCCACTGAAAGCCGGTCGCCTGCACGTCGAAGCGGGTAAACAGAAATAGCGAGATGGCCAACGGGATCCCGGCCAAGACCACCGCCAGCTTGCGCCCTCCCAAGCCCAGGAACAGCAGCAGGGATCCCAAAATCGGCAACACAATCAAGGCACTCAGCATGGTCTTTTCCCTCTTTCTTAAGGACTCCGTCCCCCTCTGCCTAGAGAATTAGCCAGCCCAGCAGGGCCACCCCCACCACAATCGTCAGCACATAGGCCTGCAACTGGCCGGAGGTGGTGTATTTCAAAACCTGACCTCCTGCCAGCACAACTAAGCTGGTCAAATTCACCACGCCGTCCACCACGTAGCGGTCAAAGAGGGCCGTAACCTCAGAAATGATGCGCACCACAAACACCACGCTGGCGCGGTAGAGCTTGGGGGTGTAGAAGTCGTTGGCCAGCAGATCCTGCCAGTCGGCCAAGAAAGCCCAGTCCACTGGCCGCCGCCCCCGCGGCAGGTACAGCCAGGCTCCCAACGCGATGCCCGCCAAGCTGGATCCGGCCATCACCGCAATCGGGATCCCCTGCAGAGCCGGCAAGAGATCCAAGGCCGCCAGAATCATCGGCACATGCAGCGTCACCCCCATCATGGCCGTGCTGGGCAACATCATCGGCCAGTGCACCTCTGGGGAGCGCTCGCTCATCTGCTGCGGCTTGCCTCCCCAAACCAGGCCGAATACCCGCGTCAGCCCCAGCGCCGTTACCGCGTTGGTGACCAGCACCACTGCCGCCCACAGCCCCTGCCCCGATTGCGCCAACTGCTGCCACAGATCCGTCAGCACCCAGAAGGAGCCGAAAGGCGGCAGGGCCACCATGCCGGCCATCCCCGTCAAAAAGCACAGGCCGGAAATGGGCCGCCGCGACCACAAGCCCCCCAGATAGCGCAGATCCTGGGTAATGCTGTTCCAGATCACCATGCCCAGCGCCATCACCAGCAAGGCCATCGCCGGCGCATAGGTGAGCAGCAGTTGGTAGGCCTGTTG
>JGI24186J35511_1000847_pt1 | contig 10889 bp, 7 predicted proteins | sample YNPBryulayer2012_FD_35511 | JGI IMG/M metagenome (IMG submission 35511) | reverse complement strand
CGAGCGACTCGGCGCGCAGGATGACATCTATCGTCTGCTGGTAAATATCTGCGGCGATCTGGGCATCCTTCACGCTGCGGCCGCTGGTGAGCATCCCCAGCGCTGCGTCGAGGATCACGCGCGGGGCGGGGTCGAGCATGGTGAGCGGCCCGTCTACTAAGCTGCGATGCTGCTCAAAGTAGGCGCAGTATTCCTCGCCATAGCCCGCCACGTCGCGGCCGATCAGCGGCAGGCGCTTGGTGCGGATGATATGGTCGGGCGTGGCCGGCCCACGGCGGGCGATCTCGGCCACGTCGGGGCGACGGGCGAAGCCCAGTGATTTCTCATCACTGTGCGTGATCACGATCATCGGCGCGCCGGCAGCCAAGGACACTTCGCGGCGCAGCGCGGCCAGCGTCGTGCGCAGCGGTCCTGAGGGAGGCTCAGCCGGCGGGAAGACAATATGCCACCTCCCCTTTCGCTGGATGTATTCCTCGGCGCGCGTGACCATCTCGATCATGCGGCTATACGCCTCCTTAGCCGTCTCGCCGAACGTGAATAGCCCGTGGCTCATCAGCACGATGCAAGAGAGGCGTCGAACGTCTGGACACGCGGCCAACTGCTCGGCGCAGGCTTTGGCCAGGGCGAAGCCGGGCATGACGTACGGCACAATCAGCGCCTGCTCGCCGTAGAGATCGGCGGCCCGCTGTGCGCCGTCCGGCGTGTTGGTGATCGCCAGCAACGCATCGGCATGGGTGTGATCTACAAACTTGAAAGGCAGGATGGCATGGAGGATGGACTCGACCGAGGGGGCCGGCGCGTCGGGCACTGTGGCAAAGCTGCGCAACAAGCGCATCATCTCGGTATCTGCCAGGTGAGGCAAGCTCGCCAGCCGCGCCGTGGGCTGTAACCGCAGCGGCGTAAATCCCCTGACCTCGATGGTCGCCAGGTCCCAGCCGCTGCCTTTGATGTAGAGGATGTCCTCCNCTTCGCCGAATACGTTGCGCTCGCGCGTCTTGACCGAGGTGTTGCCGCCGCCGTGGAGCACCAGCGCAGGCTCGCGGCCCAGCAGCCGTGCGCTATATACCCGCTGGGCGAGATCGCCTTGGTGTTTTGCGGCCTCTTCGTCGTCCCATAAGTTGTGCATGGCATAGGAAATGTACTCCGCTGGGTGGGTTGCTATACTCCACGGCCTATGTTTGTCACGTTTGTGCGCCGCGCTGTGCTGGTGGGGCTNATGATCTGCGGGATGGTCGGCACTGCCCGNGCANCCNGCAAGGCCGGCGAATACGTCGTGCAGCCGGGCGATACCCTGTTGGGGATCGCGCTCAAGCTCAACGTGTCAGCGTCTGCGCTTCAGGCGCTCAACGGGCTGACCGATCCGAATATGCTGCGCGTTGGCCAGGTGCTGAAGCTGCCGGCGTCGGCTGCACAAGCGACGGCTGGGACGTATGTCGTCCAGGCCGGCGATACGCTGGGTGCGATCGCCCTGCGCTTTCGCGTGCCGGTGGACGCCCTCGCGCGCGCCAATCGGCTTGCTGACCCTGACAAGCTGCGCATCGGCCAACGGTTGACCATCCCGCCCGCCGACCAGCCGCAACCGCAAGTGGTGCTCATTCCCCTGGCGGCTGATGTCCATGCCCCAAAGGCCGGCGGCGCAACAGTGAGCGGCGACGCGCATGGGGCGCTGCGCGCGCAGCTCCTGGCGCTCTATAACCAGGCGCGGGCGGCCAACGGGCTGCCGCCCCTCGCGCATTCGCCGATCCTGGAGGCCGCGGCGCAGGCGCACGCGGACGATTGCGCTGCGCGTGGCTGGGGCAGCCACACCGGCTCCGACGGCTCGCGGGCCAGCCAGCGCATCGCCCGCGCCGGCTATGCGGGCCGCTTCAGCGGCGAGAACTGGGCCTGGGCGCGCAGCGCCGAGCAGGCTTTTGACATGTGGTACACGCAAGAGATCGCGACCCAAGGCCCCCACTGGAAGAACATCCTCTCGCCCAATTACGCTGAGGTCGGCTTTGGCGTCTCTGCTTGGCGCGGCGGTTATTTCTTCATCGCCAACTTCGGCGGAAGGTGAGCTGTCACCGCCGCATCCCCTCCTGCCGCTCGATCAGGAAGGCGAGCGCCTCGCCAAAGTGCACGTCCATGGCTCGGCCGGCGGCCTCGGCGTTGCGGTAGCCGATCTCGGTGACGATCGCATCGTGCAAGATGTGCACCCGTTCGAGCTGCTGGCGATTGCGCCGGCGGTAGAGCATCTCGTGGGTCAGATCGTTGAGCGCACCGCGAAAAGCGCGCACCAGGTGCATGATGATCACGTTGCCCGAGGCCTCGGCGATCAGCGCGTGAAGGTCGCGGTCGAGGTCAACGTAGACATCGGCGTTGCCGATGTTGCGGCGCATGCGCTGCACGATGGCCTGCATCGCCTCAAGTTGNTCGGGCGTGCGGCGCTGCGCGGCCAGNCGNGCGCTCTGGACCTCGATGGGTCGGCGGGCCTCCATCAGCTCGCGAAAGGTCAGGTGNTGGACGGCGATGGCGTGGGTGAAGTAGGCGACGAGCTGGACTTCGCTGAGCGGGCGCACCACTGCGCCGCGCCCGTTGATCACCTCGAGGATGCCGCGGCCTTCGAGCTGCTTAATCGCCTCGCGGATCACCGGCCGGCTGACCTGGAAGTGCGCCGCCAGCTTGCCCTCTGCCGGCAGCACATCGCCAGGCTCGAGGCCATGGTTCAGCACATGGGCCAGGATGAGATCGGCGAGCTGGGACGAGCGCGCGGGCGCAGAAGATGGGCGACTCATCACGCAACCTGTCAGATAGGTCGCCATTGTAACTCGTTGACAAGACAGCGGAACAACGATATAGTGCGGAGGAGTCATGGGTAAGTTGCTCGTCGTCGTCATTCGCGGCCTGCTCCTCGTCCTTAGCGGCGTGGAGTCCAGCCCGTTTAGGTCGGCGGCGGCGCGTACCTAGGTCAAAGATAGCCCGGAAGCCCTCCTAAACGGAGGGCTTTTTTATTGCGGGCAGAAACAACCGAGAGGAGAGACCGTATGAAGCTGACTGGTGCGCAAGTTGTCTGGGAGACGATTATTCAACAAGGGACGACGACCGTCTTTGGTTATCCGGGTGGGGCAATCCTGCCGGTGTATGACGCGCTGGTGGACTATCGCGATCGCGTGCATCACGTCCTGGTGCGCCACGAGGAGAACGCAGCCCTAGCAGCCGACGCCTACTTTCGCGCCACCGGCAAGGTCGGCGTATGCATGGCGACCTCCGGCCCTGGGGCGACGAACCTGGTGACCGGCCTGGCCAACGCGATGATGGATTCCTCCGCCGTCGTCGCCATCACCGGCAGGTGGCGTCTTATCTGGTCGGCTCGGACGCCTTCCAAGAGACCGACGTGACCGGCGTGACGCTGCCGATCACCAAGCACAACTACCTGGTGATGGACGTGAACGAACTGCCGCAGGTGCTGGCCGAGGCGTTTTACATCGCCCGCAGCGGTCGCCCAGGGCCGGTGCTGGTGGACATCTGTAAGGACGTGCAGTTCAAGACGGTGGATTACGAGCCGATTACCCAGATCCAGATGCGCGGCTATCGCGCGATTAAGCCCCAAGGCAAGCAGGATTTGCCCGCGTTGCTGCGGCGCGCAAAGGAGTTAATTGATCATGCCCGCCGGCCGATTATCCTGGCCGGCCAGGGCATCAAGCACGGCAACGCGCACGACGAGCTGCGCGAGTTCGTGGAGAAGTCCGGCATCCCGGTCGCCACCACTCTGCTGGCATTGGCGTGCTCAACGAAGACCACCCGCTGAACCTGCGGATGATGGGCATGCACGGCGAAGCCTACGTCAACCAGGCCATCGCTCACGCCGATCTGCTGATCGCGCTGGGGATGCGCTTCGATGACCGCGTGACGGGCAACCTGAAGACCTATGCCAAGAACGCGCGCGTGATCCATGTGGACATAGACGCCGCCGAGATCAACAAGAACGTGCCGGCTGACGTGGGCATCGTCGGCAACGTCAAGGATGTGCTGCGCGAGCTGATCCCGCTGATCGAGAAGCGCAGCTACCCCAGTTGGCTGGAGCAGATCGAGGAATGGCGGGCCGATACGCGCGTCCACGATGTGCTGAGCTACGAGCTGCCTGACGAGTTGCTGCTCGCGCCACAGGTGATGCGCATGATCTGGGAGGAGACCCAGGGCCAATGCACGATCTGCACCGACGTCGGCCAGCACCAGATGTGGGAGACCCAGTACTTCCAACACACGCGCAAGAACCAGTTGATCACCAGCGGCGGGCTGGGCACGATGGGCTTCGCCGTGCCGGCCGCGATTGGCACCAAGTTCGGTCGCCCGAACGAGGAAGTCTGGGCCATCGCCGGCGACGGCGGCTTTCAGATGAGCATCCCCGAATTGGCGACGATCGTCCAGGAAGGGCTGGACATCAAGATCGCCATCATCAACAACAACTTCCTGGGCATGGTGCGGCAGTGGCAGGAGCTGATGCACAATCATCGCTATTCAGCGGTCGAGATGTGGACGCCGGACTTTGTGAAGCTGGCGGATGCGTATGGCATCTGCGGCCTGCGCGCCACCACGCCGAACGAAGCGCGCCAAGCCATCCGCCATGCGCGCGCGCACAGAGGCCCGGTGTTGATCGAGTTCGTGGTGGAGAAGGAGACCAACGTCTTCCCGATGATCCAGCCCGGCAAATCATTGAACGAGATGACCCGCCGGCCGATCCAGCCGGCTGCCCTGGGCGGCGGCATGGACTTTATGAAAGTGAAGGCGCAGTAATACGCAATACGGAACACGCAATACGGAATACGCAACACGGAATACGTATTCCGTATTGCGTATTGCGTATTGCGTATAAGCTGAGGAGGTTTCTATGTTGATTGATCGCATGGAGGCTCAGAAGAACCCGACCCGCCATACGCTGGTGGCGCTGGTGGAGAACAAGCCTGGCGTGCTCAACCGCGTCGCCAGCCTGATGCGCCGCCGCAACTTCAACATCGAGAGCCTGGCCGTCGGCACGACCGAGGACCCCACCGTCTCGCGCATGACGATCGTGATTGACGCCAGCAAGACGAACGCTGCGCTCGTGGAGCGCAACCTCTACAAACTGGTCAACGTCATTGACGTGCAGGACGTGACCAACCTGCCGACCGTCGCCCGCGAGCTGGCCTTGATCAAGGTGCGCGTGAGCGACGCGCAGCACCGCGGCGAGATCAAGCAGATCGCCGATATGTTCCAGAGCCGCGTCGTGGACGTGGCCAAGGACTCGCTGATCATCGAGATCACCGGCGAGGAGCAGAAGGTGGATTCCCTGCTCAGCGTGCTTCAGGACTACGGCATCTTGGAGGTGGTCCGCACCGGACGCATCGCCATGGTGCGTGGTTAACATCCGCATTCCTAGTTGTCGTCCAAAATCAACGTCATGGCTAAGGTTTACTACGACAAAGACGCAGATCTCGAACTCCTTCGCGACAAGACGGTGGCCGTGATCGGCTTCGGCAGCCAGGGCCATGCCCATGCGCTGAACCTGAAGGACAGCGGCGTGCATGTGGTGGTCGGATTGCCGGAGACCAGCAAGAGCCGCGAGAAGGCGCAAAATGCCGGCCTGCGCGTGATGACCGTCAGCGAGGCCGCTGACGCCGGCGACTTCATCATGATGCTCGTGCCCGACGTGCCGGCGGCGCAGATTTACAAAGAACACATCGAGCCACACCTGACCAAGGGCAAGACGCTGATGTTCGCCCACGGCTTCAACATTCACTTTGGCCAGATCGTGCCGCCGAAGTACGTGGACGTGAGCATGGTGGCCCCCAAGGCACCCGGCCACACCGTGCGCAGCACCTACCAAGACGGCGGCGGCACTCCCTGTTTAGTGGCCGTCTATCAGGGCGGGACGCGCGCGCTGAAGAACGCNCTGGCCTACGCCAAAGCGATCGGCGGCACGCGCGCCGGCGTCATCCGCACCACGTTCAAAGAAGAGACCGAGACCGACCTGTTCGGCGAGCAGGTGGTGCTCTGCGGCGGCGTCTCGCACCTCATCAAGGCTGCCTTCGAGACGCTCACCGAGGCCGGCTACGCGCCGGAGATGGCCTACTTCGAGTGCCTACACGAGCTGAAGTTGATCGTGGACCTGATGTACCGCGGCGGGCTGAACTTCATGCGCTACAGCATCAGCGACACCGCCGAATGGGGCGATTACATCAGCGGCCCGCGCATCATCAATGACCGCACGCGCGCGGAGATGAAGAAGATCCTGGCCGACATCCAGTCAGGCAAGTTCGCGCGCGAGTGGATCAAGGAGAACCAGACCGGCCGCCGGCGCTTCAACGAGTACCGCCGGCGCGACATCAACCACCCAATTGAAAAGGTCGGCCTGAAGCTCCGCCGCATGATGCCGTGGATCAACCCGCGCGAGGTGAAACCCGGCGAAGGAGGCGCTTAATGACGCTCGCCCCGCACGCAGCAGGCGATGTGCTGATCCGCCTGGAGCGCGTCAACGTCGCGCTCAACGGCCGGCGCGTGCTCCACGACCTGTCGTGGGCGCTGCGGCGGGGCGAGCATTGGGCAGTGCTCGGCCCTAATGGCGCGGGCAAGAGCACCTTTCTTCGTTTGCTGCGCGGCGAGATCTGGCCCGCGCCTGTGGACGGCGGCAGCCGCTACTACTACTTCGATGGCCGACCGACCGCTTCCCCGATCGGCGTCCCGCAGCGCATCGCGCTCGTCGGCGCCGAACAGCAGCAACGCTACCTCCGCCTTCACACGCGCTGGGACGCCCAGCCCATGCAAGTGCGCGACGTGGTGTTCACCGGCCTGCTGGGGGGCGAGCAGGTCACCCGTCGGCCCACCCGATCCGAGCTGATGCGCGTTGCGCGGGCCATGGACGCGCTCGGCATCCAGGCCCTGGCCGATGCGCCGCTGCACCGGCTGTCGCAGGGCCAACTGCGCAAAGTGTTGATCGCACGCGCGCTGGTCGGCGATCCCGATGTGCTCATCCTGGATGAGGTCGGCGTTGGGCTGGACGCCCGCAGCCGCCACGAGCTGCTCGAAGCAATCCAGCGCCTGGCGGCACAGGGCACGCAGCTTCTGATCACGACCCATCGCCGCGATGAGATCATCCCTGCGATCACGCATGTCATGGAGCTTAAGGAGGGGCGGATTGTCTGGCTGGGCCGGCGCGAAGCCCTCGTGGCTTCTGCGCGACGCAGGTCCAGGCCGGCCACCTGGCAGGCGCTCGACGACGCGGCGATCGCTCGGCGGGCCGCGGCGCGGCCTCCACTGTTGATCAACATCGTCAACGCCGACGTGGCCACCGCCGACGGCGACGCGCTGATCTTGCGCGGCGTAACCTGGCGGGTCAACCCTGGTGAACATTGGGCCATCCTCGGCGACAACGGCGCCGGCAAGAGCACCCTGCTGCGGCTGGTTTTGGGCGAGCTATGGCCCGTGCACGGCGGGAGGATCGAGCGCTTCGTTGACCGACCAGATGACCGACAGCGCGCAGCAAGCGTCTGGGAGGCCAAGCAGCGCATTGGCTATGTCTCTTGCGAGTTCCAGGCCCGCTACAGCGCTGACCTGACGACCGCCCAGGTCGTGGCCAGCGGCTTCTTTGCCAGCGTGGGCTGGCTTCAACCGCTGAGCCGCGCCCAGAAGCAGCGCGTGCGCGAGGTGCTCGCTTTGTTCGGCTTGCTCCCGCTCGCCCGGCGCAGCATCTTGGAGCTGAGCTACGGCCAGGCGCGCAAGGTGCTGATCGCGCGCGCCCTGGTCAACGCGCCGCGCCTGCTGATCCTGGATGAGGTCTTCGATGGCCTCGACGCTGAGGCGCGCGCCGAGTTGGCCGGCGTCTTTCAACAGATCGCGGCGCAGACCAGCGTGCTGTTGGTCACCCACCATGCGGAGGACATCCTGCCCTTCATCACCCACCGTCTGGTGATAGACGGTGGGCGCATTGCCTCTCAGGAACGTAAAGCCCGCTACCAGTTACTCAGGAGGAAGAGCGACTTATGTTCGATCCCAATCGCGTCCTGATCTTCGACACCACCCTGCGCGACGGCGAGCAATCGCCCGGCGCCACGCTGAACTTGGCCGAGAAGCTGGAGGTCGCGCGCCAGCTCGCCCGGTTGGGGGTGGACATCATCGAGGCCGGCTTCGCCATCGCCTCGCCGGGCGATTTCGAGGCCGTCACCCGCATCGCCCAAGAAGTTGGCCAGTCGGAGAACGCGCCGGTGATCGCCAGCCTGGCCCGCTGCGCCAAAAAGGACATTGANCACGCCTGGGGCGCCGTGCAATGGGCCAGGCGCCCGCGCATCCACACCTTTTTGGCCACCAGCGACATCCACTTGCAATACAAGCTCAGGATCTCGCGNAGCGACTGCATCGAGCAAGTCGGCGAGTTCGTCGCCTANGCCAAGAGCCTGTGCGACGACGTGGAGTTCTCGCCCGAAGATGCCGGCCGCAGCGATCCGGAGTTCCTCTGGCAAGTGCTCACGGTGGCCGTACAGGCCGGCGCGACGACGCTCAACATCCCCGACACGGTGGGCTATTGCACGCCGCAGGAATATGGCCGCCTGATCGAGGGCATCGTCCAGAACGTGCCGGGGATCAAAGAAGGCAAGGTGATCGTCAGCGTGCATTGTCACAACGACCTGGGGCTGGCCACGGCCAACACCCTGGCCGGGATCATGGCCGGCGCGCGCCAAGCAGAGGTCACCATCAACGGCATCGGCGAACGGGCGGGCAACACCGCGCTGGAGGAGGTGGTCATGGCGCTCAAGACCCGCCCGCAGTTCTTCGGCAATCTGTATACGAATATAGACACCACGCAGCTCGTGCGCACCAGCAAGATGGTCAGCAGCCTGACCTCGATCCCGGTGCAGCCGAACAAGGCGATCGTCGGCGCCAACGCTTTCGCCCACGAGGCCGGCATCCACCAGGATGGCATGCTGAAGAACCCGCTGACCTATGAGATCATGCGCCCGGAGACCGTCGGCTGGAACAGCACCAACCTCGTGCTGGGCAAGCACAGCGGCCGGCACGCCTTCGCCGACCGCTTGCGGCAGATGGGCTATGAGCTGAGCCGCGAAGAGCTGGACAAGGCCTTTGAACGCTTTAAGCTGCTGTGCGATAAGAAGAAAGTGGTCAGCGATGCTGACATCGAGGCGCTGCTCACCGATCAGTTCGAGAGTTTGGGCAACGACATCTTCAAGCTCGATGAGCTACACGTCACCACCGGCACCGGCAACACGCCGGTGGCCAGCGTGCGGCTGATTGACGAGAACGGCGATTTGCGCGAGGACGCCGCGCTGGGCAACGGGCCAGTCAACGCGGTGTGCAATTGCATCAACCGCATCACCGGCGCCGATGCCAAGCTGGTGGAGTTCCACGTGCACGCCGTGACCGAGGGCATTGACGCCATCGCCAACGTCACCATCCGCATCGAGATGCAAGACGCCGAGGGGCGCAAGCACATCTTCAGCGGCCGCAGCGCGGACACCGACACGCTGGTGGCCAGCGGCAAAGCCTACCTGGCCGCGGTGAACCGCGGGCTGGCGCGCATCCGCGCCCGCAAGCCGATGCCGATTGAGCGCATGTGAAAGCCGGCACAGCAGCTATCTGACAGGGTGACCCTCTATCTTGTAGCGATCCTTAAAATCCGAACCTATGACCAAGCGACCGAAGACGCTGTTCGAGAAGATTTGGGACGCCCACGTGGTGACTGAATTGCCCGATGGGCCAACCGTTCTCTACATAGACCTGCACCTTGTGCACGAGGTGACCTCGCCGCAGGCGTTTGAAGGGGCTGCGCCGGCGCGGGCTGAAGGTGCGCCGGCCCGACCGCACCTTCGCCACCCTCGACCACGGCATCCCCACCCACGACCGCAGCTTGCCGATCACGGACGAGCTGGCGCGCAAACAGATCGAGACGATGGAGCGCAACGCTGCCGAGCACGGCATCCCGCTCTACGGCATCAAGAGCGGCGCGGATAAGCAGGGCATCGTGCACGTGATCGGCCCGGAGCTTGGGCTGACCCAGCCCGGCATGACCATCGTGTGCGGCGATAGCCACACAGCCACCCACGGTGCGTTCGGCGCGCTGGGCTTCGGCATTGGCACCAGCGAGGTGGAGATGGTCCTGGCGACGCAGTGCTTGCTCCAGCGCAAGCCGAAGACCATGAACGTGCGCATTGATGGGCGGCTGCGGCCCGGCGTGACCGCCAAGGACATCATCCTCGGCCTGATCGCCAAATATGGCGTGGGCGTCGGCACGGGCCACGTGTTTGAATACACCGGTGAGGCGATCCGCCAGCTCTCGATGGAAGGCCGGATGACGATCTGCAACATGAGCATCGAGGGCGGCAGCCGGGCCGGCCTGATCGCGCCCGACGACACCACGTTTGAATGGCTGGCTGGCCGTGAGTTCGCCCCACAGGGCGACGCCTGGGATCGCGCGCTGGCGTATTGGCGCAGCCTGCCCACCGACGAGGGCGCATGCTACGACGCGGAGATCACCCTCGACGCCAGCAGCCTCGAACCGATGATCACCTACGGCACCAACCCCGGCATGGGCATCCCGATCACCGGCCGCGTGCCCGATCCAGACCAGGTCGGCGATCCCAGCCAGAAGGCCGCGCTACAAAAGGCCCTGGCCTACATGGACTTGCGCCCGAATCAGCCCTTGCTGGGCCACCCGATAGACGTGGTGTTCATCGGCAGTTGCACCAACAGCCGGCTGAGCGACCTGCGCGAGGCCGCGCGCATCTTTAAGGGCCGCAAAGTAAAGGAGGGCGTGCGCGTCCTTGTGGTGCCCGGCAGCACCCAGGTGAAGCGCCAGGCCGAGCGCGAGGGGTTGCGCGACATCTTCATCGCCGCCGGCGCCGAGTGGCGCGAAGCAGGATGCAGCA
>JGI24186J35511_1000835_pt1 | contig 10967 bp, 8 predicted proteins | sample YNPBryulayer2012_FD_35511 | JGI IMG/M metagenome (IMG submission 35511) | reverse complement strand
CACTCAAAGCTGCTCTTTGACAAAATGGCTGTTAGAGCGTCGAGTTCGTACTCGACAAATTTTGTGGTTAAGCAAGTAAGGGCGCTTGGTGGATGCCTAGGNGCATACAGGCGATGAAGGACGTGACAAGCTGCGATAAGCCTCGTGGAGCCGCAAGTGGGCAGTGATACGGGGATTTCCGAATGGGGTAACCCAGCCTCGCAGAGGCTAGCCCCGCAAGGGGCGGCGAACCCAGGGAAGTGAAACATCTCAGTACCTGGAGGAAAAGAAAACAATAGTGATTCCCTGAGTAGCGGCGAGCGAAACGGGAGGAGCCTAAACCAACTACTTCGGTAGTTGGGGTCGTGGGGGTACTTCGGGCGTAAGCCGGAAAGTTACAAAACAAAGTGTTAGCCGAAATGCTTGGAAAAGCATGCCGTAGAACGTGAAAGCCGTGTAAGCGAAAACACTTTGTCTTTCTGGAAGTACTACCCGAGTAACGCGGGACACGGGAGATCCTGCGTGAATCTGGGAGAACCATCTCCTAAGGCTAAATACTCGTATGCGACCGATAGTGAACTAGTACCGTGAGGGAAAGGTGAAAAGAACCCCGGTGAGGGGAGTGAAATAGATCCTGAAACCAAGCGCCTACAAGCAGTGGGAGGGCTGCGTGCCTGACCGCGTGCCTTTTGCATAATGAGCTGGCTAGTGAATGTCACGAGCAAGGCTAAGCGATAAGCGAGCCGTAGCGAAAGCGAGTCTTAACAGGGCGTTGAGTTCGTGGCATTCGGACGNGAAGCGGGTTGATCTATTCTCGGCCAGGTTGAAGCGTAGGTAAAACTACGTGGAGGACCGAACCAGTGTTGGTTGAAAACAGCTTGGATGAGCTGAGAATAGGGGTGAAAGGCCAATCAAAACCCGTGATAGCTCGTTCTCCCCGAAATACCTTTAGGGATAGCCTCAAGTATGTTCACGAGCGGTAAAGCACTATTTGAGCTAGGGGCCTTACCCGGCTACCAAACTCAGAGAAACTCTGAATGCTCGTGAAATGAGCTTGGGAGTCAGACGGTGGGGGCTAAGCTCCATCGTCGAGAGGGAAACAGCCCAGATCAATGGCTAAGGTCCCGGAGTTGCAGCTAAGTGGGAAAGGATGTGAAAACGCCTAAACAGCTAGGAGGTTGGCTTAGAAGCAGCCATCCTTTAAAGAAAGCGTAATAGCTCACTAGTCGAGCGTTTTTGCACCGATAATGTAACGGGGCTCAAGCTGCACACCGAAGCCTTGAACTCCAGTTGGAGTGGTAGGGGAGCATTCTCGAGCTGCGAAGCCGAACTGAGAAGTCGGATGGAGCGTCGAGAAAAGACTTTGCCAGCATAAGTAGCGATAACGGCTGTGAGAATCGGCCGCGCCGTAAGCCTAAGGTTTCCTGAGTAAAGTTCGTCTGCTCAGGGTTAGCCGATCCCTAAGGAAAAGCCGAAAGGCGTATTCGATGGGTGTCCGGTGAATATTCCGGAGCTGAAACCAAGCGCTTGAGCATGGGGTGACGCATCTTCAAGGGATAGACTACTGATGGAATAGTAGTTGAACTGTCTTGGCTTGATCCGCAGGCAAATCCACGGATCGCAAGAGCCGGGACGGGGACGAGCGCCCTGCTTCGGCAGGGTACAAGTATCCGGAGAAGGTGCCAAGAAAAACCTCGTTTGCGAGCTTGGCTTTCAATCGTACCGCAAACCGACACAGGTAGGCGAGGAGAGTATCCTAAGGCGCGTGTGAGAACACTCGTTCAGGAACTCGGCAAATTGACCCCGTAACTTCGGGAGAAGGGGTGCCTGCATTTTGCAGGCCGCAGAGAACAGCATCAGGCGACTGTTTACTAAAAACACAGGTCTCCGCAAAGTCGTCAAGACGACGTATGGGGGCTGACGCCTGCCCAATGCTGGAAGGTCAAGAGGAGGGGTGAGATCATATCAGGCCCCGAATTGAAGCCCCAGTGAATGGCGGCCGTAACTATAACGGTCCTAAGGTAGCGAAATTCCTTGTCGGGTAAGTTCCGACCCGCACGAATGGCGTAACGATCTGATGACTGTCTTAACGAGTGGCACAGCGAATTTGTAGTACCGGTGAAGATGCCGGTTGCCCGCATCAAGACGGAAAGACCCCGTGCACCTTTACTACAGCCTGATATTGAACTGAAAAGCTTTTTGCGCAGGATAGGTGGGAGACTGCGAAGCTGGGCCTCCGGGTTCAGTGGAGTCGCCGGTGAGATACCACCCTGAAAGCTTTTGAGTTCTAATCTACCCGTACGGGAGTGACAGTGTCAGGTGGGTAGTTTGACTGGGGCGGTCGCCTCCTAAAAAGTAACGGAGGCTCCCAAAGGTTGGCTCAAGGTGTTTGGAAATCACCTGTAGAGTGCAAAGGCATAAGCCAGCTTGACTGTGAGACAGACAAGTCGAACAGAGACGAAAGTCGGGCTTAGTGATCCGGCGGTTCCGGATGGGAGGGCCGTCGCTCAAAGGATAAAAGGTACGCCGGGGATAACAGGCTGATCGCCGCCAAGAGTCCACATCGACGCGGCGGTTTGGCACCTCGATGTCGGCTCATCGCATCCTGGGGCTGAAGAAGGTCCCAAGGGTTCGGCTGTTCGCCGATTAAAGCGGTACGTGAGCTGGGTTTAGAACGTCGCGAGACAGTTCGGTCCCTATCTGGTGTGGGCGTTGGAAGTTTGACGGAGGCTGACCCTAGTACGAGAGGACCGGGTTGGACCAACCTCTGGTGTACCTGTTGTTGCGCCCGCAGCACCGCAGGGTAGCCAAGTTGGGTATGGATAAGCGCTGAAAGCATATAAGCGCGAAGCCAGTCCGAAGATAAGACTTCCCCATCAGGTTGGTAGAAGACTACTACGTTGATAGGCGAGAGGTGTAAGTGCAGTAATGCATTGAGCTGACTCGTACTAATAACCGATCGGCTTAACCACAAAATTTGTCGAATGCGAGCTCCCGCCTATGGGAATGAGTTTTCGGTGGCCATATCGCGGAGGAAACACCCGTTCCCATTCCGAACACGGAAGTTAAGCTCCGTGGAGTCGATGATACTGCGTGGGCAACCGCGTGGGAAAGTAGAAAGCTGCCGGAAGTATAGGGCAAGGCCAAGTGCCTTGCCCTTCCGTCTTTTATAGACCCTTTGCGACCTTACTTGCCACTTGCTTCACTTGGCTTAGTACGTGGCGCGATTGCTCCGTCATAAGCGCCTCCGTCTTGGTCTCGGTAGCATACGTTCTTTGCTTAGCCTCGTTAGGCTGGCCTTTCTACTCCTGAAGACTGCGGAGAGCTTGTGCTGCAGAGCCAAGTTGACTTGCTAATGGCCGAAGCCTATGTGCCCCTGCTAGCAGCCATTAGTAACTTTGCCTGTCTGAGGCAAGTGAAGAAATATTGCTTGCCACGCAGAAAAAGCCCTAAGCTAGCCTAAAAACGGTGGAAAGTGGCTCAAGCACGGTAAGCCAAGCAAGCTTTTGGAGAAGCGCTCTTGGNCAGGGTTATCCCTGTCGCTGGTGCCTGCCGCTTACTAACGCATTGAACTTCCCTGTGAATTTGTGCTGAGGTTCTCCCTAAACAACGTTTGTAGGGGTGATGGGACCTAAAGGGCCTTTATCTTTGCACCTTAAGCCGTACAAACGTTAGGACTCGGCGTGTACACATAGCGCTTTTCTTTAGATAGGTTGGTTTGCCTGCTGTGACTCAGCTCAGGAAGCTTGACCTGCACACTCACATCCTGCCGCCACGCTGGGAAGATCTCTCTGCTAAGTATGGCTACCCTGGTTTTCCCCGCCTAGAGCACGTCAGCGCCAGTTGTGCGCGCATCATGATAGATGACCGTCTCTTCCGTGAAGTGCAGGAAAACTGCTGGCATCCAGAAGCACGTATCCGGGATTGCCAGGCTCANGGCGTTACAATGCAGGTTCTGTCAACCGTGCCGGTCATGTTCAGTTATTGGGCTAAACCTCACGATGCTTATGACTTGGCACGCTTCCTAAACGATCACATCGCTGAGGTTGTGGCACGTCATCCGACATACTTCGTCGGATTGGGAACGCTTCCCATGCAGTCCCCAGACCTAGCGATTCGCGAACTGGAGCGCTGTATCTGCGATCTGGGCTTAGCTGGCGTTGAAATCGGCACGCATATCAATGACTGGAATCTCGATGCCCCAGAGCTATTTCCCGTGTTTCAACGCGCTGCTGAACTTCGCGCGGCGGTTTTTGTCCATCCTTGGGAGATGCTCGGACAAGAGCGCATGCCAAAGTATTTTCTGCCTTGGTTAGTAGGCATGCCGGCAGAAACTTCTCTAGCCATCTGTTCCCTAATCTTTGGGGGCGTACTGGAACGTTTACCCCGGCTACGTTGCTGCTTTGCCCATGGTGGTGGCGCCTTTCCCTTTACTCTGGGACGCATCACAAAAGGATGGGCTGCTCGTCCTGATCTCTGCCAGGTTCATATCAATCAGCCGCCACGTACGTACCTACCGCAGATTTACGTGGACTCACTTGTTCACGACGCAGATGCCCTGCGCTATATCGTAAAAGTTTTCGGAATAACGCGCGTCGTCCTAGGGAGTGACTATCCATTTCCTTTGGGAGAAGACGAGCCAGGAAAGCTTATCTGCTCAGTAGAAGAGTTCTCCGATGAAGACCGAGAACGGTTGCTGTGGAAGAACGCAGTTGAATTCCTTGGTCTGGAGGACCGATTACCAACGTCTTCCTCAGAGAAAGGATGGCCGACGCTCACAACGCGCAATGAATGCCGGGCAGAGATGTAAAAAAGTCTTGCCCGGCTTGGCACACCACTATTGCTCACTAAGCCCTAACCAATCCTGCGGGGTGAAAAAAGTCATAGCCTCAGCTTCCCGCGAACCAGGCGCCGGACGATAGTCATAAAGCCACTTAGCCAGTGGTGGAAGTGACATCAGGATGGACTCGGTGCGACCACGAGTTTCAAGCCCAAAGACCGTACCACGGTCGTAAATAAGGTTGAATTCGACATACCGTCCCCGACGAATAAGCTGAAACTCTCGTTCAGCTTCACCGTAGGGCTCATGCTGACGGCGTTCGACAATGGGCAAGTATGCTGGAAGAAAAGCTCGCCCAGCCGTTTGCACAAAAGCAAAGATGGCCTCTAGGTCGGTATGTTCGTCAGCCTTGAGGTAGTCGAAAAAGATGCCACTCACACCTCGGGTTTCATTGCGGTGTGGGAGGAAGAAATACTCATCGCACCACTGCTTGAAACGTGGGTAATAGTCTGGATGGTGTTTGTCGCAAGCCTCTTTGAGTGTCTGATGGAAATGAATGACATCTTCCCGGTAGGGATAGTAAGGGGTCAAATCCGCACCGCCACCAAACCACGCACTATTACCTTGCTCGAGATAGCGAAAGTTTGCATGTACGGTCGGCACCATTGGATTGCGCGGATGAATGACAAGTGAAATGCCGGTGGCATAGAAGTTGCGGCCTTCGTCTGGCATCATACGCGCCGCCAGCTTCTCGGACATGATTCCGTAAACGGATGAGAAGTTGACACCGCCTTTCTCAAATACTCGGCCCTCGACAATCACGCGCGTCCGTCCACCACCGCCGCCTTCTCGCTCCCAGAGGTCTTCACGGAATTGGGCTCCGCCATCAAGCTGCTCTAAAGCCATGCAGATTTCATCTTGGAGGTCCTTGAAAAAAGCTTCAGCACGTTCCCGCAGCGCTAAACTGGCCGCCGTTGGTGCTTCGCTTAGTTGCCTATCGGTGGCTATCATACCGGTAAGTCCTTTCTTAGAAGATGCAACTGCTTCTNTTGCCAAGCTACACTACACGCTACGCTTACGGCAGATGAAATTCTTGGGCCTACACTATTTGCCACACGAGCACCATGTTTGACTTAGAAACACCAGCCACCACCTCAGCAACTGACTCACGTCGCCACCTGTTTCTCATCCTGGCTGCTACCTTTGTTTTGNTTTCTGCNGTTGTAGGCTTCGTGATGTGGTGGGAGCAGTGGAGCCGTAAGGAAGCGGCCGTGAAAATGACCGAAGGGATGTTACGGGCCGGAGACCCAGAATATGATGATTACCTTCGGCGCGAGGGGGTGAAGTTAGTTACCCTGGATCGCCTCGTTATCAACGGTGAGACAAGTGATCGGTATGAATACATCTGCCGTATCGAAAACCGTGGCGACCGTCCCTTGACCGGCATCGAACTGCGGGTCTATCTCATTGATATGGAAGAGAAAACTATCGTGGAAAAGCTGGCTTATCCACTTGCTGCCCAAAACCAAAAACAGCTTGCGCCAGGTCAATCCATTACAGCCCGTCCAACAATAACCGGCGTCAAAACACCAGAAAGTGAAGTCCGCGATTTTTTGTGCGTCATCAACGGCTTGCGCTTCGCTAAGCCATGACGCCGGCCATGGCAGTTGTACAAACCGATAGTTGGCAACCGGAGGTTGTTGTCATCGGCGCCGGGATTGGCGGTCTGGCTACCGCCGCACGATTGGCGCGTCACGGAGTACGGGTGCTGGTGCTGGAGCAACATACAGTGCCGGGCGGGAGCGCCTCGTATTTTACCCGTGCCGGATACCGCTTTGATGTGGGGGCCTCTTTGATCTACGGCCTGGGGACGGAAGGAACGATCAACTTCGTTGCTGAAGCGCTGGCTGAAGTTGGAGAAACTGTCGAAACCCGGCGGGATGATGTACAAATTCACTATCACCTGCCAGATGGTTTGGAAATCCGCACCCATTATGACCGTGAGCGCTTCCTTGAGGAGCTGACTCGCTATTTCCCGCAGGAACGAGCTGGCATCCGTGCCTTTTACGACGCTGCAATGGAGACCTACCGTGTCCTTGCCCGGGTACCTCTTGTTGCGCTTGATGATGTTCCGGGATTGGTCCGTGGCATAGCAGCAGCTCCGTGGGATGCCTTGCGAATGAGTCAAGCTGCACTGACTACTCTAGGTGACCTGGCTAAGAGGTACTTGCGGGACGCTCGCCTGCGGCGGTTTGTTGACATCGAGACCTTTTGTTGGGCTCTGACTGGTGCAAATGTGACGCCACTGGTCAATGCTGCCTTGGTGTTCGGCGACCGTCACGTCAACGGCGTCCGCTATCCGCTCGGCGGTTGCAGTATGATTGCCGAAAAACTGGCTGCCGGTATTGAACGCCACGGTGGACGCATTCGTTACCGCAGCCGGGTCGCTGCAGGGCTCATCAGGCAGGGGCGGGTTTATGGCGTACGGCTTACTACTGGGGAAGACATCACAGCCCGCGCGGTAGTTTCCAATGCCACTGTGTGGGATACCTACGGACAGCTCTTTCGAGAACATCCGCTCGCCAGCGTAATGTTTCGGGAGCAGTCTCTGCGATATGCCCAGGCCGACAGTTTCACCAGCATGTTTGGTGGAGTTGCCCAGGCATATTTGCCGCCGGAAACTGCCGTGCATCACATCGTCGTCAACGATTGGGAAGCCTATGACCAACCCCGTGGGATGCTGTTTGTTTCCCTGCCTTCACTGCATGACCCAAGCTTAGCGCCGCCTGGATACCATAACGTCCACGCCTTCATGGTGGATCGCTATGATGACTGGTCGGCGCTGACTCATTCTTCTCAAGGAGAAACCCTGCGTCGCACCCCGGCTTACCGTGCTGCTAAGGAAGCGGCTGCGCGCCACATGCTGCACATGCTAGAACGAGTGATCCCAAAGGCTTCCGAAGTTGTACAGGTGGTTTCGGTAGGAACACCACTGACCAACGAGCGCTATTTGGCACGAACCCGTGGTACGTATGGCCCCCTTCTGCGTCGCGGACCGGACATATTGCTCAAACCCCAGGGAGGATCGCCTATTCGCGGCCTCTATTGCGCAGGTGACAGTTGTTTTCCTGGTCAGGGTGTACCTTCGGTTGCTGCTTCGGGGCTAAGCTGTGCAGAGCGTATTCTCCGAGCATGGTGACTACGCAAAGGATTAGCAAAGATGCGTTTCGAGGTAGAGAGACACAGAACAAGACACACTTTTCTGAGCTTTTTCTNAGGGAGCCTTGCTTTATGAAGTTCGGTGTCATCGTCTTTCCTGGCTCCAATTGCGACCACGATACATATCACGTTATCAGCAAACTGATTGGCCAACCGGTGCGCTTTGTTTGGCATGGTGAAACGTCCGTTGCCGATTGTGATGTGGTGATTTTGCCCGGCGGTTTTTCCTACGGCGATTATCTGCGTTGTGGAGCAATTGCGAGTTGTTCGCCGGTGATGCGCGCCGTACGTGAGCATGCGGCACGTGGTGGGTATGTCGTCGGAATTTGCAACGGGTTTCAAATCCTGTGTGAAGCAGGCCTGCTCCCTGGAGTGTTGTTGCGCAATGTCGGCCTGCGGTTCTGCTGCGACCTAGTGCGGGTACGGGTTGAGCGCAACGACACGCCTTTCACCCACACCTATGCACCCTACGAAGTGATTACCTTGCCGATTGCCCATGGCGAGGGAAACTACTACTGCCCACCCGAGGAAATAGCTCGCCTTGAAGCAGAAGGGCGGGTTCTGTTGCGCTACGTGGATGCCGAAGGGCAACCTACGCCAGAAGCTAACCCAAATGGTTCCCTGAACAACATTGCCGGCATTCTAAATGCCGAAGGCAATGTCCTAGGGCTGATGCCCCATCCTGAACGAGCATGTGAAGAAGCCTTGGGCAGCAACGATGGTCTCCGATTCTTCCAAGCGTTGATGCTTACCCTACAGGAGACCGAGCGGCGACAGCGCGCAACTACGGTGACAGTTTCAAACTAATATCAACCGCCCTGACACTGTGCGTAAGTGCCCCAACTGAGATAAGGTCAGCGCCGGCCTCGGCATAGGCCCGTACGTTGTCGAGCGATATGTTGCCGGAAACCTCAATGAGGGTTTGTCGCCCAGGCGGTTCTAGCTCGCGAATGCGCGCGACACAGTCGCGTACCTGCTCAACAGACATGTTGTCCAGCAGGATAACATCGGCGCCTTCGGCAACGGCTTCCGCAATCTGCTCGACTGTACTTACTTCGACCTCAATCTTGAGAAGGTGAGAAGCATTTTTCTTGGCTAGCCGCAGGGCGCGTCCGATGCCGCCGGCCAGTGCAATGTGATTGTCCTTGATAATGATCCCGTCATCGAGCCCAAAGCGGTGGTTGTGCCCTCCGCCAACGTGAACGGCNTATTTGTCAAGTAGGCGCAGTCCCGGAGCCGTTTTGCGAGTGTCAACAATGACGGCCTTAGTCCCTTCGACAGCTTTGACAAAAGCATGGGTCAGGGTGGCAATGCCGGACATCCGTTGAAGCAAGTTGAGAGCAACTCGCTCACCTGCAAGCAGCATGTGTGCTGGCCCGTCCAGGCGGGCAATTTCCCTGCCGGCAGGTACAGTATCTCCGTCTAAATAGAAGGTCTGAATCTGAATTTCGGGGTCGAACCACTGAAAGACCATTTCGGCTACTTCAATTCCGGCCAGGATAAGTTCCTGTTTGGCCATGAAGCGCCCTCGGGCCTTGATTTCATGGGTCAAAATAGCGTCGGTCGTAACGTCACCACGCCCGATATCTTCTGCCAGAAACTGAGAAATAAGGTTTTCAATAGCAACAGGATCAAGCCTCATAGGGGTGTTGTGGTCCTCACAGCAAGCCTTGGGTTGCTTTGCATGTTACAACTACGCATAATTGCGCACTTTGCATAAAAATCAAATGGAAGAGAGGTGGTGTGTCGTGGAGTTCTCCGTTGCCAAAGCGGATTTGCTCAAGGAGTTGAGTTTGCTCAACAACGTTGTCGAGAAAAAAACAACCATACCGATCTTATCGAATATTCTCCTAAGTGGAGAAGCCGGTGGCCCAGCGGCAAGCAATCTGCTGACCCTAGCCGGTACAGACCTCGACGCCACCCTAAGAACTTCCTGCCCTGCTACGATCAGGCACAGTGGCACGGCGCTGCTTCCGGCGCGACGGCTGCTGGACATTGTGCGCAACCTACCGGATGCCGACATTCACTTCAAAAGCGACGGGAGCGGCAACATGAACATCACATGCGAGCGCTCCCGGTTTCGATTGTTCAGCCCAGCACCGGAAGGCTACCCGTCCTTACCGGAGACGCCGGCGCTGCCGCTTTCGGTCCCGGCCGGCATTATNCGAACGATGATCCCACGGGTGCTTTTTGCAACTTCCCAGGAAGAATCCCGCTATCAGCTCAACGGGGTTCAGATGGTGGTCGAGGGCCTTGCTGCTGATAAGGACGCTTCGGGGCTACTGCGGATGGTTGCCACGGATGGGCACCGGCTGGCTTTGATTGAGCGACCCGAGTGTGTTCGCCTAACNGGCAGCTTGCCGACGGAGAAAGGAAAACACCGGATCAGTTTTCTGATTCCCAAAAAGACCATGGCGGAAATTGCACGGTTAGCGGCTGATACCACGGCTACTGAAATTGCTTTTGGGCAAGATGACCGCCATGTGTTTTTTCAGATCGGAAGCCGACTGTTTGCTTCGCGGTTGCTTGCCGGGCAATTCCCCAACTATGAGGGGGTGATGCCCAGAAACAACAATAATATCATCATCTTTGAGACCGAGCGGCTGGTGGCAGCCTTCAAACGGGTTGGGGTGGTAGCCGATGAAACAACCCACGCTGTCAAGCTTCATGCTACCGAAGGACGAGTCGAAATTATGTCCCAGTCGCCGGAATCAGGAGAAGCTGTTGAAACCCTGAGCGTAGACTACCCAGGTCCGTCTATAACCATTACCTTCAACGTAACCTACCTGATGGATTTTCTTACAGTGGCGCACAGTACCCAGACGCGCTTCGAGTTCAAGGACGAGATCACCCAAATTCAAATGCGTCCGGTAGATGGTGATGGGTACGATTATCGCTATGTCGTCATGCCGATGCGGGCTTAGGGACACGTTCTAAGCCTAGTGCTGGCGGAGGCAGCGAAGGTTGGCAACAGCAGGCCGAAAAGTTT
>JGI24186J35511_1000826_pt1 | contig 11030 bp, 8 predicted proteins | sample YNPBryulayer2012_FD_35511 | JGI IMG/M metagenome (IMG submission 35511) | reverse complement strand
GATTTCGCGAATTTTGCCGCTCTTTTCAGCAGCGGGGATGAAGTGGGCCGGCGAGACGAGCCGGTCGGGGGCTTCGGGGTCGCGCATCCGGATGAGCGCCTCGACGTGCGAGAGGTGACCATTGTCGTGGTGGATACCCTGGAAGTGGAGCTCGAAGAGCCCATCCGTTAGCGCCTGCTCGATGCGCTGGTTCCAGCTAAGGCGAGCCAGCGCNTGCGTCTGCTCTTCGTGCTCGTAGAACCGCCAGGCGTTGCGTCCGGCGTTTTTGGCCTGGTACATTGCCAGGTCGGCGGCTACCACCAACTCGTCGGGGTTGTCGGCGTCGGTTGGGAAGCAGGCAATCCCCAAGCTTACCGTGACGCCCAGGCGCTGGCCGTCGAAGTCGAAGGGGATGCGCGAAATGGTTCGGACGATCCGCTCAGCAAGGTGGCGCGCGTCAGCCTTATCGGTGATTGCTGGCAGCAGCACAGCGAACTCGTCGCCTCCAAGCCGGGCAACGATCTCGTTTTGTCGAGTGATCGCGATGAGTTCGCTGGCGACCCGGGCAAGCAATGCATCTCCTGCGCGGTGGCCAAACGAGTCGTTAAGGGACTTAAATCGTCGAGATCAAAGAGAAGGAGCGCTGCCTGGCGCCCTTGGCGCTCTGCTTCGCTGAGCTTTTCATGCAGGAGTTCGGCAAAACGGCGCCGGTTGTAGAGGCCGGTCAAACCATCGCGTTCGGCCAGATAGATCAACTGCTCGGCAGCGTGCCGCTCGCGGGTGACATCCTCAAAAAGCCACAACCGGCCGATTAGCCTCTGGTGCAGGTCGCGCACCGGGTAGCAGAGCTGGAGCAGGATGCGCCCATCGATCAGGTGGATCTCGGCGCTGTCGGAGATCTCCTGGGTGCCCGGGATGGTCAGGAGAAGCTTGGAGAAGTGGTCTGGTTCAGCGCACTGGGTGGTGCTTGCCGAGAGGGCTTGCCGGGCGTTTCGGCCAACGATCTGCGCCTCTTCGGGGATGAGCCAGAGACGGCGCAGCGCTCGGTTGGCAAAGAGCACCTGGTTGTTGCTGTCGACCAGAAGGACTCCCATGCGCATCGCCTCCAGAAGCGCCGTGAGATGGGCATGTTCTACCTCTAGCTCGCCCAGCGCGTGCTGCGTCTCCCGTTCGGCCAAGGTGAGCGCAGCGATTCGCTCAGAGAGCGCCTCGGCCATCTGGTTGAAGGCGGTGCCAAGCCGGGCAAGCTCATCCTCCTCTCCTTCTGGAAGCCGGATCGCCAACCGGTCGCGAGCAATCTCAGCGGCACCGGCTTCGATGGCCGCTAGCCGGCGGGCCAAGCGCAGGAAGAAAAGCAGGAAGAGAAGAGACGTGACGGCAAGAAGGGAAGCGACCAGAGTGGACGTGGTCACAGCAAATTGGTTTAGCAGCGAAGTAAGCGGCTGAAACGAATAACCGACCTGAACGGTGCCGCTACCCAGCGGGATGGCCAGCTCGACCCGTTCCGGCAGCGCCTGGTCGCTCAGCAGGAAATCGGCAAGGGGTTGAGCCGCCGGCAGTGGCGCGTCGCCTTCGGGTAGGCCAACCACTGCCAGACGCTCGCCAGCGGCATTGATTACGGCCAGGTGGTCGATGGTTTGGACATCGCGCACCATCTCCACGGCGATCTCAGTAAGAAGCGGCAGGTCGCGGGTAAGAAGCGGCGCTTCAAACGCCGCTTGAAGCGTGACGGCCAGGGTGGCTACCTGCTCTCTTGCCTGGTTTCTCGTGACCACCTCGGTCTGGTGCCACAGCCATACCCCGGCAGCGACGAAAAGAAGGAGCTGCACGGTAAGAAAGAGGGGCAACCAGCGGGCAAGAAGCGTTTGCCGCCAACGCCCCGGCGCTTTGACCTCTGGTTGGGTTTGTCCCATCCTACTCTCCCCCCTGGGCCAGCGCGTCGTACTCGGCTACAAAAGGTTCCAGCGCTCTCCAGTCGTTTTCGGTGATCGTTTTAAGTGCGCCATGCCCAAGTGCGGCAAAGACCGGCTGGCCTGCTCCGGCGCTCCAGGCGATGAGCGCTGAAGCCAGCTCGGCAATCCGTTTGTTCCCCAGTCGCTCGTGGGCCAGGTAGAGGAGTCCAGGCGAGGGGGGAAAGCGGTAGAGGATGCGGTAGCGGTCAGCAGGAACGTTCAGTTGCTTGAGTGTCGTGACCGAGACAACCGCTGCCGCCACTTGCCCCTGGTCGAGATGGGCAAGGGAATTGGCGTGGCTGCCGGTGGCGATGAGCTTGATCTCGTTGCCAATCCGCCATCCCAGGGCGCGAAAGGTCTGTCGCGCCGTCAAGGTCAGGTTGGCCCAGGCGTCGCTTGTGGCCACCTTCTGGCCGCGCAGGTCGGAGAGTTGCTGAAAGGGGCTATCGGGGGCAACGATCAGGAGCGGCTCAAGCGGCGCCGAAGGTTGGGCTAACCCGACAAAGCCGTGACGCTCTTTGGCAATCAGACCGAAGTAGGGACTCGTGGCGATCAACGCGTAGTGGCCTGCGGCGGTGCGGGCAAAGTGGAGCGGGTAGTCCGGGGCCGATTCAAGGGCGACTGGTTGCCCCAGAATGTTTGCTATTTCGGCTCGGATCGGCTCGTAGAGCTGGGCAAGCCGCCGGGCGGTAAGGTAAGGGACAACGCCAAAGATGAGCGGCGCCTCGGACCGGCCAGTTTGAGGGCTGAGCATCGCAGCGGCAGCAAGGGCAAGGAGAAACTGGCGGCGTTCTCGGGCGTATGGAACAGAAGGCGTTAAGGTCGGCATGGCAAAGTATGGGCAGAAAGTGTTGAGGATGGTATTTTGCCTCATTCATCTTTGGTGATGATGGCTAGGAAGAACCCAGTATAGCCGTCTTCGGGAAGTACCCGACGGGTGTGGGCAAGGAGCGCGGCCCGATCAGGTGCAAGCTGTGGCGCGCGGCGCAGGGTGAGCGGGGCAGGAATGGCAGTTGGGGGCAAACCAGCCAGCGCGCTAGGGGGGGACCAGGCGGGGGGGAGAAGCCGGGCAGTGGGCGCTTCAGCCAGCAACTGGGCTACGACCCACTCGTTCTCTTCGGGCGCATAGCTGCAGGTGCTATAGACCAGGCGGCCGCCGGGGGCCAGCGCGCGCCAAGCGGAACGCAACAGTCCGATCTGTTTGTGGGCGGCTTCGGCGATCTTGCGCGGCTGCCAGTGGCGCCAACTCTGTGGTTTGGCCAGATGGATCCGTGCATCCGAACTGCACGGGGCGTCCAGAAGTATCCGGGAAAAGCGGTTGGGCGTTTTGGCGCCGATCGAACGCCCATCGGTAAGGTAGGTGTGCGCGCACGTGACGCCAAGGCGGGTCAGTTCGCTCTTGAGTTTAAAGAGGCGCTCTTTCACCGGTTCCACCGCGGCAATGCGGCCGCGATTGTCCATCGCAGCAGCAATGAGCGCGGTTTTGCCGCCCGGGGCGGCAGCTAGGTCGAGCACCTCGTCGCCAGGCTGCGGATCGAGTACCCAGACTGCCCACTGGCTAGAAAGGCTCTGCAGCGTGACCTCACCGCGGGCAAAGGCAGGGCTGTGGCTGACCGCTTCGCGCTCGTGCTGGGCGACGACGAACGCGGTGGCCGCCAGCCGATGGGGCAAGGGGGGAAGAAAGGCGGGAGAGAGGGCAAAGTGGGAAGGGTCACTGATGTGGCGCAGGGGGTTGACCCGCCCGGCGGTAGGAGGGTGGTCGGTCAAGGCGCGCTGCCAAGCGCGCCGGGCCTCTTCCGACAAGTTAAGCGCATCGGCCAATAAGGCCAGACGGTGGATAAACGGGGCAAGCGGTTCAGGAAAAGAGCCCCAATCCAGCATGGATGATCCCGTAATAGACGAAGAAGCGCGGAATGCGAAAGAGACAGGCAAGCGCTATTTGCCACAGCGGAACCTGCAACATGCCGGCAGTCCAGGTGGTTACCGAGAAGGGAAGCGGGGTAGTGGCACCGAAGACCACCCACCAAAAGCCGTATCGGCGCAGCATCGGGCCATGCTCTTCGCGAAAGCGGGCGCAGGTGCGGTGCAGCGCGGGAATATGCTCGATCCAGCGGCCGATGAAATAGCCCTGGATGCCGGCCCAGGCAGAGAGAGCGCCGATGCCCAGGACATACAAGGCCCACTGTTCGGCCATCGCGCTGCGGTTGATCACCACCAACAAAGAGTCGGGAGGAAAGGGGAGGATAAAGGTATCGGCAATGAGTACCACCAGCGCCATCCCCAGGAAACCAACGTGCAGCGCAAGCCACTCGGCAGCAGCAACGATCTCCTGTTGGAATGCAAAACCGAGCGCTCCCACCAGGAGAAAGAGGGCCACGATCGAGTAGAGGGTCTTTTTCAGCGTCGCTTCAATCATACGCCCTCCGGTAGCGGATCAGGGAGCGGAACAGAGGCAGTGGGCCCAGGAGACAAGCGGAAAGGAGTGGCTCGTGAGCGGGACGGCAGCCAGCCACTCAGCGATTGAGGGCGGTAGCAGCGCTGTCGATTGGGCAAAGCCCCCCGGAAGCGTCAAGGAAATGGAGCGGGCAAGGCCGGTGGCCAACAAGAGCCGACGCAGCAGCGTACGCGGCGTCAGAAGCGGGGTGTGCCACTCGATGGCAGCCTCTGGGGCGTTGGCAGCCTGGCGGGCAAGGGTTATCGCTTCAGTTAGACCGCCCAGCCGGTCAACGAGGCCGAGCTTAACCGCAGCACTGCCCAGCCAAACACGCCCCTCGGCCACTGCGGCCACCTCCGCTTCGGGCAGTTTTCGCCCCTCACTGACCACGTGCAAGAAGCGGCGGTAGGTATGGTCGACGCTTGCCTGCAGCGCGCGCACGACCGGTTCGGGGAGCGGCTGACGCGGGTCAAGCGGCGCGGCAAAGGGGCCAGTGCGCACCCCTTCGGTGGTGAGCGACCAATTTTGCAAGAGCCCGGCTGCGTTTGGGATGAGGGCAAAGACGCCGATCGAGCCGGTGACGGTCTCAGGCTGAGCAACGATGGCATCGCTGGCAGAAGCCACCCAGTAGCCGCCTGAGGCAGCAACGCCACCAAGGCTGGCGATGACCGGTTTGCCGGCAGCGCGCAGATCAGCGACCGCCCGGCGCACCTGTTCTGCGGTAAAGGCATTGCCGCCAGGGGAGTCGATGCGCAGCACAACTGCGCGCACGCGCTTGTCGTCGCGGGCTGCCTGCAACGCGGCGATCGCAGCGCTGGCGCTGCCAGGTGGCGCCTCGTCGTCGGTTTCGATGATCGTGCCGGTAAGCGCAATAACCCGAATCGTCGCCGCTCCCGTAGCGAGCACGGCTGAAGCGTGGCGGCGTACCGCGTAGTCGCGCCATGAGATGAACGCGCGCGCTCCGTCACCGAGCTGGGTCACTTCGCGCAGCCGTTCGCGCCAGCGGCGGTGGGGGTCGAGCCGGTCGACGAGCCGCTCAGCAAGCGCTGTTGCCGCCGGGTCGCCGCCGTGGCGGGCGAGCCGTTCGTCAAAGCGGGCGTGGTAGCCCTCGACCGCTTCGCGCGGCAGGCCGCGGTCGCTGGCAATCGCCAAGGTGATCTGCTGCCACAGTCCTAGGAGAAGGTCGGTGACTGCCACCCGCTCGTCGGCCGACATGCCGGTGCGGGTAAACGGTTCGACGAACGATTTGTACCGGCCGGCACGCACCGCGTAGAAGGTGACCCCCAGCCGGTCGAGCGCCGCCTTGAGGTAGGTGGGTTCCAGGGCCAGTCCCGGCAAGAGCAGGTAGCCTTCCGGGTCGAGGGTGATCTCGGTGGCGGCGCTGGCCAGCAGGTAGCGCTTCTGGTCGAAGTGCTCGGCGTAGGCCCAGACCGGTTTACCGTGTGCGCGCAGCCGGGCGATCTGCGCGCGCAGCTCGCCGATCTGGGCGTAGCTGATCGAACCCAGCTTAGAGAGATCGATGGCCACCCCAACCACCCGCGGATCGTCGGCTGCGGCAGCCAGGGTTTCGACAAGGGTGCCAAAGGGGATCGCGTCGTCGGCAAAGGGAAAGGGGGATGGGGCCTCCTCTACCTCGCCGCTTAAGGCAACATCCAGGACGAAGTGTGCGGGCAACGGGGCGGGCGCTGTCGGGGCGTGGCGCCAGAGAAAGAGGAGGGCAGCTACCGCTACCACCCCAAGGGCCAGCGCGAGCGCCCCTAAAAAAGCCAACCCCAGCCGTTCAAGAAGGCGAAAAAGGAGCGCGATCAGGCGCAGCGGCAGGGTCAAGAGAGCAACGAGCCGCTTCATGGGGTAGGTCGGTTAGCTGAAGGGGAGGGTGGCACAGACGTCGGAACCCCCGTTACGGGCGCTGGAGGCAGCGGNGTTNTGGGTTCCGTCCCAACCGGGCGGCGACGAAAGAGGAGATCCCAGACCCCGTGGCCAAGTGCGACNCCGCGCTGTTCGAACTTGGTGCGCGGCCGCCACGGCGGACGCGGGGTGGCAAAACCGTGATCCGGGTAGTCGTTTGCAAGGAGCGGCTCAGCCGAGAGGACGTCGAGCATCCACTGGGCGTACTCCTCCCAGTCGGTGGCGCAGTGCAGATACCCACCCGGTTTGAGCCGCTCGGCCATTAGCGCTACCAGAGCCGGCTGGATAATGCGCCGCTTGTGGTGCTGCTTTTTGGGCCACGGGTCGGGAAAGAAGAGGTGGATGGCCGATAGACTGGCCGGGGGGATTACCCGCTCAAGCACTTCGATCGCGTCGTGTCTGAGCACACGCAGGTTGGTCAGGCGCCGAATCTCGATCAGTTTAAGGAGGTGGCCAACGCCTGGACCATGGACCTCGACGGCGATAAAGTCGATATCGGGGTTGGCTTCGGCGATCGCCGCAGTGGTGTCGCCCATCCCAGAGCCAATCTCCAGGACTACCGGGGCCTGGCGGCCAAAGAGCGCAGCAAAGTCAAGGAGCACTTCGGGTTGCCAAGGGATGCCCCAGCGCGGGTAGAGGGTAGCCAGCGCCTCTTTCTGGCTGGGGGTCATCCGCCCCTGGCGCAGCACAAAGGTGCGCACCGAGCGCTGGGTGAGTCGTTCGGCGTGTTCGCTCATCTTAGCACTGCTCCTGGAGCCGGTGTGCCGATCAGGCCAGCGAGCGGAGAGCTTGGGTCAGCCGCGTAGCTTTTCCGCGCCATCCGCCCGGCGCGGTAGGCAGCCCGGCCTGCTGCCACCGCCAGGCGCATCGCGTGGGCCATGCGCACCGGGTCGCGCGCTTTGGCAATCGCCGTGTTCATCAGCACAGCATCGCAGCCCAGTTCCATAGCAATCGCTGCATCCGAAGCGGTACCGACTCCGGCATCGACAATCACCGGCAGGGTGGCCGCTTCGATGATCAGACTGAGGTTCCACGGGTTGAGGATGCCCATCCCCGAACCGATTAGCGAGGCAAGCGGCATCACGGCGATACAGCCGATTTTCTCCAGCTCTTTGGCTAGGATGGGGTCATCGGAGCAGTAGGCCATGACCTCGAACCCCTCGGCTACAAGCTGCTCAGCAGCTTTTAGCGTTTCGATCATGTTGGGAAAGAGTGTTTTGGCATCTCCGAGCACCTCGAGTTTGACCAGCGTGTGGCCATCGAGCAGTTCGCGGGCAAGGCGCAGCGTGCGCACCGCCTCAGCGGCGGTGTAGCAGCCGGCGGTGTTAGGCAGCAGCGTGTAGCGATCTGGCGGCAGATAGTCAAGAAGGTTAGGTTCGTTCGGGTTCTGGCCAAGGTTGGTGCGGCGAATCGCCACGGTGACGATCTCAGCCCCCGAGGCCGCTACTGCCGCCTGCGTCTCAGCAAAGTCGCGGTATTTGCCGGTTCCGATCAAAAGGCGCGAGCTAAACCGGCGCTGGCCAAGGATAAGCGGGTCGTCGGCCGCTTCGATCGGGGTAGTGGTGGGAATACTCATCGGCAATTGCTCCTGGTGACGGGCGGCGAATGAGAAGCGACGGCAAACAATCAGCCACCGCCCACGGCAATCACAATCTCGATGACGTCGCCATCAGCAAGAAGGGTCTTCGCGTAAGCGCTTTTGGGGACGATTGCGCCGTTGCGCTCGACAGCAAGGCGCTTGCCAAGCCAGCCGTGGCGCGCAAGAAGCTCAGCAAGCGTGGTGCCCGCCGGAAGTGGCTGCCGCGTGCCGTTCACGGTAATTGTGGCTTCGTGCGTCATTTCATCCGACCGGTTCGTGCCGCGAAAGTGCCATTTTACCGGAAAGGAGGGCCTCAGTAAGGAGCCAATCGGTCAGGGCATCCTTGGCCTGCTGCCAGCCGGCGATATCCCCGGCGGCAGCAGAGCGGTGAAGCGCCTCGTGCCAAGCGTGCACCTCAGTTGCTGTGGGGTAGTGGGTGGCCAGGTAGTCGGTGAGCGGGCAGTGCTCCAGCGGCGCGAGGTTTGAAAATCCCCTTTCGTGGTTGATCTGCCACTGGTAGGCCAGTGCGCCAAGCGGGGTGGCAAGCGGCGCAGCCGGGTAGCAGCGCCACGGGGCGCTTTGCCAGCGCTCGGCCCACAGAGGCAGCTCTTCCGGGGGCATCGGGCGGGCGATGCCGTACCCCTGCCCGAGGGTAACGCCCAGGACGCTCACCGCTTCGGCCAGCGCGAAGGTTTCGAGTCCCTCGGCTACGCACCCCCGCTCTAACCCTTCAGCAAGCCGAGCGAGCGAGCGGAGCACAGCCAAAAAGGGAAGTGGGTGGTTAGGGAGCTGACGCACCAGGCTTTGGTCGATTTTAAGGAGGTCGAAGGGAAGCTCAGCCAGCCGCTGGAGCCCACTATAGCCGCTGCCGACATCGTCGAAGGCAAGGCGTACCCCTAGGTAGCGAAGCGCAGCAAGCGCCTCGCGGTGGATCTTTTCACCCGCTGACCCCGTTTCAAGCAGTTCAAGGGTGAGCCGCTCTGGCATAACGCTGTGGGCAGCAAGCGCCTCCTTGACCCAGCGGGTGAGTTCGGGGTGAGCAAGCGTAGCGGGATCGAGGTTGATGGTGAGTTGAAGATGGGGCCAGTGGGTGTGCCAGCGGGTCAGCCAGGCGAGCCCCTCTTCAAGGACGTGGCGAAAGAGAGAATGGAACTCGTCGGTGCGCAGCGCGGCAAAGAAGTCGCCCGGAGGGAGGAGCTGGCCAGCCAAGGGCAGCCGAGCAAGCGCTTCGACTTTGATCAGAGCCCCGGTGCGCAGGTCGACCACCGGCTGCACGGCGATCGCGATGGCGCCAGTGGCCACGGAGGCGCGGATCGCGACCCCCTGTTCGCCAGGGATGGGCGGTCCGGCGGTAGCAGTGGCTGGTAGCACCTCGGTAGGGCGCCGCGCGTTGGCTTCGTGCTGGAGGGCAAGAAGAAAGTGCTGGACAAACGGGGCAGAAAAGAGGTAAGGGGTGCGACCGCCAAGGATCAGCACTTGGGTGGTGCGGCGCTGGGTGGTAAGGGGTAGCGCCGCCATGCTGTGCATGCCGACTGCGCGCGCTGGGTCGTGCCACAGGGTGGTGCGCGGGTCGTGCAGGTAGTCGTTGGCAACGGTGAGCTCATGACGCAGCCACGCCTGTGCAACCAAGCCCTGGCTGCGCGGGTCGTTGCGGTCGACGCGCGGGCTCTTTTCGGGGGTGAAGACAGCCTGCGGGAGGAGGCGCACCGCTTCAGGGTCACCGCTTGCGGTGATCAGGATGAAAGCGCGATCAAGGCCCGGTTCGACCAGCGCGGCAAAGAGGATGGCAGGCAGTTCAGTTAGTGCCGCGGTAAGCGCCTCCTCCCACTCCCGCTCGGTGCGCGCTGCCAAGGGGAGCCTTGCGAGGAGAAAGTGGAGGTAGCGCTCTTCGATGGCTTCAAACGCCACGAGCTGTTGCTGTTCGGCAAAGGTGGCGCGGTCGCGCAGTAGATAGAGGAGGCGAAAGATTGTGTCGCTGCGCTGCCCAGCAGCGATTAAGTGGTGCTGCAGAAACTGGTCCCACTGGCCATAGGCCCAGCTGATCTCGCTGGCCGGTAGGCCGCTCAGGGCGTGGCGCCGGCCCAGCCGGGCAGCCGATTCGGCAAGGCGTTCGGGGGTGGTGGCAGCGGCAACGAGCTCCTTGAGGTGGTTGCGCACCATTTCTTGGTAAGCGGCCACTTCGTTGGGTAACAGCGCCTCGAGCAGGCGGGCCAAGAGGGGGCGGGTGCGGCAGGCGGCAAAGAGGGTGGGAGGAAACGCTTCGGCGGCAGCAAGCAGCAGCCCCTCATAGGCAGCCAGAAGCTGGCTGGCCGCAGCACCAAAGGGGTCGAGCTGCGGCAAAGCCGCTGGAGGATTGTTGGCGTGCGCCTCTTCGTTGGCGATGGCCATGATCGTGTCGTGCTGCCCTTTGGTCGCTTTGAGGGCAAGGAGCACAGCGTCAGCGCGGCGCAGCAGCGCATCGAAGTCGCTTCCGTGTTCGGGATAGAGGGCCCAGCCGATGCGCCAGGCAAGCGGTACCTGTACGCCTGGCGCCACTTCGAGCGGTTCGCGCAACCGCTCCTCAAGCCGTTGTCCAAAGGCATTGACCTGGGCGCGCGCATCCCCAGGATCGAGGTGGTCGAGGATAACCACAAACTCGTCACCCCCCAGCCGGGCGACCAGGTCGCTTGCGCGCACCGCCTGGCGCAGTTCGTCGGCCAGCTGCCTGAGCAGCGCATCGCCAACGGCGTGGCCAAACTGGTCATTAACCGGTTTGAAGTCGTCAAGGTCAAGGATTCCCACCGCCACCCACGCGCCGTGGCGGCTGGCCGCAGCCAGCAGGCGGGGCACCTGCTCTTGAAGCGCCAGCCGGTTGGGAAGATGGGTGAGCGAATCGGTGTGGGCCAGCGCGTTTTGCTGAGCGAACGCCTGCGCCAACGCATTTTGCTGGGCCACGAGACGGGTGAGCGCCACCTGAAGCCGCCAAAGGGCGACGAGGAAGGCGGCAAGGAGTATCCCTTCGCCGATCCAGCGCGAGAGGAGTGCCGGATTGGTGAAATAGGTGGTGCGCCAGGGGTGCGCGAGCGCGGCAGTGACGCAGTAGGGGCCACGGCACGCTTGAGCAGGCAGCGTTTCGGGTGGGAACGCTGTGGGGAGTGGCGCGGAATTGTCGCGCACGAGCACCTCGTTAGCGGTAATG
>JGI24186J35511_1000825_pt1 | contig 11031 bp, 9 predicted proteins | sample YNPBryulayer2012_FD_35511 | JGI IMG/M metagenome (IMG submission 35511) | reverse complement strand
TGCCGATGTATGCCGGCGGTTTGGGCGTGCTGGCGGCTGATCACCTAAAGGAGGCCAGCGACATGGGCCTGCCGATGGTTGGCGTCGGCTTCCTGTACCTCAACGGCTACTTCCGCCAACGCATCACGGAAGACGGCTGGCAAGAGGCGGACTATGAGCATCTCAACTTTAACGAGTTGCCGATCATTCAGGTGACCGACGCAACCGGCGCCCCGCTCATTCTGAGCGTTGAGCTGCCCGGACGGCGCGTCTACTTCCACACATGGAAAGCTCAGGTAGGACACGTACCCCTATACCTGCTAGATACAGACGTGGCGGAGAACTTGCCCAAAGATCGCGTGCTCACCCAGCGCTTGTATAGCCCCGATCCAGAGACCCGCATTAACCAGGAGATCGTGCTTGGGATCGGTGGGGTGCGCGTCTTGCGCGCGCTCGGGATCGACCCTGCTGTATGGCACATGAACGAAGGCCATTCGGCCTTTAGCACGCTCGAGCGCGCTCGCGAGTTGGTGAAACAGGGCATGAGCTTTGCTGAGGCGCGCGAGCACGTGCGCCGGACCACGGTCTTCACCACCCACACGCCGGTGCCCGCCGGCAATGACCGCTTCCCGATCTGGCAAATCGATCAGCAATTGAGCGGCTTCTGGCATGAGCTGGGCCTGAGCCGCGAAGCGTTTATGGCCCTCGGCGCGGAGGAGGACTTCTTCGGGATGACGCCGCTGGCGCTGTATATGTCGAGCAAGGCGAACGGTGTGAGCAAACTCCATGGTCAGGTGGCGCGCGAGATGTGGCAATGGCTGTATCCCAATCAGCCTGTGCCCATCTCGCACATCACCAATGGTGTGCATACAGCCACCTGGCTGGCCCGCAGGATGCGCCGGCTCTTCGATGAGTACCTCGGCCCAGCTTGGTACGACCATCTCGATGATGAGTCAACCTGGCGGCTGATCTATGAGATTCCCGACGATGAGTTGTGGGCCGTGCGCAAGCATCTCAAGCGCAAGCTTGCCCAGTTCATGCGTGAGCGCGCGCGCGCCAAGTGGGTTACCCATAGTCAGCACCCCGTCCAGACGATCGCCAGCGGCGTCTTGATCGATCCAAACGCCCTGACGATAGGTTTTGCCCGGCGATTTGCGACCTATAAACGGGCCGCGCTGATCTTGCGCGACGTGCCCCGCCTGCTGAGGCTGCTCAATGACCCGGCGCGCCCAATACAAATCATCTTCGCAGGCAAGGCGCATCCAAACGATGAGCCGGGCAAACGCCTGCTTCAAGAGCTGTATCGCGTGGTGAAGAACGCCAGCACCGCTGGCCGCATGGTCTTCATTGAGGACTACGACATGAACGTCGCTCGTCACCTGGTGCAAGGCGTGGATGTTTGGTTGAACACCCCCCGCCGGCCTTATGAGGCCAGCGGCACCAGCGGGATGAAGGCCGCACTCAACGGCGCGATTAACTTCAGCGTCCTGGATGGCTGGTGGTGTGAGGCCTATGATGGCAAGAACGGCTGGGCGATCGGCGAGGATAAGCATTACTCCGATCCCGAGCAGCAAGATCGCGAGGATTGCGAGTCACTGTTCCGCACACTGGAAGAGCAGATCATCCCGCTCTACTACGATGTGGATGAGGATTACATTCCGCGCGGCTGGTTACAGCGCGTCAAAGCATCCATCGCCACCATCGCCCCGCGCTTCAGCACCCGTCGCATGCTCAAGCAGTATGTGCGAGACATGTATGCGCCGCTGGCCGAGCAATCTCGCGCGTCCGTTGCGATGTTGGCCGGCTAACCGAGCTGCTCATCCAGAGCTGTGATGACCGCGTGCGGCGCGTCCCAGTGCACCAACGCCCCCGCTCGCTTCAGGTGAAGCACGCGCCAGTTGGCCTTGTCTCGCAGCGCGCCGACCAGGTCATAGCGCGAGAAAGCGTCCTCACCAAAGATGGCCAGGCAAGGGTGAGGCAGGCTGCGGTAGACCGCAAAGATGTTGGGCGTGAAGAGCAGCAGGCTGATAAACGCCAGCGGGGCATGCTCCGCCTGCGGCTGATGGCTGGTGGTGTAGGCGTAATCCGCCAACCTTTGGTTCAGGCGCGTGCGCTGGTTGGCTTGCAGGAAGAGGCGCAGGCTGGGCCGCGACGTGAGCAAGTCATAGAGGGCGCGTCGCCAGGGGGGCAAGCGCAACAGCCACCAGAGCGGTAGTTGGCCCGCAGGCTTTGGTTACGTCGGCTAAAGCCGGTGGGCGATAGGAAGCTGAGCGAGCGAAAGTAGGCCGGCTTGCACTGCGCCGCCAGCGCCAGAAATTCGCTGCTGAGTGAGAGCGCTACGGCGTCTATGCGCGTTCCCCCCAGCTCCTGCTCAATCAAGTCCAGGATAGCATCGCGAAACAGCGCTGGCCGATACAGTCGGTCGCTCCGATCGGAGAACCCAAACCCCGGCAGGTCCAACGCAATCACGCGCCGCGTCTGGGCGTAGTGCTCGAACAGCGGTTTCATCTCGAATGATGACCCTGAAGCATTGATCGAGTGAAGCAAGAGGAGCGGGGGATGAGGGCTGTAGGTTGAGCCAGCAACGTAATATGCCAATTGACCGGCGCGCCGACCGCGAAATCGGATCAGCTCGCCGCGCAGCGCTGCCGTCAATGGCACGTGATGGTTGACCTGCGTGCGCGACCAGGCAATCAACGCCAACCCTAACCCCAGCTTGGCGGTGAACACCGCGGCCAAGATGGGAAGGAACGACGGAGGCTGTGTTGTTCGCCGGCTATTCTCTTGCCTGTGCATTTTGGGTAATGGGCAGGATTGAACGGTCACGCAAAGAATCGTAGCATAGGGATGTAAAAGCGTGAAATCTATGCCAACGTGATCTGTGCGCTTAGCATCGTCGCTCGGCGTTGGGCTTCTTCGGCATCGGCAGCCAGGAGCGGGTAAGGGCCGTAACCCTCGATGGCGAACGACGCCGATACAGCGCCGTTGATCGCCGCGCGCACGGGATCACAGTGGCCGGCCAAGCCGGCCAAGAATCCCCCGCAGAACGCATCGCCCGCGCCGGTCACATCCACAACCTTGACCGGCACAGCCGGCGCAACCCAGAATCGGTCGCTTGTGCGCTCGTAAATCAGCGCGCCGGCTGAGCCAAGCTTGAGCACGGCGATGCGCGGGCCGCGCGCAGCGAACCAACGCAGGCGTTGCTTCGGCGTGCACACCGCCGGCATGTCCGCGAAGAACCGCTCGGCCTCTTGCGCGCTGGGCATAAAGACATCTACCTGGGCCAGCACCTCCTCGATGTATGGCCGCAGGGCGGGGCGCATGGCGCGTTCGCCAGGGTCGGCGCTCACGATGGCAATGCCCAGCCGGCGGGCCGCTGCCGGCAACAATTGCTGGGTGCGGACGCTGATCGGCGCGATGTGCAGGCCAACCGGCGGTGGTTCGGCGGAACGGGCCTGCATATAGGCCGAGAGGTCGTCCGGCGTCACGGCCAGGGGTTCGTACTGATGAGGATCATCCTGGCCTGGGGTGGAATGGATATAGCCGCGCAGCGCGTCTGGGAGAGGCAAGCCCAGGCGGGCGAAGTGCTTGGCCGGCTCGGTATCTACGCGGGTGTTGTCGTCCAGGTAGGCGTAGAACGTGCGGTGGTCCTGGTCGCCGGGGATGAGGCGGATGCCGCGAGTGTCGAAGCCGAGGCGCGCCATCTCGGCCAACCATGCCTGTGGGTAGTTCTGGCCAATGCGGGCCAGGATGGCGGTTGGCCGCTGCCATAGGCGCGCGCCGGCGGCTGCATAGAGGGCATTGCCGCCCATCTGGTTCAGCCTCGGCTCGCCGCGGGATGGGATGATGTAGTCGGTGCGTAGCCCGCCGCAACAAATAAGCGTCACTGCGCCAGCGCGACAATCTCTCGCACCCGCTCAACGTCCCATTCCACCGGCACGTCATTGTGCGGGGGCAATCCGCGTCGGACGAACGCAGCGTGGACGATGAAGTGATCGGCGCGCTTGACAAAGAACTTCATCGCCTGGGCCGACACGCCGCCGCCCAGGATCAGCGGCACCGGCAACTTCAGCGGGCGCACTTCGTCGAACATGCGAATTGACTGCTCAGGCGTTCGGCCGGTTAGGATGATGCCATCGGCTCGCCCAAACTCCACCACCTGGCGACACATCTCCGGCAGCGGGATCGGCGCCAGCGGCTCGCCCAGCCGATCATAGACATCGGCCAGTATCTTGATGTGCTCGGCGTTGAGGTGATGCCGCGTGCGGATGGCTTCGTAGGCGACGCCTTGCACGATGCCCTCGGCCCTCACCATCGCGCCCATGTAAACCTTTATCCGCACAAACTGTGCATCTACGGCGTGGGCGATCTCCAAGGACTCTTTGCCGCTGTTCTGCATCAGACAAAGGCCCAACGCCACGTCAGGAAAGGCGCGCCGCAGCTCCTTGCCGATCGCGGTCATGTGCGACACGGTGTGCTCGGCCACCTGCGGGCCTATCGGCGTGTCGTTTACGTCCTGATAGTAAAACGCACGCACGCCGCCGTCATACGCGATCTGCGCATGCAGCAGGGCGTGTTCGATGATCTTGTTCAGCGGCTGGGCATCTGGCCGAAACGACTCGCGCGAGGGCAGAAGGTGAATGGCAGCGATGATGCGGGGGAGGGTAGCAGGAGCGGATGTCATGACACAGACGGTTCCCTTTCTTGATTCTCTCGCAGATTGTATCGAACGCGGAGGGTGGCGCAGGGTGCGGGGTTGCATTCACGATTTGGGGCGCGTGCCCTTGACGTGGTCAGCGGTCATCGCATGGGGTCATCAAGGCCCTGCCCCATCCTGTCATTCTGAGCGCCAGCACGGCGTGCTGTGTCCACTGACTTCATCATGCTAGCGCCAGAGCAGGGGCGGTTCGCGAACCGCCCCTGCTCGGCTGAAGCGCTGCGGGGTCGCTGAGGCGGGGCGTTTGGTGACTTCGCGGGGGGCGTAGACACGTCCAACGCAAGATGAAAGGAGCGACGAGGAGTGATGGGCAGTCCCCTAGGGCAAGTAGAGCAGGGGGTTTTGTGGCACGCCGCCATAGCGAATTTCAAAGTGGAGATGTGGGCCGGTGGAGTTGCCCGTGCTGCCCATCGCCCCGATGATCTGCCCCCGTGCGACGCTCTGGCCAGGGCTGACATACCACTGACTGAGGTGCGCGTAGAGCGTGCTGAACCCGTTGCCGTGGTCAATCTGGACCATATATCCGTAGCCGACGTTGCTCCAGCCGGCAAAGGTCACGTAGCCGCCGTCAGACGCAGCGATGGGCGTGCCAATTGCGTTGGCGATGTCGAGGCCGCGATGGTATGTTCGGAAGTATTGCGAGATGTAGCCGCGCGTAGGCCAGGCAAAGGCCCCGCTGGCGAAGAAGCTGGGCGCCGGCCCCACGTAGCGCCTGCCAGGCGCAGGCCGGCTTACAACTTGTGGCTGCACCACCTTGGGCACAAAGGGCTTCACGCCGCCCGGAATCACCAAGCGCATCCCGGGAATTAAGTTTGTCCCGTCTGCCAGGTTGTTCAACGGCGAGCGGATGATGTCCTCAGCCTTCACTTTGAAGCGTTCAGCGATTCCGGAGAGGGTGTCGTTTGCCTTCACAGTGTATAGAATGCCATCCACCGGCAAGATGAGCAGCTCTTGCCCTACACGCAATAGGTCGGGATTCTCCTCCACCTCGTTGTTCGACCAGACGACCGTCGTGGGCAGCACGCCAAAGCGCTGCGCGATGGTCTCCACGTTGTCGCCCGGTTGCACGGTGTAGGTGATGATGCCAGTGCGCACCTCGCTGCGCTGAACTTGGGCGAAGACGGCATCCCGAACGATCAGCGAACGCTCCGCGCTCTCCGTCCTGGCCGAGGTCGGCGATTGAACGTTTAAGAACACCGGTTGACCCAGGCCGGTAAACAAAGCACCTTCGGGGAGGATGGTGGGCGAACGCCCGATGGATCGCATTTGGCCATCGCTCGATATTCCAACGGCTATTGCGCGGCTTCGGGCCGACCTGTCGGTGCCGACCAGCGTGATAGCCGCTGTGAGGCTTAGGGCGAGCACGATTGTGCCATGCACAGCTATGCGACCCAGCGAGAGAGTGGACCAGCGCGCGCGTTGGGCGATTTGTCGAGCCTGTTGTGCCAGCGCTCGGATGCCTCTATTTGCCGGCGTTGAGGGGTTGCTATCTCGCTCAGCATCCATGGCGTGAACTTTTTATGTGCCTTCTTTAAGGGAGGCGTATTGTAGCGCCCTGTCAGCGCAAGAGCGCCCACGGATTCACGGCCTGGCTGAGATAGCGGATCTCGTAGTGGAGATGGGGACCGGTTGAACGGCCCACCGAGCCAATCGCAGCTATCACTTGGCCGCGTTGCACCTGCTGTCCGCAGCGCACAAATAGCTGGCTGGCGTGCGCATAAAGTGTTTGGTAACCATTGCCATGATCGAGCACGACATACTGGCCGTAACCTACCGGCCTGCCGGCGGCGTTTAGGGAGTAGCCGGCATAGATCACCGTTCCTGCGTCCGAGGCGTAGATCGGCTCACCCAGCCGCCCGGCGATGTCTATGCCGGGATGGACGCTGCTAAAGTTATATCCGGACAGATAGCGGCGGTTGGCCGGCCAGAGGAAGTTGCCGCTGCCCAGTGGTGGGATGGCGACTTCGCCGCATTTGCCCACCCGGTACACGCGCACGCCGCCCGTCGAGCGGCGCACCTCCACGAGCTTTGGTATCTGCCAAATCACCGTCTCGCGCTCGCCGCCCGGCACAAAAATGCGCTGGCCGATCTGTAATATTTGATTGATGTCACGCAAGCCGTTCAGAGGCTCCTTGACGATGCGCTCGGCTGGCACGCCAAATCGCCGCGCCAGCCCCTCAATGGTGTCTCCCCGCTCAACTTGTACGATCAGCCCGTTCTCCGGTGGAATGGTCAGCTTTTGGCCGACGCTCAGCAGGTCGGGATTGTCCTTGAGCGTCTCATAGTTGGACCACAAAATCGTCTCTGGCCGCAGGCCAAACTTGAGCGCGATGCCGAACAGCGTATCCCCGGAGACGACGGCATAGGTGTTAAGCTGACGGGGAGGCGCCGATGCGGCGCGCTGGCGATCCTCGACGCCGAGCACAGCGTTGCGCCGAATGACGTTGGCCTCGTTCGCAAACGCGCTGCCATCGAAGCCCTCACGCTTGCTGCTTTGATCGAGCAGGCCCGCATCCGGCAGGCTGGGTGTGGGGGTTGGCTCTCGGTGAGGCAGCGCGGGCATCCATAGGCGGCCCCCCGCGAGCAATCCAAGGCCGGCCAAAAGTGCTATAAGCAGGCCATAACTGACATAGCGCCATGAGCGACTTGCGCGTTGCCGTCGGCTAGGGGGAGGGCGAAGTGGGGCAGCGTAGCGGCTGCGTCTTCTCATACCCTATGTGGTTACAATGTTAGTGAAGAAAGCTCTTAGATAATATTAATCTATTCTGAGATTATACACTAAGGATAGAGATATGGATGCGCTGGCTGCTGAATAGGCTCGATGCGCTCGGCGATCACAATCGGGATCAGCTCGCCGGCAAATTCCCCGGCCCTTAACTTGCCGATCACGCGCACCCAACTATCTACGGTGAGCGCCTCCGCGCCCGAAGTTTGTACTAACATGCCGACTGCCGCCGCATCGGCCACACAGCAGCTCACAACAAATCGAGAAACCCAGAACTGATCGGGCTGGTTGCGCTGATCTCTATAAACAAAGCCGGTGACGTCCACCTGCCGTCCGTCCAACGCGCGCGGGTCGCCCAGGCTGGAGAATTCGCGTAGCCAGTCGAGGATGTTCTGCGGCGCAGCGCTGGGACGTTGGAAGCGGCTGGTGCTGCTGCTCTGCTCAGGGGCCGTCAGGCTAATGCCTCGGTTGCTGATGGCGCCAGCGCCGAGCGGTTGGGCCGGCACGATCAGGCTGAGCACGATCGGCAGCGCCAACAGGCCAATCCCCTGCCACGAGATGCGCCCATCGCTTGCGCGATGCGCCGCTCGTGGCTCCAACCAGAGGACTTCGGCGGCATCGGTGGGAGTGGTTTGCCGATCGCGAAGTTCGCTATAGAGCACCGTCAGAGCCAGCGCGACATACAAGAGCGCCGCGAGCAGCGACAGCCAGGCGAAGCGCTGATTGATGTAGAAGAAGAGCGTGCCGTCGCTTAGCTTGGCATAGAACATCAGTCCTGAGCCGGCCAGCACGACCACCTGCGCAGCACGCCGCACGAAGGGGGAACTCATGTCAGGTGGGTGCAGTCCTCGATGAACTGGGCGATGGCCTCGAACATCTCGGCGGCATCAGGCTCCATCGGCAGCACGTGGCCGCTGCGCTCATACCAGATCACCCGCTTGACCTTTGAGCCTACCGCTCTAGCCAGCACATCGGCGCTGTCCGGCGAGACCACGCGGTCCTTGCGTCCTTGGATAAATAGGGCAGGAGTGGTGACGCGCGGCAGTTCTCGCATCACCAGCCTGTTCAACTCCAGCAACTCGTGGATGGCAGCGAGAGGGATGCGGACGCTCCGGATGATCTGCTGCCGCACGTGCGGGTCATCCAGATTCAACTGCTCGCCGGCGCGCCCCAGCCTTCGGCGCAGGCCGGCTTGAAACTCAGGATCGTCGAAGTTAGCATCTTTCAGCGGGTAGTGATAGGGCACGAAGAAACGCGCGAACCGCACCAGTCGCGCACGTGAGTCGTTGACGGCAGCCGGCGCCGCCATGATGATGATCCCGCGCAAAGGGGAGGGCTGCCCGTTGCACGCTGCGCGGTAACACTCACTGGCTGCCAGATGCAGGGCGATCAGGCCACCCATGGAAAGCCCGGCGATCAGCACATTTGGGCAGCGGTCAGCGAGCTGGGCGAGTGCATCGCGCGCCGCGCTCACCCATGCCCGCCAGGTGGCGCCTTTGAGGTCTTCAAGCCGTCCCCCATGCTTGGGCAGCAGCGGACAAGCGACCGCGTAACCTTGGCCATGCAGATACTCCCCCAGCGGCCTTAGCTCAGCCGGCGAGCCGGTGAACCCATGCAGGCATAGGATGCCCGTATCACCGCGCTCGCCCCCGGCAAACTGGAATGGCGCTTGCGCTGCCGTGAGCACGCTCAAGTCTGCTTGTTCCGTCATCTCTTTGTTCCCTCTGCCGACGACGGACGCGAATATACAACAACCCTTGGGCTTGGTTAGGTTGCCCCAATGGCAAATGCAACCCCCCACCTACATGGGTGCATTCACCAATAGGGGTAGCCTTTCACCAAGCGATGCTGCCAGCGAAGGCGAATCTACAGAGGGTGGGCGACGGCACTGCCGTCGCCCACCCAAAGTCTGCCCCTATCCATGAACGCACCTCCCTACCATTCATACTGTAGTGAGTTCTACGTATAATCGCGCTGGTAACCTGTTAGGGCTGCGTAGTGAGTAGGTAAAAATACCTTTGAGGACGACTTTCGATGGCAGACTTGTTTGACAAGATAGCACATGACCCGGTCCTTGCTGCGGCGCGTATGGGACGCGAGCAGGGCATCTATCCTTATTTCAAGCCGCTCTCCGAGACCGAAGGCACTGAAGTCATCATTGACGGCCGGAGACTGATCATGATCGGCTCAAACAATTACTTGGGCCTAACCACCCATCCGCGCGTGCGCCAGGCGGCCATAGAGGCGATCGAGCGCTACGGCACGTCGTGCACAGGCAGCCGCTTCCTGAACGGCACGCTGGAGTTGCACAAAGAGCTTGAGCGCCGGCTGGCGCGCTTCCTGGGCAAAGAAGCCGCTCTGATCTTCGGCACCGGCTATCAGGCCAATCTCGGCGCGATTACTGCGCTGATGGGCAGGGACGATATCGCCATCGCTGACCGGGAGATTCACGCTTCACTGGTGGACGCGATCAGAATGTCTGGCTGCCAGTTGAAGCGTTTTCGCCACAACGATATGGACGACCTGGAGCGCGTGCTCAAGGAGTCTGGCGANGCGCCCAAGATGATCATCGTGGATGGCGTGTACTCGATGGGGGGAGACCTGGCGGACTTGCCCCATATCGTCGCGCTGGCCAAGCGCTATGGCGCGCGCTTGTTTGTGGATGACGCGCACGGGCTGGGGGTGATGGGCGAAGGCGGGCGCGGCACGCATGTTCATTTCGATTGCGTGGACGACGTGGACCTGATCATGGGCACATTCAGCAAGTCATTTGCCTCGCTGGGCGGGGTCGTGGCCGGAGATCGCGATGTGATTGACTACATTCAACATCACGCCCGCTCGCTCATCTTCAGCGCCTCCATGCCGCCGGCCAACGTCGCTACCGTCCTGGCCTGTTTAGACATCATCGAGGAAGACCCCAGCTACGTCCAACAAGTGCATACGCAGTCCGCAAAGATCCGCGATGGGCTACGTCGCATGGGCTACGACTGTGGTCAGAGCGTGACGCCCATCGTTCCCGTGTTTATCAAGAACGAGATGCACACGGTCTTCACTTGGAAGGCGCTCTTCGACAACGGCGTATANACCAATCCCGTACTTCCGCCCGCTGTTCCGCCCAGCAAGAGCCTGCTGAGGACCAGCTATATGGCGACGCACACCGACGAGCAGATTGAGACCGTGCTGAAGGTGTTTGAGCACGTCGGCCAACTCACCGGCCTGCTACAACCGGTAGCTGCCTAGCGTGCCCTCATAGGTCGAGAAATAGCGGGCTTGTCTCGGGGACGAAGCGCTGCGACAAGGCGCGCCGCTTTCCACCTTGCGCGTGTGGGGAGATAAGAAGGGGCATCGCCTTGGCCATGGACGCCCCTTTGTCCCAAAAAGCAATCCCGTTATAATTCTGTCTGTCAATTTACAGTCGCTCACTGCCTAGTGGAGGAGGAGACAGCATCGCCCAGCAGAAGAACAACCGGACATCGTCCAGTGCGCTCTATCGCGTGAATTATCAAATCCGCGTGCCGCAGGTGCGCGTGATTATGCCCGACGGCACAAACAAGGGCATCCTTGATACGCGCGATGCGATCGAACTGGCGCGCAGCATGCACATGGACCT
>JGI24186J35511_1000814_pt1 | contig 11158 bp, 8 predicted proteins | sample YNPBryulayer2012_FD_35511 | JGI IMG/M metagenome (IMG submission 35511) | reverse complement strand
GCGAACACGGTAGTGGTGTATGTGGTTTCGTCCACGTCGGGAGTGACCATTCCGGTAGGTGAGATTCTCACCGAGCGGGGGCGGGTGGACACGACGGTTTCCAGTCGCGCTACCGCCGGCGAGGTGTGGTCGTATACCAGCCGCACGCTGACGGATCCGGTGACCGTCGGTGATTACTCCACAGGGAGGTCGCCCGCCGAGCAGATCCTCATCAACACCAGCTATAAGATCAACACAGATATTAACGGCAACGTCTATCTGTCCGATCAAGACCACCAGGCGTTCGCCGGGGATGTGGTCTCCGGGCTGGAGTATCTGGGGTATACCGATACCCGTGCGGGCTACCTGGACCAGCTCGGGCCGGGCGGTATGGTGTACTCCAAGCTAGGCCAGCTCCAGTATAGCGGCAGTCTGGTACGGGCGGTTGCCGAGTCGGTGACGGATAAGACAGGGTATGCACTGAGTGCATCGGCGCGAGCGGAAGTGGCGGAGCAGGTATGGAGCACCACGCGTGGCACGGGGCGCCAGTCCGGCACGTTTGGTTACTATCTGGATGCACCCGTTTCTTCGGCGGGTGGTACGGGTGGTAGCGGTTCCTCGGACTGGACCACCGACGAGCGTGCCATGATCCGCTACGTGCTCGGTATCGACGGTACCCAGCAGGCGCCGAGCGGCAACACCCCCGGCTGGATCAAGGACATCAGGACCATCGTAAGCAGATTCGGCTTCGATGACAGTGACCGTGTCTACGCGAGCGCGCAGGTGGTCGGAGATAAGACCGGGTATACGCTCACTACAGGAGAGCACTCGGCCATCTCTGCGGATGTACAGACCGGTCTGAACGCGCAGGGATATACTTCCACCCGTGCGTCCTATCTCGATGCTGCCATCTCCACACGACTGGCGAGCTCGCAGTACACCGCTCCGGATAACGCCTCCATCGGTGCCATCAAGGCGAAGACGGATGCGCTCTCGTTCAGTGGGGGCAACGTCAACGCGCGGGCGGTTGTGGTGGCAGACAAGAGCGATTACGCACTTGCCAGTAGCGAGCGCACCAATATCGCCCAGGCAGTGATGACCTACGTGGTGGAGGGCACCTGGACTCTGGTGAAGCTGGTTCGCCTGATGGCCAGTGCGCTGCTGGGACTGGTCTCCGGATCCGGAACCGGTCAGGTCAAGTTCCGCGATTTGGGCAACACGAAGGACCGCATCACAGCGACGGTGGATTCCTCAGGGAACCGGCTCAGCATCTCGCTGGACGGCGACTAGTACCTGGGTTCGATCCGGATGGGCAGATATTTCAACGAATATTTCCACGCGATGGGCGGGTTCTTCTTCGGTGCACCGGTCATCCGGCTGGTACCGCAGACGGTGTACTACTACGTGCCTGCGCGGGATTCGAATCTGGTGATCGGTCGGATCGATGCCGGCACCGGTTATCTCTTCTGGCAGGTGACCGACGGTGGCGCCACCCGCGGTCTGACGCGGCTGGACCGCAGCCTGGGCGAGGACGACTATCTCCGCTGGTCCGTGCCGGACACCAACTGCCCACCGCTGCCGCAGCCGAGCACTCCGCTGGACTCTGGGCAGGCAGACGAAGCCGAACCGAACCGGTGGCATACCTCTGGTGATGCGATAGCGACAACGAGCGGCGAGTGGCGATTTCCGGCTTTTCCCGTATCGGTGACCACCACGTACGCTTGCTACGAGAGCGGTACGCCGTTCATGGTGGAGGCGTATGTGCATCACTCCGTCGTTGGAGACAGTGGAATACTTGTCGGTCCCATGACGGTTACCGGCCCCTGGCCGGTGGGTGCCTTCTGGGACCTGGTCTATCTGCGGTTCGGTCAGGTATGGGTCGGCGCCGGCTATGCCACCGATATCCGGCGCCAGACCGTATCCGACGGCTACACCTTCTTCATCCTGCGTCGGTACGGTTGGGTAGCGGCGGCGATGGATGCGAGTGGCCAGGTGCGCACGGTGGGGTTTGGGGTCAACGCTCCCCAACCGGCGCCCATGCCGAGGCTGATACTGGAGCGTAACAGCAGCGGTCAGATGACCGCCGCCTTCGATCGGGGTGGCACATACGATCCGTTCTCCGTCCCGCTGGGGTCATACCAGCCGGGTGGCGAGGTGGAGGTCGGTCGTCGGTTGCTGGTTATCGACGGGAACATGCCTTCTGAGGAGCAGCGGCGGTTGGTGTTGTTGGGCGGTACGGCGTCGGTGCGTTCGATCCGCACCGTCCGTTACGGCGACACGCCGGTGCGCTGGGAGTCGCTACCGGTAGAGTTCTCCAATCCCGTTAGGGTGTTCCCAGACGAGGTGATCGCGGCGGAGTTGGAGCCCTACCTGCAGTGGCGGTTCTCCGAACAGCTGGAAAATATCACCTCGGTGAGTTGGGGTCGGCGTGTGCCACCGGAGGGTGGGGCGCGCTACTGGCAGTTTCGGGTGGATCTGCCGACCGGGTCCAGAACGGACACCTTGCTGTTCTGGAAACTGTTGGATCGTATCCGCATGAGGGTGGTCGCGCCGGAGAAGGAGGATGTGCCGCCGGGGGACGAGCCGCCGGGGGACCTGCCGCCGGAGGACGTGGACGGCATCCTGTCAGATGTGCGTCGTCGCCTGCACCGGCTCATACCCCGCAACATGGGCGTCTACTGGAGCTACGGCGAGTTGGACGCCACCTTCTACGGGGAGCGCATGCGCGTGCCGGTGAGTTTCTTGACGGCGTTACGCGCCGTCTTCGACTGGTACGGCCATCTGGAGGCGGAGGTGTTACCGGATGCGGTACCGGCGCGCACAGTGCAGAAGCTGTTGGATGAGGTGGAGGTCTGCCATCTGGATGGAAGTTCCGTCACAGGGACGGTGTTCCTTCCCACATCCAGCCGGGACTCGGTAGGCAGCGAGCATGTCGGCACGCTGGGCATCTGGCTCGCGGGGATGCTCAAGCCGTTCCTCACCCGCTGGTTGGGCGCACCGGGAGTGAGCTCGATNGTACAGGAAGTGGTAGACACGGTGCATGCAGCGCTGGGCAGGATACCATGGGTGCGGGATGGCGATGTGGACGTCTCCGTACAGGGCGGTGAGTTGCTTATCCGGTTCAACCTCCGTCTGCACGGCCGGCTGGAGCGGGTGCGCTTCACACTGACAGGCGGTGGAGGTGGCCTGCGTGTCGAGTGATGCCGATGTTCTGAACCAGCAGACCGGATACAAGATGCCTCCCACTCCGCTGGCGATGAAGCGGGTGATTTGGGACCTGATTTCGGAGTCGGTGAGGGCCTACAACGCCACCTTCGCCCCGGCGTACACCAAAACGCCGGCGCAGGGTCCGGTAGTAACCATCCGCTTGGTTGGTCGCACTCCCGGTGGCAAGACCGGCGAGGTGTACAAGCCCCGTCTAAGGGCGTATACCGTTTCGTCGGACGGATCGCAGGTGGTAGAGTATTACGCGCAGGGTGTGCGGTGCACCTACAGCATCGAGGTGTACAGCAACCACGAGCTGGAGTGTGACGAGCTGACAGACACCATCGAGGAGACGCTGCGGGTGGCGGNGCCGGATATGCAGATGCGTTACGGTATCGACGAGTTCTTCCTGTCTAGCCAGGAGAGCACGATGATGGTGGAGCNNAGNGGCGAGCAGGTCTACCGGAACACGCTCACCTATTCCGCGGTGATGGAGCGTGTGTACCGGATGGCGAAGCCGGCGATCACCCTTATCGAGGTGGGCGCCGCCACCGGCACGAAGCTGTATAAGGATGTGCCGGTGCGTCATACCGGGCAGGCGTACCGACTGGTGGATACCGGCGGCAGGGAGTACCGGGATGTAGTGCAAGTACTGTTCGGGGCGGACGTGCAGGGTATTTACGATAAAGTGGTACTAGATAGATTGGACGAGGTGCCGCTGGAGTACGGGGTGTACGTGCCCGGCGTGGACTTCGTCCCGTATCCAGATGAACAGCAGCGCTGTATTCTGTTATGGACGGAACACGGCAGGACACCGGCAATTGGCTCAGTCTTCTACCTGACCTTCAGGTCGCTGGATGAGCGTGTCTCTCTGAGCTAGCGTTCGGCAGGCGCTGGCGAAGGAACGCGAACAAGGAGGGGCTGTGTGATGACGGTACCCCGGCGGGTACTGTCATCGCAGCATCGTCGATGGCAAATGGTTTCAACTTCAGTATGCGGGAAGGCGGGCTGGTCGCCGTCCAACCCAGCGACCTGTCCGATGTACTGCTGGTCATCGGATCGGCGCTGGAGGGGCCCGACGGGATCGTGCTTCCCGTGTCCAGTGTGGAGGACGCGATCCGCACATTCGGGCCGGTGACCTTCGACAGCAACTACCCGCCGGTATCCGGCGCATCGCTGGGCGATTTCAGCGGAAACACCCTCGTCAGGGACATTGAGACGGCGTTCAATGCGGGATGCAACCGTATCCTGGCGGTGAGGGTGGGCGGCGCCTACGCCACTGCGACCATCAGCACGCTGTCCGGGAGTCCCGTACCCGCCGAATGGCAGAACAGGGCGGTACTCCGCGCACGCGGCCTGTTCAAAGGGGCGCAGTATAACGGTGCCCGAATCACATTGAACGCCAACAACAGCGGCGCCGTCAGCGTGAGTATCCATCAGAGTAGCGCCCGTGGCGGCAACCTCACCGCTATCGAGGGCACCGCCCCGCTGCCGGCCAATACCAATCTGCGGGCGTTGATCGATCTGGTCAACAGCCATCCGCGGAACCTGTCCTTGATGCTGGAGATCAACACCAGTGCGCTGCCCAGTGGCAGGACCGTGGAGGACGCGCTGGATCTGCCGCTCAGCTACTTCGTGTCTGCGAACGGCTCCGTACAGGGGCAGCTGACCGGCGGTAGGTACGGTGTCCGTCAGGAGTATGCCAACTCCCCCTCGTACAAGGACATCTACACGGCTCTGACGGATCAGACTAACGGTATCTTCTACACCATCGATGGGGTGGAAGCAGACTATGTGCTGCTGAGTGCGCTCTACGCGGACGATGCCGTCAAGGATGACGCCGGCACCGTCGATCCCGGTGTAAGCGTCTTGACCGAGTTCGGTCGGTTCATCCACCGGCTGTCGGCAACCTATCCCTGCCACGGTATCATCGGATGCCAGCCGCTGGTGGCGTCCAGTGCGGCGGAGTTGCGCCGGCTGGTACAGACGGCGTACCTGCCCGGCGCGGACGCCAACACCTCGAAGGGACTGGCGGATGTCAAGAACAAGCGCATCCGGTTCGGATACTTCCTGACGTTCGGTGCGGACGCCGAGGGCGTGGCCACCGGAGTCGACTTCGGGCGCAACGTCTCGGTGGTAGCGGGTATCCCGGCCATCTTGTCTAACTCGGCGTTGAAGCGGTATGTGGACACCGCGCATGCCGCTTATGCCGGTATGCTCACCCTGCTGGCACCACAGGAGATTGCAGCGTTCCGCCGGCCGTCGGGCATCGTGAGTCTGACCGGTCTCAAGCTGCAGCGGGATCTGCTGGATACCATTTCCATTGGTATCCCGTATGCCGACGGGGTTGGCGGTGCGCTGGTGGTTATCGAGCGGAATACCGCCCTCTCCAACGAGGTGATGGTGATCAACGATGCCACCGCCGCCAAGCGGAACTCCGTCTTCTCGTATCTATCCAACGTGCGCATCGCCAACATCGTGACACGGAACGTGCGACAGGCGCTGCGTCCGTTCCTGGGCAAGCCCAACACGGCGGACACCATCACGGCGATGGGGACTGTGGTGCGCGGCGTGCTGGACCGGTTGGCAGAGGTGCAGGCGCTGCTCGGCGGGGAGGGTATCGGTTACAACTTCAGCATTGTGCCTGCCGGCACAGGTTTGCAGATGACGCAGGTGCGGGTGCTGATCGAGCTTAGACCGGCTGCGTTTATCCGAAGCATCTCCATCGAGGTGACGGTGCGTCCGTAGCGGTGCCCTGAGCCCATGGCCGTAAGGTTTCGTGACGATACTATACTCTGACTGGGAGGACGAGGTAGCCGGTGGGTCGTGTGATGACGACACCGCCGGCCACCACCCTATATGCCTCTGAACATCCCTGGCATCTATCTCCGTGAGGACTACCGGCGCGGCGTAGAGGACCAGAACTTCGTGGACCGCACATCCGGTCGGTGGGCGTTCTCCGGCTCGGACCTGCACGCCTACGTCGGTAGCACCAAGATCGGGAACCTGGTAGCGCTGACGGTGAGTGTGGCCCGCGAGGTCATGCCCCTCTACACGTTCGGCGACCCCTCACCGCGTACCTTCGTGAAGGGTAAGCGTGCCATTACCGGTGCCATGACCTTCACGCAGTTCGACAAGCATGCGTTGCTCTCCACGTTCCGGGTGACCGACGAGAGCCAGAAGGACTTCGACACCCTGGCGGACCTGTGGGCGGCGGTGGAGAGCGCCAACATCAACGCGGAGGATCGTGACAGCTTCCTGTACAACTGGCAGAAGAAGCTGAGCGAGCTAAAGCAGCTGGTAACCACGCAGCCGGACCCCCGCAGGGACTATACCGAGTATCTGCTGCGGGAAACCTACAAGTATGTGGCGTTCCGCCAGATCCGGTATGTGGACCAGATCCCGCCGTTCGACCTCACGTTGGTTTTCCTGAACGAAGCGGGTGCCTTTGCCTGGCTCAGCCTCATGGGCGTGCAGTTCATCAATGAGGGGTTCGGCTACACCCTAAACGATCTGGGTAGCGAGATCGCGGTCACGTACGCCGCTACCGGTATCCGACCGCTGTCCAACAAGCCGCCGGTGAAGAACCCGGTACACACCAACCCGTGGGGCGTGAATCTCGGATAGCGGTTTACTGGTAGCGCCGACTGCCGGTAGTGGGATGGTACCGTCCGCTGCCGAACCGGTGTGAGGCGGCCCATGTCGCGTCGCGTCCTGTCGTTGCGGGACCGCCTCCACCTTATCCTTCTCTCTACCTTGGGCTTCCGTTTCTGCTGGGAGGAATAGCAACGTGCTGAAATCCCTGGTTCCGGTGACCTCCTCGCCGACCGAGCCCTCGTGGGTGGCCGACCCAGGGTTCTCTGCCTCCGACTGCCGGGCATACCTCATCCTGCGCAACGAAGGAGGAACCATCGCCGCGGTAGAGTTTGGCGATGTAGTCTCCATCACGCTCTCCTCGCACCGCGACAAGTTCCCCGTTGCGCGGATGGGCGAGATCAACCCCATTGGGTTCGTGGGCGGCCATCGCACCGTTGCCGGTGGGATCGTAGTGCTGTTCCACAGCGAGAGCGACCTCCGCAATGCCGTGCGCGCCGCCTCGCAGGTGTTGATCTCCGGCAGCGAGGCTCAGGTGTGGCTGCGCCAGTGGGACGTATCGCCTTACGTCAAGCCCGACGAGCTGCCCCCGGTGGATCTGCTGCTGGTGTTCATCAGCGAGACTGGTACCGCCAGCGCCATCCTGTTGAGAGGCATCGCCTTCCTGGACGAGGGCATGTCCATCCAGGTGGACCAGCCGGAGCCGATCATCTCCATGAGCTTCCTGGCGGTGGACTATGAGATCCGCCATCCCGACGAGATCGCCCGCAGCAAGAAGGCCAGGCAGGAAGCCGCCGCGCAGCCCGAGCAGGTATTCCCACCGGAACTGCCGGTGACCGAGCACTCCGTGGTCTCGTTTAGTCCTGCGAATGTGGTTGCCGGCCCAGAGGTGGTGTACGGTCCACCGTCGCCACCTCCGAATGTGCGGAGTGCCGGCGGTCCTGCGGCCTACAAGGCGTACTCAACGCCACCACAACCGGGATTGAATGCGTCGATACCGTATAGTTCGCTGCTGTCGATGGTGACGACTCCGGTAGAGTCGTCTTCGGAACCGACGTCCGTCACATCCGGGTTGCTTGGTCGGCCTGTCCAGATCCGACCGTCCCAGTCGTCCCTACCGCTGGGACATTTGGATGAGCTGCGAGGGTCGCATACGGTGATCCAGCAGGTGCCTTCGCAGCCGATATCTCTACAGCCAAAGCCGAGCAGGCCGGTTCCCCAGAATACAGACACGTTCCGGCTGTTTATAGACATTATGGATACGGTCGGCCGGTACCTTGGCGGCAGGGCCTACGACATGGTGCGGTCTGGTTTGGGGGATGTCGGCAAGTCCATCCGCTACTGGTATAATAATGTCGTCGGCAGCAGCGCCCCTGCGCCGTCATCGGTACAGTCAACCGGTACCGGATCCCCGCCGCCACCGGGTATCGGATACCCTACGCGGTACCGCAGCGTAGGGCCGGCACCGGAGACGCTAGGCGAGTTGATACAGGCTCCGTTGCGGATCCCCTTATGGAATGCGTTGCGCGGACTGGGCACCGGCAATATTGTTCCGTATAGCAGACCCAGCCGACTGCCGGAGGGTGTGGAGGCCAGTAAGTTTAAGAATGTGCAGATATTACCGTACAACAGACAATCCAACCGGCGTTAATGATACCCCTTGTTTGACGAACATGTCGTGTGATGCCTAATGTCCAGGGTTGTGCCCGTGACATTAACGGATGATACCAGCAGGCTGCCGTCGCTGGCAGGGGATCGCTGGCGGCTGGTAGATCAGTTCAAATCCACCTACTACAACGGATTGGATATCCGCATCTACCTAGAGGACGTGCGGCTGGCGGATGTGGTGGGTCTAACCTACGAGATCCGCGAGCAGGTGCTGCCGGTGTATGGATATGCCTCCTACACGCTGGACATGGCCCTACACGGTCAGCGCATCATCGAAGGGAACTTTACCATCCTGTACAAGAAGCCGTATGCGCTCATCGAGCAGGCGCGCCGTCTGCAGGAGGCGGAGGCACGTGGTGGCGGTGCCGAACAGGAAGCGCTGGTAGCGGAGGTGGATCTGGGAGCGAACTACGACGGACGGGCGGTGAGTCTGGAGGATATATTCCGCTGGACGGCGGCGCAGCGCCTCAAGTACTGGGAGTCGGACAGGACGGCGCCGTATCCGGCGAGCGAGGCGGAGGAGGACGCCGAACGGGAGAACCTGCCGCTTTGGGCGGCGGGCGGTCTGACGCTACGTATCAGTTACAACGACCCGCGCACCCGTACCGAGCGATACATGCAGTTGCTGGCGCGGGAGCGCGAGATGGCGCTCAGTTTACCGGACCGGCAGGACCTGCACACACTGGTAGAGGTATTGGAAGGCGTGGAGATCACGGGTGTCGGCAAGGCGATTGAGGACAGCGGGCGCCCCCTGTTGGAGTCGTATCACTTCATCGCCGCCGACTACAAGGTGCGCTTCTGACGGTACGGTATTGGTTCTTGCAACGGCGTCATAGATACCGAGGAGGTTCCGGTAAAGTGAAGGTCAATCAGGTCACTCCAGCGGTGGTGGAGGCGTGGAAGCAGGAGTATCCGTCGGTGCGTCGGATCGTGCTGGCGGGTCAGGAGTTCTATTACCGACCCATCTCGCGCCAGGAGTACCGCCAGTTGATGAGTCGTGTAGCGAGCGGAGAGCTCCAGTTCCAGGATATGGAGGACGCCATGGTGGAGATCTGTCTGCTCTCTCCAGACTGGAAGCTGGCGGATTTCGATGCGCTGCCGGCGGGTGTTCTCTTCACGCTGGGCAGGAAGGTGCGGGAGGCGAGCGGGTTCGTCGATACCGAACCGCACGAAGAGGTCGTATACGACGCGCTGCCCGATGTGCGGGTGAGCGATGAGATCGTGGAGCAGTTCAAGGCGGGTCAGAACTACCTCGTGCGGCTCACTCTCGGTCGGATGCAGGTGCTCCTCCGCCCGATCACCCGTGCGGAATGGAACCGTGTCCGTGCGCCGGATCGGATGACGGACAGCAACTACGATGTGGAGATCGAGGTGTGCCGCTACGGACTGCTCTATCCTACATTGGACCAGCTGGGTCAGATGGGTGTGCCCGGCGGATATGTGACCCAGATCTCCAATGCGATCCTGCAGGCGTCCGGTTTCAACGAGCAGCCGGAGGTGGAGGAGATCCTGTAGGCTCCGCGGTGCATGAACCTCCTTGAGTTTCCGCACGCCAGCCGAACGACAGGTAGCCGCTTCCGCGTTCGGCTGGTTTGGCATCACCGGCCGTTCCAGTTCGAGGTTCGTCCGCTCGTACGACATGAGATCCTCGCCGTGCAGTCCATCCCACCCGAGCGGGAGCTGGAGCTGGAGCGGACGGTGCTCCGATTCGGCCTGCTGGATCCGGACTACGATCGCTTCCGGCAGATGGAGGAGCAGCTCCCCGCCGGTATCCCGTCGGTGCTGGCGAGGACCGTGCTCCATCTCTCTTATGCCACCCCCGATCGTCAGCAGGAGCTGTTGCACTGGGTGGAGCGCTGGTCTTCTACGCCGGAGGGCAGGGTCGAGTTGCTGGCTATGGTGTTCCTGCACCTGCCGGTACAGTACCTGTGGCGGTCGGAAATGAAGGAGTGGGCAGTGATAGCGCGTGCCGCTGCCATGGCCGCCGGCGCTGCCGGTCTCGCCGTTCAGGACTGGATCGAACGTGGGGAATGGAAATGGAACATACCGCAGGCGCCACCGTTGGAGGAGCGCGTCGGTGACCGCGTGATATCTCCCAATTTGGTGGAGGAGTACGCCTTTAGCTGGAGGAAGCAGCCGTGAGATGGCGTTCGCCGGATAGGTCTTATGAGGAGTACCGGTACCGTCCGCCGGCGATTGGGCTCGCGACGGTACTGCTCGGCGCCGGCGCGGTCGGCGCGGGCCTGCTGAGCATCCCCGGTGTGGCCCGTGGCGTGCTCGGTCGACTCAGTCGATGGTCGCTCGAGTACGCGGCCGAACACCGGTCGGTCGCACGCTACCGCGGTCTGTTCTGGATCTCCAGTACCGCCAACCGACTGACCCGCGGCGGTCATGGTGGCGAGATCCTACATGACCTGCAGCAGCTTGCACTGCGTCAGGTCATGACGAGCGAACTGGACGCGTACGCGCAGCGTGCAGGGCTGACTGGTCGGCATCTGGGCCTGTTCCGCCGGCTGGTCGAGGAGAGCGTCGCCACGCAGACCAGAGTGGCGGCGCTGCTGCGTGCCCGCTCCGCTCAGGAGCTCTTCGCCGGTCGTCAGTTCGAGTTTGTCAGTCACGTACTTGGCGGCGTTTCCGCGTCCGATGCCGACCGCATCATNCAGGTGGCGCGCCAGTATGCGCTCCATCAGACCAAGCAGGCGCGCCAGATTGC
>JGI24186J35511_1000801_pt1 | contig 11236 bp, 9 predicted proteins | sample YNPBryulayer2012_FD_35511 | JGI IMG/M metagenome (IMG submission 35511) | reverse complement strand
TATCGCACAAAGTAAGCAAGTGCTGCAAAGGAGGAAAAAAGTAGCAGGGCGAGTATGATGGTCATATCACTTAGCCAGCGACCGGCATCGGGAAGTTCATCGTGATAGGAGCTGGTAATCAGCATGACGGCCAGATTGTTCGAAAGCAAAAAATAAGAAACGCTTGGTAGGAGACCGAAATAGGTCACGATGAACAAGCCCAAGCCAGAAAGGGAACTGGAGATAATCAAGAATAGCTTAGTGCGATAGAGCGAAAAGGTATTGGCAATAGTTTTGATACCTGAGAGCAAATCACCGCGCCGGTCACGAATGTCCCACATTACCTCAATGAAAAAAGCGCATGTAAAAATGTAACCCCAGCAAATCCACGCCTGAAGTGAAAGAGGCTGACCTGCAAAGATGTGCGGCAAGAAAATCATAGCCGTTGCCCAATCAATCGGGGGCACAAGGTTCTTGATAATGTAGATGTCTTTGAGTCGGCGAGCCCCGCCAAGCCAGCGCGCAAGCACATCAGGGAAACATTTTTGACTGTAGAGAAACCCTACAAGCTCAAGAAATAGCGTAACAAAAAATGCACCCCAACCGAGCCGCGCTGCTAAAGCCAAGCAAAAGAGCGTGACACCATAGAAAAAAATATATGTGATGAGAAACTCATGCTGTTTGGCATGGCGCAAGTTCTCAGGCTGGTTGATAGCATCTTCGACATTATCCGTGAGGCGGTTATACTGGTAGATGGAAAGCGTCACAAAGAAAACCACTAAAAGCGCTTGCCAAAGGATAGGGATACCAAAGAAGATAGACCACGCAGCAGCGCCCAGAGCAGAAAGAAAGGAAAGATGAATCTTATTGCGAAAGATATACTCGAGCATGATGCAAATGCAGTCGGTTACTGGTTTTTATTGCGCTGTAACTGGTGTAATTGCAAGAATACGCAAACTTCGGCTGTGAGTAAACAAGGGCGAACGTTTCAGTGCCACTAAAAGTTTTCAGATATGCCTTTTCGTAATTATCTTCCTAAGAAAAAAGGCAACAAACAAAATAAAAGTAACCGAAAGTGAATACATCTATGGCACAGGATAAGTTCTATATGCATCGTTCTCGTTTTCAAATTCATGCATCAGTACTGACGCAAGAGCGCGAAGAAGATATCGACACTATCACAGACGAGCCGTATAAAGTTGTGCTGTTTAATGATGACTATCACACCTTTGAGGAAGTCATCAATCAAATTATCAAGGCAACGGGCTGCAGCCGTGCAAAAGCAGAAGCCTGTACTTGGGAAGTGCATAACAAAGGCAAAGCTATCGTCTACGATGGCGAAATAACAGATTGCTTACGCGTAAGTGCCATTCTCGAAGAGATTCACCTAAAGACGGAAATTCAGACATGCTGACGGTGAATCGGGTCTCAACAAAATGTGCATGGGGTTACTCTCGAGCTTAGAACGCTACTTTATCTATGCTCCGCAAAAATCACTGATTACTACACCCGCTGAGCATGGCTTTGAGTATGAAAATATCAAGTTTCGAGCGGATGATAGTACCTTGCTTCACGGGTGGTTTGTGCCCAAAGCAAATGCACGAGCAACGGTTCTGCTCTGTCACGGCAACGCTGGCAATGTATCGTACCAAATAGACCAAATTCGCCTGTTTCAGAGTCTACAGCTTAGTGTTTTCACATTTGACTATCGTGGCTATGGGCAGAGCGAAGGTAAACCTTGCGAAGAGGGGCTATACCGCGATAGTAAAGCCGCCTGGCGAGTTCTAACTGAAACTAAACGATTGCTGCCAGAGCGCATCGTCATTTTCGGACACTCGCTAGGCGGCTGCGTTGCCGCATGGTTAGGCAAAGAAGTCAAAGCAGGTGCATTAATACTGCAGGCTACCTTTACAACCATACGGCAAATTGCAAAAAGTATTTATCCCTATCTCCCACTGCGTAAAATCATGCGCTCACGCTACGACAATCTCTCAAACATCGCACAAGCAAACTCTCCTGTGCTAATCGTCCATAGCGTCGACGACGAAATTATCCCCTTCGAACACGGTAAGCGCCTGTTTGAGGCAGCAAAAGAGCCCAAGGAATTTTTGCAGATTTGCTACGGGCATGATGAAGCAGGGCGTAGCCCAAATTACCTTGCGGGTCTTAAGGCATTCTTAGATAAGTATCTCCCACCAAGTCCTGCAACTGAAAGCGAAGACATAGCACCAGCGTAAGCTCAAGGCAGTGCAAAAAGTGCAGGCAAGCTGGGGTTGATTTCATTTCAGCCGCATTTTGAGTGCAAGGATGCGGCGATAAGATTCATCAATTCGCTCGCGTGAAATAGTGCCTTCTGCAATGAGTCGCTTGATGATGGCAACTGCCTTTTGGGCAATTTGCTCATCGTAGTCCATGTTGTTACCAAATGTGAGCATGTCAACACCAGCTTGCAGCGCCAGTCGGATGGCTTCTTCAAGTCCGTAGTGGGCAGCGATTGCCTTCATTTGCATGTCGTCGGAGACAATCACGCCGCGAAAATTCAGGCTGTCGCGCAAAAGTTTGGTAAGAACATATCGTGATAGGGTGGCAGGCACAGTGTCCCAAGTTGCATTGAAAATATGTGCGGTCATAACAAGGTCAGCCATCTGTGCTGCAATGATGGCACGAAATGGCTCGAGCTCTTTGCGTTGCCAGCGATGTGTGACATCCACCAAACCTAAATGTGAATCAGCGGCGCTGCTGCCATGGCCGGGGAAGTGCTTGATGGCAGTCAGAATGTTTCTTTGACGATGCTCTTCAATTACTGCCAAAGCATGTTGCGTAACAATGGCAGGGTCACTGGAGAAACTGCGCTCCTTAGCGCCGATGATAGGATTTTGAGGATTGAGATTGACATCCACACATGGTGCAAAGTTCAAGTTAATACCAAGTGCGGCAAGTTGCTCAGCAGTTTTGCGTGCATAAAACCGTGTGGAATCAAGTTGGTTGAGCGTGCCAAGATAGGCTTGCGAGACCGTAGGTGTGAAGCCGTATCTTTCTTTGAGTCGTGAAACTTTGCCGCCCTCTTGGTCAATTGCAATCAGCAAGGGCAATGAAGAGTGCATTCGTGAAAAGTGCTGTAGCGACTGACAGAGCGCAGCAACCTGCGATGGCGACTGAATGTTGCGCAGTGCCGTTTTGGAAGGTACATCGTAATCGAACAAAATCACTGCACCAATGTGCCGCTCGCAAATGTCGCGGACGATGGCGCTCGTGTCAGAGACGCTTAAGCCTCGAAATCCAACAAGTAGCATCTGACCAATCTTGAAGTCTAGACTATCGAAAGGCGCAGGAGAAGTGGACTGTGCATAGCCAAGAGAAAATGCGGGCAATAGCAAGAAGAAAATGGCGAGGTTGCGCCGTAGCAAGTCCGAAATCGGGCAGAGATGCATGCTTACAATTTTATTTTCCAATACACTTCTTTGCGAAGCTGTTTTAGCCATTCTTCGTAGAGCTCGGCTTGACGCTTTTGAAGTGCAAGATTTTTAATGCGAGTGTAATCGCTCTCTAGGTTCATTTTGTGTGGGCCAGATTTGAATTTGAGCAGCACAATATGGTAGGCGTAGTCATTAGGGTTGGTAAGAGTAATGCGACGCGGTTCAGAGATTTCTCCGGGCTGAAGAGTTTCGATAACTTCTCTGAACGAAGCATCGAGAGATTCGAGCGGAATGCGATTGGAGCCTGTTTGTGGCAGAATAATATCACCCCCCTGTGATGCTGTGCGCTCGTCCTCAGAGTAGAGACGTGCCGCCAGACCGAAGCTAATCTCGCCAGAAAGAATCTGTGAGCGGAGCTCATTTAAGCGGCGAATGGCAGCACTGTCGTCACGGCGAGTTTGGTCGAAGCGAAGGAGAATGTGGCGAGTGTGAACAGATTCGCCGCGTCGGTCGAGAAGCTGAATGAGGTGAAAGCCGAATTCGGTTTCGACAATTTTTGAGATTTGTCCTTCGCGTAGCGCAAAAGCAGCTTCCTCGAAGCGTTTGACGAATTCTCCGCGCTTGACATAGCCCAAATCGCCGCCGCTTTTGGCAGAGCCTAAGTCTTCAGAATACTGGCGAGCAAGTTCTGCAAAGTCAGCGCCTGCGCGTAACTCAGCTTCAATTTTTTGCATTCTCTCAAGCAATGCCAGCCGTGCAAGACTGTCGACTTTCGGACGAATAAGAATGTGCGCAATTTCAACTTCAGCTGGCACAGGTGGCAGTGAATCCTTATATGTCTCGTAAAATTTTAGCACCTCATCGTTAGAAATGGTGATGTTTGCAAACTTCTTGCGCTGCAATTCAGCCACCATTTGTTGTGCTTTAAGTTCCTCACGCAAATCAGCACGCAACTGCGAAATTGATTTTCCAAAATATCGAGCTACTTCTTCATCTGAGCCTAAGCGCTGCCGAATGAAGGAAAGACGCTCAGACACAAGGGCATCAAGCTGACTGGAGCTGACCTGAATGCTATCCAACTTAGCCTTCATGACCAAAATTTTCTGGTCTATGGCTAACTGGAGCATTTTTTTCCATAAGCCGGGCGTGCGCGGGTCTATCTGATTCTGATAAGCATAGAGTGCAACTTGCGTGTCAATGTCTGATTTCAAAATCACCTCATCGCCGACAACAGCAACTACACCGTCGAGCAGTTGCGCATAGGCTGCAGCATGCAAGAGCAGGCTCAGCAGCAACACCTTGCTAAAGTAAAGCAACCATGAGGCAAAATAGCGTGAAACTGACGGATTTTGCATAGCACTATTTCCCTGACTCTAAGGACGATTTGGATAAATTTACGAGATGTCGGAAAAACGATTTTTCCTTCTGGCGGCGCAAGCATTCGATAATCTCGGGATAAGCTTGCTCGAGTGTCATGGTTGTACCAGACTCAAGCTTTTCTTCCAAGCGCATGACTACAAAAACTGAATCGCGAACTTTGACAATAGGCGTGATGTCTTTTGGACGCATGCGCTCCAAGAGTTGCACAAGAGCTTCAGACTCCAGATGCAATTGCCAGAGCGGACGCGCTGTTTTAGCCAGTTGAAAAGCTACATCATTCATTTGAGCAAGCTTAGGCGAAAGAGATTGAGCAAGGGCAAGTAACTCACTTTCTGGCGCATTTGCGGCAAGTTTTTGGCGCAGTGTAAGAATAGCGTCTTGAGAGGGTGCATAAAGACGCAAGAGCCGATAATGAGGTTCACGGAATTTCAGCAGTTGGGGATTGGCGTAGTAGAACGCCTGCACCTCTGATGAATCAATGCGAAATTTGCCCGCAGCAATTTCTTCTTGAAGTTTGCGCGCAACATAGCGACTGGCGACAATTTTGCGGCGCGATTTTTCAATCAAAAGCTGAGTAAGGGTATCTTTGTCTTGTCCTTCCTGCAAAGCTTTTTCATAGAGTGCAGTAGTGATTAGCCAGTCTTCAAGATACATCGCAGCTTGCGTGATGCTATCCTCACGATTCTGATAAGAAAGTGAGTAACGCAGTTCATCACGCGTCAGCACACTTTTGCCCAGCGTAGCAACGGGCGGTTCGTTTGGGGCACTCGAGCAGCCAGAGAAAATGAGCATCATGCTAGCAAGAAAAGTAACGAGTTTTACGCTCACAGGGCAGCATGGAAGTGTCATTTGGTCATGGCAGTTTGAGTAGGTGATGCAGAGTAAAACGCAGACCTGAGTACTTCTTCGAATACTTGAATCTGGCTTTTTCGACGAAGCGCTTCGACCCATGCAGCTTCGAGCTTACGATTTTGCTCATCTTGATAGCGCGAATAAATTTCAGGCAAAGCTTCCTCAAAAGTTTTAGGACGAGCAGGCTCACGCCTGTCAAGGCGAATCAGATAGTAGCGGTCTTCAAAGGTGATAGGGGCACTGATGCTACCAGGCTCGCTTTGGAAAACAATATCTGCTAATATGTTTTCTCCTTTCTGAAAGAGACCGACTTTCGCTCCGTTGACGGTATCATATTTTTCGCTGTAGCGTTGAGCCAGCACTTCGAATGAGCGTGGCTGGTCATCAACCTTGAGAGATGAGAGCTGTCTAAGAAGAGAATCTCTTTTGCTGGCGTAATCTTTTGTGCCACGCTTGAGCTGCGCCAAGGCAGTACGAATGGCAGCACGCGCCTGCCTGACNCTATCGGCTGAAACAAGGTCTAAAGTGCGGCGCTTCTCTACAAGCTCTTCACGCAATTGTTCAATGAGTGATTTGCTAGATGAGACAATCTGCGAAATCTGGACACGCTCGCCAAACTGAAATTCATCGCNATGGATGTCAAAGTAAGCTCGTGCAATTGAATCGTTAGCATTCGACTTGTTCCAGACTGTGCGCTCGGAGACGGTAAAGAGCAGGATGCCATCTGTGTAATCACGCATGAGTTTGGCAAATTCAGGATAGCGCGTCTCCAGCAGTGTGGTTTCATAGTCAATTAACTCGCGCTGTGCGTAGCTATCGCGGTAAGCAATAAGGTCTTTTTCAGTGAGCTTGCGTTTGCCTACAAATGTACGCATGTAGGAAAGCAAACTATCAATGGTATATCGCTTTTGAGCGAAAGCAAAGCAAAGCATGCGTCTAACACTGTCTGGTGAGATGCTCTCGAGCTTAGCGTATCCTTCAGCGGTGGTGTCAAGGGCAGCATAGAGTGCAGAAATAGCTGCTGGATTTTCATAGTAGCCATGTAGCTTTTTTAGGCGCGCAGTCAGTTTGGCAGTTTCAGCATTGATTTTTTCAGGGTCGCGCCGCAACATGGATTTAAGCTCCTCTCGCTCTTCTTCAAAGCTCTTTGGCATTTTGCGATCGAGCAACTTGATGATGTGGTAGCCAAAAGGCGAGCGAATAATCGGCGAAATATCACCGATGTTTTTGAGTGCAAATGCTGCTTCTTCGAAGGGCTTGACGGTGCGACCCAATCCAAAGAAACCAATGTCCCCATCTCGTGAAGCCGTGCTGGGGTCTTCGGAGTAGAGGCGTGCCAGTTCGGCGAAGTCCCTGCCTTGTTGGAGCGAGTCGTAGAGTGCGCGGATTTTCTGATAGGCTTTGAGTGTATCGTCAGCTGAACTGCCGCATTGCACAAGGATATGTGCGGCACGAATGTCAGGTGTGCGCGGACGCTTATCCCACACCTTTACAAGGTGATAGCCAAACCGTGTGCGGAAAGGACCGTAAAGTTCGCCGACTTTAGCNGCATAGACCGCATCTTCAAATTGATGCACCATCATGCCGCCGGTAAAATAGCCAAGACGACCGCCGTTCTGCGCTACACTTGGATCTTCAGAGTATCGGCGGGCGACGCTATCGAACGGCGCACCACCTTGCAAAGCACGAAGCGCTTCTTGGATTTTCTGGTAGGCTCTTTGTGTATCAGCAGGCGCTGCATCGGGGGCAACAAAGATGAGAATATGCGAAGCATCAATTTCATACTTGCGCTTCTCGTAGAGGTCTCTTATGCCATTTTCATAGACTTCCCTTTCAATAAGATAGGGCTGCGCAAGCTGATTGCGGTACTCTCGCAATTCACGAAGAACCTCTGGGTCTTTGTCGAGTCCCTTGTCCAAAGCATCCTTAACCTTGAGTTTGAAGTCAATGTAGCGCTCGAGAAATTCACGGTATGCCGCAAGTGAATCTTGACGTGCTTCTTGGGCAGAACGGCGCGTTTCAAGGTATCGGTCCTCAAACTCTGCAAGCGTAATTTGAGTTTGCCAATCACCTTGCCTAATGATGGCAACAATCGCATCACGGTTGTAAGTAGTGCTCACTGCAGAATCTGTAGACCGACAGGCTGAAAAAACGATTGATACAGCAGAAGTAAGTAGGAGACAAAGAGCAAGGGTGTAAAGACGAGCGTAGAAGTTGGTCATAGTATGTTGATGTAAAGCAATGTATCTGTCGTCATTTTTTAAGTTTAAAGAGGCTTGCAACAAAAATGCGGCGCAAGTGTAGCAAAAAAATTAGGCTTTTGCAACACNCAAATCTTGCCCAGCGTCTATGAGCAAGCATGGGCGATTAGAAATCTTGAAGCGAAAGAACTTGCCAAAAAGTATGTAGATTAGGCAACGCAAACTTTTTACGCATTTTGCACATGCTTAACTTTGAACTGCAGCCAAGCGCGCATCAACCAGCCGATGCCGACATCACCTATCGCTACGACATTTCCATAGTGGTGCCGCTCTTCAACGAAGCAGAATCCATTGCAGAACTTGTTGAACAAATCATAGATGCTATCTCCAAAAGTCGGCTCGAGGAGCTCTTCGGACACCGACCATCGTTTGAGGTGCTCTTTATCAATGATGGGTCAAATGATGGTTCCGATAAAGTTATCAAGCAACTGATGACNGTGCATTCTGAATTGAAGCTCATTTCGTTTCGGCGCAATTATGGCAAGTCTGCGGGGCTTGATGCTGGTTTCAAAGCAGCACAAGGGAAATATGTGATTACCATGGATGCAGATTTGCAAGATAACCCCTACGAAATTGAACCCCTGATTCGCAAGTTAGAAGAAGGCTACGACCTCGTTAGCGGATGGAANAAAAAGCGCTACGACCCTATCACAAAAACTTTGCCGTCAAAACTTTTTAATGCCGTCACGCGCCTGCTATCGGGCGTGCCCCTGCACGACTTTAACTGCGGCTTGAAAGCCTACCGCCATGAAGTAGTAAAATCGCTGCAAATCTACGGAGAAATGCACCGCTACATTCCCGTGCTGGCAAAGTGGAATGGCTTTCGGGTGNGCGAATTGGTGGTGCAGCATCGAGCACGCAAATACGGACAATCCAAGTTCGGAATTAGCCGATTTTTTAATGGCTTTTTAGACCTGCTGACCGTCCTTTTCATCACAAAATACATGAAGCGCCCGATGCACTTTTTTGGTATGGTAGGGATTGTAGCGTTCATCATTGGCTTTGCCATCAGTTTTTACCTTGCTCTCGAGAAAGTGATGTTCAATGCCTCAGTAAGTCAGCGCCCACTGCTGCTGCTTGGCGTGATGCTGATTATTTTGGGTGTGCAACTCTTTGGCATTGGTTTGCTGGGCGAGATGATTACCAAAACCTACCTGCAAGCAGAACCCTATCTTATCAAAGAAAAAGTCAATGTGGAATAGACGCTGGAAAATGATGTGGTGGGTGTGGCTGATTGTATGCGGTTGCGTGGCACCTCTGAGCGAAAGTGTCTCGCCAACGATAGAAAACTTCACCGAGACCGATGCTGCAGGCAACATCCTACGCATAGACCCAGATGACTGGCGAATTCAAGAACGCTTCCGCAATGAAGTGCGTGTCAGACCGCCGTTTCCAAATCCAACTGCCAATGGCATCGTCTCGCTGATTGTGGAGTACAACACCACAGCGCCACTTGGACGAATTGATGTGCTTTCGACCAACACAGCAGGAAATCCTATCTTCATTGCGCGCTGGAATGTGGCAATATCNTTTGGCACAGAATTTTATCGCCTCAATCTTGCGCCGCTTGCTGTCAGTGGCAATTTGAATGAGTTGCGTGGCAGGCTGTTTCGCATTCGCTTGCTGGATAGTTTCGGCAATCTCATCACTTACGGCGACATCAAGTTTGCAGATTAAGAGGAGCGCAGCAAGTTGCTGATGTAAGCAGGCACAGGAGCACCCAAGTAATGACGGAAGTTTTGTTCACATAGCTCCAAAATTTTCTTGGCGGCAGAAGGACGGCGCAGNTGTAGGTAGCTCTTGATTAAAATCACATAGGCAGGTTCATAGAGCTCATCAGCCATGAGCATTTTCTGGGCAAATTCAATAGCGGCATTGAAGTTCTTTTCAGCTTGTGCTTGTTCAGCTAAAAAGTTTAGCGCGTGCAAATAGTCATCTTTCAGCATCTGCCGCTTGTAGTTCGACCACTCTTGCGCTTTGTCGCCAGCCAGAAAGTCATCGCAGTAGAGGTCAATAGCGGCAAGATATTTTTCGGCAGAGCGTGTGCGGTCGGCTTCACGAATGAGCATATCGAACCACTCCACATCGTAGAAGTAATCGACATTCCACTTGCCTAAGTTGAGTTCGTATCCTGATTTGTGCGTAAGGATGTATTTAGAGTTACGACCGTGCCGCAAATTGGGCTCAAAGAGGCGACGAAGAGAAGAAATCGCTGTAAAGAGCATGACTTCTGCGCTGCGCTGTGAAACTTCTCCCCAAAGCTGTTGAGTGATGTCATCAACGGAGACCACTCGCTTGTGATGAATAAGCAATATCTTCAAAACAGCCGCCTGCGAGCCGGGCAAATCTGCTTCGGAAATTACCCTACGACCAATCGATAAGACCAAATTACCAAACGCTTTTACTTTTATCTTGACCTTTTGAGAAGGGGCAGGCGTAGGAGCGGCATCGGAAGAGCGTGGCGAGCGCAGGCGCTGTTTTTGCAAAAGTCGCTGTTTGGCACTCTCCAAAACGGGCAGCAGCGTATCGAGAGAAAGGGGTTTCGGCACAAAGTCAGAAACACCCTGACGCAAGGCGTTGATAACCATTGACATATCGCCTTCGCCAGTGATGAAGATAATTTCAGCGTCAGGATAAGATTGGCGCAAGACTTCCAACACAGAAAAGCCACTGAGGTCAGGCAAGTGAATATCGAGCAGCGTAATGTGCGGTTGCAACCGACCGAAAAGCGCAATTGCCTCCTGACCACGGCGCGCCGTATGCACATNGTAGCCAATCAATGACAAACTTTTTGCAGCGGTCTCTCGGACAAAGTCATCGTCATCAACCAGCAAAAGCACAAGTGGGGCTTCAAATGGCGATGCAGTGTGTGTCATGCTGGCGACTCCTGAAATAAAGCAAACTTGATAGAGATAGATAGTGCGGCTTTCTTCGGAAAAGAAAGCATAGCGCCTAAGTCATGCACGAGCGACTGAAGAATGTCAAGATAGGCTTCATTGATGCTGAAGCCTACATGAGCACGCGACTTAACTCGAGCAGTGCAAGTAAAGTGTAAATCTACAGTCTTTTTGTGCCGCACGGTTTTGAAAAGAACCTGACGCGGCGAAATACCGTTCGAGGGCTTGCGATTGATTATGCTAAAGATGAGAGCAAAGACGAGAAGCCGAAGGCGAGCTGAGGGAACAAGCACCACAGGCTGTACTTTGGCTAAAGCAGTTTTCACAATAAGCTGGTGAGCATTGAGCCGCGAGCGCAGAATTTGTAGCGTGGTTTGCACAACCTCATTGAGGTTGATTGGACGTGGCGTAGGGTTATCTTGGATAAGGTCGCGCAGGTGTTCCAAGAGCT
>JGI24186J35511_1000780_pt1 | contig 11374 bp, 8 predicted proteins | sample YNPBryulayer2012_FD_35511 | JGI IMG/M metagenome (IMG submission 35511) | reverse complement strand
GTCTGTGCAACCCACAGCAACCCTCGGGCCTTGCTGGGGGGTGAGGGGCTCGAGTTCTCCAACCGCCACTTGAGCGACGCCATGATCCAGGCCATTGGGGCCCGCCAGGGGGTTATCGGCACAGTTTTGTTCAGCTCTTTCCTCGACCATACCTGGAAGCGCGGCATGCAGCGGGTAAAGCTGGAAGTGGTGGGTCGGCACCTGGCCCATACCGCGGGCCTGATCGGCTGGGACAAGGTGGGCATCGGCTCTGACTTCGATGGCGGCTTTGGTGTGCAGGAAAACCCAGCTGGACTAGACGAGCCTGCCCATTTGCGAAAAATCGCCAGGCTGATTCCCCTGCCCTTCCAGCGCGGGGTTCTTGGCGAGAACTGGCTGCGCTGGCTGCGGACAGCCCTACCTGCAGTTTGAGCACTGGCGTGGTATAACGGGGCCGTGAGCCTACCTAGCCTTTGGATTGGCCTGGCTGCAGGGGTTTTTGGGGGACTGGTAGGGCTGGGGGGTGGCATCGTGGCGGTTCCCTTGATGTCGAGCCTGCTGAAACTTACCCAGCACCAGGCCGTGGCGACGAGCCTGGTGCTGGTCGTGTTCACGGGCCTAGCGGGGGCCCTCACCTACGCCGCCCATAGCAGTGTGGACTGGCTGGCAGCCTTGCTGATCTTCCCCAGCGCCATGCTTACGGCCAACTGGGGCGCCCGCTACGCCAACCNACTNCCTGANTGGAAACTCANGCGGGTGTTTGGTTGGTACCTAATTGTGGTTGCCGTGAGCCTGTTGCTAAAGCCCCACATCCCCCACCTCGAGGAGCCCTTGCAAGGCTGGCTGCGGAGCATTCCACTCATCTTTACAGGAGCCGCCGCAGGCTTTGCCTCAGGCTTGCTGGGCGTAGGTGGTGGAACTATTACGGTACCGATTATGGTGCTGCTGGTGGGCCTCGAGCAGCACACCGCCCAGGGCACTTCCCTGCTGGCCATGGTGCCTTCGGCCCTGGTGGGCTCCTACACCCATTACCGTCACGGCAATCTGGCCCAAGAGCACGTGCCAGGGCTGGTGGTGGGCATCCTGCTCGGAGCCTCTACGGGCGCCGTGGTGGCCAGCCAGTTGCCTGAGTTCTGGTTGAGGCTGTTGTTTGCTGGGGTGTTAATCTGGACAGCCCTGCGCTATGTGGCGGCTAAACCCAAAAGCACACCCCAGGCCACCAAACCAACCCAGGATCCCACCTAATCCGGAGCTTGTTGACTTACCGGTGCTACCATGGGACTCCACCGCCCGCTGCCTCCTGGGGTGGCAGCGGTGCTTTTTGTCTAGGCCCTGGCCACGGGCTGTTCCTTGCTGCGGCGAACCTTCTTGGTGGCGGGGGCTTTCCGGCTTTCGAGGGCCTGCAGTCCCCCTACCAGCGATCGCTCCAGCACCTGGTCCAGGGCCTCGACGAAGTGGAACTGCAGGTTTTGGCGCAAGTAAGCCGGAATGTCGGAAAGGTCGGGCTGGTTTGGCTTGGGTAGAATTACCTCGCGGATTCCTGCTCGGCGGGCCCCCAGCACCTTTTCCTTCACCCCCCCAATAGGCAGCACCCGCCCTGTGAGGGTGATTTCCCCGGTCATGGCCACGTCGTTGCGCACAGGAACCTCAGCCAGCGCCGAGACCAACGCCGCAGTGATGGCAACGCCTGCTGAGGGGCCCTCTTTGGGCACGGCACCTGCTGGAACATGGATGTGCAGGTCTGATTTATCAAAGCGCTCGATGGGGATGCCAAAGCGGGCTGCGTTTTTCTTAGCATACGAAAGGGCCGCGCGCGCCGACTCCTTCATCACCTCGCCAAGCTGGCCGGTCAGGATCAGGTTGCCCTTGCCCGGCATGAGCGAGACCTCAATAAACATGATGTCCCCCCCCACTGGGGTATAAAACATCCCCGTGGCCACCCCGATCTGGGGTGCTCTGGCCTCGGACTCAGGCTGGAAGCGTGCCGGGCCCAGGTATTTCTCCAGGTCGGCGTCGGTGATGCGCACCCGCTTTTTTCCGCCTTCCAGAATGGCGCGGGCGGATTTGCGCAGCAAGGCACCAATCTCACGCTCGAGGTTACGCACCCCAGCCTCGCGGGTGTAGTGGGTAATTAGGCGCATTATAGCAGCCTCGCTCAGGTGCACCTGGTTTTCCCTAAGCCCGTTCTCCATCATCTGGCGGGGCAGCAGATAGCGTTTGGCGATCTCGAGCTTTTCCTGCTCGATGTAGCTGGTAAACTCGATCAGCTCCATGCGGTCCAGCAGAGGCCCTGGAATGTTCTCGGGGAAGTTAGCAGTGCAGATGAAGAGCACCTCGCTCATGTCAAAGGGAACACCCAGGTAGTGGTCGGTGAACTCCTTGTTTTGCGCGGGGTCGAGCAGCTCGAGCAGGGCCGCTGCTGGGTCGCCTTGGTAAGAAACCCCCAGTTTGTCCACCTCGTCTAGCAGGATGACGGGGTTCTTGCTTCCAGCCTGGCGCATGCCCTGGATGATGCGCCCCGGCATGGCCCCGATGTAGGTGCGGCGGTGACCCCGGATATCGGACTCGTCACGGGCCCCACCCAGCGAGATGCGGTGGTATTTGCGCCCCAGGCTCTTGGCAATAGACTTGGCGATGGAGGTTTTGCCTACCCCCGGCGGCCCGACGAAGAGCAGAATAGGGCCTTTGGAAGCTTCTTCAAGGGGGATTTCGCCCTTCTGCTGGCGCTCGAGCTTCAACTTCCGCACTGCCAGATACTCCAGCACCCGATCCTTGATTTTCTCCAGGCCATAATGGTCTTCGTCCAGGATTTTTTTGGCTTCCCGCAGGTCAATTTGGTCTTCGGTGCGGGTGTTCCAGGGAAGGTTGATGATCCAGTCCAGGTAGGTGCGCACCACGCTGGCCTCGGCGGAGTCGGGGTGCATGCGGGCAAAGCGGGAGAGTTCGCGCTCCACTTCAGGCAACACGCTGGGGGGTAGGTTCAAAGCGGCGATCTTCTGGCGGAACTCCTCCACCTCCATCTCGCCCTCTTCCCCATGAAGCTCGCGCTGAATGGCCTTCATCTGCTCACGCAGGTAGAACTCTCGCTGGTTTTTGTCAATTTCCTCCTTCACTTGTTGCTGAATACGGCGCTGGGTCTCTACCAAGTCCAGCTCCGCATCCAGTAGTATGGCGACACGCTTGAGGCGATCTGCCACTGAAGGGGTGGCCAGTATCTGCTGCTTTTCTTCCAGCTTGAAGTCAAGGTGGAAGGCGATGTAGTCGGCCAGCTGCGAAGGGTCTTCCAGGTTCAGCACGAACTGGGCCACCTCGGGCGAGACGTACTTGCCCTCGCGCAGCAGACGCTCAAAGCTAGAGGTAACCTCACGCATGAGCGCCCTGATCTCGGTGGGGTTGCCTCCNCTCTCAGGCAGCCGCATCACGCTGGCTTCTAGGTAGCCGCTGGCTGGATGGTACTGCTGCACCCGAACCCGAGCAAAAGCCTGCACCAGCATCTGCACCGAGCCATCGGCGTTTTTGNGCATGCGCAGGATATTGCAGGCGGTGCCCACATCATACANATCNTCGGCTTTAGGTTCCTCGATCTCTTTATCCCGCTGGCTAACAATCAGGATGACCCGCTCCTGAGACAAAGCGGCCTCTATGGCCCGTATGGATATGGCCCGCCCTGCATCAATCGGCATGACCATGCTGGGGTAGATCACCGAGCCCCGTACCGGGCAAACCGGGAGCCTTTCAGGAAGGTTGGTGTGATTTTTTTCGCCTTTTTCGCTCATAATCTCAGTAGCTCTCAGACACGGCCCCTGGTATGCAGGGGTCGTACCCTGAGTCTATTATTGTAAAGTTTAATGATTACATCAATGGCAATAGGGGTCTTCGGCACAATGCCGTATGCTGAAACAGATGCGGATTACAGGGGTTTTTGTGCTGCTATGGGGTCTGCTCTTTTGTGGCGGCCTCCCAGCTGGCAGCGAGGCCTGGTGGGGTGGGGCTGTCGCCCAGCGCAGCGGGGGCGGCGTAGGTGGCCGAGGCGGCTTTTCGCTGCCCCGCTCGAGCCCCTCTATTCCCCGGGTCAATCCCTCGCCTGTTCCTTCCCTGCCCCTGCCAACCCCACGCAGCTACCCCCGTGACTACTACCCCCCAGCCGTCCCGGGCTACCCCGGCGCTCGGCCACCTATCTTCGTAACCCCAGGAGCTGGCTACAGCCTCGACCTGATCGCGCTACTGTTCATCGTGGGCATGGTTATGGTCAGCCTTTCGATGGTGCGGGGTTTGCAACGGGCCGCTGGCCCGAGCAGTGAGCCCGAGAGCACAGTGGCACGGCTTCGGTTGGCCACCCTCTACAGCCCGAAGTTGCAGGCCAGCCTGCGCCACATCGCTGAGGAAGCCGATACCGAAAGCCCGCGGGGGCTGGCCAACCTGATGGACGACGCAGTGGTGCTGCTGTTGCGCGAGCAGGCTGGCTGGCGCTATGGCATGTATGAGGTTTGGAGTGGCAGCCCAGCGAAGGCCGAGGGGCGGTTCGATGCCTGGATGGCCGAGACCCGTTCGGAATTCATCGAGACCTTCCGGCACTTTGAAGGCAAAAAGGTGATTCAGGGCGCTTATCAGCATGAGGCCAAGCCCGATGGGCGCTACCTTTTGGTAACGCTGTTGCTGGCTGTGAGCGGCGGCCTGCCCCCGGTGCCTACCCCCTTGCGTCGCGAGGGGGTGCGGCAGGCCCTGATGGCCCTGGCCTCCTCGAGCTCGGTCAACACCCTGGCTGTTTATGTGGCCTGGACCCCAGAGCTCGAAGGTGAAGCCCTTACCGAGCAGGACTTGCTCTTAGGCTGGCCGCAGCTCGAGCTGCTCTAGCTGTGCGCGCTCTGGGCCTTGGCTTCCACCCCCCACCCGACCAACCTCCCCCTTGGTCTACTTTCTCGTGTGGTCAAGGTATTAGACTCATAGTCATGATGGTTAATCGCCGTAAAACACCAACCGTCTGGGTGGGTAAAGTGCCTGTGGGGGGAGCACACCCGGTGGTGGTACAGTCCATGACCAACACCGATACCACTGACATCGAGGCCACCGTGGGACAGGTCTGGGCCCTGGCTCGCGCGGGCTCCGAGGTCGTGCGCATGACTGTCAACAACGATGCGGCCGCTCTTGCGGTACCAGAGATCAAGCGCCGCTTGGCTGATCTGGGTGTGGATGTCCCCTTGGTGGGTGATTTTCACTTCAACGGCCATATTCTGCTGCGTAACTACCCCGAGATGGCCATGGCTTTGGACAAGTACCGCATCAACCCTGGAACAGTGGGAAAAGGCAAGCAACAAGACCCTAACTTCCGCACCATGTGTGAGGTGGCTTTGGAGTACGGAAAGCCAGTGCGGATCGGGGTGAACTGGGGGTCGTTGGACGCGGGGCTGCTGGAGGAGATGATGAACGCCAACGCCGCCCGCCCTGAGCCCAAAGATGCCTACCAGGTGACGCTCGAGGCCATTGTGGAGTCGGCGCTTCGCAGCTATGAATGGGCCCTTAGATACGGCCTTGGTGAGGATAAAATCATCCTTTCAGCCAAGATTTCTAACGCACCCGGCCTCTGGTGGGTCTACCGCGAGCTGGCCCGGCGCACTAGCGCGCCGCTGCATCTAGGACTGACCGAGGCAGGCATGGGTGTAAGCGGCATCGTGACCAGCACCGCTGGTCTGGTTCCTCTGCTGGCTGAAGGCATCGGCGATACTGTTCGGGTCTCCATCACCCCGGCCCCTGGCGAACCCCGCACCAAGGAGGTTGAGGTGGCTATGGAAATCCTGCAGTCCATAGGGGTAAGGCAGTTTAGCCCCAGCGTGGTTAGCTGTCCGGGTTGTGGGCGCACCACCAGCACCTTCTTCCAGGAACTGGCCCTGCAGGTTTCCACCCGCCTAAATACCCAGATGCCACTTTGGAGAAAACAGTACCCCGGCGTGGAAAACCTCAAGGTGGCGGTGATGGGTTGTGTGGTCAATGGTCCTGGTGAGTCCAAACACGCCGACATCGGGATCTCGCTGCCAGGTACTGGAGAGGCTCCTCGCGCTCCGGTTTACATAGATGGAAAGCTCGTTGCTACCCTCAAAGGCGACCGAATTGCGGAAGAGTTCATGGTTATGGTAGAGGAGTACATCCAGAAGCGCTTTGGCAAACAGATGGCCTGACGCTGCTGGAGGGTCTGTTGCTGCGTTAGGAGAAGGCGGGAATCACCATTTGGGAGAGTCACATAATCAACTACACCGTTTCAGGCTGTCCTTTGTGTATATTATCTAGATTGTACAACGTGTTCTGTGTGCCATTAGCTGTGTATAGCTTCTCTTCAGTGTACATTTTCCTAAACCGGTTTAGGCACAAACAACACCGTTTGTTCTAGTCTTATAACCAGGGAGGAAGCACCTTGGAGAAAACCCTGGTTCAGACCCACAGCAGCCCAACAGCACAGCATTCCAGCTCGAGCCATCTGATTCGTCCAGTATGCCTGATCCTTAGCCGTCCCCCTACCAGGGGCTCTGTGAAGGCCATCTGGGACGGTTTCCGTATAAATGGAGCCTGGGGTGAGGCCATCGAAACCTATGACCTGAACCACGAGTAGTGCAGTGAAAAAAAGCGGCGGCCCGGGCCGCCGCTTTTCCTGCGCGCTGCTTTTAGCCAATGGTCACGCTGGGCTCGTTGCCGGGCTTCCACTTGATGGTGCAGCCAATGGCGTTGGCTTCGGTAACGGGGGGCTCCTGCCCCTGTACCAGGGCCGCTAGCACCAGATCCAGGGTATGCTCCCGCACGCTGGAGGGGTCTTTGGGGGCGTCGTTGACCCGTCCGTGGTAGCAGAGCTTGCGGCTCTGGTCGAAGACGAAGACTTCTGGGGTACGCAGGGCTTTATAGGCCTTTGCGGTGGCCTGGGTCTCGTCGAGCAGGTAGGGAAAGTTGAAATTGTGCTCCTTAGCAAAGGCCTTCATGACCTCGGGTGCGTCTTCGGGGTAGCGCTGGTAATCGTTGGGGTTGATGCCCACGAAAGCCACCTTACCCCGGTATTTTTCGGCTAGACCAACAATTTCTCGGATAGAGCCCTTGACATAAGGGCAGTGGTTGCAGATAAACATCACCACCAAAAACGGCTCGCTAAAGCCCGAAAGCTTGATGCTCTGCCCCGAAAGGTCGGGCAGTTCGGCATCGATCAAGTGGGTGCCAATAGGGAGCTGGTCGTACTCAAGCATGGCCCCATATTAGCAGAATGGAAATGGAGTGGATGGGTGGTGTTTTTACTGCTGGAATCGGGCCTTCGCGGCCCCGTCCATATCCCTCGAGTCCGCGGCAGAAGGGCCGGGGTGGAAAGCTCCCGCCCGATGGGCTGCTGAAGTGAGCGCAGCCGCTTTGTCCCCGGCCCAGAATGACTCCAGGGAGAACACCATGCCTCATCTTTATCCTCTGCCTTCACAGCGATAAACCCACCACGGCAAGCCTGCCCTAGCCCTTGGCCTGGGCCTCCAGCGCCCGAAGCCGCCTGGGGTGGAGCGGCCCCAGGGCGAAGGGGTAGAGGGCCAAGATGCCCAGAACCCCGAGGAGGAGGGGGAGGGCCGGGTCCCGCCCTCCCATCGTCCCTGCCCAAAGCCCCCCTAAGGCCCCGGCCCCGTAGAGAAGCGCCCGGATGGCGGCGAGGCTCGGGGCCAGGCCCTCCTTGGGCAGAAGCCAGCCCCGCACCGCCCGCAGGTGGGTGCTGAGAAGGGCCACGGCCAGGCCCAGCAGGGGGGCGGCAGCCAGGGGGAAGGGGAAGGGAAGAAGGAAGCCCAGGCCCCCGAGGGCCGCTCCCAGGGGGCCCAGCCCGAAGGCCAGGGCCAGGGGAACCCGGCTGGCAAAGTAGCTCCCCAGGGCAAAGCCCAGGCTCTGCAGGGAAAAGACCAGGCCGAAGAGGGCTTCCGGGGTGCCCCCCCGGAGGACGAGGAGGCCCAGGAGGGCGGTGGTGAGGCTGTAGGCCAGGGTGAAGAGGAGGGAGAGGAGGAGGTAGGGCCTCAAGGGGACGTGGGCCAGGAGGCGGCCAAGAGCCCGGCCCAGGCCCTCGGGTTTCGTTTCTTGTTCTTGTTTCCTCTCCTCTTGTTCCTCCCCAAAGAGGGCATGGCGGAGGAGGAACCAGGCCAGGAGGAGGACGCCGGCGGAAAGGAGGTAAGGGAGGGCGGGGTGGAGGGCGAAGAGGACGGGGCCGAGGCCGATGCCCACCAGGCCTCCCACCTCCCAGGCGGCGTAGAGCCTGCCGCTCCTCTCCGCCAGTCTGTTCCGGTCCCTTCGCACCAAGAGGCCTTCCCAGGCCACGACGGCCAGGTCGGTGAGGATCATAAGGGGGTAGGCGTAGAGAACCAGGAGGCCGGGCTCCCGCGGCAGGAGCAGGAGGGGGAGGAAGAGGAGGCTTCGGGCCAGGCGGAGCTCCAGGAGAACCCGGGCCAACCCCCGCCCTTCCAGGTGGGGGCTGAGGAGGAGCAGGGGCCCCAGGGCCAGGTAGCCCAAGGCGGCAAAGAGCCCCACCCAGAAAGCCTCTCCCGTGCGCGCCATCTCCAGGGTGAGGGCGCTAAAACCGATGGAGGCCCCGAGGTCGCTCAGGGCCTCGGCCAGGAGGGCCCGGCTAAGCCTCATGGGGAGAGCTCCCTCTCNCCGCACACCCTGCCTTTAGCCATCAACCCGGACCTCCTAAATGGGCTAAGGGTAACCGGAAGAAGGTAACGCCTGCGTAGCCGGGCCCGCCCCTGCCTTCAGATCTCAAAGCCTAGCCCCCCTCCCGCCGAAGGGCCTCGAGCTGCCTGGGGTGGAGGGATCCCAGGGCCAGGGGGAGGAGGAGGAAAAGACCTAAGACGGCTAGGCCCAGGGGCAGACCCGCCCCAAGCCCCCCCAGGATCCCGGCCAGAAGCGCCCCCAGGAGGCTTGCCGCCGAGGTGAGGGCGATGGCTCCCGCCTGCACCCGGCCCAGGAGGGCCTCCGGGGCCAGCCGCTGCCGGTAGGCCCGGAGGTGGACTCCGCTCAAGGACCCCCCGGCCCCCACCAGGAAGGGGCCCAGGAGGACCAGGGGAAAGGGAAGAAAAAGGGCGGCCAGGCCCAGCAGCCTGAGCCCGTGCCCGCCCCAGATGCCCAGCCCTGGGCCCACGCTCCCCGCCAGGAGGCTCCCCAGGAAGCCCCCGAAGGAGAGGCCCAGGGGGTAAAGGCCGTAGAGGGCGGGGGGAACGCCCCCTTCTAGGGCCAGTAGAGGTAGCAGGGCCAGGCCCAGGGTGGAGAGCAGGTTCAGGGCCAGGGCATAAAGGGTTAGGGGGAGGAGCCTCTTGTCGGCCAGGAGGAAGCCCACCCCGGCCAGGAGGGCCTTGGGGCCCACCCCCTCCTCCTTGGCCTCCTTGGGCGGCGGAAAGGCNGGGAGGCCGCGGAGGAGAAGGCCCTCGGCCACGAGGAGGAGCCCCCCCAGGGCGAAGGGGAGGGGCTTGGNCAGGAGAAGGAGGGGCGGGGCCAGGAGGTCGCCCAGGCTGTCCCCNAGGAGCTGGGCGGCCTGGAGCCGCCCCCCTTCCCGCTCCAGCCGCCCCCGGGCCAGGCGGACCAGGAGGGCGTGCCAGGCGGGGAGGTCTAAAGCCAGGACGGCCTGGAAGAGGAAGGCCAGGGGCAGGACGAAGAGGGGCTCCTTGGGCAGGAGGGCTAGCAAGAGCAGGAGCCCGGCCCGGACCCAGACGCCCGCGAGGAGGAGGGCCCTGCGNTCCAGCCGNTCCAGGAGGAGGCCCGAGAGGAGGTCGAAGGGCAGGGCCAGATAGGGCAGGGCGGCCAGCAGGGCCAGTGTCAGGGGGTCGCCCCCAAGGCCCAGGAGGAGCCCGAGGGCCGTGAAGGCCAGGCTCCCCCCGAAGACGCCTAGGGACTCGGCGAAAAGATACTTCGTCTGCAAGCGGGCTTTATCCAGAGAACCCCTCTACTTGCCAAATTGCCCCACTCTGCGGTNAGCAGACGAACATTTTTTCGCCATCAGGGGAGAAGCGTACGCATGAGGCCATGGCGATACCAGAGACCACCGGGGGATCGAACCGGTAGTTCCGGCTTTCTCTCGGGTTTACGGCTCGCACCTCTCCGCGCAAGGGTTGGGTTACGTAGAGCATCCCATCAAAGGGATGGGCTATCATTCCTCCAGTCCAGCCCAGGCCTCTTGCGAAGGCATGCTCTTTAGCCAAGGTTTCGTATTTTCCACCAGCTTCTGGAATCCCAATGATAAGACCTAAGCCACCGATGGAGAAGGCAAAAACGTAAGGTTTNTCAGGAAAAACTTTGGGATCCGTGCCCCACTTACCGCAGCCCGCCACAAAACTTTCCCACTGATCAGGCCAAGCATGTTGGGGCGTGTACCCCTCAAAGCCGGGTGTTTCTACGGATGGAATCCCTTCTACGAGAGGCACGGCTTGTCCCGAGACAATTTGGCTTATTCGCCCGACCCCGTGTCCNAGATGCTCGGTTATGAGCAACCTTCCCAGGGCATCCAAAGCCAGGCTGTACGGCTTGCTCAAGTTCTCCGCGTAGATAGGCAACTTTTCTGAGGGGCCACCTCTGCTGATCTCCAGAACTCTACCTCCCCAGAACTCGGTAACTAGAACCCGCCCATCCGGCAACGGGCACATGCTGNAGGGTCCCTGGAGCCCCCAGGCGAAGGGCTTGGCCTCCTCCATGTCCCCACCCTTGGTGACGTCCTTCACCTTGCCCGTGGTGCGCTCCACCACCAGGAGCCTGCCATCCGGGGCCCACTCCATGTGGGTGGGCGCATGCAGGTTCCACGCGAAGGGCCGCACGTACACCCGCCGCGTCCGACTGCCAACCCTGACTTCCTGAACTTCTTTGATCATTGTCTTCACCCCCTTTAGGGCACTTTCAAGGTAGCAAGGGCCACGTAACACTTACGCAACTCATAAAGCCCTCTGGGCGTTACGCGGGTGTTACGTTTGCACGGTTACCGTAATAGGCATGTGGTTATTCTGGACTTTCTTTTTCTTGTCTTGGGGCTCGCGCATCCTTCCCCAGTGCTTTGCCCCCCACTGCCTGCCCTCGGGGGGCGGCTAGAGGCCCCATTCCCTCCTGAGCCTGGCTGTTCGGGCCAAGACGAAGGGGCGGCGGGGGTCCTGGGGTGGGAGGCTTTCCAGGAGGGCCTCCCAGAGCTCCAGGTCCTCCCCCAGGNGCTCGGCCAAGAGCAAGAGGGCCTCCGGGTCCCTCGAGGCCAGGACGGCCTGGCGCAGGGCTTCCTCCAGCTCTTGGCGAAGTTCCTCCACCGCAGGGGCCCCGCTCTGGGGAAGCAGAGGGCCGCGGTAGATCTGGAGGGCCTCCTTTAGGTCGCCCCTTTGCAGGGCCGCCCGCACCTCCAGGAAGTCTGCCCGCAAGGCGTTCTGCAGGCGGT
>JGI24186J35511_1000779_pt1 | contig 11379 bp, 10 predicted proteins | sample YNPBryulayer2012_FD_35511 | JGI IMG/M metagenome (IMG submission 35511) | reverse complement strand
CGGCTGCCAGCCCAGCTCATCAAGCACATACTGGTAAGCCGCTGGCTCAGGCTTGCGCCGAGAAATGCGGTTGGAAAAAAAGACTTCCACAAAATACTTCCGCCAAGGCGCAATATGGGGTTCTACATCGTGAGGTGCAGGTCGTTCGTATTGCTTAGCAGGGCGAGGGAGTAGGAAGAAGCGAGGATTTGGAGGACTTTTTCGGCCTCGGGGAGGGGGCCCAGCAGCATGGCATTCCAGGCGTCTATTAGGTCCCGCTCAGTAAGGTGCGGAAAGCGGCTTTTCCAGCCCTGTAAAAAAGCCTCTGTACTGAGCTCGCCTTTCTCGTAAGCGGCGAGCGTGGGGTCTTGCAAGAGAGCGGGGAGCGCTTCAGCCGAGAGGCCCAGCCCCTGCAGCGTCAAACCATAGTCCACCCCATATAAAACCCCTCCCAAGTCCAGAAGGATATACTTCACCGACTTCATGAGGCCGCGGCCTTTGCGCGAGCACGCGCTTTCAGATACGTACGTAAAATCGGAAGAAGCGACAAAACAATGATGCCTAAGGCAATCACCTCAATGTACTTTCTCAGCCACGGGAAAGCACTCCCCAGCCCATAGCCTGCCAGAGTTAGACTCACGATCCATAGGATTCCCCCCGTGGCATTGTACACGATGAACTGCCGAGGCGAAAAGCCCACCACCCCCGCTAAAATTGGCGCAAACGTCCGCACAATCGGCACATAGCGCCCCAGAATAATCGCACTTTTGCCCCAGCGGTTGTAAAATGCGCGCGTCTGCTCCAAGTACTTTCGCTTGAAGAACCAGGTTTCCCGCTTTTCAAAGAGCCGCTGGCCCAGCAGCCGTCCCGTCCAATAGCCCACCTGGTCCCCGACGATAGCCGCTGCCGACAGCGCCAGTATCACCCATCCGATCGGCACCGGCAGTATCTCCAGCGCACAAAACAACCCCACCGTAAATAGAAGCGAGTCTCCCGGCAAAAAGAATCCAAACATAAGCCCGGTTTCCGCAAAAATAATAGCCGTTACCAGCGCCAGTCCACCGACCTGGATGATTTTCTCGGGGTCGAGAAGGTCCCGCAGCGTGTGAAGGATTTCCTGCACCGGGACAAATGTACGCAGCGGAAAGGCTCTCCGGCTATGTATTGTATGTTTGCAGCGTGTATCGGACGCTTTTTCATATTCCCCAGCGGCGGAAGGACGAGCTGTGGGTGTATTTCTGCGGCCACTCGCTGGGGCTTCAGCCGAAAAGTGCGGCCTCTTACATCCGGCGTGTGCTGGAAAGCTGGCACTGGGAAGGCGTAGAGGCGTATTTCAGTGCGCGGGCGCGTTGGGTGGATTATGCAGACCGCCTGCGGCCTAAGCTCGCTCCCCTCCTCGGCGCCCAGCCCGAAAGCATCGCCATCGCCCACACCCTCACCACCAACCTCCATTTGCTCTTAGCCAGTTTTTACCAGCCCACGCCCCAGCGCTATATCATTCTGACGGAGCAGGAGCCTTTCCCTTCGGACATCTATGCCCTTCAAAGCGCCGCCGCTCTCAAAGGCTATCCGGATGCGGTCCGGATGGTGCCTGAGCTCCTTCCCACCACCGAAGCTGTGCTATCGGCAATTGCCGCTTATGGGGAGAGACTGGCAGGTGTGTGGATGAGCGGGGTGCATTATCTGACGGGGCAGGCGTATGACATACAGGCCATTACGGCGGCGGCGCACCGGGTAGGCGCTTGGGCGGGCTGGGACCTGGCGCATGCCGTCGGCAACATCCCCCTGCAGCTGGATGCCTGGAATGTAGACTTCGCCGTCTGGTGCAGCTACAAGTACCTTAATGCAGGGCCTGGCGCCGTCGGCGGCCTCTATGTGGCTCCCCGCCACTGGGGAAAAGCCCCCCTCCTCGCTGGCTGGTGGGGCAACCGCTTAGAAACCCGCTTCGAAATGCAGCCCACCTTTGACCCGGCTCCCGATGCCCGCGCCTGGGTCCACAGCAACCCCTCCCCCCTCCTCCTCGCCCCCCTCGAAGCCAGCCTCGACATCTTCGCTTTGCTGAGCCTCCCCGAATACTTTGCGCAAATCCAGACCTACCACCGCCTCCTCCGGGAAAAGCTCGCCCACATCCCCGGCCTTAGCCTACTCACCCCCGAAAATGCCCATGGCGCCCAGCTCTCCTTCCAGCTGACCCACAGCGACGGAAAAGCCCTCAACCAGGCCCTCTTGGAAGCAGGCTATTGCATAGACTGGCGGCGGCCGGGCATCCTCCGCGCAGCCCCAGTCCCCCTCTACAACACCCCCGAGGAAATCGAGGCCTTTGCAAAAGCCGTCTCTCACTATCTCCAAACCTATGCGTAACCTCCTCTACCTTGGCCTGAGTTTGATTCCTTTGCGGGGTATGGGGGAAATCACTTACCGCCTCTTCTGGGCCGAAGAACCGCCCTATACCTACCGGGTGATCATGCGCCTCTCGCCCTCCAAGGGACCGTACACGGACCTGCGGATGCCCTCCTGGCGCCCCGGCCGGTACATCCTCCAAAACTACGCCGGCGCCCTCTACCACTTCTCCGCGCAAACCCCTGACGGCCAGCCCCTCGCCTGGAAAAAAACCGACAAAGACACGTGGCGGATCTTCCACACCGGAAAGGCCTCTACGCTGGAAGTTTCCTACCGCATAGATGCCAGAACCCTGGACGCCGGCTCCAGCTACCAGGGTGGCGCGCTCATTTACTTCAATCCTATCACGCTTTTCCTGTATCCCGTGGGGCGGCTGAATGAGCCGTGTCGCTTAGAACTGCCGGACTTGCCCGCTACGTGGGCCGTAGCCACCGCCCTCCCCGCTAAAAACAAACGCCTCTATGAGGCGCCCTCTTACCATCACCTCGTGGATGCGCCTTTCGTCATAGCCCCTACCCTGCGCCAGACCCAAACGACCTGCGAAGGCGCCACCCTCCATGTACACTTCTGGGGCGAAATAGGCGCAAAAAACCTAGACCCTTTCCTCACCGACCTGTGCAAAATCGTCCAAACCCAAAAACAAATCTGGGGCGAACTCCCCCTCGCCGAGTATCACTTCATCTACATCCTGGTGCCGTTTCTGATGCGTCACGCCGTGGAGCATGAGAACTGCGCCGTTTTTGTCCTGCCTCAAAGCGGCGCCCAGGATGAAAGCAGCCTCAAAGGCTTTTTGGTCCATCTCGGCCCATGAGTTTTTCCATGTGTGGAATGTGAAACGTTTGCGGCCCGCAGCGATGTGGCCCTACGATTATAACACGCCGCCCATGACGTCGCTCCACTGGTTTACGGAGGGGGTTACGGATTATTACACTTCCCTGACGCTGGTGCGGGCGGGGCTCATGCCAGAAGCACAGTACTGGTCGCAGCTCAGCAGCTTCCTCCAGGAGCTGGAAAACAGTTGGGTTTATCAAAACTTTTCGCCGGCGGAGCTAAGTATGGATAGCTGGCATGCGACTTCCCCGTATCGGCCGACTTTTTTGCAAGGGTCATTTTACGCGGCAGGTAAGCGCGTGGGCTTTTTGCTGGATATGTTTCTCCGGCGGGAGAGCGGCGGCCGCTACAAGCTGGACGACCTGATGCGCTACCTCTATCGGACTTCTACAAGCGGGGGAAAGGTCTGCCAGAGGAGGGCGTTCTGGAAGGGGTGGTGCACCTCTTGGGCGCTGAAAAGCGAAAGGTAGTCGAGGATTTTTGGCGCTCGTATGTGGAGGGGCGGGAGCGGGTCTCGTACAAAGACTTTCTGACGGGCCTCCCGATAGCCGTGGAGGAAGCGGAGGAGCTGGCGCAGGGCTGGGCACGGATTGGAATTCGCCGCTGGAGCCAGGAAGGAGAAGGCATCCGCATCGTCCAGGTAGAACCCTTGAGTGCAGCCGCCAGGCTTGGCCTGAGCCAAGACGATATCATCTATACCGTAGACGGAAAGTCCGCTGGCGACTTAGACCCGGCCTTTTGGGATAGCCTCAAAGACGGCGCCCGCGTGCCTATCGGCTGGCGCCGCAAAGACGAGATAGTGGATGAGGGCGTCCTGTACTTCACGGCGCGCCAGATACCTCGCCAAAAGCGCCTCCGCCTCACACCGACAAAAGAAGGCTTCGGTACAAGCGATTAATACCTACCAGGTCGTCGAAAAAGGGCGGAGGTCCTGCGTAAAAGCGCATTTAGAACTGCAAAGGGCACGGCAGGAGACACTGGCTTTACCCACCCCCAGCCTACCTTTGCAAGGTGCGAGTAGGTATCTTCTTTGGCGGGGCCGCCCGCGAACGGGAAGTCTCCTATGCCGGAGGACGTACCGTATATGATCTATTGGACCGACGGCGCTTCGTCCCCGTGCCTATCTTTTTGGATGCGTATCATCGGCCCGTGCGCCTCCAGCCCGAGAAGCTCTACTATGGCATGATCACGGACTTTTTCCCGCCTCCGCAGGCTTTACCCGCAGAGGTGCGCTTTCCCCTCTATGCGGAGCAGCTCTGGCACCCCAAAAGCAGCGCCTATCTCCGAGCGCTGAGCGAGCTGGGCCCCCTCCTCTCTTGGGAAAGCCTCGGAGAAACCATAGACTTTGCTTTTCTTGTGCTGCACGGATTGGGTGGTGAGGATGGCAGCATCCAAGGGCTTTTAGAGCAGGTAGGCCTACCTTATGTGGGCACTGGCATTGGCAGCAGCGCCTGGGGCATGGATAAAGCCCGCCAGCGCCCCTGGCTTAGCGCCCATGGCTTCCCCGTGCCGGCATACACTATCCTCCCGAGGCGGCTCCTGTGGGAGGCCCCCCACGACATCACCCAGCACGTCCTGGATACATTGGGCCTTCCCTGTGTCCTCAAACACCCCCTGCAAGGTTCTACCATCGGCGTAGCCATCTGTCGGCAGGCCGAAGAGATTTTGGAGGCTTTTTACCGGTGTAGTTTCACCTGGCCCGTAGAGCGGCTAAGCCAGACCCCCCTCCCCCGCCTCCTGGACTTACAGGAGGGGCTAAGCTTGCCGCTTCTCTATCGGGATCGGGAAGGCATCCCCCGGGAAATCATTCACACGTACGCCGACCTGCAGAACTTCCTCAGGCGGCTCCCTACCCACGGCTGGGTAGAAGCGTGGGACGCCCCGGAGCATCTCCTCGCAGAAGCTTTCATCGCTGGCGAAGAGTTTTCGGTGATCCTTCTGGAAACGCCGGATGGTACGTTAACAGCCCTACCGCCCACCCACATCCGAAAAGAAAGCGCGCTCTACGACTATCGGGCTAAGTATCTCTCTGGGATTAGCTCCAAGCACACGCCTTCCCCGCACCTGCCTAATGAAACCATCCAGCAGCAGGCAGAACGTCTGGGAGCAGCGGCCGGCATGGAAGTGTACGCCCGGATAGATGGGATTGTGGCGCCGGATGGACAGATTTACTTCAATGACCCGAATACGACTTCGGGCATGCTGCCGGCCTCGCTGCTCTTTCACCAGGCGGCAGAAGTCGGCTTTACGCCCACCGGCTTTCTCTCGTATCTGATAGACCGTTCGCTTGCGCGGGCACGCACGGGGCCGCTCCGGGGTTTTGAGCGGCGCCTTCAGCTTCTTCATCGCCCCACGCAGGTGCAGGAGCAAACCCCGCGCAGGCGTGTGGCTGTTATTTTTGGTGGTCCCTCCACAGAAAGGCACATTTCCGTAGAAAGCGGCCGCAATGTTTACCAGAAGCTCAGCAGTCGCTATGAGGTGATTCCGCTTTTCCTGCGTCAAGTGGGTGAAGACATCCAGCTCTGGGAGCTCCCCCCTCGCCTGCTTTTCAAAGACAATGCGGACGACATTGCTGCCCATCTATCGGGCGGGGAGATTCCGCCATCCACGCTGCGCAGCCGAGAGCGGCTCACGAACGTAGAAGCCTATGAGCGGATTCTCACCTACCCGGCTCGGCCAGTGCGGTGGGAAGAGCTGCCTGGGCGGGTGGATTTCGTGTTTCTGGCCCTACATGGGCGGCCCGGCGAAGATGGCACGGTACAGACCATCCTGGAAGGGCTAAGACTCCCTTACAATGGCAGCCGTCCCGCCGTCTGTGCCCTCCTCATGGATAAATACGCCACCCATGAGCACCTGCAAAAGCATGGTTTTCGTGTCCCGCCTCATGTTCGGGTAAAGCGCGCCGACTGGCAAGAAGACCCCGAAAGCGTCCTACGCCTACTTTCTGAGCGGCTGGGCGACTATCCTTGGATTGGCAAGCCTACCGATGAAGGGTGCAGCAGCGCTGTACGCATCCTCTCTGATACCGAGACCGTCCGCACCTACTTGTCCGTGATGCTGCGGGAAGGCGAGGAGATACCGCCCGCCTGGCAAAAGGCCCTGGCTATTCTTCCCGGCGAACCCTTCCCCCGCAAAAACGAGGTCCTCATAGAAAGCTACCTACACAGCCGCCCCGGCGAAAGGTGGATAGAGGTTACCGCAGGCCTTATCACCCACACGGAAGGGGATACGATACGTTATGAGGTGTTTTTACCCAGTGAGACCGTGAAAGCCGAGGGGATTTTACGGCTGGAGGAGAAGTTTTTAGCAGGGGCAGGGCAGAATGTAACGCCTGCCCGGCTTTTCCCCGAAGACCCCGCACAAAACCACGCCGCCCTCCAAAAAGTTCAGGCGGAGGTGGCTGCTATAGCCCGAGCAGTGGGTATTCACGGCTATGCCCGGGTGGATGGCTTCGTGCAGATTGTAGAGGCGACGGGGGAAGTGCATTTCTGGACGCTGGAGGTTAATACGCTGCCGGGGCTCACGCCAGCGACGGTATTCTTTCATCAGGCGGTGCTGGCGGGTTACCAGCCGCTTGCGGTTCTTGAACATATCATGCGGGAGGGTCAGGCCAAGGCCCAGCAGAAGGTAACCCTATGACCTTTTCCCGGCGGGGGGAGCTTTGGGTCATTACCCGCTTGTGGTATCCCCTGGCGCTGACCTGGCTCATGATGTCTGTGGAGGGGCCTTTCATTGTAGCGGTAATCAGCCGGCTGAGCGACCCCACGCCAAACCTCGCGGCCTTTTCCGTGGCGTTTGCCATCGCCATGCTGGTGGAATCCCCCATCATGATGCTTCTGAGCGCTGGGGCAGCCTTAGGCACCAGTCGTCCCCAGTACGAGAGTCTCTTCCGCTTTGCGAGCTTTCTCAATATTCCGCTTTCCCTACTCATGGCATTTATCGGGGTGCCACCTGTTTTTACGAAGCTCAACCAGCTTTTCTGGAATCTACCGCAGTCAGTGGCGCATTTAGTGCAGGGGGCGGTATGGCTTTTGATTCCTTGGCCGGCGGCGATTGGGTATCGGCGGCTGTGGCAGGGGATTTTGATCGCCCGAGGGCAGTCTAAGCTGGTTACGGCGGGAACGGTCGTGCGCCTTTTGAGCATGGGGGCCTGCGCCTTAGGCCTAAGGGCTTTTTTAGCTTGGCCGGGAGCCTGGGTGGGGGCCGCCAGCCTTTCCGCCGGTGTCATCGGTGAAATGCTTGCTGCCCGCTTCTGGGCCCATCGCCACCTCCAAAGGCTCCCGCAGCGGTCTACCAGACCCCTTCTGGGCCTTGTCGGCCTATGGCACTTTTATACGCCGCTTCTCCTCACTTCTGTCATCCACGTCGCCCTAAACCCCCTCCTCACCTTTCTCATGGCTAAGGGTCGTGAAGCCCTCCCCTCCCTGGCAGTCTTCCCGGCTGTTACCAGTACGGTGTTTCTTTTTAGCTGTTTAGGCGTAGCCTATCAGGAGGTAGTCATCGTGCTAATGGGCACGCGGCTGCGCCGATGGCTTCTGACGTATGGGGTGGGCATCGCCGTGGGGGCCACAGCGGGTTTAGGCCTCATCGCTTGGCCGGCTTTTTCCGGCTGGTGGCTCCCGCAGCTCTATGGCCTGCCAGCTGAAATCTCCCCCCTCGCCCAAAAGGGCCTTCTCCTCTCCCTCATCACCCCCTTCCTCGTGTCGCTCCTTGCCTATCACAAGGGCCTTTTCATCCACACCGGCCGCACGCGGCTCAACCTCATTGCCGCCATCCTGGAAGTAAGTCTAAGCCTCAGCCTGACAGCCCTCCTGCTTTTCGGACTCGGACTCCGGGCGCTGGAAGGCGCTCTCTTAGCANTCGTGGGGAGCCGCCTCATCACCCTCACCTGGGCTTTCTTNGTATCGCCCCCACCCCGCCCCTCAAAAATTNCGTAGCTTTGCAGGGNANGAGGTGGACCCTCTCAGTTCCGTAATCACTTTATCGCTTCTCATCCTTCTCTCAGCCATCTTTTCCAGCTATGAGGTGGCTTTTTTTAGCTTGAACGAGGAGCGCCGAGAAGCCCTTTTCAGTCAGTATCCAGAACGTCTCTGGGCCCATTGGCTGCGATTTTTCCACCAAGTACCAGAAAAAGTTTTAGCTACCCTCCTGATCGGAAATACCTTCGCCAACATCGGCATCACCCTGCTTATGCTTGACCTCAGCCAGGCCTACGCCTGGCCCTACAGGGAAATTCTGGGAGGCGCCGCAGCGCTCACCAGCATCATCTTCTTAGGCGAAATCCTCCCCAAAACCATCGCCCTCTCCATCCCAGAAAAAATAATCAAACTCGGCACCATCCCCGTGCAGTTTATCTTTTCACTAACGTATCCCCTTGGCGCTAATCTTGGATAAGATGCGTGAAAGGTTAGAAAGAAACATACCCCTCTCCCATACACCTACCGCCTTGCTCGAGATGGTGGAGAACCTCCCCCAAGATGCCCTCCCGGGCATTGAACGTCACACGCTACGCAACCTCATTCTCCTGCGCACCCTTCCCGTAAAAGCCTTTATGATCTCCCGCATAGACATGAAAGCTATTCCTGTCTCTTACACCTGGGCCGAAGTCAAGGCGGCTATTCAGAAACTCTCTTACATCCGTATTCCGGTCTATGGCGAAAGCCTGGATGACATTCGGGGCGTTTTATACTTGAAAGACCTTTTGCCCTACTGGCAGAATGACACGCTGGAAAACTGGCAAGGGCTTTTACGGCCTGCGCAGTTCGTGCCAGAAAACAAAGCGGCCTATGCCGTCTTCATGGAGCTGCGGGCGAGCCGGCAGCATCTGGCTATCGTGGTAGATGAGTACGGGGCTACGGCGGGGGTCATTACGCTCCAGCGGCTTTTGGAGATTGTCTTTGGGTATGGGGAGGAAGACCGCAGCCCCGACATGGGCTACGAAATCCAGCCAGATGGAAGCCTTCTCTTTCAGGCGCAGGTGCCCTTAGTACTGGTGCGGAGCCTCTTAGAGCTACCCGAGGACTTTTTTGAGCAGCCGCAGGCCCGCCAGGCCGAAAATCTGGCCGACTTCTTACTTTCGCTTGCCGGCCATATCCCGCAAAAAGGTGAAAAAATCCCCTATGAGAACTACCTATTTGAGATCGTGGAGGCTACGCCTTATCGGATTGATCGGGTGCGGGCTTATCGCCTCGTGCCAGGCCCCGACGCTTCCCCGCCCGAAGGTTTATCCTAAGCTGGAGATGCCGCCTATGGGCCGTTACGACACGCTGGATTGTCAGGCCTGCCCAGTTAGATTGGCTTATCCCGCCTACGCTAAGGTCCAATACGTCCCGCGGGACTCTTGCTGGTTTGACCTGTACTTTCCCGACCTGGATGCCTACTGGCACGTCACCGCACACGACCTAAAAACCCTCCATAAATCCCCCCGAGAGGCCCTCCGCATCTACAATAAGCTCATCTACAAGCACGCTATTCGGGCCACTGACATCCTCCAGAAGCCCATTGAGGGGCCCAATGGCTGGGGAATGTTTTATGAACTTTACGGCGAAGTGCCTACCCATGCGCTCCTCTTCTATACCGACTCTGTGCGCTATGCGATCATGGTAGCGTCCTACTTCAAGGTAGCTGGCGCCGAAGATTCGCTACTGCCTATCATCCAGCGCATGCGTCAGGAATTGGAAGCCATTTACCCCTCCATCCAATGGCGACCCGTGGTATCGACACGCACGCCCACCTGTTTTTAGAGGCATTTGGGCAGGACATAGAGGCTGTTACACATCGGGCTCAGGCCGTGTGTGAGGCTGTCCTTTTGCCCAACCTGGATGCGCATACCCTCCCCGCCCTCCGGGCGCTAATCCAGCGTTTCCCAGGCTTTTATCATGGTATGCTCGGTCTCCATCCCACGCATGTACGGGAAGACTTTCTCGAGCAGCTGGCGGAGCTTCGGTCAGCGCTCAACCAGGGAAGGTGGATAGCCATCGGCGAAGTGGGCTTGGATGCCTATCATGATGCCTCCACCCTACCCCGCCAAAGGGAAGCGCTTTCTATTCAGGTTGCGTGGGCCCGTGAGACCGGCCTACCGCTCTCGATTCACTTCCGTGCCGCCCTGGACGATACGCTGGAGGTTCTCATGCCTTTTCGGGGGGAAGTGAGAGGCGTTTTTCATTGTTTTACCGGCAGTCGGGAGGAAGCATTTCGGATTCTAAATGCGGGGTTTGTAGTGGGGTTAGGGGGGGTAGTGACTTTCAAGAATGCGTCGGCGCTGCATGATGCGGTGCGGCATTTGCCGGCTGGTAGTTTCGTGCTGGAGACGGATAGCCCTTATTTAGCGCCGCATCCGTACCGGGGCCGTCGCAACGAAAGTAGCTATCTCCCGCTCATTGCGCAGGCGGTAGCCATGCTGCGGGGCGTCCCGGTGGAGCTTATCTGGGAGGAGACCAATACTACGGCCCAGCAGATATTCCCGCTAAAAAAATAAGGGGTGGGGCCAAAGCCCGCACCCCCTGAAAACGCCTATGGAAAACCTTGGTCTTCGGTCTCTACGGTCGGATGAGTTTTAGGCTCTGCTGGAAGCGGCGCCCGCTCGTGTCGTAGGCTTCTACGGTGAGAATATAGGTACCAGCGCTCAGCCCGCCGCCAGGCTGGACAGAGAGGTGATGAATGCCGCTAGTGAGGTTCTGGTACGTGTGGGCATGCACCCGGTCACCTTTTATCGTGTAGAGCTGGTAGGAGAGCTGGCGCAGCGGCATGGCTGTCTGCACCTCAATGGTAAAGTCCTGACTGAAGGGATTCGGATACGTGCGGATAGTAACCGGCGCTTGCGTAGCGGTAGCCAGCGGGAGACCCGTAGCATAACGACTGCTTAGTTTCCACACGCCACGCCCCCAGGTGCCGATAAATATAGGCCGTTCGGGATCCGGGTCTAAGTACTCTTCCGTCTTGGGGAAGTCGGGGTCAGAGGCGTCTACGGTATCTACCCGGAAGGTATAGGGCTTCCACGTGATGGAGGTAACAGGGATGCGGCCAATAGCTTCCCCGGTCATTTCTTCCCAGGTGGGCGAGGGAACATTAACATTTGTGCACCGCCACAGCCCCCACTCCGTGCCGGCTAAAAGCAGGTGCGAGGAGTCCGGATGGAAGAAGAGCGCATACACAGGCACTTTCGGGAGG
>JGI24186J35511_1000774_pt1 | contig 11416 bp, 12 predicted proteins | sample YNPBryulayer2012_FD_35511 | JGI IMG/M metagenome (IMG submission 35511) | reverse complement strand
TTGTCTCTATCAATGTTTGTTTTAATCTCTCCTTTTGCAAGAGTATAGCCTTCCGTTCTCAATTGCTCCATCATTTTTTCCAACTCTTTCTTTAACTCTTCCTCATCGTATGGTAAGGTTTGACCGTTTAAAATAGCATTGTATCTTTCACCTTCTCTGATGGAAAAGAAGATCCTTTCCACCTCCTGCTTGTATTCCACCTCCACATCAAAAAAACCCTTTGATTGATAGGCATTTACTATGCTCTCCTTAGCCTCTTCTAAGGAAAATATGTCTATTCCCTTTTGTGGAAGTCCTGAAATTTTCAACAGTTCCTGCGGGCTAAAAAAGCTATTTCCCTCAAAAAAAGCTTGATAACTCTTCCCTTCATAGACATAAAAAACGGGATAAGCTAATTTTCCCTTACCTGAGATCGCCTTTAGGGTGCTTATGGGATGGCTGAAAAGGTGTTTAATACCCTCCGCCAAGGCACCCACAAGCCTTAAGGGACGCCTTTCAATGTTTGGGTCTGTCGGCAGGAGAACCCTCCAAAAGGGCTTTTCCATGTTAGACTTTTGCAGTTCTTCATAGTAAGAAAAGCTGTCCCAAAAGCCAAGGGATGAGTATATTTCCTGCAGGTCAAAAAGTTTTCTTGAAAGTTCTCCCTCCTTGGCTACCCTTCCTTTTATAATTCCCAAGCGCTCATCCAAAAAGCTTGGGTCTAAGCTTGAGCCCTTATAAACTCCTCCACCAATAAAAAAAACATCTCCCTCNTTCACTTTCATCTCAATGGACNCAAACCCAAGCTCGTCAATTTGTATATTTACCTTCGCCTGCGCCTCAATGTATCCCTTCTCTCTGTATAGCTCTCTAAGTTTGTCCTCAAAGCTCTTAGGGTCCGTTTCCTTTAGGGGCGCACCCTCATAAAGGGTCAAATAGTTCAAAATTTCATCCCTCCAAACCGCTATATTGCCTCTTATTTTTACGCTTCTTAGTATTGGATACCTCTCCACTTTAATGGTTATTTGCCCATCCTTCTCCTCAACGCTTACATTTTTCACCTCCTCCAAACTTCTAAGAATTTCCACAATTGTCTGGTAGTTTTCTTCACTAACGGTGCTTTCCAAGTTGTTTTTTGGCAGGGGATAGTTGGAAAGGATCACCACCTTAGGAAAAGCGGTTATGGGTAAGAGAAGGCTAAGGAAAAAAACCCCTTGACTAAAAACTCTCATCGGGTTAAATTATACATATGGAAATGAGAATAGTGGGGGAGCTAAACAAGACGGAGCTAAACGTTGGAGGGAAGGGCGTTGGTTTTGACCCGTCATCGCAAGCGCCAAGCTTTGAGGATATTTTGAATTTAATATCAGTAGGAGAGAATGTACAAGGCAAAGGCTCTGAGATCCCCTTCGACCCAGCCGTACCTCCTGAAGGTTCTTTGGAAGTTCAAGGGCAAGGGAAAGAAGCTCCAACGACCGGCAAGGGGCAAAAGAGCAACGACTCTCTAATTAATCTCTCAATCTTTGGCTTGGTTGCCTACGGGCAGATGAACCAAAACCTTGTAGAAGAGAATGCAAAGCGGACAATGTTCTTACCAGAACTGATACAGACTTATCCACCGAAGAAAAGATCAGCACTTCATTGGTTCAATTTAAAAGCTTAGAAGAGCATCCTCGAAATACATTCACACAACTATTTACCGAAGCTAATAAAGAAGAGAAAATTGGGAATAATGAGTTCTTAGCGGACTTCATAGTTAAACCTGTTGAAGGAAGAAATACTCAAGTGAGCAACCTATTTAATGTAGGTAAAGAATACACCCAGGTAGAGGTTCCAAACACTAAGATAAATACTGCGCAGTTTTTTGCCAAAACTTCTTATCAAACCATAGAAAGCCAAACTCTATCCACTGACCAAAACCCACAAAACCTTCTGAACATCAACCAAGCGAATTTTGGTGATGGGTTGAAAAACGACAATGTTGAACCTCTCCCAAGCTCTGTGCTTATAAACGACCTATCAAAAACCAAAGATTTAAAGCCCTTTTCATATGGTTTTGATAGCAAGGCAGAAAATACTCAAAAAACAACTAACATAGAGCAACTTTATGGGGCTCCAAGGAGCGAGAACTCTTACACAAATGTTGAACAAAGTATTGTAAAAAATGCGAAGTTAGAAATTAGAGATGAACTTCAAACAAAAGAATTCGCACAGGGATTTATTGATAGTTCAGAACTTGAGTTTTATCCAAAGGAAGAAAATACGAAAGCAGACCTACAGAATAACCCTGCCCCTATTTCCGTAAAGGTAGCTAAAAATGTTCTTGAGGATTTGTCTCAAAAAGCTGAGAAATCTGAGTTATTGCCCGCAGAAAAAGACAAAAGAAAAGAAAAACATTCCCACCTTTATAACATGGGAGTTTCTCACCAAAGGTTTGAAGATAAGATAGAAAACGTCCAAGAGGTAAAAAATACAAAGCCCTTCCACACTTTTCATGAGACAAGAAGCTTGTATGTGAAGCTTGAGGAGGGAGACTTTAGGATAAGGGCAATTAAAGATGCAATAAGTGTTAAGGTGGACTTTAGGGAAGATTTTAGACCGCCCACTGCCCAAGAGGTGCAAAATCTAATAGAAAGTCTGTCTAAGGTAGGTTTTAGAATGGAAATGCTTAGCTTGAACGGTAAAAACCTGCAGTGGGAATTTAGACAGGGACAAGAGGACAGAAGAGGAAACAGGTCAAGGGAAGCGAGCCCCTATCAAGTTAAGGATAGACAGGAGTTTAGTCTTTATTTATAAATCCCCCCCGAAGGGGGAAGGTTTTAGAGTAGTGATTTTACCTTTTCTACCACTTCCTCATAATTGGGCTCTTGGGTGATTTCTGGCACCAGTTGGATGTAGGCTATGTTCCCTTCCTTATCCACCACAAAGACCGCCCTTGCCAGTATGCCCTTTAGTGCTCCTTCAGAGATAAGAACGCCATACTTTTCCATATCCCTGTAACGAAAGTCGGAGGCTACGGTTATGTAGCCTATGCTAAAGCTCTCGCAGAACCTCTTTTGGGCAAAGGGCAGGTCCATAGAGACCACAGTTACATCCACCCCAGACATGCTACCCATAAGCTCGTTGAACTTCTTGGTCTCCGTCTCGCAAACTGGAGTATCCAAAGAGGGCACGGTTATGATCACTTGGACCACACCTTTGGCACCGCCCACCGCCTTTTCCTGAAGGTCTTTGGTAACCACCACAACCTCGGGTGCCTTCTGACCTACCTGCAAAGTGGGACCGCAAAGGGCAACAGGATTGCCTTTTAAATTAACAGTTTGAGCCATGACACTTCCTCCTTTTTAGTTTTGTCTATATTTTAATGGCAAGTCAAGTCGTCAAAGGATGATAAAGCTCAGCTCTCTAAGAGGGCAAGGGCGTTTTTGAGCCTTTCTATGCCCTCCTTTATGGTATCCTCCGAAAGGCAGTAGGAAAGACGCAGATAACCTTCCCTTCCAAAGGCAGAACCCGGAACTCCCGCCACTCTACCCTTTTCCAGCAAAAACTCCGCAAGGGCAAGGTCTGAACCCAGCTTAGAAGAGTAGTAGCTTAGGTTTGGGAAGATGTAAAAGGCACCCTTTGGTTTTACCACAGAAAGGTTAGGGATGTTGCTGAGCAGGTTATAGGCTAAATCTCTTCTCTTTTCAAAGGCGGAACGCATAGTCTGGACAAAAGTCTTAGCGTCGGGATTTTTTAGGGCTTCCAAGGCTCCATACTGGGCAAAGGTGGTGGCGTTGGATATGGTCTGACTGTTTAGGTCCTCAATCACCTTGGCAAACTTCTCCGGACAGGCAACATAACCAACCCTCCAACCGGTCATAGAATAGGTTTTTGAGAAGGCATTCACCGTAAAGGTGATTTCTCGGACCTCCTTTGAAAGGCTGGCGGGACTAACAAACTTCTCTCCATCATAAACAAAGGCTTCGTAGCAATCGTCGGAAATAATAAACACATTCCTTGAAAGGCAGAGCTCTGCGATCTTTTTTATCTCCTCCTCGGGCACCACCGCACCAGTGGGGTTTGAGGGAGAGTTAAGCACCAGAGCTTTTGTCCTGTTGGTTATGTATGGTTCTATATCCTCCGCCTTCAGGACAAACCCGTTTTCTTCTTTTAGTCTGACCTCCACCGGCTTTGCACCGCACAGTAAAATTTGTTCGGGGTATGTTACCCAGTAGGGAGATGGCAACAGGACCTCATCACCCTCGTCCAATATGGCACAGAAGACTAAGTAAAGGGACATCTTGGCACCGGCGGTTATTACAATCTCGGAGGGCTTGTACTCAACGTAGTTCTCTTTTAGCAATTTTTCTGCTAAGGCTTGTCTTAGGGGAGGTATTCCACCGGAGGGGCTGTACTTGGTTTTCCCTTCCTTTAGGGCTTTCATACAGGCTTCTTTGATGAAATCTGGAGTATCAAAGTCCGGCTCCCCGGCACCAAAGCCCACCACATCAAAACCCTGACTCTTGAGCTGATTGACCTTAGCACTTAGGGCTAAGGTTGGGGCGGGCTTTATATGAAAGACCCTCTTTGAAAGCATGGCTTTTTTATTATAACCTCCCTTGACATTTTAAGCCCATTAAAATAACTTTAAAAGCATTTGAAAAACCAAAAGGAGGCAGAAAATGTATTATGTGGCAGAGGTTGTAAACGAGGAGTGTTCAAAGTATAACTGTAAGCAGTGCACCCTTTTCTGTCCAGAGCCGAACACCCTGATGTATTCGGACGAAGAGCACCATGCTTATGTGAATACGGACCGGTGCAAGGGTTGTGCCCTATGCGTTTATGTCTGTATCACCCTTTTAAAGCGTAATGCCGTCCGCATGGTGATGCCAGAGGTCCATGCGGGCAAATAAAACACCCTTAGGAGGTAAATCATGGCAACTTTAGGTCCTTCGGGCTTTTCACCATATCCCGTGGCGGTTTATGAAGGTGTGCTCAACCCACCACCAGGTAAAGCCCTCATGTTTAACGAGATAGTAGATGAAGAAATCGCTATGAGGGAAGCGGCAAAGGCTATGCTTACCCTACCAAACGCTACCATATTCCCAGGTCCTCAGGTGTTGTATGCGTGGAACGAGGAGGCAAAAGAAAAGGCAAAGTTGGTTAGAAAGATGGCAGAGGTGCTAAACGCCAAGATCATTCCCATGTATGATTACAGGCCCAAGTATCCGAAGATTGACCCTGCGGTGGAGATCAACCCCAACCATCCCAACCTTACCATATGGCACAACAAAATCAAAGCCTGTATATTTGTGGGTGTGCATTGCCATTATGCCAACGTAGCCCTCAAGATCATAAGGGCAGAGACGGACTGCTTTACCATAGCCATGTGCGGTACGGCAGGGCACGAGGATGCCATGATCACCTTGAGGGACCAACACATAGAGGAGATGGAAAAGTTTATAAGGATCGCAGAGGAGGTAAAGAGAGAGTTAGGGAAGTAGTTTTTTAAGGTTGTCAAGTAAAGTGGGGGGATTTTCTACGCCCTCCTCCTTTAGCTCCTTCGCCAGTTCTGTTAAAAGTTTTTTTAGCTTTCCGCTTGGGTTTTTTGGCACCTCAATGCGGAAGGTGATAACAAGGTTTCCTTCTGTGGAAAAGCCCATTCTGGGAATGGTTTTGGTGGAACCGCACTCGGTTCCCGGCTGAATGAAAATCTCCAATTCTTCGCCCTTGAGGGTTTTTATTTTGGTGGTTCCGCCCAAAACCGCCAGAGGGAAGGATATTAACTTTTCTGTGTGTAAATCTTTGCCCACCTTTTTAAAGATGGGATGGGGTTTTAGGGAGATCCTCAGATAAAGATCTCCGGGTTCTCCGCCCCTTTCTCCTTGATGCCCCATTCCTATCACCTTTAGAACCTCCCCTTCGTCTGTGCTCGGTGGGATGCTTACCTTAACGGTGCTGTGCTTGGCTACCCTACCCCTGCCTGCACAGACGGGACAGGGATTTTTTACTATGTAGCCCCTACCTTTGCATACAGAACATGGTCTTGGAAAGCTAAAGATTCCGCTTACCCTTCTACCCGTTCCCTCGCAGGCTGGACAGGGCTCCTTTACCAACTCACCCACATAACCCTTGGCACCACATTGGGGGCAGTCTATCCATCTTTCATACTCTATCAGCTTTTCGGTGCCCAGGTATGCCTCCTCCAGGCTTAGCTCAAGCCGTAGTCTTATGTCTTGTCCCCTCTTTGGCTTTGGTGCCCTTCTCATACCTTGCCAGATGCTCTCCAAAAATTCCTGTATATACTCCATAAAATCCCTGTAGCCCTTTTCGTCTCCACTTTTCAGAAGCTGGTCATACTGCCGTCTCTTTTCTTCGTCCGAGAGGACATAGTATGCTTCGTTGATCTCTTTGAACTTTTCCTCCGCCTTGGGGTCCGGATTGACGTCCGGGTGCCACTCCTTTGCCAGCCTTCTGTATGCTTTTTTGATTTCCTCTTTGCTTGCGTTTCTATCTACACCCAATATTTGATAGTAATCTTTGAGAGCCATAACTGAATATTCTAAGCCCTTCTGTGCTATGATAACTGATTGAATGGAACATCTGATTTGGGTAATAAAACGGCTGAAGAACTACTATCATTACATCCTTTTAGCCCTCTTTGGGGTGGTTTTGGAATCGGTTAGCACTGCAGGCATAAGCCTTATGGTAAAAAAATTAGTGGATGAAGGTATGCTACTACGAAGCTGGGAGGGATTGACCTTTGGAACCCTTCTTCTTCTTGGGCTTGCCCTTGCTCAGCAGTTAGGAAACTTCCTCGTGTCTTACTACACCAACGCCTACGCAGAAAAGGAGGCAAAGGAATTAAGAGGGCTGGTTTTTGAAAAGCTTCTGAGGTCTTCCTTTTTGTCTGTAAGGGGCTACTCCCTCGGAGAATATACCACCCGAGTGCTTTCTGACCTAAAGCTTTACAGGGACCTAATAGGCTCTTCTGTGGTAAAACTGGTTAGGGACCCGGCTACCGTCCTTTTGCTCTTTGGTGTGCTCTTATACAGAGATTGGAAGCTGACCCTTACCTTGCTTGCACTTTTGCCCATCATAGCCCTCTCGGTGGAGTATTTTGGAAGAAAGAAGGGGAAACACCTTAGGAGGTCCCAAGAATCTTTGGAAAAGCTCATAAACAAGCTTGGGGATGTGTTTAGAGGTTATGAAAGCATAAAGACCTTGCCCGCCCAAGAATTACTCTTTGGTTGGTTCAGAGACATAAACGAAAAAGCCTACAGGGCAGGGTTGAGGATGGCACTGTATTCATCTTTTAACTCCACCTTCAACTTTACCGTGGGATATTTGGCAACTGCCCTTCTTTTGTTTTACGGTGGTTTAAAGGTCCTTGAGGGAAGCTTGACCTTTGGGGAGCTCGCATCTTACCTTACCGCCCTTATGCTAATTCAAATGCCATTGGTGGAAGCCCAAAAGGGAATAGTGGAAGTAAGGGCAAGCCTGTTGGTAGTCCAAAGGCTCAGGCAGGTGTTAGACCTTGAGGAGGAGATGGAAAAGGGAGTGGAGTTTGTTGGTTTGAAAGAGGGCATAAACGTCCAAAGGCTCAGCGTATCTATTGACGGGAGAGATATTTTAAAGGGAGTTAGTTTCTCCATAAGAAAGGGTGAAAGGGTGGCGGTTATGGGAAGCACGGGCAGTGGCAAGAGCACACTGCTTAGGGTTCTCTGCGGTTTTGTGCCCTACGAGGGACAAGTCTATTACGATGAAAAGGAGCTCAGGGAAATTAACCTTGGCACACTGCGTTCTAAGATCGCCTATCTTTCTCAGGAGAGCTTTGTCCTCTCGGGAACGGTCAGAGAGAACCTCCTTATTGCCAATCCCAACGCAACGGAGGAGGAGATGTGGGAAGCCCTCCGGCTCTCCGCATGCCACTTTGTGGAAAGCCTTGATGAGATAGTGGATAAGGAAAGTCGTATGCTCTCGGGTGGAGAAAGTCAAAGGCTGGCGTTGGCAAGGCTCTTTTTGAAAAAGCCACAAGTCCTTCTTTTGGACGAGGCAACCTCCGCCCTGGACGCCCAAACGGAAAGCTTTGTGCTAAAAAATCTCTTTGAAAAATTTCCCGAGACAACCTTCATTGTGGTAGCCCACCGCTTTTCTAACATACTAGCCTCTGAGAGGGCTTTGGTTTTGAAAGATGGAGAGCTTATCTTTGACGGCGAGCCCAAGAGGGCTATTGAGGTCTTTCTTTCAGAGGACCTCCAGGTAGATGCCTTTTAAGTATAGTGTGTTTGGCATCTGGAGGATCCAAGGATGGTCTAAGTCCTGAAAGCTTTCACCCACCACCCGCACCTGCTTTTTAACATCTTTGCAGGCTTCCAATATAACAGATAAAAGATGTTCCCTTTGAATATGGAAGGAGCAGGAGTATATGGCAAGGTATCCTCCCGGCTTAGTGATCTGGAGCCCTCTAATGCAAAGTTCCTTGTAGCCTCTCATGGCGTTTTCTACCGTAGACTTTGTCTGGGCAAAGGATGGTGGGTCTATGACAACCACATCAAACTTTTCTCCAGCCTTCTGGAGCTTCCTCAAAAAGTCAAAGGCGTTGTCTTCTACCCACTCAATGCCGTCAATTTGGTTCAGTTTGGCGTTCTCCTTTGCCAAGTTTAAAGCCCTCTCGGAAAGGTCCACCGCAACCACTTTGCTGGCACCCTTCTTTTTCATGCTTAGGGCAAAGCCACCCGTATGACAAAATACATCCAAACAAACATCCCCCAGCTCCACCAAGTCCCTTATCATCCTTCTTGCCCTTCTTTGGTCCAAATAAAAACCCGTCTTTTGTCCCTTTATCACATCCACAAAAAACTCCAAGTCCTCCTCCCATATCTTTATGCGCTCGGGCACCTCTCCGTAGAGAACCCTTTCTTCTGCAGAAAAGCCCTCTATGTTCATGGCGTAATCGCTCACCCGCAGGTATATACCCTTTGGCTGCAAAACCTCCACGAGGGCTTGCTTAACCCAATCGGTTAGCTTCCACATGCCATAGGTGGTGACCTCCATCACCGCATACCCGTCATAGACATCCACTATTAGCCCCGGAAGAAGGTCGCCTTCCGAATGGACAAGCCGAAAGGCGTTGCTTTTCAGGTGAAGCGGTTTCCTGTACTCAAGGGCAGACCTTATTCGGTCTTTTATAAGCCCCTTGCTTGGCACCTCCCCCTCACCGAAAGAGAGAAGTCTAACCATTATCTTGGTGTTTGGGTTTATGTATCCGTAGCCCAAAAATTTTTTCTTTGAGTCCANNACCTTTACCAAATCCCCCGGNTTTGGGCTTCCNTTTATGTCTTCAATCTCTAAGTTATAGACCCACTGAAAGAATGCCTTTATCTTCTTTTCTACTCCGGGTCTTAGCCTTANCTCAATCATACTTCACAAGCATTCTCTTGGCTACCTCCCTTGCCTTCTCTTTGCCTTCCAGCCTTTCCAAAAGCCTTAGCCCAAACTCCAAGGCAGTGCCCGGTCCCTGACTGGTTATAACTCTTTCGTCCTCCACCACGGGCATATCCACAAAGACCGCCGGCTTTATTTCCTCAACAAGGGTAGGATAGACGGTTGCCCTCTTACCCTCCAAAAGTCCAAACTTTGCCAGGGCGGTGGGTGCGGCGCATATGGCGGAGATGTATTTGCCCTTCTCCTCCATTGCCTTCACAAGCCTTTCCACCCTTGGGTCCTGCTTTAGCTTTTCCACTCCACCCGCACCGCCCGGGAGGATCACCATATCAAGCTCCTCCGGATTTAACTCATCCACGCTAACATCGGGCACAATTTTCACATTTCTGGCACTGGGAACGGGCTCCTTTGTTAGCCCCACAATAAGCACCTCTACTCCACCCCTTCTTAGCACATCAATGGGTGCAACCGCTTCCACCTCTTCAAAGCCCTCCGCCAGCAAAATGGCTACCTTCTTTGCCATGTCAAAACCTCCTTACTTAATAATTTCTTTCTCTCTGACCCTTGGGTCAATGTATGCCAGCAGTAAGTCCGCCAAAAGGTTTCCTATAAGTAGCATTATAGTCCCAATGTACAGCCCACCCATCACCAAAAAGAGGTCCGTAGAGAGCACCGCATCAAGCATCAAAGAACCAAGCCCAGGCCAGCCCACGATGATCTCCACCAGCGCAGCACCGGAGAGAAGCCCCGCTATCTCGTAGCCTATCAGCGTAGTAAAAGGGTTCATAGCATTCTTTAAAACATGCCTTGTAAAAGCCCAACCCTTGAGTCCTTTGGACCTGAGAAGTTGCACCATGGGAGAGTTTAAAACCTCTATGACCGCACTTCTCATGAGCCTTATTAGCCCCGCGGAGGATATTAAAGTCAGTGTAGCTATGCCCACCGCCAAACTTTGCCATCCACCCAATTGGAAAAAGCCACTTTTAGACAAAAACAACAGTAGCAAAAAGGCTAAGAAAAAGGATGGGAAGGACATAAAAACGTAAGAAAAAAGCCTTATGGCTTTGTCTGTTAAGCTTCCCTCTTTCATGCCCGCCAAAAAGCCCAAGGGAACCGCCAAAAGCCAGGACAACAAGGCAGAGGGAACTGTCAGGAGGAGGGTGTTCCCGATCCTCTCCTTTATTAGGTCTAACACGGGTGCGTTGTATTGGAGGGAGATGCCAAGGTCAAAGACCAAGGCGGACTTTAGCCACTTGAGATATTGAACAAGCAAGGGCTGGTCTAAGCCATACTGTTTTTCGAGAAGCTCTATGGTCTGAGGTGATACCTGAGGGTTTAGCTTTAGTTGGGCAAAAGGGTCCGTGGGTGATAGCTTTATGATTAAAAAGGACAGAAAGGTCACCCCAAGCAGTGTTAAAAAACCCTGAAGCAGCCGAACGATAATAAATTTACCCATCAGAAATAGTTCGCTACAAAGAAGGGAGTGCTCTCAAAGTATCTGTCTATCTCTCCCCTGTGCTTTTCCTTCACATACCTAACGAGCTTATAGTCGTCCCATAGACCTATGAGAGGAATAAAGTCTGGGATTGAATCCCTTGGCTCCACAAAGTATAGAAGGGCGGATATCATATCCTTCTTTGCGTCTTCTTTTAGGGAAAACTCCTCGTCCAGAAGGACCCTTAGCAATAGCTTAACATCAAGGATGAGGTTCCTAACATACTCCATGGTGGGAGGAGTTTTTTCTAACTTTCTCTCCACCAAAGCTTTAAGCTCAAGAATGTCTATCTCTCTGTAATACTTTTTAAGCTTCTCCTCCATGTGAGCCCTTCCAAATACCTAATTACTCGCCCATACAAAACCCACATAGGGTAATCAGTAGGGACATGTATGAATTATAACACACTCCGCAAAATCACAACTCACTGAAAAAGCTCCTCCAAAAGGCTACTAACTACCAAATAACCTTCCTCTGGTTTTACCTCTAAAACAAACTCCTTGATAAAGGGAA
>JGI24186J35511_1000773_pt1 | contig 11418 bp, 9 predicted proteins | sample YNPBryulayer2012_FD_35511 | JGI IMG/M metagenome (IMG submission 35511) | reverse complement strand
AGCTCGTCAAGCTGGATCCTCGGAAGAATTACCGGGCTCAAATGGCCAAGCAGTACTTTGGCGGTGGCGGCGGGCGCTGCCATAAGTGGAACCGCTTTTGTGGTCGGTAAAGAAAAGCAGGAGAAGTTGAGATTTTAGGCTCGTGGTCGCTCGACTTTGTCGGGCGGCCATGCGCTGTATTTCTAAACCCAGCGGCGCGGGTCGGTTAGGGGGTTCTCAATCGGATGCCCCACACCGGAATGCTCATGCGAGGCCTATACCATTTCCAAAGACACAGCTTCTTAATCATGAGAGCAGGGCATTCAAAGCTTGACGGATATAGCGCCACCCTACCAGCGATGAGACCTTCCCCTCGGCTTCCAACCGTCGCAGCACATCTTCCACCGCCGCCTTCTTCGCTTCTATACTCTCATACCTACGCCCCTCCACCCACCGCCGAACCTCCTCAAATACCCGCTCCACAAGATTCAAGAGAGTAGGGCAGCCTCCCCTCTCCCACCGCCTTCGCCTGGTGAAAAGGGGACATAGGTAGAAAAATGCGTCTCACAGAAAATGGTATTAGTTTTTACTGAGCGGGCTTCAATCCCCTCTCGCAGCACAGAACTGCTATGCGGAGGGCTGATCATGGTTTTTTAGGCGGCGGNTCTCCCCTNACCGCCCACCCGGCACACCCACACTCACGCCCAGCCGTTCGCCTGCGCCAAAATCCGCCACCGATGGGTAAAAATAATGCCGATACAGCCGCCCCGCCTCATAATCCTTTACAAACGCCGCAAACTGGAACGAGCCTGGATTCCCGGACTGCCCCCCGGGGTAGATTCCATAGCCCTGTACNGGGGGTTTGAGGTCCACCACCATCCGCCAGGAAGGGCCNGCGGACGAACCGATGGCATTGACGACCTGGCCATTGCCGTCGGCGCGAAGGGTATCGCCCCCCAGTCCGGGGATCCGCCCCAGATGCCGGAGGAAATTACCCCGCTCCCGCCACCACCATAGAAGCGAGTCCGGCTTGCCCACCACTTCGGCCTCTACCTGCGCATAGGTCTCCTCTAAAAGCTCCCGCAGCGTCTCCACCTTGGGCGTTTGCTTATCATCAATCCACCGAGCATAAGCGGAGGGCTTTTGTAAGGAGTCGGCCCGGGCTGCCTCTATCAAGAGGGCCAGGGTTACATCCCATTCCGGGCGGCGCGCGGCTGCCTCATCCCAGAGCCGGTTATGAAAAGCCTTCCACCACCGCTCAAAAAGCGTCGGCGCAATCTGATAGCCCCGGTAGCAGTAGTCCCACGCTCGCAGCGAGTCCAGATACCGGGCGCTTTTGCCCCGGAGATAGGAAAGCATAATGGGTAGCGCATGAGCCGGGATGTACCCCCACGTATCCAGTTGAAGAAGGCGCATGGAGTCCACGGTAGCCTGCTGGAGGGTGCTTAGGCGCTCGGCGATGCGAGCCGCCCGGCCTGGCAAAGCAAAGTACCATCCTAAGTAATAGGGATAATCCGGCCCAGCTGGATGCGTATTGGCTGACCGGACAAAGCCCTCTGGCGGGTCTATACTGTGGGGATTGGCTTCCATGGGGAGCCAGTCGCGCCAGTGATGCTCAGGAAGCTCTGCCTGCAACACAAACTTCCCCTGCTCCCGCCACCGAAGGGGATAATACCCCCGCGCCCACATCGCAATATGCCCGGCCGTATCCGCATAGACGAAATTCTGCGCAGGCGAACCGAAATGCGAGAGGGCTTTTTTGTAATCTTCAAGGGACCTGGCACGATTGAGGTAGTAGAAGGTCAGCGCTTCGTTGGAGGGTTCGTAGACAATCCAGCGCAAGGCTGCGTCCAGAGGGGCCTCCCGAGCTTTTCCAGAGAGTGGGCGGGGGATTGCATCGAAGCGGCGATGCACGACAGGCCCCCAGGGCGAGTACCAGACGGTGTCTATTTGGCTTTTCAGGGTGCCCCAGGCGGTACGTACCCAGAGGGTCTCAGGCCGAGGATGAAGCGGGACGATCTGCCCATTGTACCAGAAGCTCTGCCCTTTATCATCCGCGTAGCGCAGGTGGTAGTAGTCCCAAGCATCGGGGCCGACGTTCGTGACGCCCCAGGCTACAGCCTGATTGTAGCCAATAATCACGCCCGGCGCCCCCATTAGCGTAACGCCATAGACGCTGACGGAAGGGCTTTCCAGATGCATTTCCAGCCAGATGGAGGGCAGGGTGAGCGTGAGGTGGGGGTCATTTGCCAAAAGCGGATACCCACTGGCTGTGCGTTTGCCGCTGACGGCCCAGTTGTTACTACCCACCCACTCGGCATCCGACTCTATGCTTAGCCCTATGGTATCTGTTTGGTAAGCCTCACTGAAATACGCCTTGGGCTGGGGAGGTAGCTCAATGGGCGGCCCTTCGTAGGCTGGACTACTGAGAATCGTCGTCGCCCCAAAAAGCGCCAGGTTGGGGAAAAGCGTGTCAATAGCGCCCTTCCCCCATTGGCCTAAAAGACGAGTCAGGTATTTATCCGGCGATCGGACAGAGAGGTCGTACGCCATATACTTCACCAGCAAGGCGCTCTTGAAAGGCGTCCACGGCTCCGGCCAGTAGTCGAGTAGCTTGTACTCCAGCGGCAGGTCTTTGTAGGAAAGCGTAGCCATGTAGGCATTGACCCCTTCGGCAAAGGCTTCAATAATGGTGCGGGTGATAGAGTCCTGCATCATGAACTGGTAGCTTCTCTCGGCAGCGTAGGGTAAACCCAGCCGACGGATGGCGCGGTCTATTTCTAAGGTCCGCTCGCCCAGAAACCGGCTGAGTCGCCCCGCCGCCACATCCGTCTGGAGCTCCATCTGCCACAAGCGCAAATACGCCTGGATATACCCCTGCGCCCGATACAGATCGCGGTCGTTTTTCGCATAAATGTGGGGTACCCAGCGCGTATCCCAGACGACGACGACCGTGTCTTCCAGGGTAGGGATGTTCAGCCGTTCCGGTGGCCGCTGCGTGCGAGGCTCTGCCTGCTGCCAGAAGCCTATGAAGGGCGAGAAGAACTTCCCTAAAGGCGGGATATTACCCCACCGGCGCCCCAGTCCGAGCTCTATGCCAGCCACTAACAGGACGTACAGGGCTACATACCCATACCGCATATCACCGACCAAAGTAACCAGCTATGCCGTACAAATAATCCAGCCACCCCCACAAAAGGACCGGCAAAATGCCCACCAGGAGTAGGAGCAGAACCGACACGGAAAGCACAGGGAGCGGGGCTACAAGGCGACTTTCGCCAACCTGGTAGAGCGTGGCAATAGGCTTCCAGTAAGCGTAGTAGCCGATGAGCGCCCCCAATAGCCCTATAAGCGCCGGCAGCAGGAAACCACTCCGAAAAGCCGTCACAAACACCCCATACTTAGCCAGGAAACCCATGAGGGGCGGCATGCCGGAGAGTGCGGCCAGACTCAATGCCAGCGCCGCACCATACCCCGGCCGCTCATAGCCTACCCCCCGTAGGCGGTCTATTTCCACGGGCGAGCCGTCCAGACTAAACAGCCCAAACGCCAAGAGGCTCATCAGCCCATAAGCCAGGGCATACGCCCAACCCTGCAAAAGCCCCTCCGCCCCACTTATCAGCCCCAGCAGAAGGTACCCCCCATGCGCAATAGAGGAATACCCCAGTAGCCGCTGCAGCGATGTCTGCCGAATAGCCAGGAGGTTACCATACAGGGCGGACGCCCCCGCCAGAAAGGCTAAAACTATCTGCCATTCTGGCGCAAGTCCTACGACATGCAGCACCTTCCCCAGAAAGAACGCCGCCGCCACTTTACCGAAGGCTACGGCGACCCCGGCCGCACCCGGCACCGCGCCCCCGTACACATCTGGCGCCCACCAGTGCAAGGGGAAAATGCTGAGCTTGAAGAGGAGCCCCACCAAAATCAGCCCCAGCGCCAGCCGATACATAAGATGCCCCTGCCACACCTTCCAGTCCACGAGCTTCAGCGTATGCAGGTAGAGCGTGCCCGTGATGCCGTAGAGATACGAAAGGCCATACACCAAAATCGCCGTAGCTACCCCACTTAGGAGCAGGTACTTGATAGCGGCTTCGGGAGCATGGGTATTGGCCCAGTGATACCCCACCAGCACGATCAGCGCAAAGGTGACCGTCTCCAGCGCCACCAGACTCAGAAGCAGGTGATTACTGGCACCCACAAGGCTCAAACTCCCCGCCGCCCACAAGATCAGGGCATACCCCTCCCGGGCGAACCGATAGCTATCCCCTACCCCGCTTTGCGCAGATAGGAGGCGTTCATGCCGATAGAGGAAGAGCACCCCCAGTGCGGAAAATATCCCCACCACCCCCGTAAAAAAGCTATACATACCCCCACCAAAAGCCATGCTGAATAGCAGCGAAGCCGGCACAGGCTGCTGAAATGCATAATAAAATCCCAGTACGGCCCCTAAGAGTGAAAATCCAACTGTTATTCCCATAGCCAAGGCTGGCCGTCTTATCAAAAGTCCTATGACCCCACCGATGAGCAGGGCCGCCGTCCCCCCCAGCGTTTCCAAAGGCTGCATGCGGCGAAGTTAGGAAGTTTAGCTCCTGCGCTGGCAGATTAGTTTCAGTCAAAATTAGCACCGTTTGTCGTACCTTTGCGTATGACCNTGCCAAAATGGGCCATAGGCCTCCTGGTCGCCNNACTAATCGGNCTCAGCATCACCCTCTACGCCGTCCACCGGGAAAANGCCTACCTCCAAAAAGAAGTTGAAAAACTCACCCACATCGTAGAGGAGCACCCGGTGGAGTTAGCTACCTTCATGGCCAGCTACGAGCGCTTCGCCAATAAGCTCTACCTCGCCGGAAAAGCGCAGAACTGGGAGCTGGCCGCCTTTTACCACGAAGAGCTGGAAGAAACCGCCGAGCACCTCCAAAAGCTGGGGATCACAGATGACGGCATCCCGGTCAGCGCCATGATGGGCCCCAACCTCCTCGAGCCCCTGAAAGCCGTGGAAAAAGCCATTCACACCCGGCAGCCGGAGGCCTTCACCCAAAACATGCAAACCCTCATTCAGCACTGTAATTCCTGCCATCAGGCCGCTGGCAAACCCTACCTCCGCCTTCAGCTCACCCCCACCGGCCTGAGCCAATCCTTTGAGCCACAGACAAAATAACGACTCACATTGCCATAATGGCACTTGGCCGCCCTTAGGGCATACCATTTGCCACATTATCCCCCCATGAGCAAAATCATCGGCATAGACCTCGGAACGACAAACTCCGTCGTGGCCGTCATGGAAGGTTCCCAACCCGTGGTGATAGTCAACCAAGAGGGTAAGCGCACTACCCCATCCGTAGTGGCTTTCAAACCAGATGGTGAGCGGCTCGTCGGCGAACTGGCTAAACGCCAAGCCGTGATGAACCCCCAAAATACCATCTACTCCATCAAGCGCTTCATGGGGAAAACCTACGACGAAGCCATTGACGATGTGAAACGCGTTCCCTACAAAGTAGAGCGCGGCCCCAATAACATGTCCGTCGTCCACATCGGCGATAAAACGTACACCCCACAGGAAATCTCGGCGATGATCCTCACGAAGCTCAAGAAAGCCGCCGAAGATTACTTAGGCCAGCCCGTCACGGAAGCGGTCATCACTGTGCCGGCCTACTTCAACGACGCCCAGCGCAAAGCCACCAAAGAAGCCGGGGAAATCGCCGGCCTCAACGTCCGCCGAATCATCAACGAACCTACCGCCGCCGCCCTCGCTTATGGCGTGGATAAACGCCTCAAAAGCGGCAAAATCGCCGTCTTCGACCTGGGTGGGGGGACCTTTGACATTTCCATCCTGGAAGTGGGCGATGGCGTCTTTGAAGTGCTCTCCACCAGTGGAGATACGCACCTGGGCGGCGACGACTTTGACATGCGGATCGTGAACTGGCTCGTGCAAGAATTCCTCCACGAGGAAGGCGTCGACCTACGGAAAGACCCCCGCGCCATGCAGCGCCTGCGCGAAGCCGCCGAACAGGCCAAAATCGAACTCTCCAACCAAACCTCCACCGAAATCAACCTCCCTTACATCACCATTGACCCGCAAAAAGGCCCCCTCAACCTACAAAAAACCCTCACGCGCAGTAAGTTTGAGGGTCTCTGCGAAGACCTCTACGAACGCTGCTTAGAACCCTGCCGCAAAGCCCTCCAAGCCGCCAAGCTCTCCCCGAAAGACATCGACGAAGTCGTCCTGGTCGGGGGTTCTACCCGGATGCCACGCATCCAGCAGCTGGTACGGGACTTTTTCGGCAAAGAGCCCAATAAGAGTGTCAACCCCGACGAAGCAGTGGCCCTTGGTGCAGCCGTCCAAGCGGGCGTCCTCGCCGGTGATGTGCAGGGCGTACTCCTCCTGGATGTCATCCCCATCTCCCTCGGCGTAGAAACACTGGGGGGCGTCTTCACCAAGCTCATCGAGGCCAATACGACCATTCCTACCCGCCGCACAGAGATCTTCTCCACCGCCGCCGATAACCAGACTACGGTGGAAATCCACGTCCTGCAAGGCGAACGGCCTATGGCCGCCGATAATCGCAGCCTCGGCCGCTTCTACTTAGAAGGTATCCCGCCCGCTCCCCGCGGTGTACCCCAAATCGAAGTAACCTTTGACGTAGACGCAAACGGCATCCTCACCGTCACCGCTCGCGACAAAGCCACCGGCAAAGAGCAGTCCATCCGCATTGAAGCCGGCACCGGCCTCTCCAAAAGCGAAATCGAGCGCATGAAGCAAGAAGCCCAACTGTACGCCGAAGAAGACCGCCGCCGCAAAGAGGCCGCCGAAAAACTCAACCAGGCCGACGCCCTCCTCTATCAGGCAGAAAAACTCCTTCGCGAAAACGGCTCAAAAATCCCCGACTCTAACCGCTCTACCTTAGAGAATCTCATTCGGGAACTGCGCACCGCCCACCAAAATAAAGACATCAGCGCCGTAGACCGGCTCATGCCTCAGCTCTCCATGGAGCTGCAGAAGGTAGGCACTTCCATGTACAGCGGCGAGGCAGGCGGTGCAGCAAGTGCGCAAGGGGATGGCGCCACAGAGGTGATTTACGAAGAGGTGCCCGACCAGGGGAAAAACAACTAAGCACAACGGAGATGGGGCCGCCCGCCTTTGGTGGGCGGCCCTGCTATTTTTGATACAAGCACCGCACTACACCACCCCACGCAGACCAAAGGCCTGTACCCCCTCACCCACGCAAACGCCCCACATAATCCTCATATCCAAACCGCTTAACCACCACATAGCTGTCCCCCGCCTTCAGCACCAGGGCCGGATGCGCCACCCCATTGAATAGCGTCGTCTTGACAAACGTATAGTGCGCCATATCGTGAAAGTGCAAGACTTCTCCCACTTCCACCGGCCGGGGAAAGCTATACGGGCCCATCTCATCTCCCGCTAAGCACGTCGCCCCTCCTAACCAGTACGTCGGATAAGCCTCGTCCACTGCTGGCAGGGCTTCCCATACCCGAGGCTTGTAGGGCATTTCTAACGTATCTGGCATGTGCGCCGTAAACGACACATCCAACATCAGCCAGGTTCGGTCGCCCGACCGATGCCTATCCAGCACCCGACTGACCAGATATCCCGCCTCCCACACCACCGCCGCCGAGGGTTCAATATAGATAGTTTCCAGGTTCGGGTAGCGCGCCCAGAAGCGGCGCACCGCTTCTACAAACCGTCCCGGTTCGTAAAAATCCGCCGTCAAAAGATGCCCACCGCCCAGGTTGAGCCACCGAACTTGCCCCAACCAGGCCCCAAACTGCCCCTCTAAGGCCGCCAAAAGCCCCTCCAGCGCCTCCGGCCCCGCCTCGCAAAGCGTGTGCACGTGGAGACCACTCACCCGCCCCGGCAGAGGCTGACCAACTGCCTCCGGCGGCACCCCAAGCCGACTGCCCGGCCGCCCAGGATTATATATCAGGGCACTCGACGAACCAAAATGAGGATTTATCCGCAGACCAATCCGGATAGACTCAGACAACTGCGCCGCATATCGCGCATACTCCGAAAGGCTATTGAAAACCCACGTGCCCACCATCTCCTGGAGTACAGGCACGTCTTCCGGCCGCACCGCCGGCGCATAATAATGCACCCGCTGCCGAAAGTAGGTATACCCAAATGTCGCCTCATTCAGCGAACTGGCCGCTACCCCACTGAGCTTCTCCCGAATAAGGGACATCACCGCCGGCAGACGCAAACCCCTTCAGCGCAAAAAGTACCTTCACCCCACTGGCCTCCTGAACGGCCTTTAGCACTTCCAGGTTGCGCCGAACTTTCTCCACATCTATCACAAAGGCGGGAAGCGGATGCCGCATGCCGCAAAGGTAGGCCTTACCTCCCGGCAGCATCCTACCTTGCACTAAGCACGCTATTTTGTTCGTACCTTTGGCGTATGTTTGGGTTAGGACCGTGGGAGTGGGTGCTGATTTTTGCTGTGGTGCTGCTCCTCTTCGGAGGGAAAAAGCTGCCGGAGTTTGCTCGGGGACTGGGAAGTAGCATTCGGGAGTTTCAGGAAGCCCTGCGCGGCGAGAAAAAACCTTCTACCCCCGAAAAAAGCCCCAAAGCCCCCGAGACGCTGGATAAGACAATAGACGGATGACTGGCATGCCCTTTTGGCAGCAGCGCAAAGCCCTCCCCGCCGTAGAAGAAGCCCTCCAACGCATCCGTACGCACAACCCCACCCTCAACGCCCTCTTAGAAGTCTACGAAGAGGAAGCCCGGCAAAAAGCCCAGCAGTTGGATTCGCTGCCAGCCGATGCCCCTCTGCCTCTGCGGGGACTTATCTACGTGCACAAAGACAACATCTGCTATGCCGACCACCGGGCCAGTGCAGCTTCTCGCATCCTGCAAAACTTCGTCTCCCCGTACAGTGCCACAGCCATAGAGCGCCTGGAAGCGGCCGGCGCCATATGCATCGGCCGGGCCAACTGCGATGAGTTTGCCATGGGCTCCTCCAATGAAAACTCCGCCTATGGGCCAGTTCGCAACCCCCGCAATCCGGAGTGGGTGCCAGGAGGCTCATCAGGCGGTTCCGCTGCTGCCGCTGCCGCAGGCTTCTGCGATATGGCCCTCGGCAGCGATACGGGCGGGTCTATCCGCCAGCCGGCTGCCTTTTGCGGCCTGTATGGTCTCAAACCTACCTACGGCCGCATCTCACGTTACGGTCTCATCGCTTATGCCTCCTCCTTTGACCAGATTGGGCCCATCGCGCCCACCTTGGAGGCCCTCATCGCCACCTACGAAGTCATGGCAGGGTGGGACGAGCGCGATGCTACTACCAGCGCCCGGCCCGTAGAGCCCTTCTCCACCCACCCAATACCCCATCGCTACGCGCTCCTCCTACCCGCCGGCCTCCATCCAGCCGTCCACACCGCCGTCCAAACCCTCGTGGAAAAACTCCGCCAGGCAGGTCATGCCGTAGAGGCGGTCGACTTCCCGTACTGGGACTACCTGGTGCCCACCTACTACATTCTCACCACCGCCGAAGCCTCCTCTAACTTGGCCCGGTATGACGGCGTCCGCTACGGCTATCGTACCGCAAACCCCAAAGACCTGCTCGACCTCTACGCCCGCACTCGTAGCGAGGGCTTCGGCACCGAAGTCAAACGCCGCATCCTCCTCGGAACTTTCGTACTGTCAGCAGGGTACTACGAAGCTTACTATCAGCGGGCGCAGCGAGCCCGCGCACTCTTCTACGACTACACCGAAAAGCTTCTTTCCACCTATGAAGTCATCCTCCTCCCCACGAGTGCTACGCCGCCCTTCGCCCTGGGCGAAAAAACAGCCGACCCCATCCAGATGTACCTCTCCGACCTCCTCACCGTGTATGCTAACCTCACCGGCCATCCCGCTCTACAAGTGCCCCTCCCCTTCTCAGAAGTACCTGTGGGCATTCAGCTGATGGGGCCTTACTTTGCCGAAAATCGCTTATTTGCTGCGGCTTATGAGATACAGCGCCTTTCTCATCACCCTTAGCTTGGGCTTTTTGCACGCGCAGTCCCCCCGCATCGCCGAATTAGATAGCCTTATCCGCTCCTATTTCGCCTGGGAACGAGAAGGGGGCCTCTTAGCCCAAGATACCGCCTTCGCCCTAAAAGACGAAGAGCCCGAAGTATACGAAGAGCGCTTAGCCGCTCTCCAAACCACCATCCCGCTGGACTTTAATCCGGCGACTTTCAATGCCATTCGAGGATACCTCTTTCAGTATCCCGTCCTAACGGGCCGCCTGATGGGCCTGGCCGACTATTACCTCCCCACCATTGAGTCAATCCTTCGCGCGTATGGCCTCCCGCCTGAATTGCAATACCTCCCCATCATCGAGAGTGCGCTCGTGCCCGAAGCCCTTTCCCCCATGGCCGCCGCCGGTATATGGCAGTTCATCCCCAGCACCGCCCGCCTCTACGGCCTGCAAGTCAACCGCCTCATAGACGAACGTTACGACCTCATCAAGTCTACCCATGCCGCCGCCCGCTACCTACAAAATGCTTACAAAATATTCGGCGACTGGCTACTGGTAATTGCAGCCTACAACTGCGGCCAAGGCCGGGTGCTCCGCGCTATCAAGATGGCCGGCGGACGCACCAACTACTGGGAAATAGCGCGATTCCTACCCGCAGAAACACGGGGTTATGTACCGGCTTTCGTCGCGGCTTGCTACATCATGAACTACGCGCCCCTCCACGGAATACGGCCGATCTACCCAGATATTCCCCGGGAGACGGATACGGTCTTCTTCCCCAGAGCTACCCGCCTCAGTGTGATTGCCAGACAGGCGGGGGTGCCTCTCAGCTGGCTGAAATTCTACAATGCCGAGCTGCGAGCAGATATAGTCCCGGCAGGATACACTATACGAGTACCGGCCATAGCGGCCCATGAAGTAGCCAACCTCCGCGATAAACTGCTTAGTGGCGAACTGACTCTCCAGCCAGTGGCGAACCGACAGACCGCTGGTCGGGGCTACATCTGGCACACGGTCCGCCCCGGCGAAACCCTCTACCACATCGCCAGACAATATAACGTCTCACCCTATCAGATCCTCCGCTGGAATCAACTCTGGGCCTATAGTGTCTATCCAGGTACTAAACTCCGCATTAAACTTTTGCCCGAACCCGACGCCGATAATCTGGAAAACTGGTATATTTATACCCCTGCCGACCCGCAGTGGAGCCAGTATCGTTATGTAATGCCTATTGTCTATCTGATGCCCCTTCAACTCAAGGCCCTCCCAACTCCCGCCCTCACGCCCCAAACGGCTCCTCCCCCCCCTGAGTCGCCCGCCAGCACCTTAAGCTCCCCAACCCGGGCCCGGAAAAACCCCGCACGGAAGCGGCACAGCTCGTAGACCTTTCTGCGCAGTAAGGGTCAGAAAAGTCTCCCATTCGTCCCAGTCGGCATCCAGACGCTCGTGTAGAACT
>JGI24186J35511_1000760_pt1 | contig 11531 bp, 10 predicted proteins | sample YNPBryulayer2012_FD_35511 | JGI IMG/M metagenome (IMG submission 35511) | reverse complement strand
AAAAATAACGCAATCAACGATAATCTAAGATGGCTTTTTAAAAAACGATTTTCTAGTAATTAAAATAGATACACTAAAAAATCTAGTCTAATTAGCTTTCTTAATTGGTTAAAAACCCTCTAATCAAAAACTCCAACTAAAAAGTTTTAAACTCACAATTTGGTTAAAAACCACTTTTAAAAATCAAAATCGTTAAAAAAATCAATTGCTAACCAAGTTGACCAAATAAAATTTGGTAGATAAGCTACTTTTAGTTTTTCAGTTTTTTACAAACTGTGTTCAACCTCAGACAATTATGTTAAACGAAGGCGCAAAAGTTGAAGCAGGTACGCCTGAATTAGAACAAAATATGCCCATTACTGAACAACTCCAATTTGGAGAATTATTATCTGAAGAATTATTACAACTCCTAACACATTTGAAAGATCTGATCGAATGTAAACAAAAAACACAAGAAATTGAACAATATGAACAAAAAATTAAGCATATTGTTGATCTAATTTTTGAGTTTCTTGTTAAAATTCTTACAGAAGAAGGACTTTGGAATGAAAGTGAAGAAAATGTTAAAGCAACTGCTCAAAAGATTTTGGAATTTTCCTTATTAACCCACTTACAATTTGACTCTGACTGGGCAAAACCTTCTTTTCACAACGAAATTCATATTTTAGCCGTTATTTACGCCTTTCTGAAAGTATTTTTTGCGTTATTAAAAAGCGAAGACATTTTTCAAATCAGAAACACTTTAAACACATGGAACCAGAAGTCCGAAACTTCCGGAAGTTCAACCAGCCCAATTACCTTAGGAAAATTTGCATTGGCTATGATTATAGCACTAGCCACCCATGATTTGGGAAATATTTTACAAGAAATACAAGAACAAGAAGGAGAAAATCCCAAACCAATTTTTCACAAAGTTTATAATGCTGAAGACGCGGAAGAGAGAAGTAAAGCAATTGCCTCTGTTTTAATAACAAAATTTTATCAAGTAGTTGATGAGGCCAAAATTCAACAAATTATAGGGCTTGTTCAACATTTAATTGAACAAACAAAATTCCAACCAAATCCTAACCTAACAGAAAAAGGAGCTTGGTGGCTGCTAGTGCAAATAATTGACCAAATTGGTGGTAACGTGGTGTTGTTATCAACAAACCCTAACTATTACGTTTCTGCCGTAGCCGGGTTGATTATAGAAATTTTAACAGTAAGGGCCGCCAACGGAATTAATTTAACGAATTTTTTAAATTTTATTGCCCCTAGGTTAAAGATTCTTGTTCCAGATGAAGAAGAGGCTAAAAAAATTTTAGCTTTGTTGTCTGATAAAAAATTTAATCTTTTAACCGACCCCTATTTAAATCAAGCTACCGAAGAGAATTTTGATTACATAGTAGAAATTTTGGAAAAAGCTTTTCCCGACCACCAGGTTATTACAGACGAGACAAATCAGGTTTTCTTACAATTAGTCAATAAAATTACAAAAAATCCAGACAAAAAAGTTCTGCCAAAAATTAGCAAAATTTTTCCTTGATAAGGAATCGCCTCTGTCCAGGCTTAGTGGTAAGAACGAATCTTAGATTAAAAGACTATTCGTCTAAAATCTAAAAAACCAGATCTACTAAAACATTATTGAAAACTAGTTTTAGAAAAAACCTTAACTAAGGTTATCATCTAAACACGAATTAACCAACTGATCGGCATATTGGTTTAGTTCACGTCTGATATGGATAAACTCTAAATAGGTAAAGTTAGCTCGTAATTTTTGAGCTTGGTCGAAAAATGATTTTAACTCTGGTTTTCTGACCTTATATTCCCCTAGCAATTGTTTAACCACCAATTCACTATCCAAATATACTCGAAGATTTTGGCTATAGTCAGCGTACTTTTTGGCTAGTTCTAAACCGGCAAGTAACCCGTGCCACTCGGCTTCGTTATTGGTTAATTGAGAACCTAAATAGTGTTTCTGATCTTCTAGAAAACTAAGATAGCTGTGAATTTTGTTTGGTTCTTTAGACAGATATTCCAGTTTTTCTCGACTGGCATATAACACCAAACCAAAGGCCGCATGACCCGGATTACCCCTACTGCCACCATCAGTAAACAATACTAGCGAGTTAAATCGCATATATCACAACACCTAAATCTAACCATTACAACCAAGAAAGTTGGATTCTATAAACTCTTAATTAAACTGACTTTTGTCAACCAGGGATTGAGCTGGAGTAACCACAAAAGTGGTTTTTTTATGTTCTTCCAACCACTGTCTAAACATTAAAATTACTTCATGTTGATGGTGAGACAAAAAACTACAATCTTCTTCCACCGACACCCACCAACATTTAATTCTTTGTCTAGTTTCATCTTGATCCGTATGATACCAGGACTTGGTTACATCTGCGGTTTGTAATGGCCTGACTATGTAGTAAATTTGCAAATTCGAATAATCTTCTTCTTCATTGTTAAAAAACATATAACCCAAGGGGCAGACAATTTTGGTGTCTAAACCAGTTTCTTCCTTAATTTCCCGCAAAATAGCTTGAGCTGTGTTTTCTACTTTTTCCACTCTCCCTCCAGGAATTTGAATTCCCCGATACGGTCGGTTAAGTGATCGAAACACTAAATAAAAGTCTTGACCTCTAAATTTAGTCCAAACTACTGCTCCAGCCCGAAAAACGTGACGTCGCCTAAACTGACTACAAGCAGCTAAACGAAAATTAGATTTATTTAACCGGCCACGGTTCTTGGTCAACAGTTGGTAATTGCATATCCGAAAATTAGACAAAAACTAAATAATAATTCGTTTTTCCGTAAAAAAATTAGAAACGACAACTGGCTAAAGCTCAACAAGATTTTTTTAGTTTAGTCAAGTTTGGTCTCAGTTTTATATGTCTGCTCACAAACCTAAATTTAACTTAGAAAAAGTATACTTGTGGCAAACCATTTGGTCAGTGTTCACCAATACTGGCTTTACTATAGCCTTAACCGAATGGTTGGAACAAGTAGAAATAAAAACCCAGTTAAGTAGATATTTCACCCCCCAAACACCCAATGGCCAAGCTTTGGCCACCGAAACTAGCTTCAATAATTGTTTACTTTGGATACAAAAACTATTGCAAGAATTAAAAAAAAGTAACTATAAGCTAGTGCCCGAATGGAACTATTTAGGCAAAACTGAAGAAAAAAATCGTTACTTAAACTATGTAAACCAAATTTTTTGGCAGTATCAAACCGACTGGCTGGAGCACGCTACCACCAATTTAGCTGATTTATTACAAAATAGTTGGCGTTTGTTAGAACTCAATCATGGCTTACCAATTAGCCCAGCTATCAGTTTTTTGTCTGACAAGAGTCAGACTTTTCTAAAACAAATTACCAATCAGTTAACCCAGTGGGAGTTTAACAACTACCTTATTAATGACGCCGAGGGCAACTTTCACTGGCAACTTGAGATAGATAAGCAAATTCGTTTGTTAGGTTGGGTCTTTTGGCAAGATGGTAAATTCATTCACAAAATCCGATGGCAAGAGTTGTGATAATGTATTTTACTCTAAAAAAGCTTTTTAAACACCGCTTACTTTGGCCAAGAATTTGAAGAATTGGTAGCAAGTTAAATGTTTAATTTTAAAACTAACTACAATATCCGAAAACATTCAATAGTTGTTGCCTGAAATAACTTCCAAGACTAACTAAACCAATTCATACCAATCAATCAATGCTTGGGTCAAGCAAGCCTATTTTCANCTTAGCTTTTACTGTTTGACAAAATCAGCCTGAGAATCTATTCTCTTTTCAGAAAGACACAAACAAAATTTGTTTACATGCCTGCCGATCTAAGCCCAGAAACAATTCGTAAACTAAACGCTATCAACCTTGATTTTTATAACAAAACAGCCTTGTTTTTCGATAATTCGCGAAATTACAATTGGGAAGGTTGGGATATTATGCTCNATCGATTGGGTTGGCGCCANGCACCGNCCGACAGTTGGTTAAATTCTTTGGTATGTTGGCTACANTTACACTCCGAAAAACCAAAACCGAACCAAGAATTACAAGTTCTCGACCTTGGTTGTGGCAATGGTAGATTTTACGGCTTTCTGTTAAGTAATCTGCAAAGACCTTTTAGATATATTGGCTTAGATACTAATCAATTCTTAATCGACAAAGCCAAAGAACGATACAATTACCCAAATGCCCAATTTATAGTGGAGAATATAGGCAATATTGACCATTTGTTTGACTATAAATTCGATTTAATTGTTTTGTTTGGAGTGATGCACCATATACCTGGAGAGCAAACTAGGGTAAAAATGTTGGTTAAGGCTAAAAATTTGTTAGCCAATGATGGCTATTTAGTTTTTACTACCTGGAAATTTTTGAACATTCCCAGAATCAGTAAAGACATTATTAATCCGAATACTCCCATAGGAGCTCAGATTTATCAGGAACTAGGTTTGTCTGAAAACGAACTAGCTTTACACGACTACATTTTAGACTGGAAACGAGGAATCACGGCCTATAGATATTGCCACTATTACACTTTTGAAGAAGTTCAAGAATTAACTAAGCGAGCTAGTTTACGGATTGTCGATACATACGAAGCTGATGGTATTGAAAAAGATTTAAATCAATACTATCTTTGCCAAAAGCAGGCCTAGAGTTGATATTAGTTTGGGTATTGTAAATCTTGTAGTAACTGCCAAATGGCTAGTTTTTGGCTATCTGACAAGGTGAATGGCAAAGCTTGACTCATAGACTTTAAAAAATTTAAATCTAGTTTACTGGCCAAACCAAATTGTTCTTGAGTTTGTTGACTGAGAAAACGGTTAGTAGCTATTTTTAGGTACACTTGAAAACTAATCCAGTGATCCAAGGTGTTTTTATAGTCTTGATAATTTGTGGGTTTGTGCGCTTTTTCTAAATTGATAACCATCGGAAAAATGTCGTTGGGCAAAACTAAACCGGTTAAATTTAGAATGTAGTCATGGCTTAGCAGTTTGTGGTGAACTAATTTAAAAAAATTTGAGTTCAAGCCACCTAATTGGCTATAATAAACCGCAACATAGTCTTTGATCACACTAGATCCTAAAACTAACTGTTGATTAGTACTGGTTGTGGTCTGATACAGGCTATATTTTTCCAGATTCCAAAAATTATTTTGATAAACCAAAAGCAATTGGTAAACTTCCCCTACCCTTAAGCTTTTGAGGGTAAATTTAGTTAAAGAAAAAAAATAAGTTTGGTACGTCCAGTTCGTAACTTGACTATGCCATTCTAAAAGCAAAAATCGACGTCTAGTTTGTTTTTCAATAACCTTCTGTAGAATTGCTTGATCGAGGTATCTAGGTCTATCAATAGCTTCCCGGTCAAACTTAGATAACGGCAAAATTCGATAGACACCACTTGGTAAATAGGTGATTAAATCATATAAAGTCCGAATTCCAGCTGCTTTCAATCTAGCTACTTGTTTGCTAGATAAACGCTCACTCAAGTCTAACACATTTTTAAAAACCGCTAAGAACCAAATTTTTGTCAATTTAAAACAGTAATAAGCGATCTCAGTAAAATAGGCTGAATTGCAATTACAACTAAGAACTACTAACAGTCACTGGGTTGGTTTAACTTAATTGATAAACTAAGAATTTGTAGGGTTTCCAATAACAATATAGTAAAACAAAGGCCTCAGAAAACCGAAAAACTTTAAATAGGTTAGACTAAAATCCAGACAACTCTAAGTTTGAGCTCAATTTAACCCATTACTTCAACTCAACCAAACAACACTATCACTCAACTAAAACTTGATTAAATCAAGAAAACCCAAAACAATTTTTCAAATCTTACTAGAATACTCTTAGTGACTTAAAAACTAGGGATAATCACTATTAATTAGTCGCTAACTAAGACCAAAACAGACTGCGTCAAGTATGCTAAAAAATATAAGTCTAATAATTATTCAATTTAATCTAGCATATAACCACGTTCTCCAGCCATTAGTCTAAGGAAATCCAATAGCTTTCCGTTTGCCAAACCAGATACAACCAATAAATATTGNATATCCATAAACCAAAACCCAACANTTTTTCCAAAAANCCACCAGTAACCAATAAACCNAGGCCAAATTTTTGTTTTAGAGGCCACAACCAAGGTACACCTTCTTTGGTTAAGAAATCTCCAACCAAATGTAACCCATAACCCAGCCACACAAACCACAAAGCTAACCTAACATTGTCAGATTGCAAAACAAAGAAATAAATACTTACTAGCCAACCAATTAACCCAACTAAAACAACTAACTGAATCAACCTTAACTGCGCTTGGCTGAAAAAATTGAAAGTTAACTTACGAGTTTGCCTCAAAAAAGTCTGCATTACAACTAACACTAACCAAATTCCTAATAAACCTAGGAAAAATAAGCTTACAACTAGCCATTGACTATTAATTAAACTAGAAACTCCTGGTAAAATAGCTAATAATATAACCGCGACCAAGCTGTGAGTCGCTCCGCGATGTTTAAGTAATAGAGAAGTCCAGGGAACTAGCTTACCTAACTGACTACCAGAGTGGTCTATGTCTGGTAATAACGAGCCTACTACTACAAATAAAATTAGAGGTGGCCAAAATGGTTGCTCTAACCACAAACTAGCTCCTAATACGGTGGCGGTAGCTAAAGCTATATGATTGACTGCCAACATAAGTTAACCAGGACTAATTAGTTGATTTAAAGACTAAACTACGACTGACAGGAAAATGTTTCGTCCCAGCTCGTTCTCGTTTGTAATCAACTAAAATTAAATAAAACGAAATGATTGTAATAGCTAAATTATTTAACACCAAAGCTAAGGCCGTGGCTACCCCAGCGTCCCAGTTCAGTTGTAATAACAAAAATAGGCTTGCTAGCTGCACCAAAGTACCGCTTACAGAAATCAGTACAGGTTGCCATACTCTTTCTCTGACAAAAAAGTACTTTCCTAAAATTTCGTTAACAGACTGAAACAACAAACCTAAAGTGGCNACTCGAGCNANCAAAATAATATAACTAGCATTATCTTGACCTTTACCAAACAGTTCAAAAAGCCACATNACTAAGGGTATGCATACAAAAGTAACTATGCTTCCAACCCAAGCCAACAAGGCCACTTTTTCTGTATATTGAAACAATTTTCGCCAAAAAGCTTGCAAATTTCCGTCAGTGGAATGAAAAAGTTTAGCTAAATCGGGAAAAAACACTGTACCAACAGCACTAATCAATACTAAAAACAAAGCCTGAATAGACAGACCAATATCTACAGCAGTAATTTGTCCCTTGTCTTGGGCAATAAAAATAATTATCAGATTGGCCAACACGGCTCCATTAATCACTAATATTCTGGGTAAAAACAGTTTTATAGTTTGTATAAAATCGGCTTTGTATTGGTGAAAAATTGTTTGCCAAGACCTCAAAAACCTAATTAAATTCAATTGCAAACCGTTTCTTAAACTAGTCAAAATAAACAAACCAGAACTAACCCCAGCTCCTATAGTCATACCCCAAGCTACCGTAAAGTAATCGTTAGACCGAGCCACTAATAAAGCTAAAACCGTGCTTAGGTTGTAAATTAAACTAGCTGAACCATAAACTAAAAACTGTTTTTTCATGGTTAAATAAACTCCAAACACCCCTTGTATGGCAAATAACAAAGGCCCACTTAACAAAATCCTAGTTACCCAAACATAATCTTCAAAGACACCCGATTGTTGGTACAATTGCAAAATTTCTGGACTGGTAACCCAGACTAACACTGGCCGCGTAAAAATTAGTAGACTAGCTATTATGACGATTAGTGAAGTAAATAAGGAAAAAGAGATTAAAGTAAAATAGTCGGACACTTTGTCTAAACTCTTAGTTTTTGCCTCAATTCGGGTAGCTACTGGTAGTACAGAACTAGCCACTGTACCCATAATTAAAAAAGAAATTATAGTTTCGGGAATTTTTAACGATGATAGTAGTAAATCAGACGATAACTGATCCATTTTTTGATAAATCAACACCTGTCTAACAAAACCTAAGCCTCTGGACAAGAGTAGCAAAATAGTGATTAGTAAAATCGACTGACTAGTAGGATGCCAAACCTTAGACCATAACCACCAGCCCCAACGTGACCAATCAACTGGTTGGTTTAAGTTAGAGCTGAACTTTTTCTCTTTAGCTAAATGACCTGCTAATTTAGCGGGTTGGTTTTTTGAAGGAATTGGTTTGATTGGTAACTTCACAAAAAACTTAACTTAAGGTAACAATAGTAGGATCTAAATAATTAATTCTCAACACTACCTCAAGTAGAGGCTTATTGGTTAAAGCTCTTCTTGGCTTAGGCAAGTCTAAAACAGTTATTTCTCTTTCCGTGTTCGCTAAAAACCCACTTAAAACCGATTTATTCATACCCACAATTTGGCCATCATCACTTCTAAGTAAATACAACACATTCACGGTTTTTACATCCACCGTATCATCATTTTTGAACAGTAAACTTACTTCGTAAAAATCTTTTTTTGGATCGTCATTCACAATACCTCTTCTTTGTACTATATTTGGTTTTTTTAAAAAGTTGGGAGACTCACGATTATAAGGCACCAATTTGGTATTAACTTCATCCAACTGAATGCGCAAACTAACGGCCTGGGGATTGCTGGTATAGACCACTATATAGGTTTGCTCATCTGGCAAAAGAAAGTCATCAAATACAGATCTTTGCTCTAAAACTTCACCACTAGCTGATAATACTTGGTAAGTATAAGACCAAGGATAAAAACCAATGTCAGGATTGTCTTTATTGCTGACTAACAAGTACAGAATCTTTTGCCCGTTGTTTAGGTCTATAACTCTACTTTCTCCGATCGAATAAGGATTAGCTTTAATGGTTTTGGGTATAACTATATCTTTTTGGAAAGGTTTAACTACTATGTCAAAGTAAGCCTGGGCTAGCCTAGGAGCTACTAGTTCATAACTTGGCTTAACTAACATAACTAAAACTATAAACGTAATCCAAGTAGTTAAATGAATGTACAAAATTTTTACAAAATCTAACCTAACTTTCCAATAGTCCCAATATTTTTGCCAAGACATAGGTTCAAGCTAATTAGAAATAGCTAAAAAATTCTTGAAGACTTTCAACCAGCCGACTGATGCTAAAAAACAAAAAAATTAAATTGACAATAAACAGGCCAATAATCGCCAATAAAATTAGCAGTGTCTCGTTTGGATTGTAGCTATTTCGATAAATGTTGAAGATAATTATTCCAAGATAAATGACACAAAATAAACCAAAAAATAAAATTACAAAGGAAACCACGCTAGACAGAGTAATTACCTGATTCATATTTTTTATATAGTACACCAATAACTTAGAAGTTTTCTCTAGTTTGTCAAAACTTTGTTGTCAATTAACTTTTAGGCAAAACTAGTCTCTAGTATTTACGAATAAATTAAATCCACTAATTCCCAACCTCGTTGGTTGACCGTTGCTAGGGACGAAATGGTAATTGTAATTATCTTGAAATCTTGGACCAAAGAACTGTTAGATTTAGCCTAAACTCAATTAATGCATAAATACCCAGCCAATTAAAACACAAAATAACAACAACTCAGTCTAATCATCAATGGATCCAATTCTAAACTAATATCTTGATATCTCTAAAACCAATCACCAGACCATAGGAAGCAAAACAGAACGAAAAAATAGAAACCCATTGTACTACTTTAGTCAAAAAGTAAAAAACCAAGAAACCGAAATGAAACCAACTACTAAGCTGGTTTATTTTACAGCTTCTAGCAATTTGGTTTTAAAACCCAAAGGCTCCTGTCCACCTACGAACTTACCAATGATTTCGTAACTATCACCTTGGGTTGAATTCTGTGATTCACTGTCTATTTGTGACTTGACTGTTGACTTAAATAAAATAAAAGTAGGTATACCCTGAATGCCAAACTGGTCAGCCAACATTGGATTCTCATCTACATTAACTTTAACGAAGGTGATTTTTTGTAGATCAGGATCTTCGCTAAGACGATCAATCACTGGCGACATCATTCGACATGGAGGACACCAATCAGCATAAAAATCTACTAAAATGTATTCGTGTTCTTTGAACAAAGAATTAAATTGATTTGCATCAGCCACTTTAATTACAGCCATAAACAATATTTTATTCTTAAAGAGAGAAGGAGGCTTTTTGATTTTGTCAAGCAGGTTTTGTTCAAAACTGTTTTTTGAGTAGTCTAAAATAGATCTTAAAAACCAGTAGATTTATGTGTAAACAACTCTGTTGANTTTNCCAGCCTTCANTTGGTTTNTAGAAATTGGTTTTTTCCACTTTTGTGATTTTAATAAATTTAAAACAAAGCTTGTTATCAGAAAAACTTGCAATTTGCGCCATCATTCAGACGAACTCAAGTTTGAGAATTACCAACCAACTTGCCAACTTCAAAACTAACCAACAATACTCATAGACTTGAACACTTTTTATCAAAAGCTTGTGTCTAGCCAATTTTTTGTTATGAAAACAGGCAAGTAGTCTTTACTATAAGGTTTTAAAGAGTTTGACGATATTGAAAAAATGTAGTTATACTGGCTTTTGGTTTAGGCTTGTCAACAAACCTAGTTTTTGCTAAACTGAAACTTATGTCATCTGCTGTTGAATCGGTTTTGAAACTGGCCGCTGAAGCGGAAAATACGCCCGAGTTGGCTAAATTTTGGGAAAAAAAATATTTGGAAATATATGCCCACAATTTGTTTGTACTTAGTGACAAAACGTTAGAATCTGTACTTAGTAAACAAATTCAAACCAAACCAACTACTACCTACGGTAATATAGTCTTAAAAAACCATCTCACCTCAACCAATCAATTAGACGAAGAATTGCTACAAAACACCATCGAAACGGCCGTCAGACTATTGGATGCCTTGCTAGATAAAATTAATTTTTCCGAAACTGCCCGAAACCTAGTCAATCAGTATCGTAAAATTGCTATTGGACTGGCAGATTGGGAAGAGTTAGTTAATCACCTAAAACCGACTAACGAAACTGATTTGATTAATTACGTAGGTCAATTGATTAGCCATAAAACTTATCGAGTTAGTGAATCTTTAGCTGAAGAAAAAGGAGTTTGCTTAGCTTGGGAAAAAATTAAACAACAACTTAGACCAAAACCCTTTGAATTTTGGTACGACAAAACTACTGGTAACTTAAAAAATGGAGAAGAACTGGCCAGTATTTTGACTCCAGAAACAGTTATCTATAGCTCTTTTGAGTTAATTCCTAGAAGGAATAGTGCACTACTTTTACTTCCACAAACCGAAGCTTGGCTTAGGTGGAATGATCGTGAACCATATGTACAACCTAGCCCAACCCTTGAAGTAATCACACCTAGCCAAACAGACAATTCTACAAATAATTTGTCAGTATCGAATCCACCCGAACCAGCTTTTCAAGTGGGTGAATTAGTTCAAGTATCAATTGATGGTCAACCTCAAATTCTACAGGTTATTGAAGTAATTACTAATTCA
>JGI24186J35511_1000750_pt1 | contig 11607 bp, 11 predicted proteins | sample YNPBryulayer2012_FD_35511 | JGI IMG/M metagenome (IMG submission 35511) | reverse complement strand
AATCACCCGCACGCTATGACCGATAGAAGATTCGGTTTCAATACGCTGGCCCTGCATGCCGGCCAGCGCCCTGACGCTGCCACCGGCTCGCGAGCGGTGCCCATCTACCAGACCACCAGCTATGTCTTTGACGACACCGACCACGCTGCGGCGCTGTTTGCCCTACAACGCTTCGGCAACATCTACTCGCGGATCATGAATCCGACCACTGCTGTGTTTGAGGAGCGCATGGCCGCGCTAGAGGGCGGGCGCGGCGCATTGGCNACCAGCAGCGGGCACGCCGCGCAATTCATCGCGCTGTTCACCTTGCTACAGCCCGGCGATGAGATCGTGGCCGCCAACACGCTCTACGGTGGCACATACACGCAGCTCGACGTCAGCCTGCGCAAGTTGGGCATCCATACTACCTTTGTTGATCCCTCCGACCCAGAGAACTTCCGCCGCGCGATCACACCGCGCACCAGGGTCATCTACGGGGAGACGATCGGCAACCCGCGCATCAATGTGTTGGATATCGAAGCGCTCGCAAAGATTGCGCATGAGCACGAGATACCCCTCGTAATAGACAACACCTTTGCCACGCCCTATCTATGCCAGCCCATCGTGTGGGGTGCGGACATCGTCGTCCACAGCGCCACGAAGTTCATCGGCGGCCACGGTACCAGCATCGGCGGCGTGATCGTGGACAGCGGCAAGTTCAACTGGGGCAACGGCAAGTTCCCCGGCCTCACCGAGCCAAGCAAAGGGTATCACGGCGTGCGCTTCTGGGAGAACTTCGGCGATTTCGCCTTCATCATGAAGGCGCGTGTGGAGTCGCTGCGCGATCTCGGGCCGGCNCCCAGCCCGTTCAACTCCTTCCTGTTCTTGCAAGGCCTGGAGACGCTCGGCGTGCGCATGCGGGAGCATGTCAAAAACGCCNTGGCTGTGGCAGAGTTCTTGGCCCAGCATCCGGCAGTGGCTTGGGTGAACTATCCGTCGTTGCCGAACAGTCCGCACTATGCACTGGCACAGAAGTATTTGCCCAAGGGCGCCGGGGCGGTGTTGACCTTTGGGATCAAAGCGTCTTCGCTTGCTTCGAGCTTTGAGGCGGCGCGCATGTTCATCGAGGGCTTGGAGCTATTCAGCCACGTCGCCAACGTGGGTGACGCCAGGTCGCTGGTGATCCACCCTGCCAGCACCACGCATGCACAGTTGACCCAGGAGGAGCAGTTGGCTGCCGGCATCACTCCCGAGATGATCCGGCTCTCGATCGGCCTAGAGGATGTTGATGACCTGCTCTGGGATCTGGAGCAGGCGCTGCACAAGGCGCAGACTCAAACGCCGCGCTACTACCTTTTCTCACCCAATAACAACCACGCTGAGCCGGCTGCGTGTCGAATACCCTTGAAGAAAGGAGCATAAATGGCCAAGATTCTTCAATCGCCCACCGAAATCTTCGATCTACTGCTTCGCTACCGGCACATCGCCATCGTCGGGCTGAGCAGCCGGCCGTCGCGGCCAAGTCACTTCGTGGGTGTGTATATGCTGGCGGAGGGTTACGACGTGATCCCGGTGAACCCGCGCGAAGGCGAAGTCCTGGGCCGCAAGTCATACCCCTCGCTGATCGAGGCCGCGCAGGAGCACCCCATCGAGATTGTGGACATCTTCCGCAACGCCAACGAAGTGCCGCCTATCGTTGAACAAGCCATCGAGATCGGGGCGAAGGTGGTATGGATGCAGCTTGGCATCGTAAACGAAGAAGCTGCCCAACGCGCGGTAAGTGCCGGACTGGACGTGGTGATGAACCACTGCGTCAAGCTGGAGCACGCGCGCTTTCTGGGCGGTCAAAACCTGGTGGGCTTAAACACNGGCGTGATCAGCGCAAAGCGGTTGCGCTGTGTGCCTAGCGCCAACGGCTGATCCAGCGCATNAANGCCTCGACAAACGCGCGAAGCTGATCACAAACCTCCGGGTCAATCAACTCGCCGGCCGGGTTGAACTTCTGCTTGGCCTGNGGGATCAGCAGCTCGGGTTTGGGCAGGACAAACATACCCAGGCCGGCAGCGATCTGGCGAAAGTGCGCTTGCGCGCGCACACCGCCAAAGCGGCCGCCGGCGCTCATCACGGCGGCGGGCTTGCCTGCGAACGGCTGAGCCTCCAGCGGGCGCGACGCCCAATCAATCGCGTTCTTCAAGACGCCTGAGAGCGAGTAGTTATATTCCGGCACGGCAAAGAGCAATGCGTCAGCGCTGGCGATCTGTGCCTTGAACGTCTGCACTGCTTCAGGCGGGGCATGCTCAAGGTCCTGGTTGAAGAGGGGGATGCCTGAAAGGTCTGCGATGAGCAGTGAGGCATCGGCAGGCAACATGGCTTGGGCATTGCGCAACAGGGCCGTGTTCAGCGAGCCGGCCCGCAAGCTGCCAGAGATGCCGAGGATGTGAAGGCGAGCAGACATATCGTTGTAATTATCGCCTGGGCCTCTTGGCGAATGATTAGGGGCGGCTTGTTCTCTGTCAGCCAAGCAGCCCTATTCGCGTAATGAATGCGCGCCCCTCTATCCTCTCGCAGGCTCGCAGCCTGCGCAGGACAGCGCCGCCCCTCATGCATCTCCACCAATACGCTCGCAAACGCGCAGGCCGGTATCATTCGGCGTGATGGCTATCCTCATTGAGCATGTTGATGTCCTCGATCCGGCTGCCCCACGCAGCACTGCGATCGATCGTTCCATTTTGATCGAAGGCAACACGATCACGCGCGTCGCACCAGCATCCGAGCTTAACCTCCAGTCCCTATCGCTCAGCTCGCAGAGCTTACAGGTGATCAACGGGCGCGGCTTGCTCGCTATTCCCGGCCTGATCAGCGCCCACACCCATTCGCCAGAGAACTTTATGCGCGGGGCGACTGAACGCATGCCTCTAGAGCCATGGCTGGTTTGGCTTTACGGCACGTGCGGCGAATATAGCGCTCGCGATCACTATCTATGCGCTGCGATGAGCGCCATCGAAATGCTGCTCGGTGGCGTGACCGGATCGCTGGATCATCTCTGGCACGGCGGTCCGTGGCAACGCGAGTATCTCGACGCGACCATGCAGGCCTATCGTGACAGCGGGATTCGCGCAGCCGTAGCACCCATGTTCGATGACCACGATTACGTGCTGGACATCGCCGATCAACTGGGCTTTGACCTGCGCAGCAGCGTGTATGGACAATCCCATGGTGGTCATCGTCCGGATAGAGATGACTATCGCCGTGGGGTGCTGCGCGAAAACCTGGCGATGTTCGACGCTTGGATGCGCGACTGGCACCGGCACGACGATGGCCGCTTGCAGACCTTTCTGGGGCCGGCAGCCGGCCAATTGGTGACCACCGAGTGCTTACAGTGGTCGCTGGAACTGGCGCGCAAATATAGTGCCGGCATTCACATGCACTGCGTCGAAACGCGCGTCCAGGATTACTGCATCCGGCGTGCGCGCGGCAAAACCATCATCCATTGGCTCTACGACGAGGGGTTGCTCTCCCCAGAGGTCACGCTGCCCCATAGCGTCTGGGTGCGCAGCCCAGCAGACTTGGACCGCCTGGCCGAGTGCGGCGCCATTCCCGTGCATAACCCAGCAGCGAACCTCAAGCTCGGCAGCGGGTTGATGCCCATGCGCGAGATGCTCGACCGCGGCATCACTGTAGCGTTAGGCGTTGATGGGGCATGTAGCAGCGACAATCAAAACATGTTCGACGCCATCAAACTGGCCGCCTTGATCCACAACGTCAAACAGCATGATCCGCAAACGTGGATCAGCGCGCGTGAGGCGTTCGAGGCCGCTACGGTGGGCGGCGCGGCTGCGTTGCTCTTGCGCCAGCGCTTAGGGCGACTACAGGCTGGCTATCTGGCCGACATCACGCTGCTCGATACGCGCAGTGCCGTGCTTGCTCCCATGAACGATGCTTACGGGATGCTGGTTCATTGCGAAACCGGCAGCAGCGTCAAGCACGTGATTGTGAATGGGCGATTGATCGTGCGTGACCGCAAGCTGCTCACCCTCGATGCCGAGGCGCTGATCGCCGAGTTCTTCGAGCATGTAGAACGCCTGCCATTCCGCCGGCCACTCGATCAGAAGACGCGCAGGGACATCGCAGACGCTCAAGCGTTTTGGTGGGCGGTCATGAGCCGCGTGGAGCGTGGCGAGTAATTGGACTTGGATTCATACTCCTTTAACCTCGTGACGTAGTATCAGAGTTGTGTTCGCCTTGCTGAGGGGGTATCTATCTGCTAGCCGACCACAAGCAACAATTGCCGCTGTCGAACAGCCGGCTTGTGCTGAGCCTTACAAACACGGCAATTGTCACCTGATCGAGTTAAAGAACGTGGTCAAGGTCTACGAAACCCCAGCCGGCAAGTTCTATGCGCTGCGCGGCATCAACTTACAGGTGGATACGCACGAGTTCGTGGCGGTTATCGGCAAAAGCGGCAGCGGCAAATCCACGCTCATCAACATGATCACCGGCATTGACCGACCGACCTCTGGTGAAGTGCTGGTGGGTGATACCGCTGTGCACCGCCTGAGCGAAGGGCAAATGGCCACCTGGCGCGGCAGACATATCGGCGTGATCTTTCAGTTCTTCCAACTCCTACCGACATTGACGCTGGTAGAGAACGTGATGCTGCCGATGGATTTTTGCAATACCTATCCGCCTCGCCAGCGCTACGAACGCGCCATGCAGTTGCTCGAACACGTAGACATGGCCCAACACGCGCATAAGCTGCCCTCCGCTGTATCCGGCGGGCAACAACAGCGCGTGGCCATTGCGCGCGCTCTGGCAAACGACCCTCCGATCATTGTGGCCGATGAGCCAACCGGCAACCTGGATTCCAAAACGGCCAACCAGGTTTTTGACCTCTTCACTAAGCTCGTCGAGGAAGGCAAGACGATCCTGATGGTTACTCACGACCAGGACCTTGCACGTCGGGCGACGCGCGCAGTGCTCGTCGCCGATGGCGAGATCAAAGACGAACTCCGCCGAACGTGAGCGTTGCGAAGCAATGCCGGCATAAGGCACTCACTTGGCTACAATCTGAATACGCTCTGCGCCTAGGTGCCTGGTGCGTTATCCACACCTGCTGATCCGCAAGCTGCCTCTTACGGTGCGTAAGCACCGGCGGTGGTGACTATTACGCATAGAAATTCCCTCTGCCTGCGTGCTCCTTATTTATCTACTCTTAATCAGATTTGACCCACGCCAATTTCTTAGTAAAATATCGCTCGTTAGCAAAGGCGAAGCGAGCGCTACCGTAACCGCGTTTACGCTCTACGAAGAAGCCATAAGCTCATATTCAACTTTGCTAACTCAGCTTGTTTCTCATACATGGTAGAATAGTAAGGTGCGTTACCGGACATGTTTATTCATACAGACCGCATGCACGCACAATGGACTGTCACGATGGAGCAGCAAGCCGGCGTCAGCGCTAACGCTTTCTGAGTACAGATTTCTCTGGCTGGTATGACTGATTTACGGCGTTGATTTTGGATGCAGACAAACTCGCCGGCATCTAGATCGGCACAACCCAGTGATGTGCCCATAGGTGTGGTGAGACAGTAAGTGATTTGAATAGGAGGTTGAACAGAAATGATCTCTCGAAGCGAACTGAAGAAGATGAAGGGGACCCTTGTGGTCGTCGGCGCTGGCGAAGCCAGCAACCGTTTGGCAGCTTTACTCGCCGAGCAGGGATATCGCATGCACGCCGTGTCCAGCATGCGAGACGCGGTGTCGGCTGTGGTCGGTAGTCAGGCAGACGCAGTGTTGCTAGACCTGACGGGCGGCCAGGTCGTGCTTGACTTGGCTGACACGCTTATGGGGTTGCCATTTTGTCCACCTATCGTCATACTGGATGGCGAAGCTGACTTGAAGCGTGTGATCGCAGCACTGCGGATAGGCGTGAGTGACTACCTGTTCGTCAGCGATGGCGACCAGGAGTTGGTGAACCGGCTGGTCATGCACATCGAGAAGGGACGCGCCGCCGCCCAGGCCGCGCGCCAGCACGAGGAAGCCGGCATCCTGCGCCCCTCGACGAATGGCGCGCGCTCCGCGACCGGTCTAGAACTCAATGCGGCCCGCCGCGTCCTGCTGGTCGAGGATGTGCCGATCCTGCTCTCAGCAATTGAGCTGAGCTTGGTGGAGACGCTGATTCAAAACGCCTCTCAACTGGTCACTTACGAAGAGTTGATGCAGGCGGCTTTCCCGGCTGTTTCTGATAAGGAGCACGCGCTGCGCTTGCTGCGGCCGCATATCGCTCGGTTGCGCCGCAAGTTCGAATCGGTGCCCAACGCGCGCTGGCGCATTGCCAACTTCCGCAGCCAAGGATATATTCTCCAGCGCGTTGGCGTGCCGCTGAGCAGTCTGCCCAAGCCGTCGGCGTCGGAGAGCAAGCCGGAAGAGGAAACAGTGGCAGAGTCAGAGGCAAACTAGCCCTCGCCGTCTCACTCAACGCGAGCGCTCCGGGGCGTGGTGCAAATATCGCCCCGGAGCGTTTTTATTCCCCAATGTCTTCGTTCCAAAGCTCAGGATGGGCAGCAATAAACGCCTCCATAAGCTGGATGCACGTGGAGTCGTTCAGGATGACAAGTTCTACGCCGCGGCTGCGTAAGTAATCTTCAGGCCCTCGGAAGGTTTTGTTCTCGCCGATGACGATTTTAGGGATCTTGTAAAGCAGCGCCGTGCCGCTGCACATGTCACAGGGCGAGAGCGTGGAATAGAGCACTGCACGACGGTAATCACTCGCCTTTAGACGGCCAGCGTTCTCAATGCAATCCATTTCAGCGTGCAAGATGGCACTACCCTTCTGGACGCGCCGATTGTGTCCACGACCCACGATCCTGCCATCAATTACCAGGACTGAGCCGATCGGAATCCCCCCTTCAGACAGGCCAAGTTTAGCTTCCTCAATGGCCGCTTGCATAAATTCATCCATGCTTGTTCCTCCTAGAGTTATTCGCAATGAGCTTCTTCGGACCAGTCGCCCCTTCACCACTGGCAGGTCCAGGCGTAGGTGTAGGGACAGCGCAAGCAGCGAGAAGGCTAGCCAGAAAGATGGAAAGTATGTGTTTCATCTGTGTATCTCCTCAACCTAAACCTAGGGTCGCGGTTCTTTAACCAGACTTCATAATCAGCCAGATAGATATCAGAAAGTGCTCTCCTGAGACGCTGTGGTTTATCACCTCCTCTCACGGACTTGCTCCTTCCTAAAAGGAATCAGTCCAAAGATAGATCGGCTAGAAATACTACTAGCATCCAGAAGAATTGTCTAGCGACCGGAGAGCGCATGGCCGGAACGATGCAAACTCGGCATCGTCAAACAGCAGCGCCACGCGAACTTGGAGGGTGCGAATAATCAGTGAGGGTGTATCAGCGCCGCCTAGTCTACTCAGATGTCTTGCCTACCCTTTGAACGCCCTTCGTGAATGTATCGGCCTCGGCGTGAATCTCTATAATCCTCGCAACAGCCAGACAGGCTAGAGGAAGCGAGTAACAGATGATGGAGACAACTTCGTTAGAGATGAAGCCACTCGACCGCATCAGCGCGCGCACGGCAGCCGTGCAGCCCTCGGCCACAATGGCCGTGGAAGGCAAGGTCAAACGAATGCGCGCTGCCGGCGAAGCTGTGATCAGTTTTGGCGCCGGCGAGCCGGACTTCCCCACCCCCGAACCAATTAAACAGGCCGCGATCAAAGCGATACAGGAGAACTTCACGCGCTACACCGAGACCGGCGGGATGGCCGCGCTCAAAGAGGCGATCGCCGCCCGCGAGCGGCAGAACACCGGCCTGGACTACAAAGCGAGCCAGGTAGCGACCCACACCGGCGGCAAAGAATCGCTCTACTTGGCGTTTCAGGCGCTGTGCGAAGCCGGTGACGAGGTGCTCATCCCGGCGCCGTACTGGGTGAGCTACGTAGAACAGGTGCGGCTGGCCGAGGCCACACCGGTGATCGTCCCAACGACAGCCGACACCGGCTTCAAGGTAAACGCCGCGCTGTTGGCGCGCTACACCACCCCGCGCACGCGCATCCTGGTGTTGAACTCGCCCTCAAACCCCACCGGCATGGTCTATAGCCAAGCTGAACTGGAGGACATCGCTGCCTGGGCGCGCACCAATCAGGTGATCATCCTGAGCGACGAGCTTTATGACCGGATCGTGTTTAATCCGCCCTACGCGCGCTGGCTGCGCGTCGCGCCTGACCTCTACGAACGCACGGTGATCGTCAATGGCCTCTCTAAGGCCTATGCGATGACCGGCTGGCGGCTGGGCTATGCGGTTGGCCCGGAGTGGATCATCAAGGCCATGCTCAAGATTCAAAGCCACAGCAACTCCCACCCCAGCTCGATCACTCAGGCGGCTGCCTTGGCTGCCTATACGCTGGACCTGGAGGCGGAGATCGCCGCGATGGTCGCGGCGTTCAAAGAACGGCGGGACTGGATCGTTCAGGCGCTGAACGAGATCGCCGGCGTGCGCTGCTTAATGCCCGAGGGGGCGTTTTACGTCTTTCCTGACTTCAGTGCTCTGCTCGGCAAGCCATTGAAGTATGGACGCACCTGTTCCACCACCGAGGAACTGGCCATGTATCTGCTGGACACGGTGAAGGTGGGCATCGTCCATGGCGAGGCGTTCGGCGCGCCAGGCTGCGCGCGGCTGAGCTACGCGATGAGCGTGGAGCAGATCAAAGAAGGCGTGGCGCGCATTCGTGACGCGCTGACGCTCGCCTGAGTTGCCACGCCTTCTCCTTTGTCTGGCTTATAGGTAGTCCCTGAGGTAGCGCGCGCGGCGCGGGTGGCGCAGCCGGCGCAGCGCGCGCGCCTCGATTTGCCGGATGCGCTCGCGGGTAAGACCGAACTTCTGCCCTACTTCCTCCAAGGTGTAACACCGGCCGTTGATCAGGCCAAAGCGCAAGCGCAGGATGCGCTGCTCGCGTGGCGTCAGGGTGCTCAACACTTCTTCTAGCTTTGTCCTGAGCAAATCCTCATACACTGTTTGAGCCGGGGAAGGCGCGTTCTCATCTTCCACGAATGCGCCAAACTCGCTGTCCTCCTCCTCGCCCACTGGCTGTTCCAGCGATAGCGGTCGCCAGGATACCTTGAGCATCCACTCCACCTGCTCGCTCTCTACGCCCAGCTCGCGGGCCACTTCTTGAGGGGTAGGTTGCCGGCCAAGCATCTGCTCCAGATCGCGCGTGATTTTGTACAGCCGGCGGATGCGGTCATTCATGTGCACCGGCACGCGAATCGTGCGGCTCTGGTCGGCAATGGCCCGTGTGATCGTCTGGCGGATCCACCAAGTAGCGTAGGTGGAGAAGCGAAAGCCTAGCTTGTAATTAAATTTTTCTACCGACTTCATCAAGCCCAGGTTGCCTTCCTGGATCAGGTCCAAGAAAGGCACACCCCGCCCCATGTATTTCTTGGCGATGCTCACCACTAGGCGGGTGTTGGCCTTGATCAAGTGCTCCCGCGCCTGACGACCAGCCTCGACGGCCTGTTCATAGCGACGGCGCTGCTTGAGCGTGAGGCGATGCCCGCGCAGCTTCAATTGCATTTCCGCCGCGCGCCCACGTTCGATGGCCCGCGCCAGCCGCACCTCTTCTTGGTTCGTGAGCAGCGGGACACGGGTCATCTCGCGCAGGTATAGGCCGATGCCGTCATCTACGCCGATGTTGGCCAGGTCGTCATCCGCTGCAAGCGTCCCCGTTTCATCATCATCGTAGTCCTCTTCGCCCTCATCGAGGCCGATCAATTCATCGTCATCCTCTTCATCTTCGCGCGCAGCAGCATCCTGCACCACCACGCCGGCATCGGCCAAGACCTTGACCAAGTGCTCCATCAATTCAAAATTGTCTTCGGCTTCTGGCAGAAGCTCCACAATGTCGTCCAAGACCACAAAACCCTGGGTCTCTGCTTTTATTAATAAAGACGCGATGATCTGATCCTCGTCAAACTGTATCATCAACCTCTCCTTCTAAAGCCTGTTTGGGGTTACTCAACTGAATCGTGATCCAAGCCCGATCGTGTTCATCGAGCGCGCTGAGCAAATCATCGGAACTGGCCTCAACGTATTCGGGATGAATAGGATTGATCGGGATGGCCATGATGATCTCCTCGCGAAGTGTCTCGGTCAGGTCTATCCAGCCATCGTCGCCAATGCGCTGCCAGGGTTCGATGTCGTCACGAGGATACTGAGGCAGCCCAAGCAAGATCTCATCCAGGCGGATGTTCAGTTGCAACCCAAACGTCTCAAGCGAGCGGACACATTGGACGGGCGTTTCGGTCTCCAACTCGCCGCGAAGGAGTACAGCGTCGTTCAGGCGGGTGAACTCAAGCCGACCGCGTAGATAAGCGACTTCTAAATCGTTAAGCGCGATTGGACCGTGGTCAACTTGTTCGACGTGCGACCCCCCTACCGGTCCATAAACCAGCTTACGCAGCCGGTACCGCATAAATAAATGTTAACAGGTATTTGGCCAATCGTCAATGGTTTCATAGGACTTTTTTCACGTCATTGGCGCGTCCGCCGCGTGCTGACCGCCGCTGAGGTCTCACCGGCAGGCGTTTTTGGAGCACAAAATAAGCAGATCGGCATGATGGGCAAACACAGGTTGATGTTTGGCTTGCCCAGCGCAGGCGATCTGCTGCCCTGCCGATAGGCTTAGCATTACTCATAAGTGCTTGGGGGATTGGCGAGCATGCTATGCATCAATTGCCAGGCTGCCGCAGCGCAGCAGAGGCGGTTCGCGAACCGCCCCTGCGCGCGCCCGACTTGCGGGCTGGCGCGGCCTTGGTCAACGCAGCCGCTTAGATGTTTCGCGTGAGGGCGCAGCGCGCTACGCCCCCGGCATGACAGGCGGGCATGACGAGCGAGCAGCCCACGCCTTTATTGGTGAATGCACCTTGAAGCAACCCTCAATGCACCTGTCGCGTATGATCAGCTCGTCATGGCGTCTGCTGACCTCATGCTGCGCGACTGGACGGGCGATATCGTCACCCGCCGGCCTGAGCGCATCCAATACGGCGCTTCAGCCTTCATCTTGAACCCGCAGGGACATCTATTGCTCCAATTGCGGCGCGACAACAAACACTGGGCTTTGCCGGGTGGCCGGCAGGACATCGGCGAGAGCATCGCACAAACCTGCCTGCGCGAGGTATGGGAAGAGACCGGCCTGCACGTGCGCATCAAGCGCCTCATTGGCGTCTATACCGACCCCACGCAGTTCATGATCGCCCGCTACGGCGAGGATGAGATCGTGCAAATGGGCAACCTGTGCTTTGAGTGCGAGGTTATCGGCGGCCAGCTCACCTGTTCGTCGGAGAGCCTGGAGGTGGGCTTCTTTCCTCTAGACGCCCTGCCACAGCCCCTGCTCCTGACGCACAAGATTCGCATTCAGGACGCCCTCACGCAAGCCGATCAGCCCTACATTCGTTGACCGAGCGATGTTCGTCAAGCGATTGATCCTTTCCCTACTCAGCCTTCTGCTGCTGGCCGGCTGTGGCTCTGCCGAGCCGACGCCGACGCCAGCCATCACCATCATCTTTCTGGCCACGCCCACCCCACAGCCCACGCCGACGCCCACGCCCGTGCCGGTGAAGACGATCTGG
>JGI24186J35511_1000734_pt1 | contig 11746 bp, 10 predicted proteins | sample YNPBryulayer2012_FD_35511 | JGI IMG/M metagenome (IMG submission 35511) | reverse complement strand
GCGTAAACTGCGTTGTTCGGGTCGACATTCATATCCAACAACGCAACCGCATTGTTCTTCACAACAGTGTTCTTGGCGCTTTGAATACCAATGCCTGCGACATAACCAGTTGTCAATGTTGATATGTTTTGTATTACAACGGTATTATTAACAATTTGGTCATTGCGAGAGTAATAATTAACTACACGAGGCACTGAAATATCATTTCCGCGTTCAGTTCTAAGATAGATACCAGCACGATGTGCAGTTTGAGCTGTTGTGGAAAGTCCCCAAACAATGTTGTTAAAGACCTTTGTATTTTCTGGGACATCGGGATAGAACACTTGCGGTGGGTTTGTAAATGGATAAGCATTGCGAGCCTGCTCGACTTTGATTCCCCAAGAAGCAACAGCCGAAGAGACACCGCTGATTTCGTTCCCGTCTACTTCGATACCAATGTTGTTGTATCCATTGTAACCGGTACGGCGTTCGCCACCAAGCAAAATTCCGGCAGCATCCCAACCGCTTATACCATTTACATTATAAATCCGATTGTTTTTAACTTTTGTGCCTTCCTCGTGACCAAGGAAGATTCCTGCGCGGAAGACATCGAAAATCTTGTTCTCAGCAATTAAATTGTTCTTGTTGTAATATCTCGCATATGCAGCCTTTCCAGCGTTGAAAAGAGGACCAATACCAAGCGAAACGATACCATAGCCAAAACCGCTGATTTCGTTGCCTTTAATAACATTATTCATATTTGGAATTGTATCGAGGTTGAATGTATTTGCGGTCGGGTCATTCTTGTCTGTTGGAGCTTTGCTACGCAAGACAATACCAGCGCTGTAAGTTTCGTTTCCGGGTCGTAAATCATCTTGGAATTGGAACATTGAGAGAGCTGTATTATAGATTATTAGCGGCAAAGAAACATTGCGAGATAGATTATTGTTGTCGTAGTTCTCAATTATACAATTTTGAATTGTAACATTAGAAGCCCCGTTGCCGAGATAGAAAACTGCACGGAATGGGCTATTTGTGTTCAAAACAAAACGCAAAGATTTTTGCTTGCCACCGTCGAAGATGAAGTAGCCATTGGAGTTTGCATATTTTCGGATAAGGCTTGGAATCACCTCAAGAACGGGAGCATATGAATTAGATGGCGAAGAGCTTTGACCAATAAGAACTCCAATACCTATCCCGCTATTTAGTTTGATTGTAATGCTGGAACGGGAGAGGCTCTTCATTATCGAAGGTTTAAATGTTACAGTATTTTCTTGGCTTATGCCAATAATAGTCGAAGTTAAATCTATAGCAGGTAAAGGTGCGTTAACATTTCCGACTTCGTAGTATGAATCGGTTAATTCAAACACAACGGGACCGGTAACTCCTCGACGATACAAATCGTTAATAGCATCCTGAATGGTTAAGTAGTTCCTTGGATTTCCTTGGTAAGTTGTCCCGATTGTATAAGTTCCAGCCATAGCGTGAACTACTTCGAAGAACTTGCAGATGGTGTTGTTATCTTCTACTGGGTCTTCGGGTGCGCTAATTGTTACGCAAATCTTATAGGTTCCTGCGGAAGGTGGAATAAAGTTATCGGGGAAAATTACGCTTGTAATGTTGTTTCTACCGGTTGAAATGTCGGGGACTGTTGTAGTTGAACGGAAGACAGTATCGTATGGAGGTGTCATTTTGACAATGTAAACCGATGCAGGTGCATCAGAAATTACGCTAACGCCATTGTTTTGGAACATTGCACGAACTCGAAGCGGACGCCCAACATAAACGCTATCTTCGGGAGTAATGATTGATTTTGCCTCTGCTTCGATATCGTAAGCAACGTTAAATGTAAAGGTTTCGCCTTGTCGAGGATATCTATTGTTGTAAGTTTCATCATCATAAGGAGGATAGGTTGGAGTTGCAGTAATCACAAGGTTATAATCTCCAACATCTCTTGGCCTGAACAATCGGAAATTAATTTGAACACCATTTCCAGTGGTTAAGCCGGGAGTATTTGGAACCGAGGGCCATCGGACTGTGTCGGTGTAAACTATCTCGCTATTCCGTAAGATAGTTGCTGTTGCAATAAAGGAATCGATTGTGGCGATGCCGATGTTCGTAATTCTTGCTTGAATAGGTATGTTTACCGAGAGTGGATACTTACGGTCTGATTTTGGTTTCGGGGAAACTAAGCTTGTGACAGAAAGGTCATAATCATTTGCAATAACAAAGATTTGGGGTTCAATTTGCTGGACATAATTAAAAGAGGGTAGTTCCATCTGGGCTTCGACCATATATTCGCCACCGGGTATTTGGCTGCGATTAGTCAGCAAGTCGAGTGCCCCGTTGGAGCCAGCAGCAAGACCCTTTGCAGCTGGTATTGGTGCGAAAGCAGGTTGTCCAACTGGTTGGGGCGAGAAGTAAATAAGTTCATCATTCGGGTTCCCAACTTTTGTTCCAGTGTAAATTGTTTTGAATTGAGGATTTCGGCGTGGGTCGGCTGGCAATGGTCCCGAAATTTTATATCTTCCATAAACTTCAGCCTGACCAGAGATTCTGTTGAAATACATTCCGGGCTTCATTGTTCCGCCTGAACCATCATAGATACTCCCCCTTCGCAAAATTGTTCCAGCAGTGGGCCAAACATCGACAAATGATGGAAAAGCGGTTAACGAAATGGTAACTCCTTGGGAGCAGTAACCTGCTATTTGACTGCTAACAATGTAAGAACTTGCATATCTCGGCTCAGGATTTCGGTTGGAAAAGTGGGCTGTGAATGTAGGTCCGGGTTCAATATTTATGTAGCTGGAACCATTAACTCCAGTAAAACCAAGGTGTGGTGCATAATAATAGTAGTCTTGGAAGGGGAAGTTCCCATAGTTCATCGGACCAAACACTATATCAACCCTGTTCGATGTTTCGTAAAGTTTAACTTGAAAATTCATATTAGCGCTATATCCGTAATAAAAGTCCACACCCAACCATTGAAATACGACTACACGATTAGGAGCTACGCCTTGTATTTCGTACCCCATTCCACTGTAAACGTAAAGGTCTCGTTTCATAACTTGGACCGAAGCATAGGTGTAGGTCAAATAATAGTTGGTTAAGTTGTAGTAGCCATAGTAGGGATAGAAACTTATGTGGCCATTAGAGCTCATATACACATAAGTATTGTAGTAATTGTCGAATTTGAATTGGAAAGGCAGAGAAACGTAATAGGATGCATCGTCAACGACATAAGCGAGAACAGTCCACCCGGTGGACTGATTCCAAGTGCCTTGCGAGACGGAAAAGGTCATATCTGTGAGCGCTTGGGCGTGGGCTTCAATTGTCCACCCCAATAAAATTGCTGCTACCAGCAAAATCGACTTTTTTAGAATGCTTTTCATAAAAAACTCCTTTTTGTTAAACAACTATGAAGATAACTACTCAAAATTACATACTACTTTTTGAAAATATGTGATATTTTGCCCAATTTTTTTGGAGAAATAACAAATATTATCAAAAATTTCTTTCAAAAGTGTGTAAAAATTTCCACAGCGTCAAAGAACATTTACAATTTTATTCCACAACTTCAATTCGCACTTTTGCAATGCCCTTGTTATAAAAACCAAGCTTTTGGCTTGCCATCTTGCTCAAATCAATAATACGATTGGGAACAAAAGGACCACGGTCGTTGATTTTCACCAAGATTGATTTTCCATTTTCGAGATTAGTAACTTTCACTATTGTTCCAAATGGTAGCCAGCGGTGTGCGGCTGTTAGCTCCGTTTGAGTAAAAATTTCGCCACTTGCAGTCTCTTTCCCTTCGAATGCATCGGAATAGTACGAAGCAAAACCTTCTTCGGTGTAGTTCTGTATATTCTTATTTTCATTACTTTTTGAGTTCTGGTTGAAATGAACCACCGAAACACACCCCGAAAGCGAAAAAACTAAAAGCACATACACAAACTTAAAGGAGCGAGTTTGCATTTTTCCGACGGAGGAAATTAACAATTTCAGGAACTTTTTCCGAATCGCCGCGCTTGCAAATCAAAATTGCTCGATGGGTATCGATTACCAACAAATCGCGGATTCCAACCGCTGCAATTAATTTCTCGTCGGTTTGAATGAAGCAATTTTGCACATCAATAGCAATTACATCGCCAACAAGATGATTGTTGTCTGCATCCTTCAGAGATAGGCGGTAAATCTCGTCCCAAGTTCCAACATCACTCCAAGAGAAAGAAGATTCAAGGACATACACATTGCCCGAGCGTTCCATAATCCCTGTATCGAATGATTCCGACTGGATTAAGCGGAAAGTGTCGAGCAAAGCCTGGTCGAATTGTGGTCGACCAACGAAACGCTTCAAAATGTTAAAGTAGTTGTATAATTCTGGGGAACAGTTGTAAAGAGCATTCCAAAAGGTGGAGACTTTCAGAATGAAAATGCCAGTGTTCCAAAGGAATTCCCCAGTGGATAAGAATTTCTTTGCCAATTCGTAGTCGGGCTTTTCTGCAAATGCTTTGGAGTATCGTATTCCTTTATCGTAAAATTCTCCTAAACCTTCGCGAAGGCTGTCGACTTGGATATATCCATAGTTTGTTTCGGGTCGGGTTGGGGTTACACCAATTGCAACGATTGCATCGCGGGTCGAAGCAAACTCCATAGCAATCTCGACGCTCGATTGAAATTCGCCGATGTTTGTGATATGATGGTCCGAGGGGAAAACCACACAAACGCTGTCGGGTTCCAACTCCTGCGATAATTGAGTCATAGCAAGCGAAACGCAAGGCAAAGTATGGCGAGGGAATGGCTCCACGATTATGTTTTTCCTTGGGAGCTCTGGTATTTGCTCTTGAACTAATTTTACGAAATCTTGTGTTGTTGCAACATAAATGTCACTGATTGGGAAAATTGAGAGGATTCTATCGATTGTGTTTTGCAGAAGAGTACCATTTCCAACGAAGTGGAGAAACTGTTTGGGTTTGTCTTGTCGGCTTCTGGGCCAAAGCGAAGGGCTTTGACCACCAGCCATAACAATCGCAATTTTCTTTTTGGGCATATTAAACTCCTCTTGTTTCTGGTCCCCAGATGTATTTATGAATTTGCAGATTCAAACGCACAGGCAGAGCATCCTTCAAAATCCATTCCGAAAGATATTTCGGTTCCAATTTTCCCCAAACAGGCGAAAAAAGTATAGTTCCGACTTTTTTGTTCAAATCATATTCTTTAATCTTTGCCTTTGCCCATTCGTAGTCGTTTCGGTCTAAGATTACAAACTTGATTTCATCTTTTTGTTCCAATGCCTCCAAGTTCCTGTAGTTGTTGAACTTTTCCATACCCGAGCCAGGACATTTCAAGTCCATAACCTTAACAACCCTGCGGTCTACTTCCGCTATGTCCAAATGTCCATTCGTTTCCAACACGACTGTATAATCTTTATCGCATAAAAAGGACATAAACGGCAAAATAGCCTTCTGGTTCAACGGCTCGCCACCAGTAATAGTAACAAATTTTATACCAGAAGAGTAGATTTTATTAAGCAAATCCTCGCCCGATAGCATTGTTGCTCTTTCTTTTAAATCCAAAGCATAGGGTGTATCGCACCATTTGCACCGCAGTTCACATCCCTGAAGCCTGATGAAAACGCTTGGAAAGCCAGCGCGACTTCCCTCGCCTTGGATTGATGTAAAGACTTCGGAAACATTAAATTTTAACTTCATTAAAGTTTCGTAGGCTCCCATAGCTAACCATTCATTAGTTCTAAAAATGATACAGTTTCGATATGATAAGTTTGTGGAAACATATCAACTGGTTGAATTTCTTTAACCTTGTAAAAATTCTTGAGTTCGAACAAATCTCTTGCCAAAGTTGCTGGATTACAACTAACATAGACGATTCTTTGAGGAAGTATATTAAGCAAAGCCTTCAACAAATTTTTATGTAAACCAGTGCGAGGCGGGTCAATCACAACTGTTCCGGGTTTTTCGAGTTTGAGCAGTTCTTTTGTTATATCTTTCGAATGTAAATCCTTTGCATAAAAGACAACATTATCGATTTGGTTTAATTCAGCGTTAAGCCTTGCATCTTCAACTGCTTCGGAATTTGATTCAATTCCAAAAACGAATTTACTTTCGCGGGCGAGCGGAAGCGAAAAGGTTCCGGCGCCCGAATACAAGTCCCAAATGATTTGGTCCTTTGGTTCAGATAATTCAATCACTTTTTTGACCAAATTTTCAGCCTGTAATGGATTGACTTGGAAGAAGGAAAACGGCGAGATTCTGTATCGAACGCCATTCAGGTTCTCGTAAAGGAAGCCAGTTCCTTTGATTATTCTTACTGCTCCTGTTACGGTGGGCGAAAAAGAATCGTTAATTGTGTGCAAAATGTGGTTTGCAAGATTGTTATTTGGGAAATCATTTGCATACCACTCGATAAAAAACATTTCGTTGGGGTGCTGTGGGGTCGTTGTAATAAGATTTATCAATGTCTCATTTGAGCTAAATGAATATCTTATGATAAGATTACGCAAAAAGCCCGTATGTTTGCGAAGATTGTAGGCTGGCAAAGTTAGTTCTTTGGCTTTTTGGCGGATAATGTTTAATATTAAGTTCCCATTTTCGAGCAAAAGTAAGCAGTTCTGAATATCAACAATTTTATCGAAACGTTCGGGAATATGGAAGCCAAGCACAAGGTTTTCGTTCGATACGGCATTAGGGTTTGTGTTCGCATCTAGGGGATTAGTAAAATTGCTACCGAAGCTAAAATCTACTTTGTTGCGGTAACGGAACTCCAATGGCGAAGGAATTGTTTTTTTTAAATTTATTTCGTCGAGTTTGCCAATTTTTTGCAGAGCCTCGCTAACTATCTTTTCTTTCCATTCTAACTGAACTTGATAGGGTAAGTTCTGGAAGGAGCAACCGCCGCAAACACCAAAATGCAAACACTGGGCAGAAATTCTATTGGGCGAAGGCTCGAGGATTTTGATTAGCTTTGCCTCTGCGTAATCTTTTTTGTTCTTTGTAAGCTGGATTTCAACAAGGTCGCCGGGAACTGCATTTCGCACAAAGACAACTTTGCCATCGATTCGGGCTATGCCCTTGCCTTCGAATGCAAGAGATTCAATCCGGACTTGAAATATTTTTTCGTTCTTCATTTTTAATTTAAATAAAAAAAGGCTGTGCCAATTGCTGGACAGCCCAGATTGTCAAATAGCAAAAAATTTAATTCTCTGCTTCGGGTTCTTCTTGTTCCGATTCTTCGACTTCCTGTTCTTCGTCGCTAATAACCCAAACTTTTATGGTTGCGGAAATGTCTTGGAATAGTTTGATTTTAACATCAAAAACTCCAAGAGACTTTATTGGTTCGTCCAACAAAATTTGGCGTTTGTCAATATCTATGTTATGTTCGTTCTTCAGATATTCAGAAATAATAATAGGTTTAACAGAGCCGTACAATTTGCCTTCTTCGCCAACTTTCATTGGAATAGTTAATTGGATTTGGCGAAGTTGTTGAGCAAACTCTTCGGCACGCGCTCGGTCTTGTTCAATCCTTTTCATCATTCTCTTCTTTTCGATTTCAATTGCTCGGATTGCACCTTCGGTTGCGTAATATGCATAACCTCGTGGAATAAGATAATTCCGAGCATAACCATCCTTAACATTGACAATGTCTCCGACTTTTCCAAGCTTTTCCAGGTCTTTCCTTAATATTACTTTCATTGTCCAACTCCTTTAAGAAAACACAATTAATTTTCAGAATTATCTTGATTAGACGAAACAGCTGCTTCGGCTGGTTCGGTTTGGGTAACAGGAGCTTTCGCCTCTACTTTGGGTTCTGATTCGGCAGTCGCAGTGGTTTCCTGTGGTGCGATTTCGGTGGCTTTGCCTTCGGCTATTGCTTTCAAACGATATTCACGAAGTTTTTTCGGCAGTGCAAGGGTCAGGTGGCGAAGAATAGTATCTTCTAAAACCAGAAATCGCTCGAAAATCGGGATAATACTTGGGGAGGCTTCGTAAATGAAGTGCACATAGTATCCATTATATTTTTTGTTGATTGGGTAAGCAAGGCGACGACGCCCCCATTTGTTGACCTGAATGATATCGGCTCCAAGATTTTCGATATAATTTGTTACCCGCGTAATAATTGCCTCGATGTCGGGGTCTTCGAGCGCAGCATTGATAATAAATGTTGTTTCGTAAATCTTTCGTATACTCATATTTGCACCAATTCTAAAACAAATTATTTAAAATCAAAAAAATAAAGAGAAGCAAAATTACGAATAATATTTTTTTTAAACAAAAAAATTTATTGTGTTAAGTTGCTATAATCCCAAGCGAAATGCTTTCCCTTACTCCTGTAACATTTGGAATATTCGATGCAATCCCTCCCATTCTCAAATAACCGAGGAAAGCAAATGCAAAGGATTCCTTTGCTTCTGGTGGCTCGAAGATTTTAAACTCGAAGGAAGAGTTTTGTTGAATATATTCTTTTAGTAGTTGGAGTAGAAACAAGTTTCTTGCTCCACCACCAGAAACAATAATATTGGCATTTGGGTTTGCAAATCGTTTGATATTTTCTGCAATCGACCAAGCTGTGAAATGGGTCAAAGTTGTTACAATGTCGACATCTTCTATTGAGTTTTCGTTACAGAATTTAATTATTTGTCTTAATTCTTTTTCGCTAAACTCTTCGCGACCGGTAGATTTGGGCGGGGCTTTCGCAACGAAAGGATTTGATTTTAATTTTTCCAAAAGAATTTTGTTAAGTTTCCCTTTTTTGGCTGTTTCGCCGTCTTTGTCGTAGTTTCGACCGAAAAGTATTCTCATAGCTCCATCAATCCAAGTGTTTCCGGGACCAGTGTCGAAGGCTACAACGTCGGAAAGTTTGCCGTCTTTGGGCAAATATGTAATGTTAGCAATTCCGCCAATGTTAATCGTAATAACGTCGCATTTGCGTGAGAACAAGAAATTGTAATCGAAAATTGGGACGAGAGGTGCACCTTCGCCACCGACTGCGACATCTTTCGAGCGAAAGTCGCCAACAACGGGGACTTTCAGTAATTGAGTTAAAGCCGAAAGAGAAACCAGCTGCAAAGTGAAGCCATTTTTGCCTAAGTTGTTGGATTTTGGTTGATGCCAAACTGTTTGGCCATGAACAGCAACAGCGTCGAGTTTTTTCAACGGGAACTTTGCTTTTCTTAAAAAGCTTCGGACACATTTGGCAAAAAAGTAGGCTAAGTCGAAGTTTAATTTTGCAATTTCGCGTGTCCGGGCTTCGTTTTTGATGGCAAGTTCAATGAGTTTTTTTAAACTTGCTTGAAATTCGAAAGATTGAAATTCCACGAGTTCGGCGGTAAATTCCTGCAACTTCGAGCCGCTGAACTTGCCCAAAGAAATATCGACACCGTCGGCAGAAGTTCCCGTCATTATCCCAATTAGGTAGCGAAAATCCGAAAACCATTCTTTGCTGTTAACTTTCAATCTAAACTCACAATTGTTTAAAACTAACCATTGTTTATTATTCAGCACCAATTTAAAAAAATTCAACAAAAAAATTTTGTTGAACAAGAAAAACGAAAATTTTTAATCATTTGAAAATAAAGGGTTTAGTCGATTTAATTGTTTTTTTTGATGGGCTGGCATATTTGTTGAAAAAATACCTTTGAACAAAAAAAATTGAATGATGGAAAAAGAAAATGTTATGTCGAAAGAAGAGCGATTATTTTTAATCGAAGCCTTGAAAAGGTTGGTTATGGAAAGGAAACCGATTTACGAAGGCTATCAAAAATTTATTCAAAGAGAAAACGAGATGAAAAAATTTATAGAAACCAAGGATGGAAGTTATTTCAAGGAGGAAAAGTGATTAAAGATATTTTTACTGCAGCACTCGGGATGATTACTCAACAAATGAAGCTCGAAGTTGCAGCGAACAATCTTTCGAATGCCAATACTATTGGATATAAAAAGGACAGAGTTTTCGAGCAAGATTTAATCCAAGCGAAATTGAATCTTTTGAATGAGGAAGGAATAGTCGAAACAAAGGACTTACCTGTTGCCACTTATACAGACTTTGCCTTTGGAGCATTCGAGCAGACCAATAACCCTTTGGATTTAGCAATCGAGAACAAAAATGCCTTTTTCCTTGTAGAAGATGAAGAGGGAAATCAGTTTTTGACGCGAGCGGGAAACTTTACTTTGAGCAGGGATGGCTCCATTTCAGCCAAGGATGGCAAAGTTTTGATTGGCGATACTGGTAGGTTGAATCTTTTGCGGGAATTTACTGTGGAAAATGCCTCGATTCAAAATACAATCGCTTCGAATATTAAAGTAACAGAGCGGGGCGAGGTGTATTTGAATGAGGCATTGATTGGAAGGATTCAACTCGTTGAGGTGGATAACCCCGAAACTCTCGAAAAGGTCTCGGGGATATATTTTAAACCAAGAACAGAAACGCGGCAACGTTTCCTTTCGTTCGAAGAAACTGTGATTCGACAAGGATGGATTGAGAACTCTAATGTCGACCCAATAGGCGAGATGGTTAGCCTGATAGATTTACAAAGGATGTTCGATATTGGTGCCAAAATTATTCAAGTTAATGATAATACTTTGGACCAAAGTATCCGTCTTGGCCGCTTTGTTTGATTTTAAAAGGAGGTTAGAATGGATAAAACATTGAGAACTGCTGCTACGGGACTTTCCGCCCAACAGCGGTATGTTGAAATAATTGCCAATAACATTGCGAATGTGAATACATACGCATTTAAGAAAGTTCGACCGGAATTTCAAGACTTGCTTTACGAGACAATCAAGCCTATGGGAAATGTCCAAAGGACTGGAACGGAGCCTCCAAACGAAGTTCAAATTGGTTCGGGTACTGAACTTGTTGCGGCAACAAAAATATTTTCCCAAGGCGATATAGTCGAAACCGGAAATCCTTTGGATATGGCTATTAATGGAGACGGCTTCTTTGTAGTTATTCGACCTGACAATACGTATGCTTTTACAAGGGATGGCTCTTTTCACATCGACCGAAATGGTGAAATAGTTACTTCGCAAGGGTACAGATTGGAACCGAATATCGTAATACCGCAGGATGCTGTTGGCGTTGATGTCAGCCGGGATGGTTTCGTAAAAGCAATTTTCGAAAACGGGGAGGAGCAAATTCTGGGTCAAATCCTTTTGGCTCGATTCATTAATCCAGCAGGATTGCGTGCGATAGGGGAAAACACATTTGTCGAAACACCTGCCTCGGGACCAATGATTCTTGAACAACCGGGCTACAACAATACAGGGGAGATAATTCAAAGACATCTGGAAACTTCGAATGTTGACATTGTCGAGGAAATGGTAAATATGATAATGGCTCAACGTGCATATGAATTGAATGCTAAATCTGTTCAAACTGCCGATAACATTATGAATACTGCAGTAAACTTGAAGCGGTAAAATGAAAAAATTTGCTGAAATTTTTCTTGTTTTTGCTTTGTTTGCTTTGAAAGCTTTTGCTCAAACTAATTTTTCGGGTGAGCAAATTAGAGAACAACTTCTTGCTGAGCTACGCGGCAAAGTTGGAAACGAAGCTGAAATTTTTTTGCCGAAAGTAATAGAAAATTTTTACTTCCCGCAATCAAATGTCGAAATGCGATTCGATTTTGGCGAGCAAAATCTTGTTGGAAATGTTTTCGTTGGTGTTGAATTTCGAAAAAATGATGCACTGCTTCGTAGAGTGGAACTTCCTGTTCGGATTAAATATTTTCTGAAAGTTCTTGTTGCACAAA
>JGI24186J35511_1000728_pt1 | contig 11779 bp, 8 predicted proteins | sample YNPBryulayer2012_FD_35511 | JGI IMG/M metagenome (IMG submission 35511) | reverse complement strand
CCACCACGTGCGAAGAGGAACAGACTTCGTTGCTTCAAGTGTAGACATATTCATTTTAGTTTAGGTTATTGAATGATAATAGCAATAGCGTAACCAATAATCATGGTCAAACAGCCCAGCGTGACCACGCCAATAGCTTGCGACATTGCGGGCTGATATTGTGAAAGGTCTTTGTATTGCCGAACCAGCTTGAGCATTTTGAGCGACATTGGCAGCGTAACAAAAGCAAGCAAGCACCACACAGGCAATAAGCCAAAAGCAATGCAAAGAGCAAGAAAGAGATACGCAAATATAGTCACGCCAGTAAGTAGCTTGACCGCAGTGTCTTGTCCTAACTTCACAGGCATTGTGAACTTGCGGTTGCACACATCATCATCATGGTCAAAAATGTTGCTGACAATGCCAACATTCATCACGAAAATGCCAACGGGCACGGCGGCAAGAATCGGCGTCCAATCAAAAGATTGCGTAAGCACATAATAGACGCTGAAGACGGTCATCGGTCCGAAAGCTAAAAAGAGCGAAGTTTCGCCTAAGCCACGGAAATTTAGACGAATCGGCGGCGAGGTGTAAAAGAGCACAATGAATGCGCCAATCGCTGTAAGAATCAAAACAGGAGCGCCGATATGCACCAACAGATAGACCCCAGCCGCTAAAGCAAGCGCCATGCAGAGCAGAAATGCAATCATCACCTGTTCGGCTGTAATGACGCCGCGCACCAACGGGCTATCATGAAATTGTTGGTCTTTGTTGGCAAAGTTGCCGTTTTTGTAATCAAAGTAATCGTCTATGAAATCAGCAGCAGTATGCGCCATGACAATGCCGAAGAACGCCAACAGGAAAGTGGTCCAATCAAACGAATTGTGCGAATATGCAATGATGCCACCCAAAATGGCAGGCAATGCGCTGGTAACAAGGAAGGGAGCACGGGCAGCTTTTATCCAAATACCAATCCATGCTCCAAGCGAAAGTGATGATGTTGTGGTGTTCATGATACCGACTCCTCAAAATTTTTTAGTTGAACATGCGACAACGATTTATGAAAAGAGAAACCCAAGACTTGACAGCACGCCAAATGTGATAAGCACAGCAATAGAGCGCACCGTAGCCCAAAGGTATTCATGAACCTCACTACGGTTGCCATCGAGTGTTTTCACAACCGAGAGTGCAAATGGAATAGAAAGCAAGCCCAAAAGTGTAAGTGCGGGCAGAAGTTGCAACAAAACTCCAACAATCAAGGTCAGGTAACCAGCAACCAAAAGGGATTTGATGACCATACGGTTGAGCTTAATGACAAAAGTCTGACCCGCTTCCTCACGAACTTCGTAGCGCGCCCCTTTTAGGTAGGCAACAACGGTAACGAAACATGCAATAGGCAAAGACATCACTAGGGGCACAAGGTCAAACTTGGGATTGAGTGCATAATAGACACCCATCATGGAAAGCGGACCGAAGGTGATGAAGATGACCACTTCCTTGTAGCCACGCAGCATGAGCGGCGTAAAGAAAATGGCAACAAGTCCGCCTAGGAGCGCAAATACGATAATTTCATAACCGACTTTGTAGGTAAAGTATGCACCAATCAAAGCATCGAGAAATAGGCATAGAATGCCAGCGTGCAAAGTTTTTTCATCCTTGAAAAGCGAGTCGGCAAAAAATGGTCGCCAACCAGCAAAGATTTTGGTGTGCGCATCACGCTGGTCGGTGTGAAAGTGNGTCCCGTAGTAGTAGAGATAGTCGCCGCCAGCCTGACCAATGAATAGACCAAGCATGAGCAAGACGAATGAAACACCATCAAAATACCCCTGATGATACGAGATTGCGCCGCTAACCATAGCTGGAACGATAGATGCACTGAACAGCAGCACCTTGATGACGCGAATCGCTTTTTCGCGCTCGGGAGAAAGTTTCAGCTCTGGCGCACTGGCATACGAAAGAGCCGCTGACTCAACGGCAAGATTTTGATTTTGCATATTAGACCCCAAGATTGTTAGGCTCCAAAGGAGTAATTTGAAATCGACCGACTCGTCAGTCGGGCTAAAGAACATTGCAGGTATCGAATTCGTTCATTAGTGCGGCAAGTTCACATCAACAATTTGCAAACAGACATTTCTGCACCATGAGACCAAAGTTTTTGCTCTATCTTCTGATGCTCTTTTGCTTGAGCATGCTGGTCAGCATAGAACGGGCACAGGCGCAAACCACCGCGCTACCGCCAGCTTTTAAGTGCGCTCGGCTCAAGTATTCAGGCGGCGGAGATTGGTATAACGACCCTTCAGCTGTGCCAAACCTGATGAAATTTATTCGCGAAAGAGTCGGTGTGCTGACCCCGCTAAAGGAAGAAATCGTAGAAGCCTCAAGCCCAGCGATTTTTCAATACTCCTTCGTTTTCATGACTGGGCATGGCAATGTGCGTTTTACCGATGCAGAACTCGAAAACCTGCGCAACTATTTGAAATCTGGCGGATTTCTCTATGTCGATGATGACTATGGAATGGATAAGAGTTTTCGGCGAGAAGTAAAACGCATTTTCCCGGGCACAGATTTGGTGGAACTGCCACACTCGCATCCGATTTATCACATCTACTACAAGTTCCCAAACGGCTTACCCAAAATACACGAGCACGACAATAAACCGCCGCAAGCCTTTGGACTATTCTACAACGGAAGAATGGTCTTGCTCTACACCTACGAATCGAACCCAAGCGATGGCTGGGCTGATCCTAATGTGCATAACGACCCGCCCGAGAAACGTGAAGAAGCGCTGAAATTTGGAACAAACATCGTGCTCTATGCCATCAGCAATTAGCGCCAGCATTAAATTGCCCACTACTCTGTAAGGCGCGATGACATGACAGCGGCATCACTTTTGCTCTGCAATGTGCGCATCCCAGACGCAAATGGCAAGCTCACGCCGTATTGCGCTGTGCAAATTGAGGCGGGAAAAATTGCGCGCTTCTTTAGCGAGCCATACCCTAAGGTGAGTGCCGCACAACGGCTTGACGCAAAAGGTCATCTGGCGCTGCCCGCATTTTGCGATAGCCACACCCATTTTTCAGAATATGGATTGCGCCTCACACAACTGGATTTGTCGGGACTTTCGCTGCAAGCGGCATTAGAGCGCATTCGCAAAAGAGTAGCAACCGCCCCAAAGGAAACGTGGATTACGGGAGGCGGCTGGACACGTCAGGCATTTGGGCTCTTTCCCACCGCCGCCATGTTAGATGAAATCTCAACAGAGCACTTCATTGCGCTACGCAGTGCCGATTGGCATGCCGCATGGTGTAATTCTCGAGTATTGCAGAAACTTCATCCGCATGAGTTTGCAGAAGCAGAGTTGCCTTGTGATGAGCAGGGCAGGTTCAAGAGCGTGGCATTTGAAAGAGCCGCCAAAAAAGCCATGTCGTTTGTAACCATCTCTGCACAGGAGCGACAAGCGGCAATAAAATTGGCGCAAGAAGAATTTTTTAAGCTCGGTATTACGGAAATTCTCACGATGGAAGAATCTGCGGCACTGCCTGATTACCACGCCTTGGGAGAGACGCTGAAGCTACGTGTGCGCGTGGCTATCTATCTCGAATCGCTTGATGCGGCAAAGAAATTTTATGCGGCACACCCTAACACAAATACTTCGCTTGAGGCAGCAAAATTATTTCTCGACGGTTCGCTTGGCTCTGAAACATGCTCTATGCTCGAGCCCTTTGAAGGTCAGCGCTCTTCAGGCATAGACTTTTATTCCGATGCAGACCTTGTGGCACTCTTCAAACTTGTGGAGCGCGAAGGGCTTGCCATTTCAGTTCATGCTATTGGCGACAGAGCCGTGCGTCGCGCACTCAATGCCTTTGAAAAATTGCGTGCTCAGTCATCGCCGCAAGCAACTGGCGCCGCCTTGCCGCATCGCATTGAACATGCACAGACCATTCACGATAGTGATGTAACTCGATTTGCAAAACATGGCATAATTGCATCTATGCAACCTGTGCACATTCGTGCCGATATAGCTTTGGCACGCCGACTGTTGGGAGCACGTGCTGAACGACTATACCGCTTCAACTCGCTACAGAGCTCTGGCGCCACACTNATATTTGGAAGCGATACACCCGTCGAATCGCCAAACGTGTTTGAAGGCTTGTTCTATGCAATTGTCCGATGCGATGAGCAAGGTCAAGTATGGTATGGGCACGAGCGACTAAGGTTGCAAGATGCTGTGCTGGCTTATACCGTAAATCCACGACGGNTAATCCATGCCCCACGCGGCGCGCTTGAAGTCGGCTGTGAGGCAGACATCATCTTGCTATCGGAAAATATCTTTCAAATACCGCTTCAAAACCTTGCGCAAGTGCAGGTTTTAGCGACTATTTTGGGCGGTGAAGTCGTCTATTCAGTTTTGTAAATTTCTGCTTAACTCAAAAAAGTTCGTCAGGTGAAGTCATACATACGCATTGCATCCGGTCAGGGCTTTTGGGGCGATTTGCAGCGCGCACCAATTGACCAAGTGCGGCTTTCCAAAGGCGATACAGCCATTGACTACATGATGCTCGACTACCTTGCAGAGGTGACGATGAGCATCATGCAAAAACAGCGTCAAAAAGACCCTTCAATGGGCTATGCGCGCGACTTCCCAGAAGTGTTAGCGCAAATTTTGCCCGAGCTGATGGAAAAAAACATCAAGGTTATCTCCAATGCTGGCGGTGTAAATCCGCTGGCGTGCCGTGATAAAATTTTCGAGGTGGCAAAAAAACTGGGCATAAAGGGTTTGAAGGTCGGCGTTGTGCTCGGCGATGACATCATGGAAAGGCTCGATGCATTCATAGCGGAAGGCGAAGAACTGCGCAACATGGAAACCGGTGAGCCGCTCTCTACAATTCGCGACCGAGTGCTTAGTGCAAATGTGTATTTTGGCGCTCGCCCAATCGCTCAAGCGTTGGCAGAAGGCGCGCAAATTGTGGTAACAGGTCGATGCACCGACACAGGACTGACACTTGCTCCCATGATTTACGAATTTGGCTGGAAGCCCGATGACTGGGATTTGCTCGCAGCTGGCACCGTGGCAGGGCACATCTTGGAATGCGGCGGACAAGCCAGCGGCGGAAACTTTCTGGGCGACTGGGAAAGCGTGCCCAATCTGGAATGTATCGGTTTCCCAATTGCAGAAATGCATGCCGATGGTACCTGCTTTATCATGAAGCACGAAGGCACAGGCGGATTGATTAACCAAGCCGTGATTAAAGAGCAACTGTGCTATGAGATTGGCAACCCTGCAGAGTATATCACGCCTGACTGCATTGCCGATTTTACCACGATTCAGCTTGAAGATGCTGGCAAAGACCGTGTCAAAGTCTTTGGTGTGAAAGGCAAACCTGCAACGGAATTTTACAAAGTCTCAATATCATATTCAGATGGCTGGGTTGCCTTTGGCAGTTTGACCTACTCTTTCCCTGATGCACTGAAGAAAGCCAAACGCGCAGATGAAATTTTGCGCGCACGACTGAAAAACTTGGGGCTGACCTTCGAGGAAATTCATACCGAGTTTATCGGTGCAAATGCGTGTCATCAGCATTTGGAGTCGCTCGAGCATGTCAATGAAGTGCAAATGCGCATTGGCGTGCGCAGCCATGATAAAAAAGCGGTCGAGCGATTTGGCTACGAAATTGCACCACTGATTCTGACTGGACCGCCGAGCGTAACAGGCTTTGCAGGCGGACGCCCAAAACCTTCAGAAGTGGTGGCGTATTTTCCCGCACTGATTCATAAGAGCAAAGTTTCGCCGCAGGTCATTGTGGAAGAAATCTGAAAAAGAACGATTTTTGCAAAACAAGACTTTGAAAGGTTGCACACAAACCACCCAAACCAATGAAAAGTATGGTTCGACTGACNGTATGCCTCTTTTGTTGGCTGCTCACGGTGTCGGCATTTGCGCAGCAGAGCAAGTTGATTGGTCGCGTAACCGATGACGAGGGCAATCCACTTCCGGCTGTGCTGGTCGCAGTATCTGGCGCAACGGNAACGGAAGCGGCATTCTCCAATGCGCAAGGGTATTATGTGTTTCTGAACATTCCGCCCGGAGAATACAGCATCAAAGCAAGCAAGAAAGGACTGCCAAACTGGAAAGGGCAAGTAAGCGTCAGTGCAGGCACAACCAATCGGCTCGATATCCGTATCGGCTCAGATGAAAAGTTAGTCGCCGCTGCCCAGCCAAAGAAAGAAGCCCCAAAGCCAACTGAACCAAAATTGGCTGATGCAAAGCCTGCCGAACAACGACGCACTGAAACAAGAACCACCACAGAAAAACCCAGTGAACCTAAACCCACTCAACCCACCGCACCAGCAAAGACAGAAGATGAAAGAGCCGCAGAACAAGCTATTGAGTCAGCTTCACAATTGCTCTCGGATGCAGATGTCGCTGCATTGGAATCTATGTCGCCAGCCGAAGTGGTGGGTGGAATTGCCGCCGTCTATAAAAACTTGAAATATCCTGACTTTGCACGCAAACAAAAATTGCAAGGACAAGTCGTCGCAAAGGTCTACATCGATAAAGATGGTCATGTCGCAAAAATTCAACTGCTCAAGACNGCAAACGAGGTCTTCAACGAAGAAGTCTTTCGAACATTGACCGAAGAAGTGAGCTACAAACCGGCAACCATGAACGGCAAACCAGTGCCAAGTGCATTGATTATCCCCGTAAAGTTCGAACTAAAGTAAATTGCAAGGTTTGCCTGATAGGTGTGAGCAAGCTGTGCAGTTGCAAGATGCAGAAACGGATTTACTTCAANAGCGTCATCTTTTTTGTCTCTGAAAACTTGCCTGATTGCAGGCGATAGAAATAGATGCCACTGGGCAGGTGTCGAGCGTCGAAATTGATGGTATAGCGCCCNGCCTCTTGTCGAGCACGAACCAGTGTTTGAACTTCTCTACCGAGCACATCAAAAATTTGTAGCGTCGTAAATGCACTTGCAGGCAATTCGTAGCGAATGGTGGTGGTCGGATTGAAAGGATTGGGATAATTCTGCTCCAAGCGAAACGAGAGACCAAGTTTGCTACGCTCGGCAATATCCGTCAGATTGAGCGACTCTTTGAGTATCCACTCATCTTCATCGAGAAACACGCTGGTGGGTTCTTCACTGAGCAGAAAAACGAATGTGCTATCACGCGATTGTATTGTGCGGCTGAACACTTCTTTTTTTGAGGCACTATAGACCTGAATATCCATAGGCAAAATAAATGGCGGTTCAGGTTGTGTTTGCCTGATGGCAATGCGCAGTTCCCAACTGCTGGAGCGCTGCGATTTGCTCCAGCCATACTCGAGCTTCGGAATACCGGTGCGAAAAATCCACTGCTGAAAAAACCACTCCAGCGAACTGCCATAAACTTCTTCAGCGACGCGCTGAAAATCGGCGGTGCGAACATTGGCAAACTGATAGCGCATGCCGTAGCGTTTGAGTAACTCTCTAAATAAGGTGTCGCCCATTTGTTTGCGCAGCATGTGCAGAACCCAAGCGGCTTTGCCATAGACAACATCACCAAAGAGCGGCGAAGCATTGTAAATCGGTGTGGTCCAATTTCTTGGGCGGATGCGGGTGCGCATGTATCGGCGCAGTGCCGTGGCGCCGCCAAGTGCTTCTTGCCACAGGGCTTCCGAGTAAGTTGCAAAGCCTTCATTGAGCCAAAGGTCACGCCAAGTTTCGCACGTAACCATATCGCCCCACCACTGATGCGCAAGCTCGTGCATGATAAGATTTTCGTTGAACAATAGTGCTTGATTGAGTGTNGTAAGCGTCTGATGCTCCATGCCACCGACTGAAAACGGGCGCACCGCCGCCTGCCCATACTTCTCAAAAGGATAGGCAATGCCATACACCGACTCACAAACCGCTATCATGCGTTTGACATNACGAAAGTAGCTAATTGCCTGAAGCGAATCTTGACGCCAAACATAGTGCTCAATCGGCAGGGTATCGCGCTCGGAAGTAGGTGGCAGAAAGTCTCTCAAGATGCTATATCGAGAAACTGTCACGCACATCAGATAAGTCGCAACAGGGAAATGTGTCGACCAGTAGTAGCGTGTAAAATTGCCAATGTGCTCAACATGCACAAGCCGACCAATCGAAGCAGCAATGAAGCCCGAGGGCACGGTAATTGAAATGTCTGCTGTGGCTTTGTCGTAAGGTTCATCGTAGCAAGGCATCCAGTATCGGGCGTCGTAGGGTTGCGAGAGCGTGTAAGCAATCGGCTCAGCACCAGATTCGGCGGCAGTGTAAAAGTAGTAACCACGTCGGTTCGGTGTGGCATGGTAGTAGATGGTCAGTGTAGCGCTGTCGTTCAGCGCAAGGGGAGAAGGCAAGTCAATGTGAAGCGAATCGCCTTGATGTGAAAAGCGAACTCGTTCATGATTGGGTTGCAGAGTGATGGAGTCAATGGTCATTTGCGCCGCAGAAAGCGAAAGCCGACGAAGCGCTGGCACCATACTCCGAAAACGAATTTGGTTGGAGCCTTGCAGGAAATTGTCTCGCATGCTAAGCGAAAGCGAAAGTCGGTAATGCAGAATGTCGGCAGGACGCAATGGCGATGTGGCAGAAGAAAGGGCATAGCGGCAGCCACACGGCGAAAGCGGTTTTTCAAGCCACTGTGCGTAAAGCGGAGAAACAAGCAGACTGCAAGCAATGAAGATACACCACCGCCATTGCATAGGGCAGAANAGGATGCGGCAGCCATGCCTTTAGGACTGGCGCACTTCTAACTCTCGGCGCAGAGCTTCGCGCTCAATTTCAAGGCGACGAATTTCACGATTGATTCTATCTAGTTCTTCGGGCATGCTATCGATTTCAAGGCGCAATTTTGAAGCNGCCTCGTCAATAAGGTCGATAGCTTTGTCGGGCAAAAATCGGTCTGAAATGTAGCGGTTCGAAAGCTCGGCAGCAGCCACGATAGCTGCATCGGTAATGCGCACGCCGTGATGAATCTCGTATCGTTCTTTCAAGCCACGCAGAATTGAAATGGTATCTTCTACACTGGGCTCTTGCACCAGAACGATTTGGAAGCGGCGCTCCAAAGCAGCATCCTTTTCGATATACTTGCGATATTCGTCCATAGTCGTAGCGCCAATAGCGCGCAGTTCGCCGCGTGCAAGTGCAGGTTTCAAGATATTTGCCGCATCCATAGAACCGCCTTCAGCCGAACCAGCGCCCACAAGCAGGTGAATTTCGTCAATGAATAGGATGATTTCGCCGTCGGATTGCTGCACTTCATTGACAATGGCTTTGAGCCGTTCTTCAAAATCGCCTCTGAATTTTGTGCCNGCGACCAAGGCGGCAATATCAAGAGCATGGATACGCTTCGACTTGAGGTTTTCGGGCACATCGCCAGCGACAATGCGTTGGGCAATGCCTTCAGCGATGGCAGTTTTCCCAACGCCGGGCTCACCAATCAGAACAGGATTGTTTTTGGTTCGGCGCGAAAGAATTTGCAGAACTCGGCGAATTTCTTCGTCGCGTCCAATGACAGGGTCGAGTTTGCCCCGGCGTGCCAATTCGTTGAGGTCGCGAGAGTACTTCTTAAGGGCATTGTACCGGTCTTCAGCGTTGGGGTCGGTAATGCGCTGCGAGCCGCGAAGGGAAGCTAAGGCTTTCAAGGTTTTGTCTTTGGTGGCACCAGCATCGGCTAAAATGCGTCCAACTTTATGGGACGATTCTACCATTGCTAAGAACAGATGCTCCGACCCGATGAATTCATCTTTCATGCTGTCGGCAATGCTGGCGGCACTATCCAAAATTTTGGCTGAAGCCTGTGAAAGGTATTGCCCAGAAACTGATGCGCCAGTAACTTTCGGAAAGCGGTCAATTTCTCGCTCCAGCACAGCAAGAAGCATTTCGGTCTGCACGCCCATTTTTTCACAAAGCTGATAGACGATATTTTCTCGCCGCGACAATAGAGCCCACAGTATATGTTCCGGTTCAACTTGCTGATGCTGATTCTTACTTGCCTTATCCACGGCGTCTTGAAAAGCCTCTTGGGCACGAAGCGTAAATTTGTTTGGATTGAAGTTCATGGTTTATTCCTCCGCAGCGTTCAATCAAAAGTAAACTGACTCGTCAAAGTTATTGTAAAGCAGGCGATATTCCGAAGCGCCAGCGGCATAGAACTCTACGAAGAGCATAAATCGAAAGTTTGAAAACTTCCAAGCCGTTGCGCTGTTGCCGTGCGCTTAATTGCCAAAATTAGCTTGTAAGCGCAATGCAGCGATAATATCGGTTGAGCCACGGATAGCGACACCGTTGACATTAGCTGCCTGCACAAAGAAAGTCGCCACATCGCCCGAGAGCTGAATAGACTGTGTAATATCGTAGAGCACATTCAAGCCGAGCTGTGTGCGCGGAAAATCCCCAAAATTGAAATTGGCGCGCAAAGTCGGGCGAAGCGTGTTGTTCAATAGCCAATATCCGACAGAGACATCAATCGCCGTAAAAGTCTGCGAGCGCAATTGCGAGCCAAGTTGTCGGCGCGTGCCAACCTGCACACTATCCAGCACGAAGAATTCACTTTGCTGATTGGTAAGATTGGCAGTTAAACGAAGTGGGGTTCCGAAGTCAAATGTGCCAGAGAGCGTAATAGCGCGGCTGGAAAAATTCTGTGACACCTGCTGGCTATCGAGAGGCGAATAGATGACACCCGTTTGTCGCAGGCTCAAGTCACGATTATCGTTACGGTTTGTGAAAATGCCCGTCAAATCAAGTGTCATAACGATGTTGTTGGGAAGCACAAAGGTTCTTTGAATGTTACCTGTAAAGGAAAAAGTCGAGTTGTCGTTTTGCAGAGCTAACCCGCTGAAGGTCTCAAGACGTGCACTAGGACCTACACCAACGCTATCGCGGAAAGTGGGACCGATATTGTTTTTATTGTTTTGAAATTGAAAATCTACACGGACGTTCGGTAGCTCGTTACCTGGAAATACAGATGCTCCGAATCGAAAGAGAGAGCGTGTGGTAGTGGCATCAAGTGTACCGCCAGTGCGCAAAACACGGTTGCGCTGACGCAAGAGATTATCGCTCAAGGATTCGAAGGCGGCAGAGAGAATAAGGCGATTGTCGAGCACGCGCAATCGGTCGCTGATGCGGAAACCTTGCACATCAGGCAAGTAGAACGCCAGTCCAAATGAATTGAACTGGGGACCCTGACGCAGATACTCTAAACGCAGGTTGTTGTTGAAGGCATTGATTTGTGTGCCAGCACGAAATGCCAGCGATGAAAGGTCAAGAAACAAAATTGGTGAAAGGTTTTGGTTGATGGTGATGATACTGGTAAGAGTGTTGTAGCTACCAATAATCGGGATGTTCTGTAACCGGTCAGCAATACCAGAGTTGCCAGTAAGTTCATCGAGCTGGCGCGGTGTCAGGCTTCCGCCTGAAATGTCGCGATTGGTTAGTGAAAAGCCAACGTCGGCAAAGAGTTCGGCGACGCCAGCGACAGGAATGATTCTCAAGCTGGAGCCAATGGCAACATTCTGCTGTGGCGCTATGCCACGCTGCTGAATTTGAAAACGATTCAATCCCGTGATGTCATCACTGCCACGCAGCACTTGTAGGTTAAAATTGATAAAGTCGGAACTTACGCCAGCTACGGCTGCAAAAATGTTACGCGTAAAGGCGCCCAGCGTCGTGCGTCGCTGGAAGGTTTCGCCAGCGGCACTGGAGTCGATGCGCACAAAACCGCGCTGCAACAGTGCATTGATGGAATCCGAACGACTCGGAGATGGTGTAACGGGAATAGTGATGCGGTTCCCTAC
>JGI24186J35511_1000727_pt1 | contig 11788 bp, 7 predicted proteins | sample YNPBryulayer2012_FD_35511 | JGI IMG/M metagenome (IMG submission 35511) | reverse complement strand
GTATGAGGGGTTCTAAGGCGTAGAGGCTGTCGAAGGCGTCCTGCTGCATGTCATTACCGAGCCAAGCGGTGAGGTCCCGTTCGGAGTCGGCCCAGGAGAGGGGCTTGGGGGCTTGTACTTCTCCCACGGGCTCGTGGTCTGCTATCGCCACATGCGGCATTACGAAACGAACGTCCCGGTCTTTCAGCATTTCGTCCACCCAGGCCTCAAAGAACTCAAAAATCCCCGTTTCAGGCCACTGGTGCTCGCCGAACGTCTCATAATCCATGAAGAGGTTGACGAGCATCTCGTGGCTGGGGAGGTCGCGCAGCCATCGGGCGAACTTCTCCGCAGTCAGGGGCCATTCAGGCCAGCCTTGGTTGGAAAAGCGAAAGGCTACATCGTCGCTAAAGCGGTAGTTGCGCAGAAGGACGTGGAGCTTTGGGGAGGCCTTAGCGGTGTAGAGGTAGTTTGGGCTGCGCCATCCGAGGAGGGTATCGGCCCCTTCGGCTAAGATAGCCGTGTAGCCCATATCGGCTACCCATTCGGCCAGAGCGTCAAAGAAGACCAGTTCGGTATTGCGGAAAGTCGTGGGGCGGGCACCGAAAAGTTTTTCCAGCGTTTGCGCATGGTGGGCGACCTGTCGCCGAAATTCTGCCTCACTTTTGAGAGAGGCCAGACTATGTGCATAGGTTTCGGCAATCAGCTCCACGCCACCCGTAGCATGTAAATCTTGAAAGCTTTCCAAAACTTCGGGCGCATAGAGCTGCATCTGCTCCAGCGCCATCCCGCTAATGGAAAAAGCCACCGAAAATCTTTCCGGCGTATGGCGAGTAATAAGTTTTTTCAGGAGGGCGTTCATGGGGAGGTAGCATTTTTTGGCGATGCGCTGCATGAGGACGCGGTTATTCAGCTCGTGGTAGTAGTCGTGGGACTGGCCGATGTCAAAGAAACGATAGATGCGCAGGCGAAACGGCTGATGAACCTGGAAGTATAAGCAGATATGTCTCATGACGGGAGGGTTTTGTAGGCTTCCACGACGCGGGCGCTGGATTTTTCCCACTGGAGCTGGGAGAGCTCGTCCTGGGCAAATCGCCGGAAAAAGCGCGTAATGGCGGGATAGCGGAGGACGCCATAGATGAGGTCGGCGAGGCGGTCTACATCCCAGAAGTCCACCTTGAGGGCGTAGCGGAGGACTTCGGCGACGCCGGACTGTTTGGAGATGATGACAGGGACGCCGGCCCGCAGGGCTTCTAAGGCAGAAATGCCAAAGGGTTCCGACACAGACGGCATCACATACACATCGCTTAGATCAAAGAGCTGTTCTACCTCGCGGGGCGGTAAGAAGCCTGTGAAGCTAAACCGGCTACCTAAGCGCAGTTCGGCCACGCGGTGGATGATAGAACGCAGTTTGTCGCCGGTGCCGGCTATGACGAAGTGGGCTTCGGGGAGGCGTGGGGCGAGGCGAGCGGCGGCCTCTACGAAGTACTCCGGGCCTTTCTGGTAGGTGACCCGGCCCAAGAAGGTGACGACCTTGCGGCGGCGGGCGGGCCGCTCTATCGGCTGGCGATCTTTGGGCAGGACCGCATTATGAATGACCCAGACTTTCTCCGGGGGAATGCCATACTTGTCTACCACGATGGAGCGGGTGTAAAAGCTTACGGCAATAATCAGGTCGGCTTCGGCAAAGCCCTGGGCTTCAATTTCGCGGATGGTGGGATTAGGGTTTTCGCCGCTGCGGTCGTACTCCGTAGCGTGGATATGGACGATGAGCGGCTTTCCCGTGAGCCGTTTGAGCGCAATGCCCGCCGGATAGGTCAGCCAGTCATGCGCATGGATGAGGTCAAAGTGCTCTCTTTCGGCCAGGAAGCTCACGGCGTACGCATACCGATAAACCTCGCCTAAGAGGTCGGCGCCGTACTTGCCCGTGAAGAAGAGCCGAAACGGGCCCGTGGGCGTAGCTTCCTGGACGGGTTCGGGCACAGCGTCAAAGGTAAGGATGGGGCGCTCCAGCTGCTCGAGGTAAGGCCCCAGAGCTGTCTCTACCCCGTAGAAACGTACCTGCCGCCAGAAGGTGATAGTACGAGTGCTGTCGACAGGGATGTCTATTTCGTTGGCGCCGAGGAGGCGGTAGGCGTTGGTAGGTTCTTGGCCGCTGCGCAGCGGCATGACGAAGGTGACCTGGACGCCGTGGTGGGTGAGGCCCTTGACGAGGCCGTAACAGGCTACGCCGAGGCCGCCAGCGATACGTGGGGGAAATTCCCAACCCAGCATGAGCACTCTCATAGGCGCAAAAGGTGAGCGATCCGAAGGAGTTCGGCGAGGCTCCAAGCCTGCGCCGGGGCGCCACGGGGCTTATGGGGCGCATCGCCGTCGTAGATTTCCGCTACATAGCCCCAGCCATACTGCCAGAGCGCTTCGGAAAAGCCGTCGTAGAGCTTTCGGATTTTGGGCCAGGCGGCTTCGCTATACAAACCGAAAAGCGCATCCGCATAAGCCCCTAAGAGGAAAGGCCAGACGGTGCCATTGTGGTAGGCACGGTCGCGCGCTGTCTGATTTCCCTCGTAGGTGCCCTGGTATTGGGGGTCCATCGGGGAAAGTGTCCGTAGACCNCGGGGTGTAAGGAGGTGCTTGTCTATGGTCTCTACGATGAGTTCGGCGATTTTGTCACTNATGGGACGGAAGGGGAGNGCNGCGGCCCACAGCTGATTGGGTCGGATTTGCCAGCTTGCNGAGGGAGGGTCTACCCAGTCAGCGAGGTAGCCCCGGGCTTTCTGCCAAAAGGTGGGCTTGAAGTTTTCTAACACCTTATGGGCGAGGAGGTTCCATCGCCAGCGCAGGCCTTCGTGGGGGGCGGTTTCGCCGACCCAGCGGAGGGCCGCATACCAGAGGGCGTTGAGTTCTACGAGGGCGCCGCTGCGGTAAGTGGCAGGGGCACCTTCCACGACGGCATCCATCCAGGACGGCGGCGGCATAGGAGACACCCGTAAAAGGCCATCTTCGCCTGCCAGCCGGTGGAGGTAGCCCACGAGGACAGCCTGAATTGCCTCGCCATAGCGCTCCCAGAGCGGCCGAGCATCGCCCTTCATGCGGGTATATTGCATGAGGGCCCAAAGCCACCATAGGCCTACATCTTCGGCCGTGGGCTCGCCTGGGATGGTATTGGGAAACTGCCCACTGGGTAAAAGGTGCGCAAGATACCCTTCACATACTTGGTGAAAGAGCGCTTCCCGCTCGCGGGCNAGCGTGAGACCGGGNAGGCTGATGAACGTGTCCCGCCCCCAAATGCCAAACCACGGATGACCGGCNAGGATGTAGGTTTTGCCGCCAGCAGAAAGGANGAAGTTTTCGGCTTGCGTATCCAGGAGAGCTTTGAGCGTGGTGCCAGTGGGAGGGTTCGATGGAGGAAGCTGAAGAGGAGCGGAGNGCTCGGTAGGAGAAATCTGAATGCGAATGGTCGTAGGCNGGTAGAGGTTCCACTCAAAGAGTTCGGTACTGAGGAGGTTTTCCTGGTGTGGATAGCCACGGCGAGCTTCTTCGGGGTAGGNGATGGCTTCGTAGAGATAGTTCCAGGGGATGGCGCGGGGGGCTGGGAAAAAGGCGAGATAAAGGGTGATGCCGAGCTCCGGGAAAAGGAGGCGAGGGCCTTCGTGCTTGACGGGAGGGTGCTCGTAAGAGAAGCGAAGGGCATGCCAGGGACGTACGGCCCAGAGTGGGGTCCAGCGAAAGAGCACCGGAAACCCTTCGCCGGAGAAGGTGTATTCCAGCACCCAGCCAGGTGGGTCGTCAGAGAGGAAGAGCCGCTTCTGCACGGAGAGACGACCTATCCGGTAAGTCCATTGCCAGGTGTGAACCCCCTGAAAGCCCTCCAAATAGCGATAACCCGTCCAGGCTAATTCGTCTCGCCAATACTGGGTGGAGAGGCGGAAGAGGCCTTCGTCGCAGCGGAGTTCTTCTTCTACTTGGGGGATAAGCTGGTAGCGCTGGCCATCCTGCCAGAGGGAGAGGTAGCTATGGTACTTTCGGATCGCACAGCCCCAGAGGGTGGTCGAGGTAAAGGCGCCCCACCGAGTGTGGCGAATAAGTTCCACGCGGGGTGCCCAAGCCTCCCGAAGCAGGGCTATNCGCTCCACCGAAGCCACTCGGCAAAGATACACGANGCCAGGGAAAAGTGTTTAAGAANNTCTTTGCCCGGNCGAGTCATGAACCCCCGAGGCGCCCCAGCAATGCACAAATCACGCCCAAGGATAGAACCCCGCCCACCCTAAGAAAAACCTAAACNTGAGGGGCCCGCAGACCTCCGCCGGACTCCACTTTCTCCCGCCAGTATACCTCCACTATTCGGGGGTATACCTCTCGCTCGAGGCTCTGAATGAGCCNCTCTACGGTCTCAGCAGAGAGACCCGCAATAGGCACTTGCACCTGATACAGAATGGGACCCCGGTCGTACTCCTCATCCACCAGGTGGACAGTGAGGCCAGACTCTACCGCCCCACTTTGTACGACAGCTTCATGCACATAGCGGCCATACATCCCTTTCCCACCAAAGCCAGGAAGAAGCGCCGGATGACAATTCAGAATACGCTCCGGATAGGACGCCACCACTTCAGGTGGAACCTTCCGTAGATAGCCGGCTAACACGATAAGCCCCACTTCTCGCATAGAGAGGTAAAGCTGCCAACCGGCTCCCGTCGGGGCCACCTCGGTGACGGGCACGCCCAGGCTTTCTAAAGCGGCTTTGTTCGCAGAAGGCCGATCCACGACGCCTTCCACGGGAATCTGATGCGCCAGAAGATGCTTAGCTACGGCGGCGGCCAGCCGCCCCCGCCCCGAGTACGCTATAACGCAGACGGGCATGGGTCCGGCTTTTTCCGAGCAAGCTCTACTTCCTCTGACAGGCCCATGGCTGCCGCTACCCGCTCATACACCCGCCANAAAATAGCCTCGTAAGGCTCTACNTCNAGGGCCTCCGAAAGNTGCCGATAAGCTGCNTCCACCTGCTGACCCTCCAGCTCCCTTTGCGCTAAGAGAGCATGCGCCCGGGGTAGAGTGGGGAAGCCCTGAAGGGCCTTCTGNGCAGCGTTTTCCTTCTCCGCAGCGGTACCATACCGCTCTAAATACGCTAAATACCCATCCCACCAGCACAGACTATCTGACCGGGTGCGCAGGTCCTTTTGGGTCTCTCGCAAAAGCGCGCCAGCACTGTCGCGCTTACCCTGGTCAGATAAGACACCGGCCCATAACACCCGCAGACCGACGCTCTGTTTAGCCCGACCTAAGCCCGCCTGGATGTTTTCTATCGCCCCCGCTGTATCGCCATAGGATAAAAAGAGCATGGCGACAGCGATGTAGGGTTCGTCATAGTTAGCTCCTTTATCCACAAAGGGCCGCAGGATGAGTACGGCTTCGTTGAGATTTTTCGTTTGACGCACAAGGCGAGCAAAGCGCAAGTAGTCCAGCTCATTCCATTCGTAGGTAGGCGCGTAGAAGGTAGCTTCGGATAGGCGTCCGGCAGCAGCCAGGAGAATCCCCGCTTCCCGACGGGCTGGCTTTTCTAAGGAGGCGTACAGCGCCCCCAGCCGAGAAGTAAGCTGAAAGGCCACTTCTAAACAGCCCGCGTCTCCATAAGCATAAGCCGCATAGAGACTATCCGTAGAGGTCTCCGCAGATAGGAAAGCCTCCGCTGCCCGCCGGGCATGACCCGACTGCCAGAGGCTTAGCGCCAGCAGCCGCATCACGGCCGAACGGCGATCAGGGTCTTGCTCAGATAAATATCGGGCCATACTCTCCGCATCCCGCAGCTCTCCCCGGCGTAAAGCCTGGACAAACCGAGAAACTAACGTGGTATCCGCAGCTTCACCCAGCCACTGCGCATTCGGAGAAGCGCAGACCAGCCTTTGGGGGACCGGGTATCCCAATAGCCGCAGATAAAGAAGATTGTCGCAAAGCCCCTCCGGCATCTCATCAGCCTGCGGCAGGCTCTCCAAGACTTTACCGGTCCAGGTAGGCTTGCCATGGCGAGCGTACAGCAGGGCCAGGTTAAGATAATAAAGCGGTTCGTCGGGCGCAGTGGCAATTGCAGCTTTCCAGTAGTAAGCCGCTGAGTCCAGAGCCCCCTTTCGGTAAAAGGCGTACGCCAACATATTGTAGGCAGGGGCCGCTGGCGGCGCCCGCTGAATGTACCGCTGCAGCGCCTGGATGGCTGCCACCGGCCGATCCCCAGCCAGCCATATCAGAGAAGCTTGTAGCACCGCCGGCAAAAACGGCTTCTGAGAAAAAGCCCTTTCGTATCTATCGGTAGCACGCTCTACATCTTTTAGACTGCGGGCCTCCAGCCGGGCTAAGTTGTAGTTGNNCTTAGCCTCTTCGGGGACGACNAGGGCACCGCGCTGGTACCATGAGAGAGCCTCATCTATGCGGCCGGNNAGAAGGGCCCGATCCCCCCGNACAGACGCATACAGGCGCAGCCCCAGCCGAGCTGTCGGCCAGTCACTGCGCGCCTCAAAGAAACTCAGAAGCNCCAAAAGCCCAAAATAATACACCGCCAGACCCATCCGCAGGCTTTTCGTGAGGTCCCAGTAAAAACCTTTCTTCATCCGCCACAAAGGCCAGAAGTTTAACCCCAGATATACGCCCATGAGGGGTAAGCCCATAGATAGCGTCAGACGGGCGATTTCCCCAATGCGGTACAAAAACATGTACTCATGCGCCGCGCTATGATAGATCAGACCACCCCCAACCAGAATCCCTATGCCGCTCCACGCCCAGATGAGCGCATGCGGCTGCGAAAACACCCCCGCTACGCTGGGAAAGTACGGCTGAATCAAAAAGAACCCTATCCCTATTAGGAGTAGCATAACCGGCACGGCCACTTCGTACGCCGCTTCCAGAGGAAGGAGGAATAGCCAAACGCTCAGCCCGCCAATAAGCCCCATTCCCCCCAGAAAAAGCGGCATTCCCCATCGGGTGCGCTCTTGTAGGTAAGCCCACCCAGCCGCAGCAATAAGCGGCACATGCAAAACCGCTACTACCACCCCCAGAAAGAGCAGGAGCCCCGGATACGCTATCCACGGCTGAAGAAGAGCCGGGAAAGGAAGTTCCCTTCGCCAGAGCGCCGGCAGAAGAATCGTGGCACTCAGCACCACCACCTGAATCCCAAACGTCTCGCCTAAGCTGCGGCGCCAAAGCCCCGAATGCCCTAAATACGCTGGCAAAAGACCTACCAGCCCTATCCCCAGCGACACTATATAAAACGGGTCTGACCCCGCCCACACATTTGCTGCCTCCACCATAAACACCCACGCTACCCACGAAAAGTAAACCAGGTAAGGNAAAAAACCCTGCATTCGGCTCACCGCCGTGAGTATCGCTGCCCAGCCCAGAACTAAAAATACNACGGAAACCAGGACNCTCCAGACTGGCGGCCCNACCACTTCCCCCACATGNACCCCAAAGCCCCACCGCAAAGGCACCTCNACAGTAATGGGCCGATACCCCACCGTATCCGTCCGAATCGGCGCTATCTCCTCCTCCTGAAAAAAGAGCGGCACCAAAAAGGCGTCGTAGCTATCTCGCTTTTGCCAGGCCCATAAGGCGACGAGGAGGGCCAAGCCCAGCACCCCCCCTAATAGCCATAAGGCACGCTTCTCCCGGGGCGGGAGATAGGGCAAAATACCCCGCCAGTCCCACTTAATCGTGTTCACGCCGGGCCAAAGTTAGAAGCATCCCCAGCACCAGAAGAAGCACTATCCCCCCAGCTGCCCCCCAGGCCGACTGCAGGCACTCCCATATAGCCAAGGGCAAGGCGCTTTTGCTCCAGGGCCACCGCCCCTCTGTAAAGAGCTGCGCAAAAGCCCTTCCCCAGTCGCCCTCCGCCGGCGTGAAAAGACTCCCCACCAGAATAAAGCCCAACATTAGCGGCGTAACGACCTGGATCACCACCAGCCAGAAGGGAGAAAGCGGTTTTTGGCCGGCGGCGCGCAGGGCTTCCCAGCCTTCCTTCCCGGCTCGCCGAAAAAGCCACCATTCCCCCGCCGCCACCGCTATCAAAAACACCGTCCCCGCCCACAGGTCGTACAGGTTCAAAACCCGCTCATCCCCCCAGTACACAGGTACGCCAATCCCCCCCATCAGCAGCACACTGGCCCAGGAGGCCTTCGGGACGGACCAGCCCAGACGCTCCGCCAAATAAGCCCTTACCACCACTCCCATCGCTATCAGCGACGAGAACGCCGCCAGAAATAAAAGAAAATACCACGCCGCGATGAGACCCCGTCCGCCCCACTGGTCCAGCGCCACCGGCATCACTTCAAACCCCATCCCAAACCCCGCCTTCGCCCGAACCGTCTCCAGCCCCAAAAAAGCCGTCGTTACCGGCACGACAATCAAGCCCCCCACCCCCACCTCCACCAGCGTATTCGCTATTACGGTTTGGCTCCCGGCCTTGCGTATGCCAGCAGCCGAAGCATAATACGAGGCATACACGGGATACATCGCAAAGCCCACCCCCACCGAAAAGAAAACCTGCCCCGCCGCCGCTAACCACACGGAGGGATTGACCAGCGCCTCCCAGCGTGGCGTGTACAAGTAGGCAATGCCCACTCGGCTATCGCAGGTTTCACAGGGGCCCGCCTTTCCTAAGAAAAGCGCCCCTATCGCAATCCCCGCTCCCAATATAAAGAGAAGCGGCATCCCGTACAGGCTGAGCCTTTCCAGGCCCTTCTGGATGGGGAAGGCCATGGTCAGTCCCATGAGAAAAAGTACCAGTAGCGTCCAGTAGGGCGCCTGCAGCTGAAAGTTTTTCCAGTTTTCCTGGGCGGTTTCTGGAGTCAGATGGGAGAGCATACCCAGAAGCGCTTCGGTGGTGTAGCCAAGTGTCCAGCCCGTCAGCAGCGCATAATAGCTCCCTACTACAAGGCTTACATAGACGCCCCAGCTGCCAATGAGGCGGCCGATGGCACCGCCCCATAGGCCAAAGAGCCGGGTGATGCTGTGGGTTTTGCCTTCGCCGGGACGGCCCAGAACCATCTCTATCCACACCAGCGGAAAGGCCAGCACCACCACCGCTATCAGGTAGGGCACGAGAAACGCCCCCCCACCATTTTTAGCTGCCTGAAAGGGAAAGCGCAAAAAATTTCCTAAGCCGACGGCCCCGCCAATCAGCGCCAGAAGGGCTCCTATCCGACTCCCCCAGCGCTCCACATACCAAAAGTACGCCCTTTCGGCGTCGCCGCCCGAAAGCCTTATGCCTGCCCTGGCCCTGACCAGTCGCCTGTCTTCGTCAAACGGGAAATTACCCCTTCTTCCACCGCTTATAGCGTAAGTACCAGGAGCGGGTTTTCTTATAGAAGCCCCAGTGGCCCGTCCAGGGAAATACCTGCACCCGGGCAATCGCCCAGGGGTCTTTCAAAAAAGGTACCCCGGTATCATTCGCCACCGCAAAGGCATAACCAGCTTCCTGAACCGCTGTCCGCACCGCCGTCGAGTACGCCCCATACGGATAGGCAAAACTCACCACGGCCTTCCCCAAAAGGTCTTCTAAACGCTGGCGCGACCCTATGAGCTCCTGCCGGAGCCTGGCACCTTCCATCTGGGGCAGGTAGGGATGGCTTAGGGTATGCGAGCCAAACTCTATCCCAGCAGCAGCCATTTCCCGTATCTGGGCGGGCGAGAGCAAGGGGGCCCTTTCTCCATCGGGGTCCCAGAAGTTCCACCGCCGTGCTAAGTCCGCTACTGCAAAAATCACTGCCCGCATGCCATAGCGCTGTAGCAGCGGGAAAGCCAGCGTGTAGTTGTCCTCATACCCATCGTCAAAGGTGAGAATAATCGGTCGTGGAGGAAGTGGTCGGCTTCCTTTCAGGTAGGCCAGCAGGTCTTCAAAGGTGATAGGGGTATAACCCCACCGGTGAAGGGCCGCCAGCTGCAAAGCAAACCGCTCTACAGGCACACCCAAACCAGCTAATCGCCCTGAGAGGGGCTTTTCTACCACCCGATGATAACAAAGCACCGGAATAGGGGGTAGCACAGCCGCTCGGCTCTCCTCATACACGGTCCGAATAGCAGCCTCCACCCGCTCAAGGTCATAATACTGCCGAAGGCGTTCCGTAATCGCTGGCGGAAGGGGAAGGGGCGTTTCCGCCAGCCAGCCCTGCATATCTTGGGATAGGCTTTCCGGGCTCGGCCAGGCGGGCCCCCCTATATCGCCAAAGTTAGTCTTCAAGGCTTCCTCCCAATTAGCAGGGCTTATGGGGCCCCAGTAGCCCCTTTCTCCGAAGGCCACCACGGGCTTTCCTATGAGGAGCCCTTCAATAGCCACCCGGCCTGCCCCTATCACCAGGTCCGCCCCCTGCATCCAACGCTTTACCTCCGGCTCATACCCACGTACCCAGATAGTGAGATCGCCCCGCCCCCGTCCCACCTGCTCAGCTTGCTCAAAAATATCTGCCGGCGCAGCTCCCCCGCCAATTAAACACACCAGCAGCGGCGGCTCGCAGGACAGCATCTTTTCCAGCGCTCTGAGAAGAAGCCGGGCTACTTCCCCCTTCTGCGCGTTGAAGCGACCTACATACAGCCACACCGGCGTCGCCGACTCTATCCCATATATCTCGGCCTTTGATCCAGCCAGCGCCCCCTCCCATACCGAATGAGGAAAGCCATTCGGAATTACCCGCACCGTCTCAGCCGGATAGCGTAGCTCTTCTACTAAATGCGTCTTAAGCGCTTCACACACGGCAATGACATGCGTACCAAACACCCGAAACCGCCGAGCCGAGGTATGCACCGCCTGCCGTCCATGCACAGTCGCTACCAGAGACGTACGAGTGCGCTTACAGGCCAAATAACCCACCCAGGCCGCCGCCCGACTATGCACATGAACTACCTCAATTCCCTCTCGCCGTAAGAGTTTCGCTAACCACAGGGCATTCCGCAGGCGATAGAACCACCCCTTGCGCCCAATCGGCCGTAAATAGACCCGCCCAGGAAAATCCACCGTGAATGTATCCGACACCCCATACACAACATCCCCACGCTGAGCCTGCTGCTTAGCCAGCGTCATGGCATACACCTCAGCCCCAGTTAGCTGATGCTGCGAGAGAAGATGGAGAATCTTCATAAGCCTCCCATGATTTCCCAGCGGAACTTTGCGGCTTCCAGGTAAATAACACAAAAATCACATCGCTGCATTCCAAAAAAGCTATGAGCCCTCTCTTTGCGCAGCCGGTACAACGTTATCCATGCCAGCGGGAGGGGGAGCAGCCCTATCCTTATCGGGAAAGCCTCCCCACCACACCCGCTAGCCTCATGGGAACGCCGCCGCAAGATAGCCAGGCCCATGACGCCTCCAATCAAGGCTAAAAAAGCCCCCAGTTGAGCTCTCCCCCATGCCACCCGACAAAAGTACGCCCTCCCCTCCGCTTACGGCGTCCCGATAAGCACTTTGGCCTGCGCCTGCCAGCCCCTTCGGCCCGTAACCTCCAAAATATAAAAGCCCGTAGGCAGGGTCAAAGGCAGCTCTACTTCATAGACGCCATCCCGCTGCCGACGATAAGGCAGACTGGAAACCACGACATCCCCCACCGGCGAAAATAACCGCACTTGTTCTACGTCTTCTTCACCAGCCGCTTTTTTGAGAAAGTCAAGTCCCGTGGGTGCGCGGTTTCTTCATACTTGAGCATAGCTGAGGCGAGTTGGGTTTTTGCCTTGAAGGTGGGGAGGGATACAGGCAGCGGCAGTCATGCATAGGGGCAGGCTGGGAAGATATATATGGGGTGGTGCTCTCGCCTTAGGTGGGTCTGGGGCGTGTGCTGGC
>JGI24186J35511_1000724_pt1 | contig 11802 bp, 11 predicted proteins | sample YNPBryulayer2012_FD_35511 | JGI IMG/M metagenome (IMG submission 35511) | reverse complement strand
GCAGTTGATCAGGCATTACAAGAAGCATGGGTGCGCGTTATCGGTACTTCTTTCTTCCAGGCTCAATCAATTGCTCTGGCTGCACTGCGCCGGAGAGCCCCGTTTGCGATCACAGGAAGTGGGGTGCTGAGTCGCGCCAGTCTGCATCTGCTGATACTCGATTTCCTACGCAATGAACCGTCGGCTACCGCATTACTCGTTGTCTCCGATCCCGCTCAGGCACTTCTCCACGAACGCGAAGCGATGGCAATGGTTGAACATTGTCGTCCGGTGATAACCATTGCCGCAACCGTTGGCGACCGACGGCGGCTGGCGCCGACCGCACGGCTGGTCATTACTACGCTGCCCGAATTGCATAGCCATCTGCTACGCTTTCACGACCGCGCCTGGCGCTTCTTCTGGCAGCAATTACAGTTGATCGCAGTCGCTGATCTCCATGTATACTATGGGATGGCAGCCGGTCATCTGATGATGATCCTCTTACGAGCTGCCCGACTTACCCCTCACCCCCTGTTGCTAGGTGGAAGTCTGGCGCAGGTTGAAGGCGCAGAAGTCGCACTTCAGCTTCTCAGTGGCCGTGAATGGCGGCTGAGCGCAGCCGAGGATTTACCACGTTCGCCGACAACACTGGCACTCTGGCAGAGCAGTGGCGAGCGCCAGCGCGACCTTGCAACGTTGACCGAAGCGTTCCTCAACGCTGGCGCCAGCGTTCATCTGCTAACAACGCCATTTGAAGTCGGTATCCTGCGCCCGATGTTCGCGCAGAAGCGGGTCAGTGTGGGTGTCCAACCATTACCCGCACACGTTCACATTGTTACCGGCGCTGATGTAGGAGCTGCAACCTTGCAGGCAGCACTGAATAGCGGCGCCGCTCTGGTGATTTTACTGCTGGGGCGTGGGATGGCAGAACCAGCTCTACAGCGGCTGGCGGTGACCGATCTGACAACCTGGCCGCTCTTACGGCCACCGGTCTGGCCGACAGTAACGATCAATCCGTTTGTTGTCGCGCTACATCTGGTATGTGCAGCCAGCGAACAACCGCTACGCGAAGATGAAATTCGGCAGTGGCAACTCGAACCAATCGTGGACCGGCTCACCGCCCAAGGTTCCCTTTGTCGTCTGCCTGATACGCCACCCGTCTGGTTACCCACTACGCAGAGCGATCCGTACATTCTACTCGAATTGCACGCAGCCGGGATGGAGCCGCTCAGGTTGCTCGATGCTCAGGGTCAGCAGTACGGAACGGTCGATCCATCACTTGCCAACCGTTGGGCACACCCAATGGCAGCTTTGCCACCATTACGTGGTGGGGTACGAGTGGTGAGCCTGGACGAAGATCAGGGAACTCTACAGTTGACCGGTCAAGATGGAAGACGCACGCTTCCCCTTCGTTCCTGTCAGGTGCAGATTCTTGAAGAGTGGGCGCAACGTGAATTGCGGCGTACCGGTGCAGGACGCGGGCTGAAGCTGAGCTGGGGCCGAGTTTTGATTGAAGAGCAGACCTATGCCTACCGTGAACAGATCGGGCGCAATCCGGCGCAAGAGCGCACGCTACCAGAACCACTCTCGCAGCAGTGGCGCAGTNTGGCAGTGTGGGTGCATCTTACACGCCCTCTCCAGGTTATTGGTCAACAGATTGGCTGGTCTTGTGCAGCGGCCATCGCATTAACGACGCTGGCGCGGTTGGAGGATTGTGTGCCTGCTTACGATCCGGAAACGCAGCGTCTTTATTTCATTGATTCCCAACCGAATGGAAATGGGCTGGCTGAATGGCTGTACGAGCAGCTCGAAACGATCTTACCCCTGGCTTACGATGTAGCTCTTGATCAGCGTAGCGATCCGTTGTGTGATGTGTTGGCACGTACCGATATGGATTGGCTACTGGCGATCTTGGGAGGTGAAACTGATGCAGCCGTAGCGATACCGGTGGGATCGCCGACCGGTGTTGCACAACCTGAAACGACCGTGCGTGTGGCTGAACCACCGGTACCAATACCTGCACCACCGGCACAGACGCCTACGCATCCCGAACCGCTGTCTGACCAGCCACCAGCGGATAAACGCCCGGTGGAACCACAACACGCTCCTTATCAGCGCCCTCGCAGGCCAAATAGCCGTCAACTTTCACCTGAGCGTCAGGGAACCCCAGCCCCACCAGAGCCACCATCCTCTACCCCATNAGCAGAACCTCTTCCCGATCCCGAAGCGATACTGGCCCGTCTCCGACAGCGACGGGGGCATGCTCCGTCACCGGCGCCGGGCCGTCCGCCGCGGCCACTTCGTGAATCAACCGGCGAAACACGTTTTCAGCCGGGTGACCGCATCATCTGCATGCCTTACGGCGCCGGTCGGGTGCGGGAGAGTATGATGAGTGAAGGTCGTGAAATCCTGTTGGTTGAGTTTGATGAGCATGGCGAACTCCGGATTGATCCCTCGATTAACGTCGTTCGCCGATTAGCACCTGAAGAAGCAAGTGAGTAAAGCGCATGTCACATCCAGTTATCCTCTACCTGCCTTTACTGAATCACAGCGATCCGACAGTACGGCAACACGCAACGACCATTCTCCTCACCCATTACGGTAAACGTGCACTGACCCATCTGCGGCGATTGCTCGATGATCCTGCGCTGGCCGAACAGGCACGGACAGCGTTGATTACGATTGGCGAAATCAGCGGTCTGGCGGTTGAACTTCGCCCATTCCGCGGCGTTTATGTGCGTTGCCTGGGCGATTTTCAGGTCTTTATCGACAGTCGGCAAATCAAGGCAGACGAATGGGGGCAGAGCGAAGGCGGACGGGCCGGTGGCAGAAAGGTGCAGGGGATCTTCGCCTACCTGGTGCATTGTGGCGCCGAGGGCGCAACCCGAAGCGAGATCGCCGAGGCGATTTGGGGAGGTACAGCCAGCGCTAGTAGTTTTGCCCGTACCCTTACCGCGTTGCGTCAACTTCTGCAACAGCTCGGCGGAGAGGAACTCGCAACGAATCTCCTCTACACCGACCGGCAACGTTGTGCACTAAATCCCGATCTCTACCAGAGCGATGCCAACATCCTGGAGCGAACGTTCGATCTGGCAACTAAAACGACCCACGAACAGGGCATTCACGCTGCACGTTCGTTGTACCAGTACGTGCTCGAGTTGTACGATGGGCCGTACATGGACGGTGTGGTCGGAGCGCAGGAGTGGGCAACTGAACGTGGTGCACAGTTGCTCAGTAAAGTGGTCATTGCCGGGGAACGGTTAGCAGCAGAGGCATTTGCCGGTGGTGACGATCAGCAGTGCTTACAGTATTGTCAGCGCGTCCTGGCGCATGAGCCGAGGGCAGCCGCGGTCGTAAGCTGGCTTTTGCGCGCCGGGCAACGACTTGGATTGCCGATGGAGATGCAGCGAGCCTACCAGCGCTACCTCTCGGCCACCGGGATTAATCCGCGACGTAGACGGGATGATCCGGTCGTGCAGCTTTACCGCGAGCTAACCGAAACACCTAAGACGGAGAATGGTAGGCGATAGGGTAGTCTTCTTTCCGGTATGAAACCTCTGACTATTACCTATTTCCCATTCCTTGTGATGAACGTACAGAAAACACATGCATACGGTATTCCTTCAGCGTCTCAATTCTACCTGGCACGCAGCGTTCTGGATGGCTGGCGCACTTGTCTCATTCAGTACGATGGCAGTAGGCGGGCGTGAGCTGGCTGCCGAATTGTCCACCTTTCAAATTCTCTTCTTTCGTAGCCTGATCGGGCTCCCATGTGTGTTACCGGTAGTGCTTCGTATTGCACGGGCGGGTTTTATTCCCCTTGCAGGCAGGGGTGGCTGGGGTGCTGATGCGCCAGCCGATGCGTTCCCCTTACCCACTTATCCAACGCGGGCCGGAGGCCCGCGCACCCAGGTCATTGCGTGACGTGCCGGCAGGCTTCATCACGACGTGCACGGCTTGCATTTGTCATATACACGCTGAGTTCGCCATGGATGGCACATCATATTTATGGTAGGATAAGATAAATGACAATTATGGTGAGCTGATAGCCCGCTGCAAGCCAAGAAACTCCTATGAGCAGTAACCTGCTAACCCACATCGTTAGTTTTGGCTATCTCCTACGTGAAATGGGGATTGCGGTCAGTCCTGGTCAGATTATCGAACTGATCGAGGCTATTGAGCACGTTGGTCTGCTACAGCGGGAAGATTTGCGTGCTACAATGCGCTGTATCCTGGTGTTACGTCGCGAAGACCTGCCGCTATTCGATGTTGCCTTTGAGTTTTTTTGGAAGAAGGCGCTCGGCATCGATCTCGAGCGCGAGATGATGCAGATGCTGCTCCCGCAGGTCAAAATCCCGCGTCGTCAGTTACGATTACCGCGCCGCCAACCGACGGCTGATGATGAAGATACGGCTGAAGGCCAGGAACGAGAAGAGTTCGAGATCCAACTGACCTTCAGTCGTGATGAGGCATTACGCACCAAAGACTTCGCTCAGTTTACCTGGGAAGAGGTACAGGCGTGCAAAGAATTGATTCGCCGCATGGAGTGGCACATTCAACCTCGTCGTACCCGACGGCGACGGCCAGATCGTGCCGGTCGGCTCCTCGACATGCGTCGCACCCTGCGGCAAAGTTGGCGCTTCGGCGGTGAACCGCTAGAGTTGTCGTGGCGCAACATCCGCACCGAACCGCGACCATTGGTGCTGATTTGTGATATTTCCGGGAGTATGGAGCGTTACTCACGGATTTTGCTCCAGTTTGCCCACGCCATCTCAGCCGGTCTGGGTAATGTCGAAACATTTGTCTTTGGTACCCGTCTTACCCGCATTACCCGTCAGTTGCGACACAAAGATATTGACGACGCCATCGATGCCGTGAGTAAGCACGTCGTTGACTGGAGTGGCGGTACGCGCATCGGCGAGGCAATTAAAGAGTTTAACTTTCGCTGGGGGCGACGGGTACTTGGGCGGAGTCCGGTTGTATTGCTGATCAGCGATGGTTGGGATCGCGGCGATCCAGAATTGCTGGCCCGCGAGATGGATCGCTTGCAGCGTTCGTGTCACCGCCTGATCTGGTTGAACCCGCTGCTGGGAACGCCCGGCTATGAACCATTGACGGTGGGGATGCAAGCAGCCCTCCCATTTGTTGATGATTTTCTACCGGTACATAATCTGGTAAGTCTGGAGCAACTCGGCGCGAAGCTGGCTTCACTCGGCCCACAACGCCCGCTCCGGCGCCAGCGTATGACAATCACTCGAGGCGAACAATGACCGATCCTGCTCAATTGAAGGCTGAAGCTGATGCGTTGATTGCNCGCGGTAAAGCACTGATTGCAACCGATTTACCCCAGGCGACCGATCTGCTCAATCGGGCGGTNAAGCTCTATTGGGCTGCNGGGGAGTATTACAGTGCTGCTGCNCAGACCGGGAATTATGGGTGGGCATTACGGCGGATGGGCCGCCCCGATCTGGCNCGTCCCTATCTGGCGCGGGCTGCCGAGATTTTTGCCGATCTGGGCCTNACCGATTTCGCCGAACGGCATCGAGCCGCGGCTGAAGATATTGCTGCCGATCTAACGCCGGAATTGTTAGCCAGTTTACCACCAACAGTACGATCTGCGATTGAACGACAAGATGGTGCAGCGCTGCAATTTGCACTTAACGCCTTGCCTCCCGCCGAACAGCAGACTGTTATTGATCGTCTGACGGCAATTAGTCTCATTAGCCTGGCCGATAGCGAAGAGACAACGGCGCAGGCCGTTCAGCAGTTCGAGCCACTGTTGCAGGCGATTGCCGCAATAGCCCGTGGTAATGAACACGAACGGCCTGACATCGAACAGGCCCTCCACGATCTCGAACGGAAGGGATGGCACATTCGTAAGGCGGTGCATCGTATCTGGAATGGCGAGCGGCGCCGTCAGCGGTTAACGCATGACCTTGACGAGGTTGATACGGCGCTGGTCAACCGGATTCTCGATATTCTGGCGTCGCCGACATCCTGAGGGCCAGGTCAGCTTAAGAACGCCTGCAATGCGGCCAGAGTCTCGGCTGGCGCTTCTTCCGGTAAAAAGTGACCACCGGGCACGCTATGGCCCTGCACGTCTGACGCATACTGCCGCCAGACCTCTAACACGTTGTACTTTCTACCAACAAACCCCTGTGCTCCCCATAACACCAGAAGCGGGCAATCTACCTTCCGTCTGGCGCGCACATCAACCTCGTCGTGTTCCAGATCAATCGTTGCTGCGGCACGATAATCTGCACAACTGGCAGCAATAGTCGCCGGATTGCGGAAACAACGCAGGTACTCGGCAACTGCCTCTTCTGTAAATGCGGTCGGAGTTCGTCCCCAGTGAGCTAGCTTACTACGCAACCAAAAATCCGGATCGGCACCGATCAACGTTTCCGGCAACGGCGCCGGTTGAATCAAAAAGAACCAGTGATAATACGCTGTAGCAAATTCGCGGTCGGCTGTCAGGTACATATAGTGAGTTGGCACAATATCAAGCACTGCCGCTCGTACCACCCGATCTGGATAATCAAGGCACATCCGGTGGGTCACGCGCGCACCACGGTCATGACCGACGACAAAGAAGCGGGTAAAGCCAAATTGCGTCATCAAGTTAACCATATCGGCAGCCATTGCCCGCTTGCTGTAAGGCGTATGGTCAGGATCGTCCGCCGGTTTTGCGCTGTCACCGTAGCCACGCAAATCGGCGGCAATAACGGTAAATTGCTCGGTCAGCTTTGGTGCTATAGCGTGCCACATCGCATGCGTCTGCGGATAGCCGTGGAGTAACAACAACGGTTGCCCACTACCGCCAATCGCCCCGGCAATCGTGATACCGTTAACATCACGCTGAAATGGAACACAACGGTTAAGAATCGTCAAGCTGGCACCTCGTTTCGTTGATAAAGTTTCTTCTCAGCACGAGCTAAATCAAGTATAATCTATTATAATCAGCTTACTCGGTTGCCATAAGTAAAGGAGGAAACAAAGTGGTTTCGCGTATCGGTGTGCTATTCCTGGTAGTAGCAATGCTGCTAGTCAGTGCCTGTGGCACCACGACGCCAACAACTGCTCCGACAGCAGCCCCTGCGGACGGTCAATCGGCTCCTGCCCCCGCCCCTGCACAGACTCTCCGTTACGCATTTGGTGGTGGACCGGTTGGTGGTGTGTTCCAGGTATATGCTGATGTCCTTTCCTTGATTATCAAAGAGAAAGTGCCCGGCGTCGACATTACGGCTGAGGGTACTGGTGGTTCGGCCGAGAATCTGCGCTCGGTCAATGCCGGTGACCGGCAGTTTGGGATTGTCTATTCAGGCGACGTAGCGCTAGGCGCATTGGGGCAGTTGCCCGAAGATCCAACAGTGTACGATAAGGTGATGCCGGTTGCTCCCCTCTACGGTGGCGTGGCACATCTGGTGGTGAGTGAAGCGAGTGGCATTAACTCAGTTGCTGATCTGGTTGGGAAGCGGATCGCGCTGGGCAATGCTGGCTCGGGTGCGGCTCTCAGTGCCGAGCGTTACTTCAAAGCGCTAGATCTCTTCGATAAGATCAGGGTTGAGTACCTCGGTTATTCGCAGGCAGCCGCTGCAATGGCCGACGGTCAACTCGATGGATTCTGGGTGTTGGCCGGGTTCCCGAACGCTTCGGTACGTGAAGCCGCTGCAGCGACGAAGATTAAGCTGATCGATATCTATACCCCAGGTGTGGAAGCTGGCTTCTTCCAGCAGTACCCATTNTATTCGCAGCGGGCACTGACCGGTGGCGCCTATGATAACGTGCCGAACGATGTGATGAGCTTCCAGGATACTGCTCTCTGGGTTGCTAATGCTGATGTACCAGCAGACATTGTGTATCAGGCACTCAAGGCGGTGTACCTTGAAGGTGGTCTGGATCGACTGCGCGAAGCGCATCCTTCAGCCAAAGAGATGGGCCTCGAGGTTGGCATCACCGGTATTGCCAATAAGTTGCATCCCGGTGCAGTTAAATTCTGGACTGAACAGGGTGTGCAGATCCCTGATAATCTAAAGTAGTCGTTCACGTTGGGTGGCAACGGGGAAGCTGAGTCGGTACTAGAGGAGGCCCTGTGCTTCCTCTAGTAACATCTGGTGAAGAGGGATCTATGGCTGATCTGAAACCATCGAACAACACTGGTATCACGCTAACCAGCGACGAGATTGATCAGGAAAAGGTGCGCAAATACCTTGAGCAAGAAGAGAAACCGACCCGGACCTTAGGACGCTTTTGGGGCACAATTGTTGCTCTCATTGCAGTCGCATGGCCGGTTTTTATATTTACACTGCTGGAACGCTGCCGGCGCCGGTGCAGTGGCAGCGTGGTATCTATGTGATGTTGACCTATATCCTGGTGTTGTTGCTCTATCCGGCGGTTGGGAAGAAGAACCCATTGCAGCCCTGGCTAAACAGTCTGGCCGAACGATTACCGACACCGTTGCGGGTCATTATCTTACCACGAGGTGGGCCTACGATTCTCGATCTTGCCTTAATTGTTATCACCGTCATTGTGGTAGGTTACTTTATTCTCAATTACCCATCTCTGCAACGGCGAGCAGGCGCCTATAACCCTACAGATTTTACCGTCAGTGTGATTGGTCTGATCATCTCGCTGGAGATTGCCCGGCGGGTCTTAGGCTGGTCGATGACGCTGATCGGTCTCTTTTTTATTCTCTATCTGCGATTTGGTTTCGTTCTATACGACATTCCAGTCCTTGAAACCTTTGCACACCGTGGTCAACCATGGCAGCGGGTCGCCACCGTGCTCTTCCTTGATCAGGAAGGTGTGTTCGGCGTGATGGCCAACGTGCTGGTGAGCTACGTTATTCTGTTTATCTTTTTCGGTGCGTTTCTCAACAAGGCTGGCGCCAGTCGCTTTTTTATTGATCTGCCGTTGGCATTAGCTGGCAAAAGTACCGGTGGCCCAGCCAAGGTGGCTGTGCTGTCGTCGGCGTTGTTTGGTTCGATCTCCGGCAGTGCAATCGCCAATACTGTTAGTACCGGTACCTTCACGATTCCAATGATGAAGCGGGCCGGCTTTCGTCCGCACGTGGCGGGGGCAATCGAACCGTCGGCTTCGATTGGTGGTGCATTTCTGCCGCCGGTGATGGGGGCTGGCGCGTTCCTGATGTCGGAATTGACCAATACTCCCTATTCGGTGATTGTCGCGATTTCGGTTGTCCCGGCAGTTCTGTATTTCCTTTCAGTTTTAACGATGGTGCATTTTGAGGCCAAGAAATTTGGCCTCAAGGGGATCAAAACTGAACATACGGCTTGGGAGATTATTCGTAACGAATGGTATCTGTCGTTACCGCTGTTTGTCGTTATCTTTATGCTGGCCCGTGGCTTTTCGCCGGGATATGCGGCCTTCTGGTCAATCCTCTCTTGTATCCCATTGATGTATCTCTTACCCGAAAATCAGGCCGATTTCAAAAATCCGGCAGCACAGGGTGGAACAATCGTTCACGCTTTTCTGCGCAGCACAGTGCGGGTGATGAAGACCATTAATGAGGCAATTCAGAAAGGTGTGCGTGATACCCTGGTCATTGGTGCTACGGTAGGGGTCATTGGCATAATTGTTGGCACAATTTACGCCACCGGTGTCGGGCAGCGGTTTGCCAACATCATCGTGAGCCTGAGTGGTGGCAACTTGTTTGTAGCGGTGCTACTCATTGGAATTGCCTCGCTGATTCTAGGTATGGGCGTACCGGTAACAGCAGCATACCTGATTACTGCCGTGATCGCGGTACCCGCATTGAGTGATCTGGGTGTGGCAATTCTGGCCGCTCACATGATCGTCTACTGGTTTAGCCAGGATAGCAACATTACTCCGCCAGTATGTGTGGCTGCGTATGCCGGCGCAGCGATCGCGGGCGCCGATCCCTGGAAAACCGGATGGACATCGTTCAAATTTGCGAAATTACTCTATGTGATGCCACTGCTCTTTGCCTTTACACCAGAGATCCTCATGATCGGAGCAAGTGGGCAGCCTCTGGTTGATGTCGAGTGGAGCAAAGTGGCAATGTCGTGGTTCTCAGCAACGCTCGGTACCATCGCCTTCTCAGCAGTTTCGATGTTTTACCTGGTACGTAAAACCACGTGGTGGGAATGGATTATCGCTGCGTTCGGGACATTTCTCTGTTTCTGGCCCAGTCTGCTGACAGATATTATCGGAGTCGCTATTGTGGGCGGGGTCTGGCTGTGGCAGTGGTACGATGTACGTCGCCAGCGTCAGCCTACGGTGCAGTCAAGCGTAGCCGATTGAGGTAGAGCAAAGGAGTGGTAAGACAATGCACGATATTCTCGATGCGATAGACCGCTGGTTAGCTCGCGGTGAACGGGTGGCGATTGCGACGGTAGTACGAACGATGGGGTCATCGCCACGTCAGGTTGGAGCTAAGATGGCAGTCTCATCGAGCGGCGCAATGATTGGCTCGGTGAGCGGCGGGTGTATTGAAGGGGCTGTCTTTGAGGCCTGCCAGGAAGCCATTGCAACAGGCCAGACCCGGTTGCTTCATTTTGGGGTTGCCGATGAGACGGCGTGGGAAGTAGGGCTAGCTTGCGGGGGTACCATTGATGTCCTGGTTGAGCCATTACGTTAAATAAACCCCATTGCAGGAAATGCGTATGAGCACGATCTATGAGTTGGTGCGCGAAGCGGTACGAAGCGGTCAGCCGCTGGCTACAATAACAGTATTGTCGGGTGAGTTGATCGGGGCAAAGATGGCGCTTAGGCCCGATGGACAGACGGTTGGTGATCTCGGCGATACTGAGTTGACAGCGCAAGCGGTACAGGTCGCTTTACCGCTACTCACAGCAGGGGAAACGCAGACCGTCTCTTTGACACCGGAAGTAACCATTTTCGTCGAGAGCTTCGTTCCACCGCCAACATTGTANATGGTTGGTGGCGTTCATATCAGTATTGCGCTGGCTGCGCTGGCGAAGATCGTGGGTTTTCGCACGGTGGTGATTGATGCCCGAGACGCATTTGCAACCGCAGAGCGTTTTGCTCACGTTGATGAACTGATCTTGGCCTGGCCTGATGAGGCGCTGGCCGGTAGGCTTGATGCGCGCAGTAGTGTTGCTGTACTCACCCACGATCCCAAGCTCGACGATCCGGCGTTACGAGTGGCATTGCGTTCACCGGCACGTTATATTGGCGCATTAGGAAGCCCCAAAACCCATGCCCGTCGTCTCGAGCGGTTGGCTGCCGAAGGATTCACTCCAGAAGAGCTAGCTCGCATCCACGGCCCGATTGGTCTGCCAATCGGCGCAAAAACCCCTGAAGAGATTGCCCTGAGTATCCTGGCCGAGGTGGTGCAGATTTCTCGCCGTGGGGCGAGTACCGGTGTCCAGAAAGGAGCATGAACTATGCCGCCGCTTGANCGTCGTCAAGCCGAATTACTCTACGAAGGTGCTCAGGCATTGGTACGTGGCGATAAGGAACGGGCACGGGCATTACTCCTTGAGCTGGTTGAATTAAACGAACAGATTCCCGAAGCCTGGCTCTGGCTGAGTGGTGCGGTAGATGATCCCGAAGATCAGCGCGTGGCGCTCGAAAATGTGTTGGCACTCGATCCCGATAATCCCTATGCGAAGGAAGGACTGGCCTACCTCGATGCGCAAGCACAGCGGTAGGAGGGTAGTACTGCACGCATCCACTGTCAATAACGCTTGATTCCCGCCATCACTTGGGTAAGCGGGCCACGGGGATGCTGCGGGCAGCCCTCACCCCCAGCCCCTCTCCCGCGCTGCGGGAGAGGGGGGAGCTGGTTCATGGCCTCGGTGCAGCGCAGAATCGCCC
>JGI24186J35511_1000713_pt1 | contig 11853 bp, 10 predicted proteins | sample YNPBryulayer2012_FD_35511 | JGI IMG/M metagenome (IMG submission 35511) | reverse complement strand
AACGCCGTCACCAACTTCAACACGTTCCCGGAGTCAGGACGAACGATGATCCGACCTTCGTCCGTACGGACATCCTCTACAACGCCGGAGAGCTCTAAACGCAGACCGAAGATCTCTAAAACCTCTATGAGACTATCCAAACTCTCTTTCAATTCAATATTCTCACCAGAGAATCCGGTCCGTACCTCAGGATGAAGTCGTCCGGTGCCATCCGACTCTCCCCGTCCGACAGCTCCAAACGGATCACGTCTCCACGAATCATCAACGCAAGCTTCCTCGCAGCTCTGTCCACCTGCTTGTTCTCCCGCTCCGTGTCGAACATCACCAAACGACGCCCGAAACCGTACATTGTGCATAGGTCCTTTAGATCTATCCATGCGCTGTTCACCCCAGGCAGAGCTATAATGCTGATGTCTTCAGGCAAGTACTGAGCCAATACCATCGCTTTGAACTCGCCTTCTACTACAATCAGCGTGGATCCGCTTACCGCTCTTGCAATGAAAGCCCTGCTCGGATAGCCCTTCAATGATAGATACTTCGGCGTTCCGTCGTCATCTATCCTTCTGCTTCTTACCGATACGACCTTACCGAACCTCCAATAGGGAATGACTATTCTGTTGTCCGCGAACGCACGCGGAAGCGTTAACCGATTATACTTCCAATATGCCAGACCGGACGCTACCAGACGATCGGCAGACACCCGCATCAGAATACGAGACAGGATAGATGCGTCTAAGACCCCGTATTCGTTACTCCACAAACCGCGACGTTTTAACTCCGCCGTTGTTAAGGGATGCTTATGCTTAATTGCCTCAGCGCATACCTCTGTTATTATATCCAATCCATCCTCTATATTCCAAGAGTTTGACTTAAAATCAGGTTTATATAACGGGTAATTCGTTTGGCGTAACCTGAGCGCCTCCATTATTTTGGTGGCTGGACAACCGGCGAAGCACTTCACACGAATCTCTCCACCACGCCACTCAATGATGAGACTCGGTTCGGTGTCTTCATGACACGGACACTGACTTCGGATACGGTGACCGTGCCTCGTGAATCTCAACCTCATGCTCGCCAGAGTCTGCTCTATGTCCGCCAAACTCATAAGNCGCCTCCGTGATCCAAAACAAGCTCTTGAAACTCGGAGAACGTCATGCTCTTCCATATCCCGTATCGACTGGATAGCTCAATACCGACCTCCAGCTTCTCCGGTGTGAGGCTGATGGAACGCCAATCGGGGCTCAAGTTCTCACANCGACGCTCTAATACCAAGGCGAACCGAACGAAGTCCGTGTAACTACGGTGGAAGACGATGAGAAGCGCACCGCACAAGCCCATCATCATGGACTGCTGCGCTATCTTGTCCAACGTCTTGATGTTCAGTGTGTAACTGCATCTGGTGGTCGTCTTGGCTTCTATCATCCAGTCCTTACCGACCCAGACGTCACCCTTCCGCTTGCCGCTACCGGAACCGGGTACACGTCTNCCGTTCAGATGGTAAGCGATACGCTCCTCATGCATCAACCACCACGGCTTCATCGATGCCTGTATACCTCCCTCAGCGTATAAGCCACCCTGTCTAACCACGAAGAGTACTCCCGCATGACCTGCTCCAGCTTGTGCAAGCGCTGAAGCCACGCCTCTACCTGACGCTTCTTGCCCTCTACTACCTTCTCGTCCGCTATCTGGAAGGCGACATACTCCGCGCTGACAATCGTCCCCTGCAGAAAGGCAAGCGGTTCTATGAACTGGAAGCGTAACGTGTCCGCTTGCTTCAACATCTCACCGGCCATCTCCGGGTGAAGTTCGTTCCGCTGCACCATGTGCTGGTAGTAGTCCATGAAGGACTTGCACTCCGTGAGAACCTGCTCTATCTCACCGATATGCGGAGCGATCGCCGTCTCCAGCCGCGCCCTGAACTTCTCAGGTATCTCGATTCCCAGCGCCTGATGCACTTCATCCATCAGTTGGTAGATTCTCATCCTAGACCTCCTAATTTATCGGACATGAGCCCGAAGCACAGTCTTCCTCGTAGTTCCCCGCTACGCGAAACGCCGCCGCCTCGTACTCCTCACGTGTGATCCGCTCCAACGGGGATTGCGGTCTGCTCATCTCCGGGAAGATGGTGACGCCTTTTAACTCCGGCAGATACAACATCAGCAACTCCTTCAGCTGCTGACCGCTCACCTCTTGCGGGTTGACGTTGATGGTGATGCTGACTGCGTTATCCGCATACTCACGCTGCACCATCGCCTGCACTTTGAGGAAGTCGGAGACCTGAAGGTCAAACTGACTCTCAATGAGCTCCAGCGCCCGATTCTCCCCTATCCGCTCCGATGTTCTGTCCACCATGATATCCCGACAGACGTAGCTCACTACCGTCGTGTTCGGCTCGTTGAGCGCCGGTTCGACAGCCTCATATTCGGATCGATCTAATACCCGCCGAAGCTCCAGATCGCTGTTGCTGTACCGTACACGACGCCTGTAGAACGGAGCATACAGAGGCTGTATTCCGGAAGTAGTTCCCGGGATGTTGCTGATGGTACCGGTAGGCGCAACCGTCGTCTTCTTAATGGGTTCCGGAATCCTCAGCTGGCTGGCGTACTGCCTGGCAGCTTCTATAACCACCTCGCGGAACTTCCGGAGTTGCCGCTTCACCCATCCNGATTGAGGCGCCTGACTGTACTTGATACCGTGATTCACCAACCATTCATGGAACCCCAGAAAGCCTACTCCTATCCTACGGTTGCGCTGAACGTTTCGGTGGGTCAGCTCGTCCGGTAGCGGAGCGAAGGTCGCGCGAATGAGGAATCTGGTCATTAGTCTGAAACACTCTAATGGGTCCTCCGCGAATGCCAGATTCACATGACCCAAACAACAGACGTCAAAAGCTTTCAGATCGGAGTATCTCATCATCGGGATCTCTCCACAGTTGTGAGAGACGAACCCGTTGGAGATGTACCGGTTTATACCCGGCACCTGACAATCATAAACCTCCTCCTCCCCGACGAATTGAACGTATTTCACCGTTTCATTCCAGGAAGGAGCTCTGTGTTTGGTGTGATGCCCCCGCTTGCGGTTGAATATGACGCGAACCACGTTCTCGTAGGCGCTACGTGAGAACCGGATCCACCACGTCTTCGATGTACTATTGTCGTTAATAGCCGAGGGAACACCCAGCATATTCATGGCAAGCTTGATCGATACGGCTTCTTCTTCCGTTAGGCACCTCTCGTTCTCGCGGTCGTAAAGATCAACGCCAAGAAGACCATTATCTAAAGGTACTTTCTTATACACCCACCGTCCAATAGCACGTGTGATCGCCTCCAGGCCTTCTACACTGATAGACCAGTCGCCGGTCAGTATTACCTTGTCACCAGGCTGAAGCTCATGCAGCGCCTTCCATTGCTCACCCTCCTCAGAATGAACCAATATGCGATGGTCTGCCGTAGCTTTCAAAACGGAGCCCTCTTCGGTACGCAGTTCATACACATCTTTCACCCCTGTGGAGAAGAACCCTTCAGTACGGTATTGCTTACCACCATAGGCTATCTTCTCCGGAGATGAAACCAGAGCCGCAGCTGGCATCATGCCGTGCTCGGTGAGTATCAGCGTCTCGCCTGTAACACAGGGGTTGGTCGAGAAGAACTCAGTACCCGGAGCCTCACCCTCCTTACACATCGTCGCGTTGATGAATCCGGGCTCACCGTTCGTCAACATACCCTGAATCACTTCATCCATTACCTGTGAAGCATGAGTGTGTTTCTTGTGGCGCTTCGATCTCAACGCATCGAAGAACTCCTCGTCTACTACGACGGAGATGTTCGTAGTCCAGTGTAGTCTGTAATCTAACTTGCACCGGATGAAATCGAAGATGTCTTCGTCTAACCAGTGCTTCATCGCCATTCTCGCCGATCTTCTCGTGCCTCCAGAAACAACAGCCTGGGCAATGTAATGATCCATCTCCATCATCTGTAGGGCTGTTAACGGAGACCCCAAAGATTCGTTGAGTAATCGGTTGATATTCATCAACATCAACACCAACGCTGTCGGACCGGAAGCCTTACCTCCGAAGCCCTTGATCTCCGCACCGTAAGGACGAACCAAACTGATGTCCACGACGAAATCGGCTTCCTGTCTGTTACTGAAGTGCAATTCCAACAGTCTCTCCAAAGCGGTCGCCCATCCCTCACGGCTGTCTTCCACCCTCAGGTGGTTCCCGTTCATCACCCCATCGTAATCCGACGGGTACTTCTCGCTCAATAACTTGCGAAGCGGTACAGTATCCCCGTCAAGCGGAACCGGGAAGTCGATGTCTTTATGACCCTCGTTGCAGATGATGTGCAGATTCACTCTGGTGTTGGGGATCCAGTGCCCTTCGGGATGGTTCGGGTTGGAGTGGATGAACCGATTAGAGTAGTTAGCACCGACACCGCCTCCCTCCATTAACCGCATGAACGTGTATGTGAAGTGCTTCGAGAAGCTTTCGGTGAAGTCTGCCACGTAGCAGTTGTTAATGAACTGGCGATAGCGATCTATTCCGGTCGCCCAAAGGTGTCTGCCTGCAGGCAGGATCTGCATGGTCACCATCAGATTATAGAGCTTCTCCGGCTCGCCGGGCTCGATGAACTCCGGCTTGACGAAGTTGCAGTTCCCGTTCACCACTCGGGCGCAGATGTCGTACCAGTCCTCCATGCCGTCTATTCTCGGACGACTGTACGTCCTTCTAACTACCGTCTCGCCCAACGGACCAAACCGAAGCTGAATGTTTCTTCTGGCTTCTTCTACCATCTCCGGAGTGATGTACTGTTTCAACATATACTCTTCCTCCTCAAATAGTCGATAAGGTTATCTTTTAGGGTCTGAAGGTGTGGGGGTACTTCTAAACGACTGAGATTGCGCACGGCCGCCTCGATTCTACTTCTGTTCCTCTTCGAGTTCTGTAACCAATCACAGATCCTGTCCCATTCCCTTTCACCGATGCAGGAGATCAACTCCGCCAGGTCGCGCTCTTCCACGTCCGATAAACTGTCTTCGTCGTTCTGTTCGATGACAAAACTTTGTCCTATCAATAAGCAGTCGACCTGTACCGGAGCCCTCAGCATCGCCGCCTTCCTCAGGTGGTCCGGCAGACAGGACACAGAAACCCCCATGGCGGTGTATCTCCGTATCTCCTTGCTGACCACACGAGGGACGGGTAACTCGTCCAGCACCTTGTTGTAGACGAACCGACGCACATAGGAGATGAGGTATGCACAGAAGTCAGTACCCCGACTTGTGTCGAATCGCTGTATTGCCTCTAAAGCTGCCAGACGCGCCCACTGCATCAAGTCTTCGTGGGTGGTACCTAAATGCCGAAACTTCGTCTGCTGCCAAGCCGTTATCACACTGAGTAACTCATCGATACGACGAAGGTACTCATCTTCCAGCTGACGCCGTGACCAATCGTCCGCCTCCCTGTGGTGGCGGTCTATCAGACACTCGAGTATTGGAAGCAATGAACGCCTTAACTCGCGTATTCGGCTTGTGGTGGACACGGCGTACCCTTCCCCCTGAAATTGGAGGGTGAGGGAGACGCCGGCGGTCCTTCACGGGCAAGTGCCTTAGGCTCCCGATTCCCTCCTGTATTGGGTAGATAGGGAATCCGCCGTTAATTGCCCAAAGGTCTTGTCATGAGGATGGTGTCTTCAGACTGGACAGGATAGCCTATAGCGCCTGCTACAGCCCGTCGCTCCCGAATATATTCCTCCAGCGTGGGGAAGCTGCGCTGCATCGAGTGCGCGTAACCGTTGACGCTCTCGGTGTTGACGAAAGCTACCATGTCTTCCCAACCGTCAACCGTTACTTTCTGCCACGGGAACTCCCTTAAGACATCTCCAAAGTGCCTGTTCAGCCACAACCATGCATAGGCGATTCTATTGAGACTTACCGTGGATTTAGACAGATATTGGTTGAGTAGCACCTGAGACAGCAAGGACTTGAGCACTTGCGGGTGAACATACCGGAACGGCCTGATCCCGTTCTGGGGCTTGCGGTAATCCGAGATCACCATGCCTGTTGTTAGCATGGTGGATAGCCTGTCCAGCACGAACATCGCCTCCACCGGTGAGTTCCATCTCGCAGATACCGGTACATAGACATTGGTGAACATGTTGTAGCCGGCATACGTCTTGAATGTCGTCGGTATACCTAACATTATGTCCAGCGTCTCTACATCCGGAATGGGCACGAACAGTTTCGTTTCATGCGGCACCGGTATGTCCGTGCCGATCGGATTCACTTCCAAATCGAACTCATCCTCGTCTGTTAGTAGAGTGAACCGCCCGTCCTTGTAGAGACGATACGTTACTAAGAACGGACTCATCAAGCCGAACCTGCTTATCTTGGCGTGTATCCCGTCTCTCTGGGTCTGCCAGTCGTAGCGGATAGCTACCTGCAGGGTATCGTATTCCTGATCAAAGTGAATGAAGAAACCTAAATCTGAAGATTCGGGGATGACCGGTAACGGGCTCCAATCGACGAGTATCCTGTCTTGTTTAGCCGCCTCTTCGAGCGTCGGGTGCGAGACGGAACGGACGCCTAAGAACACAGCCACCAGGTGTAAGCCGATCTGTTCGCGCAGCCTCTTCCTTACGTCGTTTCCCGGATGCATCTCCTCAACCAGCATGTACCAGCTGATTGCCTTCCATCGCCCGTTTAGGTCTTCGTTCTCCTTTATCGACTCTTTGAGTGACGGCACATAGTCTACTATCTGTTTGTACATGTCTTCGCGGCTCTTGATATTTAACTTCCGCGTCATGTAATCCGCAGCGGCGACGGATATCGTCCATTCCTCTATTTGGTAGCTAGCTCCCTTTATGGCAGACTCCAGGACTACCTTCTGGATGTCCTCTATCCGTACCTGAGGTAGATTTAACAGGTCGGTCAGTTCCCTTAGAAACAGAGAGACCGATGACGGCTCACCGAATACAGGGAAGCTTTTGGATTCCGAGCCGTCCTCGGTGCTTATCGTGAACTTCCTGTCGTCCTTAGCCGCTTGAAGAATCTTGGACACTTCTAGACCTTTGAATCCTATGAGCGGCTTCTTGGGATCGATTTCAACCTCAAAGGGGAACTTCGACTTATCGGCGATTGCAATGAACTTCATCTGTTTCATCTCCTTTTGTTCGGTACTGAAATATTCGGTGATACCTCTTGATTCACTACTTCACTCCCCAGGATATCCCGAAGGCATGGCAGTCCGCGTTAGATTTCGCCAAACTGCACGTGGTTCCACCACTGATGGCGGATTATTACACCAAGACGGTACTCGGCAAGAACGATCCCACTGTACAAACCGAGTTCCAGCGTACGCTGATCCGCGCCGTTTCTCAGGACCCCGATAACTGGTACGCCAAAGCCATGTTTTTTGGCGTCCCTCGCAGTAGATGGATCAATTCTTCGGCAACCTCCGCCCGGCCAGTAGTGGATTACGGACAGCCTGTTACACAGCTCACCGAAGCCGGCAACATCATGTATGACCTGTATTCCACGATGATGAAAGCGACTTCGGCGATGCCGGAGAAGTGGCACCTGTATGCAAGCCCTAAAAGAGCGGGTTCCTTCTTGTTCCACGAAGGGATTGAGGATAGACCTCCGTTCCAATTAGATCTTCAGAAATGGGAGAGCGAACTGATACGATCTTCCGACGATGTTCTACGTGAACTGGTAAGACAGAGCACGCCCGCATTGCAATTCCTCTATAAGGAGGATTCCATTCAATCTCAAACACCGGTTCACGCCGGCAACTCCACGCGGCTTCGATTGATGTCCGCTGCAACGGTACTTAATATAGACCCCAACGAGGCTCAGCGCCTGTACGACACTTTGTCCAGATTAGGATCCAGTGCTTGGCAGTCGACCGCAATAGCGATGCACGAGTTCGGTCACGCCTCGTTCCAAATCCAACCGTTCATCGGCACGAACCTGATGAGGGATTATGTTTCTGGGAAGACTCCGCTTTCGGAGGTTCTAAGCCGGTATGTGATGGGTCATGAGTTTATGAACGAGGCGATGTCGGACATCTTCTCGATGGCGATGTCGTTGAACCCGTCATTCCTTATGGGTTTCAGATACGTTGGAGGTGCAGTCTCGGAGCTCATTCATTCCGCGCACAGGGGACTTCAAACCTATCAAGGCTGGAAGTTTGGGGATCCCATACGCGCCAGGGTGATAGACCCCAAGACGATTGAGGATCCCAACTCGCCGTTGATGCGGCTGATAAGAAGGCACGCCGAGGCTTTCGAACAGGCGATTCTTCGTGGGGTTTCAAAGACAGGAGATGCTATTGCCGACGCCGCCGCGAACGTGCTTGATCCGGCATACAGAGGTAGAGTGCTTTCGACAGACGATCCATACGATACGGTTTATCGCGCGGTCGGTTCGCTCTCGAATAAGATGGTTGCAGGAATAAAAGGACTGGTGTTAGACAAAAACATCGATCCTCAGAGTGACCTGCAATTAGATGAAGATGCGCAATTCGTATTGAGGCACCAAGGCAGCCGGTTTTGGACTATCGGCTATCTGGTAGGCAAGGCCAGACCGGACCTTATCGGAGAAGAGTTACTGGTCACACCGCACAGCGTAAGAACCGCTTCGGGTGAAGAGATAGATATAGCCGGCACTCTTCCGGATATCCAACCGTACAATTTAGGCGGCGGTGAGGTGCATCCCGTCCTACTGGAGCGCGCTTTCAAGGCGGTGGAGTTATACGAACGAGCCAGATCCGCTCTGCAACGAGGCGTCCGCGTCCGTATGTCCGGCAGGCCTGAAGAGGCGATACAGGAGTGGATGACCGTCTTCTCACATGAGGTGTTGAAAGAACCGAACCCCGTTTTGGACACCGAACCGTTAGATCAGGTATCCCATGTTATAGAGCCTGCAATACAGGCGCAGATCGTTCATCAAACGCTTGGGACACAGGTTATCACCGGACAGGGCGGAAGCGTTCACCAAGCCAGAAAGAATCAGAACCTCCAACCGTAATTACCTCGGTACTGAATTGTCCGGTGAAGGCTGTTGTTCTCCGGTGGCATCCCCCCAATCCTCCGGTACATGCGTTCGGAGATTCCTGCAGCGTGGCGCTCTGCAGTAGCGTCGGCACGGGTATCTCCCTTGTACAGGGAGCTAACCTCCGCTGCCGGTGAGATGTACCGTGAACTGAGGTTTGGAGCCGGACGCTTCGTGAGCGATGCGAGGTCTGCTTTCTCGGAGTTCACAAACGAAGGGAGAGCCATGCTTAATGAAGCACTCCGCGGGTACCGAGGCATGGCAGACGAGTTCAGACAAGGCGCCAGATGGTTTATGGGGGCGATTTCACCGTTCGTTCAAGACACAAGACAGGCGATTCGGGATACTGTTAGCGCTTACGCACATACAGTTGATTCGGTGAAGTGGTTACTCAACGAAGCGGGTAAGCTGCCTCCGGCTATCCCGCAAGAGGGCAGAAGGGGGCTTGCTGAGTTTATCTCTCAGTCTTATCGGGAGGCAGGCACTATGCCACTCGCTATACCTAGAAACCCTTCCGTGAGGCTTCGTACTCCCGTACCAACTCAAACATCCGCTAATCCTAAATCTGCTAACGCGGCAATCAATAATGTAGACGCTTCCCAAGTGATTGAAGCATGGCATGATAACTTCCAGGAGACGGTCAATAAGGCGCAAACGATTGTTAGAAGATGATATATGAGACTATCGAACCAGGTCGAGCAGTCCCTCTTTGATCTTCACGTCCTTATGGATCAATCTTCTAATCGCAGCGAACGCCTTGTATAGGCTGTGGGCAACCGTGTTCTCGGATAGCCCCAGAGTCTCACCTATCTCCTTCGGCGATAGCGGATCGCCGTTGATTCCTAAACGAAGACAGATGATTTCATACTGACGAGGTGGAAGGTATCGTTTCAGTATCTCCATCATCTCCTCTAAAGCTATCCGACGCTCCACCGCGTCCATTGTCATAATGCCCAAGCGCTCTCCTAACGTCGTGACGCCGTCGTCTGGATCCACCAAACATGCGTCCAGACTGAGGCATTGTACTTCTCTCATTCTGAGATCACGAACGGATTTGGAAGCACGCATCAGGCTTTCAGGATACTGGATGCCGTAATGACAGGAGGCGAAGTACTCACTCAGGTGACTCATCAACACACGGTAGTAGTAAGTCGTCAACCTACCCAGCTCGGGCCTGTGCCGCTGCATGGTGTACCATAATGCTATCCTGGCGATCTGCCATGCGTCCTCGTCGTTGATGGGGATGTGGAACCGATGGAACACCGTCGCAGCTATCCCCTTCAGACTCTCCCACCGCTCATTAAACTCCGTATCCTGAGATGAGTCCATGTCCCTCCTCCTTCTAAATAACTTATTGGCATGTCCCAATCAGGTCGTAAGATGCTCTATCACTTTGGCGTGGTAGTAGTTGGGCATCTCAGCAAGGTGGATCATATAATCTCTATTGTTCATATGTATCCTCCAGATCGATACCGCTTCTGAAATCGCTTCTCCCTATCGGTCTCACAAAGTATCTCCCTTTATGGACATCTGTGTCGTCTAGATCTATAGCTCTGCTCTTCAGTAACCGCTTCTGACGCAGCTCCTCCTCCAGATCCGTATCCTGCAATAGATCACCGAGCACGTCCCATATCTCTTTTGACCAGCCCATGTCCACCAGCCTGGTGAGACCGATACCGGAGTTCCTGCAGTCCTGGATCACTCTGAGGAGCTCCATTCTCAGCGGATAGTGGTATTTCTGGGAGACGTAGAACGCCTCCGTCACCATCTCCCGTATTATCGCGCGAACGGTCTCCTCACCGGATTCTATTGGTGTCTTCATTGTGGATAGATAGGGAATATGACCTAAGAATGTACCGTCCAGTACAGTAGCGTCCCTTCGGGGAACGGAGGTTCCGTTGACTCGTTAAACCAGTTGTAGATGACCTCTGGATCCGCTTCTATGACCGCTATTACCTCGTTTGAAGTAACTTCGTAGCCGTGTACTTTGAGGTTATACCGAATAGCGCATTCGATGAGGTGGTCTTCTGTGCCCTTGATAACAGCCTTTATCTTCATAGAAGATAGCGGCAGGAGACTGTCGCCTTTAGGCGACAGATGAATGCCGCCAATGACCTCCTTGACAAATTCTGGCATGTGGGGTATAATTTAAGCAATGGAACTGACAGTTGTGGTCATGTCAGCTCCTCCAATCGTTTGAGCACTCGCCTCTTCCGTTGCCAAAATTGTGGCTTCCAGCACAACGCCAATTTTGTTGCCGCCTTAAATCTCGCCAGTCGTGCCGTCCAAGCAGGCTTGGTCGGTACTGGGCTGCTGTCAACCAGCCTGAGGCTGATAGAGTTCAATCCTCTCTCAGCAAACTGTCGGCTTTAGCCGACAGTAGTTGATCTCTTCTTGAAGGAATCCTGAAAGTGAACGTCGTATGATAGCAAGCAGAGCGTGACACGATTCGGAGGGGATCGACCATTTGGTGCGGAACCAAGAGGTCGGTGAATGACTACTTGTACCCAAGATTCTGTGGGAATTCAAAGTCTAACGGTGACCGAACTTGGAAGTTTATCATTGCGGTCAGTTACTGACAGGTGTTGGAGCGGGGGACGGGAATCGAACCCGCACCACCAGCTTGGAAGGCTGGAGCTCTGCCATTGAGCTACCCCCGCACCGCTGGTCGGGGTGACTGGACTCGAACCAGCGACCTCTTGGCCCCAAACCAAGCGCTCTACCAACCTGAGCTACACCCCGACCAACTGCGCTATTATTATAGTCTAAAATCGGTCGTACGTCAAGCCACAACCGACCTATCCT
>JGI24186J35511_1000709_pt1 | contig 11870 bp, 10 predicted proteins | sample YNPBryulayer2012_FD_35511 | JGI IMG/M metagenome (IMG submission 35511) | reverse complement strand
GTAGTCGTAGAACTCGCGGCTGGGCACGACCTCGCCGACGACGGAGGCTTGCAACTCGTCGTTGCCCAGCACGCTCACCTCCAGCTCCCTGGCGTGCGGCACGGCCCGCTCGACGAGCACCTTGCGATCCCACGTGAACGCCTCGGCCATCGCGGCGCTGAACTCGGAGATGGTTTTCACCTTGCTGATCCCCACGCTGCTGCCCATGTTGGCCGGCTTGACGAAGCACGGCAGACCCAGCTCGTCCATCACGCTGGCCGTCACGTCTTCGGGCTGCGTCACCCACTCGCGGTGACGAACGACGCGATAGGCCACCACGGGCAGGTGATGCGCGCGCATGACGTCCTTAAAAATCGCCTTGTCCATGCCCACGGCCGAGCCGACCACGCCGGCGCCGACGAACGGCACGCCCAGCAGCGTGAGCAGCCCCTGCACCGTGCCATCCTCACCCATCGGCCCATGCAACACTGGAAGACCACGTCGAATTGGCGCAGCGATTCCATCGGCAGGCTCCACTCCCCCTGCCGGCTGATCAACACCGGCGTGAGGTTGTACTTTTGCCGGTCCAGGTGCGCCATCACCGATTCAGCAGACATCAGGCTCACCTCGTGCTCGCCGGATTGGCCGCCGTAGAGCACAGCGACCTTGAGCTTGCCTTGCGCCATCAGGTCATCCCTCCTGCTCTCAGTCGTCCATCCGGCGCTTCGGCGGGCCACTCGCCCAGCAACTCGATCTCCAGCTCCAGATTCACGCCGAACCGCTTGAGCACTTCGGCATGGGCGAGGTCAATCAACGCTTTCACGTCGCCGGCGCGGGCGTCGCCCGATACGTTGACGAAGAAGTTGGCGTGTTTCTCGCTGATCATCGCGCCGCCGATGCGCCTGCCCTTCAGGCCGCAGGCTTCGATCAGCCGACCGGCGTAGTCCCCTGGCGGGTTCTTGAACATGCTGCCGATGGAAGCGCCGGCGGGTTGGGTGGCCTTGCGCTTGGCGATGAACTCGCCGGCGCGGCGCTCCAGGTTAGGCCGGTAATCCAGCTTCAGGTCGAACGTGGCGCTCAGCACGAGCGGCCGGTCGGCCGGCGCATAGCGTTTGAGCGCACTGGTGCGGTAGCCGAATTGAAGCTGGCGCGGCGTCCAATACTCCGGCGCGCAGCCGCGGCGCATCACGCGGGCGAGGTTCAGGTTGGCGGCGATGTCCATCCCGTGGGCGCCGGCNTTGCCCACCACNGCGCCGCCCACCGTGCCCGGCACGTTGATCGCCCATTCAAAGCCGGCCAGGCCGCGCTCGATGCAATCGCGCGCCAGCGTGGCGAGCATCACGCCGGCATTGGCCTCTACGCGCGCCTTCACCCCGCGCACCTCGAACTTCACCTCCTTGGCGCGGTTGAGGATGACCAGGCCGCGCACGCCGGCGTCGCTGACCAGGACGTTTGCTCCGCCGCCGAGCACCAGATAGGGCAACCCCATCTCGTCGGCCCGCTGCGCCACCGCGACCAGCTCTTCCACGCTCTGCACCTCGATCAGCAGGTCGGCTGGGCCGCCGATCCGCGCGGTGGTGTGCTTGGCCAGCGGTTCGTTGCGCCTGGCGCGCGCCTGGAGTTCTCGGATGTCCATCGCTTCGATCACGTTCGGTTCAACATCTCCAATAGCCGCTCGCCAATCAGGTTGCCATCGCCGGCGCTGAGCGTGATGATCACGTCGCCGCCCTTGACCTGCGAGAGCAACATCCCCAGCGCATCGCCGAACGAGGCCGCGTTGCGCACGTTGCGATGGCGGATCTTGCGGGCGATCTCGATCGGGTTGAGCGCGTTGGCGGAGAAGCCCAGGTCCTCCTTGCGCTCGCGGGCTGCATACACCGGCAGGACGATCACCTGATCGGCCTCATCGAACGCCGTGGCAAACTGGTCGAGCAGCGCTGCGGTGCGGCTGTAGGTGTGTGGCTGCCAAATTGCCCAGATGTTCCCCAGCGGGTAGCGCTGCCGCGCGCCGCGCAAGGTGGCTTTGATCTCGGTGGGGTGGTGGGCGTAGTCGTCGAAGACGCGCACGCCGCGCGCTTCGCCGCGCAGCTCGAAGCGCCGCCCTGCGCCTTGGTATTCGCCCAGCGAGCGCACCCCCTCGCTCGCCGGCACGCCACAGGCATCGGCCACAGCCAGCGCGGCCAGCGCGTTGAGCACGTTGTGCTCGCCGGGCACCCGCAGCGAGGCGCTGCCGCTCACCTCGCCGTTGATGCCGAAGCCGTGAAAGCTGAAATCCGTCCCGCCGAGCGCGTTGGCGCGCAGGTTCGACGCCCGCCATAGCCCGCGATTCAGGCCGTAGTCGGCGAGGAACGGGCGCGCCTGATCTGCGGGCAGCCCGGCGCGGCGCAGCACTTCGGCGCAGCCGGCGTCGTCGGCGCACACGACCACCAAGCCATCCTCGGGCACGCTGCGCACGAACATGGCGAACGCCTCGAACATCGCGTCGAGGTCGGCGTAGGTGTCCGGATGGTCATATTCCACGTTGGTGATCACGGCGACCCTGGGCCGGAAGTGCAGGAAGGTGCGGTCGTATTCGTCGGCTTCAACCAAAAAGAGTTCGCCTCCCCCCCAGCGCGCGTTGACGCCCAGCGGTTTGGGGGTGGCGCCGATGACGAAGCTGGGGTCGAGGCCGGCGTTGACGAGGATCGTCGCCAGCATGGCCGTCGTGGTGCTCTTGCCATGCGTGCCGGCCACGGCGATCACCGTCTTGCCCTCGCCCAGCGCGGCGATCAAGTCGCCCCGATGCCAGACCGGGATGCCGCGCTCCTTGGCCGCCAGCAGTTCAGGTTCATCCTTCGGGATGGCTGAGGAGGGCACGAGGATGTCCACCTCTGCCAGGTGCGCGGGGTCATGGCCGAGCGCGACCGGGATGCCCTCTGCGCGCAGCGCGCGCAGCGTGGGCGAATCGGCGCGGTCATCGCCGCTGACGCGCGCGCCGCGTGCATGGAGCAGGCGGGCCAGCGCGCTCATGCCAGCGCCGCCAATGCCCATCAGGTGAAATCGCTTCTCTAGCCAGCTCATACCAATACAACGATCACGAATAAGAAGATCCCGATGAGGACAATGAGCAGCAGCGACCCGCTGAAGACCACAGGCGCCGCGCTCTTGATGAAGAAGAACTCTCCCCAACCCTGGGGCGGGGCAGCGAAGAGGTTGCTGTATTGTGCATCGGTCAGCACGTCTGCCTGGAAGGCCCAATAGGCGAGCGTGCTGAATAACAGGTAGCCGTTGAACGCACCCACGATGAACGAAAGCAACCCGCGCTCGAAGCGCGCTGCTTCAGAAAAGCGCCCCCGCGCAACGATTGGGCTGAGGTAGCCGAAGCCGGTGATGATGAGGAACGGCAGGCTTCGCCAGAAGAAGCGCCAAATGGATGCTTCTTGTTCCCACAGCGGCTTGAGCAGGTCGGTGACCTGCGGCACCGAGTAAATAAAGAAGGCGAATATCATGCTGAAAGTCACGATCACGTCGCGCACCCAGCCGCGTGATGTGCCGATGAAGCCCCAAACGACGATGTAGAACAGGAAGAACACCTCAGCGTTGATCATGGCCATGGCTTACTTCGAGCAGGAGCGCGGCGATGCGCGCTGCGCCATCGCGATGTCCTAGTTGCTGCGACGCCCGCCGCATCGCTTCCAGGCGGTCGGGGTGATTCAGCAAGTCGTTCACGCAGCGGCGCAGCCCTGCGCGCTCATCCAGAAGTTGGTCGTCGCGCAGCACGACCGCCGCGCCGCGCCGCGCCAGGTAGTCGGCGTTGACTTGCTGGTAGCGCCAAGCGTAGGGGTAGGGCACAAGGATGGCGGGCAGGCCGAGATAGGGCAGCTCCCCCAGGACGCTGGCCCCGGCTCGGCACACCGCCAAGTCCGCCGCCGCCATCGCCAGCGCCATCTCATCGTGCAGGTAGTCGAAAGCCAGGTAGCGCCGGCGCAATGCTTCGCTCAGGCCGGCACGCGCTGCGCTGACCTCCGCCCAGTCCGCCTTGCCGGTGACGTGGATCACCGTGGCGGCGGCCAACAGATCGGGCAACGCTGTCAACACAGCGCGGTTGATGCTGCGCGCCCCCTTGCTGCCGCCGTAGATCAGCACCACGCGCTCGGCCTCGGAAAGCCCAAAGTGCCGGCGCGCCGATGTGCGCGAGAGGTTTGCGAACGCCTCGCGCACGGGGTAGCCGGTCATCACCATCTTTCGCTTGGGGATGAACGCCGCCGAGTCCTCGGCGGTGACGGCCACGCGGGTGGCCAGATGCGCCATCAGTCGCAGCGCGTAGCCCGGCTCGATGTCCGGCAGATAGACCACGCTGGGCACGCGCCGCAGCCAGGCCGCGAGCGCCACCGGCACGCCGACGAAGCCGCCGGTCATGAACACCACGTGTGGTTTGAACGCGCGGAGGATGCGCAGCGCTTGCCCGCTGCCGCTCAGCGTGCGCCACGCGCCGCGCAGCGCGCGCCGCGCGCCCACGCCGTGCATCGCGCCGGCGCAGATCGCCTGAAAGGGAATCCCTGCGCGCGTCACCAGCTCACGTTCCATGCCATCGGCCTCGCCTACGAACAATGCTTGAATCTCCTCTGGAGTGCTGCCAGGTCGTTCGCTTAAAGAAGGCGCCTTCGCCATCAGCGCTCGCAATACGGTAAGCGCGGGCAAAACGTGTCCGGCTGTTCCGCCGGCGGAGAGCAGGATGCGCACGGACGGGTTTCCCTCCTTTCACCTCTGTGGTGTTTTCCCCTATCGAATCGCGCTCAGGGGGCAGCAGTTGGCTGCCTCGCCCGACGCTCACGACCACCCCGCTGGCCGTCAGCAGAGCAAACAACGATGATCCCCCTACGCTCAAGAACGGCACCGGCATGCCGGTGAACGGGATGATCGCCAGCGTCGCCAACAGGTTCAACAGTAGTTGCGCGATGACCCAAGTGACGACGCCGACGGCGATGAACGCGCCGAAGGCGGTATCGGTGTGCTGGGCGATGCGCAGGCCGCGCCAGAGGAACACGATGAACAGCGCCAGCACGCAGATCAACCCGACCAGCCCAAGTTCTTCCCCCAGCACGGCCAACACGCTGTCGGTGTGTGGGGTGGGGAGGTAGCCGAACTTTTGGCCGCTTGCCCCGATGCCGTTGCCGAACAGCCCGCCGCTGCCCAGCGTGATCAGCGATTGGCGGATGTGGTAGCTCATCTCGGCAGGCGTCTGCCAAATCTTTAAGAACTCGTTGAGGCGCGTGGTGGCATACGGGAGCGCGACCACCAACAAGGCAAAGGCCCCGGCAGCGGTCAACACGACCAGCCCGAGCTGCTGCCAGCTCGCGCCGGCCATGAAGAACATCGCCAGCGCGGTGATCGTGATCACGGCAGCGGTGCTCAGGTCGGGCTGGATGACGATCAAAAAGCAGACGCTGCCGATGATCACGCCGAAGGGCAACAGGCCGTTTAATATGCTGCGCACCTGGTCGCGGCGCGAGGCCAGCCAGGCCGCTGCGTAGATGATCACGCCCAGCTTGACCAGCTCGCTGGGCTGGACCGAGCCATTGAACAGCGTGCGCCGCGCCCCGAAGACCTCGTCGCCGAAGAGGATCACGCCGACGAGCGCGATCAAGCAACCAAGCATGATCACAACCGCGAGGCGGCGAAACAGGCCGTAGTCCAGCCGACAAAATAAGGCGAAGGCGAGCAGCCCCAGGCCGGCGGAGCCCACCTGCCTGCCGAAGATGGCCAGCGGGCTGCCTTCGCTCACCTGTGACCAGAAGAACGTGGTGCTGTAGGCCATCACCAGGCCAAGCGCCGTCAGCAACAGCACGGCCATCACCAGCACCCAGTCCGTCGGTCGCTCCTGGTTGCCGCGCCAGGCCGCGCGCCTCGCTGATCTAGCGGTCATGCGTCCCTCCCTGAGCTGCGCTGAGGATCTCGTTGACCCATTCGCGGAAGCGCTCGCCGCGTTCCGCGAAGTCCTTGAAGGCGTCGTAGCTCGTGCCACCCGGCGAAAGCAAGACCACGTCCCCGGGCTGCGCAAGGCGGTGTGCCTTGCGCACTGCCGTGCGCAGGTCAGGCACGATCACCCATTGGGCGGGCGCGCCGCTGCCGGCGCCGCGCTGGTGGGTTAAATGTTCGGCCACCAGCGGCCCCATCTCGCCGAACAAGATGATGGCTTTGCATCGCTCAAGCATCGCGCGCGCGGCTTCTTCCCAGGGCAGATGCTTGTCGCGCCCGCCGCACAGCAGGATGACCGGCTGATCGAAGCATTTCAGCGCAGCGACCAGTCTCTCCGGCGCGGTGGCGATCGAGTCGTCGTACCAGCGCACGCCGTCGTGTTCTGCGATCAACTGCAAGCGGTGGGGCACCCCGCGAAAGGTGGTGGCGACCCTGCGCATGGCATCCACAGAGGCGCCGGCTATGGCGCAGATCGCGGCTGCCGCCAGGATGTTGGCGATGTTGTGATCGCCCATCAAGAGCACCTCGCGCCGATGGCAAATCACAGCGCCCTCCGCGGCTTGTAACTCAGGCGACGACGCGCGGGAGAGCCGCACCCGCAGGTTGCCGGCTTCGTCCAACCACGCGCCGTCCTCGGCGGGGCGCCCGCGCGTGCTGAACCACAGGGTGCTCGCCCCCTCGCCGCCCAGCGCGGCGGTAACCGAGTTATCTGCTGAGAGCACGCGCCAGTCGTCTGGCGATTGAAAGTCTAGGATGCGCCGCTTGGCCGCGATGTATGCCTCCAGCGTGCCGTGGCGGTCAAGGTGGTTTGGGGTGATGTTGGTGATGCAGGCGATGTGCGGGCTGCGATTCATCAGCTCAAGTTGAAATGAGGAAAGCTCCATCACCACGCGGTCGCCGGGCTGAATGCGATCGAGGTCGCTGATCAGCGGATTGCCGATGTTGCCGCCGACCCAGACCGCGCGCCCTAGGTTGTCTGCCTTGAGCATCTCCCCGACGAGGGTGGTGGTGGTGGTCTTGCCGGCTGAGCCGGTGATGCCGATCACCGGCAGCCGGGCAGGCGTCCAGGAAGAGTCCTGCGTCGTTGCTCAGCGGGATGCCGCGCCGGCGCGCCTCTTGCACGATCGGCAGGTCGGTCGGCACGCCGCCGCTCAGGCAGAGCAAGTCGCATTCATCCAATAGGCTGAGCGGATGTTCGCCCAGGACGAAGCGCACGGGCAGGCCGGCCAGCAGTTGCAGGTCAAGCTGATGCGCGGCTTTCAGGTCGCTCAACGTCACCTGCGCGCCTTGGGCGACGAGGTAACGGGCCAGCGCCGTGCCCTGCCGTGCGCCTCCTAAAATCACCACCCGTTGGGTTGACCAGTCCATCGCCGAGCTTTCCTCCGTTTACTGCGGTGCTGCTGGGTTGCCGAACGTCGCCAGGCCGATGCCGAGCATGCCGAAGAACAGCGCGATCACAAAGAAGCGCTGCACGATCTGCGGTTCGCTCCAGCCGAGCAAGACGAAGTGGTTGTGCAACGGCGACATCTTGAAGAACCGTCGCCCTTCGCCGTACTTGCGCTTGGTGTATTTAAAGTAGGTGACTTGGATGATGACGCTGATCACCTCGGCGACCGGGATGATGGCGATGATCGGCAGCAGCAGCCATTGGCCGGTCATCAGCGCCACCACGCCCAGCACAGCGCCCAGCGCCTCGCTGCCTAGGTCGCCCATCATCATCTGGGCTGGATGCACGTTAAACCAAAGGAAGCCCAACATCGCCCCGACCAGCACCATGCACAACATGGTCAGGAAGACTTGGCCCTGTAGGTAGGCGATCACCCCATACGCGACGAACGCCACGCCGCTGATCAGCGCTCCCAGGCCGTCCAGGCCGTCGGTGAAGTTCACCGCGTTGGCGCTGCCGTGGATGATGAACACGGCGATCGGCAGCCAAAAGATGCCCAAGTCTATGGGCTGAGCCAGGCCGGGGACGGCCATCTTGCTCATGCCGAACAAGGGCCGATCAGGTATCAGCACGATGCCATTGCTGGTGATCTCAAAGGCCGGCGCGGCATGCAGGATGACCGCGGCGACGACGGCGATGATGAGTTGGAAGAGCGCTTTGCTCCACCCGCGCATGCCCTCACCGCGCCGCACGCCGCGCACGCCCATGTAGTCGTCAACCGCGCCCAGCACGGCGAACGCGATCATCACAAAGAGCGGCACGGCCAGCGAGCGCCCCACCAGCACCACGCCGGCGAAGTTGGGGTTCACCCGCACGCCGATCCGCGAGTAGAGATACATACCCAGGATCAAAAACAGGGTCGTGCCGATGAACAGGATGCCGCCCATGGTGGGCGTGCCCTGTTTCACCATGTGGCTGGCCGGCCCGTCAATCCGTATCTGCTTGCCGATCCGCCAGCGCTTGAGCAAGTGGATCAGCGGCTGGCCGGTGAGCATGGCGATCACAAAGGCCACGCCCCCCATCAGCAAGCAAACCCCCATCTCCGGCAGCGTTGGTGTATGCATCGTCTTGCCCTTTCGTCATGATGTTGTCCTGTCTGGCCAGCTCGGTCACTCGCCGTTCGCCAGACCGGCAACGATCTCCTCCATTTGCATCCCGCGTGAGCCTTTCACCAGGATCACGCATCGCTCGCGCACGATTTGCCGCAACACAGCCAGCGCTTCCTCGTTGGTCATGACGTGAAAGACCCGCTCGCGGGGTGCGCCGCACTCAACCGCTGCGCGGCAGATCCAGGCGGCCCGTTCGCCGACGCCGATCACATACTGGGCCACGATGCCGGCGCGACAACCGACTTCGTCGTGCCCTTTCTGTTCCAGCTCGCCCAGCTCCAGCATGTCGCCGAGGACGGCGATGCGCGGGCCTTCGTTGATCTCGGCCAGCAAGTTCAGCGCGGCCAGCGTGGACTCTGGGCTGGCGTTGTAGGTGTCGTCCAGCACTAACGAGTTAAATGGCCCTTTCGTCACCACCAAGCGGAGCTGTGTTGCGGGGGTGCGCAGGCTTTCGATGATTTCATCAATGTCCATGCCCATCACCAGGCCGACGGCTGCCGCGCGCAGCGCCGTTTGCACGCTGTGCCGGCCAAGCAGCGGCAGCTTGGCCAGCCACCTGCCACGCCCATAGCGCAGGGTGAACACGATGCCATCCAGGCCGAAGCTCTCGATGTCCTCTGCCCAAAGGTCAGCCTGTGGACTCAAGCCGTAGGTAAAGGGACGCGCGCGCGTGATGGCAGCCATCGCGCGCACGCGCTCATCGTCGTAGTTCAAGATCGCCACCCCGCCTTCTTCCTCCGGCGGCAGCGCAGCCGGCAGTTCTGATTTGGCCTTTGCGATGTTCTCGATGCTGCCCAGGCGAGAGAGATGCACCGGCGCGACGATGGTCACCACGCCGATGCGCGGCTTGGCCCACTGACAATAGGCAGCGATCTCTCCCAGCGCGTGCATGCCCATCTCGATCACGGCGCATTGGTGGNTTGGGCGCAGGCGGAGCAAGGTGAGCGGGACGCCGATCTCGTTGTTGTAGTTGCCCTCGCTCTTCAACACGTCGTAGCGCGCGCTCAGCATGTGCGCGACCACCTCTTTGGTGGTCGTCTTGCCCACGCTGCCGGTCACGCCGATCACGGGCAGCGTGAAGCGCGACCGCCAAAAGGCGGAGAGGCGCTGTAGGGCGGCCAGCGTATCGTCCACGCGGATGAGGAGCGGCGTTATCCACCCTTCTGACGGCGCTTCGATGGGCGCGCGCGCGTCCAGCCAGCCGGCTGTGACGCCCTCCAGGCGCGAGAGGCGATCGTGGTGGACGAGCGCGGCGAGCGCCCCGCGCCCTAAGGCGTGGCTGACGTAGTCGTGGCCGTCGGTGTGCTCGCCGGGCAAGGCCACGAACAAGTCGTCGCGCAGTGCCTGGCGCGAGTCAATCACCACATTGCGGACAGCGTAGCGCGCGAGTGATTCCACGCGCTGGCCACTGACCCCTTCGACGACATCGGCAAGTGTCAACATAGCAATTGAATCAAGGGTTGCGCAGGTTATCCGGCGGAATCCCTAACGCGCGGCTAGCATACTCCGCCACGTCGCGGAAGACGGGCACGGCCGTGTGCGCTGCCCAACGCGAGGTGCGCGGTTGATCTAGCTTCACCAGGATCGTGATCTGTGGCCGATCGGCTGGCAAGAAGCCGACGTAAGTGACGATGGTGGTGTCTTGCTTCTTGCCGTTCAAATACCAATCCGCGGTGCCGGTTTTGCCGGCCACGGCATAGCCGCGCGGGAACGCGCCCGGCACCGCTCGGCGCGTCGCAGCGGTCATGAGCTGGCGCAGCGCGCGCGCCGTCTCTTTTGAGATCACCTGCGCCACCGCAACGGGCTGCTTGCGGATGACCTCCCCATCCGCTGTGCGCCATTGCTGGACGAGATATGGCTGCATCAACAAGCCGTCGTTGGCGATGACGTTCAGGGCGTTGATCACCTGATAGGGCGTCGCCGAAAGCCCCTGGCCGTAGCTATTGGTTGCCAGGTCGGCGCGCGACCAGGCCGGGTCAATCGGCGTGCGCATCACCCCCATCGCTTCGCCGCTCAGGTCTATGCCCACGGAATGCCCAAACCCAAATCGCCGGAAGTAGCGATAGAACATCTCTGCGCCCAGGTCAAGCGCGATCTGCGCGGTGGGCACATTGAGCGAATGGGCCAGGATGTCCTCGAGCGTGACGCGGCCACGGGCGCCCCCTTCGGCGTTGCGGATCAACTTATTGCCAACGATCAGGCGACCGGTGTCGGTCAGGATCGTTTGTGTGGTCACCAGGCCGGCATCGAGGGCTGCCGCGATCGTCAACGGCTTGAGGACGGAGCCAGGCTCGTAGGCGTCATTCACGGCTGGGTCGCGCAGCAGGTGTTGGTCGGCGCTGTTGGCCAGTTCCAGCGCGCGGTTTGGGTCGTAGCCTGGCCACGACGCCGAGGCGAGGATCGCCCCGCTGGCGGTCTCCATGATGATGATGACGCCTTGCGCGGCGCCGGTGTCCTGGATGGCGCGGGCCAGGCGTTGTTCGGCGTAGCGCTGTAGCTGTAGATCGAGCGTCAGCACCAGGTCGGCCCCCTGCTGTTGGGGTGATGGTGAGCAGATCGAGCCGGCTGCGCTCTCGGCGCAGGCCGACCGAAGACCTGAGCTGCTCATTGTAGTACGCCTCGATGCCGCCGTAGGCGGCGTCCTCTAAGTTGATGAAGCCGATGGTGGGGCCGGCGGTTGCCCCTTGCGGATACCAGCGCGCCCAGGTCTTGGTGAGCAACAGGCCGTCTCGTCCCGCCAAGGTCTCGGTGAGCTGTCTGGCGGCTTGCGGAGAGACGTTGTAAGCGATGACGGTGCTGAGCGTCGGGGTGAGCGCGCTCTGATCGGCCAGGATACCCTCGAGCCGCCAGTGCACCTGTTCAGCCGGCTGGCCCAATAATTGGGAAAGCGCCTCTGCGACGGCCGTCGTGTCGGTGATGGTGCGCGGGTTCACGCGCACGATATAGGCCCGTTGGCTGATCGCCAGCAAATGGCCGGCGCGGTCGAAGATCGCCCCGCGCGGTCCGAGCACCAGCTTAGTTTGCACCTGTTGTTCTCTGGCGGCGGCAGCGTACTTTGGCCCTTCCAGTATCTGCACCTGAAACGCGCGCAGCGTGGCCAACGCCAACGCCAGCGCGATGCAGGCCATCAACGCGATCATTCGCTTTGTGGAGATCATGGTCAGCGTCGCGCCTCCCCGACCTCATCGGAGCTCACTATCAGATACTCGACGCTCTCGGCAGGCTGAAAGCCCAATCGCCTGGCGCGGTTCTCCATCACGGGCTGCGCGGTCACCATGCTGATCTCGGCCCAGGTTCGGTTGGTCTCGCTCACCAATTCGATGAGTTGTTGTTCGAGCGCATCCATCTGTTGGTTGAGCAGCGCCGTGCGCGTCGTC
>JGI24186J35511_1000703_pt1 | contig 11924 bp, 10 predicted proteins | sample YNPBryulayer2012_FD_35511 | JGI IMG/M metagenome (IMG submission 35511) | reverse complement strand
AAAGGGGGTGATTAGGTGCAAACCGTGACGTTGCGGTTAAAACTCCATCGACCTACCAAGGCGAAAGAGCGTATCTATCGAGAACTGACGAGGCGCCTTACCGTCCTGGCCAACAACCTGGTTGCGGCAGGCAGACCAAAGGGATTGACCTCTAAGACGGTGTTGGCGTATGTCCCGGCTCCAATTCCTTCGGCTGTGCTGAATCAGGCGATACGGGACGTGCAGGCTGCCAAGAAGGTCACTTGCTTCCGTACTCTGCCGCCATCGTTTAATAACCAGAACCTAAAGTTATCTAAGGTTGGCGACTTCTGGACGGCCAGTTTCCCTACCCATGCAGGACGGGTGCGTGTACCTCTCGCCACCACGGAGCGGCAGGACCGCATTCTGGAGCAGTTGGGCATCTCCATCAAGCAGGGAGCAGCCAAACTCTACTGCAAGCGTGGCCGGTGGTATCTGGCCCTTTCGGTCACAGTTCCCGTTGCACCGTGTGCCGGGAACCGGGTGGCTGGGGTGGACATGGGACTGCGCTACCTCGCTGTGGTGAGCTGCGAAGGTGAAACCCAGTTCTTCAAGGGTAACCAAGCTGCTTATGTGCGCCGCCGCCTCTCCGCCTTGCGCCGCAGGATGGGCAGAGCGAAGGCCCTGGATGCCATTGGCAGGATGAAGGACAAGGAATCACGTTGGATGCGGGACCAGGACCACAAGATCAGCCGCGCCATCGTGAAATGGTGCATCGCCCGTGGCGTTGGCACCATCCGCATGGAGCAGTTGGAGGGAATCCGATTCCGCAGGAAGCNCGACCGCCGTGACAGGGGACGTTCCCTGCATTCCTGGTCCTTCTATCGGCTACAGCGCTTCATCGCCTACAAAGCGCGGTTGGCCGGAATCCAAGTGGAGTGGGTTGTACCTGCCAACACCAGCCGGACCTGCCCGGAGTGTGGCGTGATCGACAAGGCAAACCGCCAGGGCATCCGGTTCTGTTGCAAGTCCTGTGGGTACATAGCCCATGCTGATGCCGTTGGAGCCCTGAACGTCAGCAGAGCAATTAGCGGTCTGGCAGCGGCATGAGCCGTGAGGACCGCCGCCCGGTGCGGTAACCACAAGGGAACGCAGCCGGGGTGGGCCACTGACTTGGCCCTGATGGTGGCACCGATGAAGCCCGGACGGAAACGGATCGGCGCGAGGTAGCCACTAACCAGCCTGCCCGCAAGGGCAGAAATCCTCGGACTTTAGTCCGGGGAGGATGTCAACCTCTTGCGGTTAGGGGGGCAATGGCTGCTATAATGGCGAGTTTCATTTTATCCGGATGGGGGAGTTGCGATGAACGGACTTCATCTGATCGCCGATCTCTACGGTTGCCGCTGCGAGTTGGCACTCCTTAAGGAACAGCAGCTACTACAATCGCTCTGCGTGGAAGCGTGTCGCGAGGCCGGTCTAACGGTTCTTGGTGACTATTTCTTTCAGTTTCGCTACGACAATGGCGAAGCTGCTGGCGTAACGGGGACGGTGGTTTTGGCGGAGTCCCACCTGGCGATCCATACCTGGCCAGAAGATCGCAACATCACCCTGGATGTTTATGTGTGCAACTATTCTCGCGATAACTCTGCCCTAGCCAAAGCAGTCTTTGATCGGTTGATCGATCGATTTGCCCCAGTCGAGGCAGTCAGCCATCGCGTGGTGCGCGGTCATATCGAGCTGCCCAAAGGGGGAGAACAACAGTGACAACGACGCGGTTCTGGGAGAAACTCTCTGAGGCAACCGGCTATACCTACGACCTTGAGGTGATCGAAACGGGCCAAAGTGCTTACCAACGCTACGAGGTTGGGGTTTCACCGCTCTTTGGCCGGATGTTTCGGTTGGATGGCTGCGCAATGACCAGCGAAGCCGACGAGTTCATCTACCACGAGAACTTGATCCATGTCCCAGCGCTTGCGCACCCCGCCCCGCGGCGGGCGCTCATCATCGGCGGAGGCGACGGGGGCTCGGCTGATGAGCTCCTTAAGTACCCGACGATGGAGGCGATCGACCTGGTCGAGCTCGATGAAGCGGTGATCACGTTGGCCCGAAAATATTTCGATAAGGTCCATCATGGCGCGCTTGATCACCCGAAGGTCCATCTACGGATCGAGGATGGTCTGCGCTTTGTTGCCGACCGCGTTCAGCAGGGCGACCCAGGGTATGATTTGATCATTCTCGATTTGACCGACCCGGTAGGGCCGGCGGCTGCGCTTTATGAAGAGTCATTCCTCAGTCAGTGCGCGGCATTGTTGGGGGAAAGGGGTCTGATTTCGCTTCATATCGGCCCACCCGATCATCAACCGGAGCGGGTACGCCGTCTGGTGGCTAGGTTGCAGAAGATCTTTCGCTTTGTCTATCCCCATTTCCACTATATCCCGATCTATGGGGCTCTGTGGGGGTTGGCTGCCGCTTCGCAAGGGACCGATTGCCGTGCGCTCTCGGAAGCAGATGTCGATCAGCGGATCGCCGAGCGGGGGATTGGCGCACTCAACTATCTGGATGGCGAGACCTACCGAGCCCGAGCGATCCTTCCCCGCTATCTGAAAAGGCTTCTTGCTTGTTAGGTTTCACGTGAAACATCAACTTCCCCGCTCCTGGCCACAGACGCCAACAATGCTGGCCGGGGCGCTGGCGTGTGCGGCGCTGATCGTCGGTCGGGTGATCGCTGGGGCAAATGTCCGTGAGGCGTGGAGGGAGGTCAGGGGCGCCGACAACGACCCTGGATGGACGCGCGTCCAGGACTTTGCCTGGAGTACGCTGCGCGATTACGGCTGGGGGGATGCCGTTTTGTCTGGTCTCAGCCAGTGCGGGGTCCCGCGGCAGTTGCGCCCGCTCCTTCTGGTGGCAGTGACCGAATGGCGCAAAGGGCGGGTGGCGCAGCACGCATTGGTTCACGAGACGGTGGCGCTGGCTAAGGCACTCAACCCCCGCTGGGGGGGGTTCGCCAATGCCCTGCTGCGCCGGCTCGATCNGGAAAGGGCGCGCTGGCGCCCGGAAGCCTTNCCAAGCGAAGGGGAAGAGGGGGGGCAAGCCCATTGGCGCCATCCAAAGTGGTGGATCGAACGGGTTCGTCGCGACTTTCCCAACCAGTGGCAGGAGATTTTGGCTCTGGGTAACGACCACCCACCGATGGGGTTAAGGGTGCGGCGGGTCGAGGAGCGCGATCGGGTTCTGGGGGAGCTGGCAAAGGCGGGGATTGCCGCCGAGGCAGTGGCTCAATTACCCGACGCGATCTGGCTGCCAAAGGCGGTTGCCTGGCAAGCGTTGCCGCAAACGGTGCGCACCCACGCAGTGATCCAGGACATCGGGGCGCAGTGGGCGGCACACTGGCTTAACCCGCAACCGGGGGAACGGATCCTCGATGCCTGTGCTGCACCAGGAGGAAAAGCGCTTCATCTCCTGGACCGCGAACCAACGATCAAACTAACGGCGCTCGATCAATCCCCTGAGCGGTTGGCCGAGATGACCCAGAGGTTCCCGGAGTTGCGCCAGCAAGCAGCAATCTTCGCGGCGGACGCAACAATGACCGAGACGTGGTGGGACGGGCGCCCTTTTGATGCAGTTCTTGTCGATGCCCCCTGCTCGGCCAGCGGGGTGGTGCGGCGCCACCCAGACATCAAATGGTTAAGGCGGGAAGCAGACCTTGCTGGTTTTGTCAAAACGCAGGAACGGCTGCTCGAATCGCTCTGGCCATTGGTAAAACCAGGAGGGCGGCTCCTATACGCCACCTGCTCGCTCTTTGCCGAGGAGGATGAGGGAGTGGTCCGGCGCTTTCTTGCAGCCCATCCCGAGGGTAAGTGGTTGCGCGAAAGAGAGGGATTTGCCGGACCGCGGGTCGTACCCACCCGACAGAATGATGGATTTTTCTATGCGTTGCTCGTCAAAGGGCATTGACAACAACCGGCGCGTTTGGCTTGCTGCTATAGCCGCGAGCGGTCTGATGTGGGCCAAATGGCCAGAGGCAGCAGCGGACACAGCGGAGGTCGTCACCATCACCGCAGCGCAGATCCGCCGCGACGACAAACAGGGGCAATGGGTACTCGATGCCGATCTGCGCTGGAACGCTTTGCCAGAAGCGTGGCAGCGATTGGTCGAAAATGGGGTGGTTCACCCCTTTGTTATCACCTTGCAGCTTTGGCAACGCCGCTGGTGGTTGGCCAACCAGCTCCTCTGGGCCAAGCGGTGGCGCTTCGCTTTGGTTTGGCGGCCCAGTACGCGCGTCTGGTGGCTGCGGCACAACGATCAGATCATCGCCCAAGGGAGCTGGGAGCGAACGGTCGCCCCGGTAAGCCAGATCCGCGGGTGGTCACTGCTTCCCCTGCAGCGGCTGGAAATGAACCCGGAAGTCGAGGCAGAACTCATCGTTGCGGTCGATGAAACCCAGTTGGGGCCAATGTTGCGGCTGCCGGGGGTCGAGACCCGGGCAGCACTGCTTTGGCAGGCAACCCCCTATCGCTGGCAACCATGGCAACCCAAACCATCCGCACCGCGCTGACGGTTGCCGCCACCCTCTTCGTGATCCTGCTGGCGGCAGCAGCAAGTCTTGAGACCGTGCTTTACGGCCAGGCCTTTCCGTATCTTCTGGCATTAGCAGCAGTTGCCGCAGCAGCGCTCCTTACCGTTGCCTTGCAGCAGGGGGTCCATTTGTGGCGCCAGTACCGCCGCCAGCGCTTTGGTAGCCGGTTACGCGTCAAAATCGCCAGCTATCTGATCGGCATGGCGCTCATCCCCACACTGGTGCTTTATGGGGTAACCCTCTTTTTCGTCGTCCGAGCCATCGACGCCTGGTTCGATGTACGGGTGGAACGGGCGCTGGAGGGGGCAGGGCAACTGGCTCGTCATGCCATCGATAACCAAACGGCGCGACTGATCGCCGAAGCCGAGATGGTTCGGCGCGAACTTGTAGCCGAAGCCGGGACATTGGATGGGGCGGAACTCGAAGCGTGGCGGCAACGGCTGGGCCTAGATGGTCTGATCCTCATGCAGAGCGCAAGCAAAGGGATCAAACTCGCTAGCGACGATCCGCAATGGGCGCAAGTCGAGGTCGGTAGCGCCTCCGAGTGGCAGCTGGCCAAAATGGAGGGGATGAGCCACCGGGTGGTCGAAAACGAACAGGGGGCGTGGATTCGCGTCGTGCGGTGGGTAGGCGGGCTTTCTGGGGAGGAGGGGCGCTTCCTGGTTTTGCTGCGCCGGGTTCCCTCTACGGTTTGGCAAGCGATCAACGAAGTGACGCGGGCGCGAGCAGATTATGCCGAGATCGCTTTGGGGCGGGAAGCACTGCGCCGGCTCTACCTGGTCATCCTCTCAGTAGCCGTGCTAACCGCATGGATCGCCGCTGCAATGTTGGCATTGAACCTCTCGCGCCGTTTTGTTGCGCCGCTGTTGGCCCTAGAAGAGGGGACACGGGCGCTTGCTGAAGGGGATTTCCGTCCAGTGGCGGCCGCCAGCGCCCCCAATGATGAACTTGGGTGGGTGGTGCGCTCTTTCGATCGGATGCGCGTGCAGCTCCTGCGGGCGCAGGAGGAGCAGGAGCGGTCGCACCGCGAGGTGGAAGAGGCACGCGCCTATCTCGAGAGCGTCCTTGCCCATCTGACCACTGGGGTGCTGGTTTTCGATGAGCGGCAGCGTCTGGAGCTGGCCAACGAAGCGGCGCTGCGCCTTGTTTCCGACGCTGTGCTGAGTAACCGCGACCAACCGATCGCCGCCTGGCCAAAGCCGCTTGGGCCACTGGAGCCGCTGTCGGGGCTACTGGCCGAAGAGAATGGGCCGACCACCTACGAGTGGCGCGATCCAGCTACCGATCGCACCTATGTGGTCCATGTGGCAGAACTCTCCCATCCTGGCGGATGGGTGGTGGTGATCGATGATATCAGCGACGTGATCTTGGCCCAACGGCTAGCGGCTTGGGGGGAGATTGCGCGGCGTCTGGCCCACGAAATAAAGAATCCTCTGACCCCGATTCGNTTGGCGGCAGAGCGATTACAGTACAAATTGCGCCCGCAGCTCCCAGAAAAGGAGCAACANCTTCTGGAGCGCGCAACCACAACGATCATGGCTCAGGTCGATGCCATGAGCGCTATGGTCAATGCCTTTCGCGACTATGCGCGCTTGCCGGCAGCGAACAAAGAGCCAATAGATCTTCTTGAACTGGTTCGCTCGCTCCTGGTCCTCTACGAAGGGGGAGGGGCTGCCGTGGGGCTCGCCCTAGAGAGTGAAGGGCCGTGGCGAATCGATGCCGATCCAGCGCAGATGCGCCAGGTGCTCCACAATTTACTGCAAAATTCCCAAGATGCGCTGCAGGGCGTGCCGGACCCNAAAATCGAAGTACGCCTGCAGCGCCAGGCCAACCGGATCATCCTAACCGTCTGGGATAATGGCCCTGGATTTCCTGAGGGGTACCAGCAAAAAGCGTTTGAACCCTACAATACGACCAAACCGAAGGGGACGGGGCTTGGGTTGGCGGTGGTCAAGAAGATCCTCGACGACCATCAGGCGTCGATCCAGCTGGGCACCGATGAAGGGCGTGGTGGTGCGGCGGTGACGATCACCTTCGCCGCCTCTTGACAAGGAAGAGCGATGGCAAGCGTCCTAATCATTGACGATGAGGTAGGAATCCGCGAATGGTTAACGGAGATCCTTGAGGATGAAGGGTATCGCGTGACCACTGCCGCCAACGGCGAGGAGGCCCGTGCCCAAATGGCCGCCGAAACGCCGGATGTGGTGCTGCTCGATATCTGGATGCCCGATATCGATGGGGTNTCGCTGCTCAAGGAGTGGGTGGCCCAATATGGCCGGCATTTGCCAGCAGTGGTAATGATCTCTGGCCACGCGACGATCGAGACAGCCGTCGAGGCGACNCGGCTCGGGGCTTTTGGGTTTCTCGAAAAACCGATTGCGATGGCCAAGCTTCTTGAAGTCCTTAAAAGAGCGGTGGAACAGCGGCGCGCCACCGGGTGCCCCGAGGGGGAACAGCGGTGGTTGATGGGGTTGCCCGAACTGGTTGCCCAACCGATCCGCCAGGGGCTCGAGCAGTTGCGCCAGCAGCGGACCGTGCTGTGGCACTTTCCTGATCCCTTTTTCGAGCAGTGGCTGCTGCGCCACCTGACCGCGCGCTGCCCCAGCATCTGGCTCTCGCTTGAAGGGCAGCCGATCGGTGTCGACCAACTTCGCCAATGGCAGGGGAAGCGGCTGCTGGTTGTACTCTCCGAACCGCTGCCCAAGATGGCGGCAAAAAACCTTGGCTTTCTCTATCAACACGCTGTTTCATACCAGATCGATCTCGTGGCCGTGGCCAGTGCAACCGATCTCTTGCAGCAAAGCGTCCATCCCAACCTTGGTGAGCGATTGTCCCGCTGCTGGCAACACCCGGTAGAACTGCCGCCGCGTTCGGCAGTGGAAGCGGTGATTCCCGAGGTTTTGGCCGCGGCGCTGGGTAACGAAGTGGGCCGGACGATCGCTTGGAGTGCTGAGGAGCGCACGGCGATTGAGCGACTGACCATGGGCAACGAGGGAACGCTTGAAGCATGGCTCCAGGCTCTTCTCCCGGCTGCCGAGGAGGATCGTCTGGACCGGATCGCGATCGAAGCGGCCCTGGCTGCGGGTAAGAACAGCGAAGGGGCGATTGCTCCGCTCTTTGCTTTACCGCTCAAGGAGGCNAGAGAGTCCTTCGAGCGGCTCTACCTTGAGCGGTTGCTTGCGCGCACCGACCTGCCCGTCCANCGGTTGGCTGAACTGGCCGGGTTAGAGCGGACCCACTTCTACCGCAAATTGCGCCAACTTGGCTTAACGCTACGGCGCAAAGAGGGGGACGAACCGTGAATGTGATCATCCTTGGCGCCGGCCAGGTTGGCGGCTCGGTTGCCGAATATTTGGCCAGTGAAGCCAACGACATCACGATGATCGATGTCGATGCAGGAAGGCTGGCGGAGATCGCCAACCGAATCGAACTGCGCACCCTTACCGGAAACGCCGCTTCGCCGCGACTCCTTGACGAAGCTGGGGCGCGCGACTGCGACCTGCTCTTGGCGGTAACCCAGTCGGATCAGACCAACCTTTGTGCCTCCCTGATCGGGAAGCGGCTCTTTAACATCCCGCGCACCATCGNGCGGATCCGTGCTGCCGATTTCGACGCGTTCCAGGAACTTCTTGGACCAGAAGGATTTGCCGTCGATCTGGCAATCTGCCCGGAACAGATCGTCTGCGATGCCATTGTCCGCCTGGTCCGAACCCCCGGGGTGCTCCAGCTCCTTGATTTTGCAGGCGGTGCGGTGCAGCTTGCCGCTGTGCGCGCCGAACGGGGCGGCAAACTCGTCGGCCATCCGATTAAGACGCTCCCCTACCACCTGCCCAACGTCGAGATGCGCGTTGCAGCGATCTACCGCCAGGGGCAGCCAATCCTGCCCGAGGGGGATACAGTGATCGAACCGGGTGATGAGCTCTTCTTTCTCGCCAGCAGCGGTCAAATTCCCGCGCTCCTGAGAGAGCTGCGCCCTGTTGAACGGCGCGGCCATCGGGTGATGATTGCGGGAGGGGGAAATATCGGGTCGCGCTTAGCGCGCATGCTCGTGTGCAACTTTCGCGTTAAGGTGATCGAGCGCGACAAACACCGTGCCCAGAGTTTGGCTGAGGGACTGCCCGAGGCGTTGGTGCTGGTTGGCGATGTTACCGACGAGGTGCTGCTTGAACGAGAAGGGATTGATGAGATCGACCATTTCCTGGCTGTGACCAACGACGACGAGAATAACATCATGGGGGCAGCGCTCGCCAAGCGGTTGGGGGCGAAGCGAACCCTGGCGATCATCAACCGCTCTGCCTACGTCGATCTGGTGCAGGGGGAGACGATCGACGTGGCCATCTCCCCAGCGCTGGTGACCATTGGGGTGCTTCTCAAGCACGTCCGGAAAGGAGATATCGCGGTGGTCCATCGCCTGCGCCGCGGCGCTGCAGAGGCGATCGAGATTGTCGCCCACGGCGATACGCGCACCTCGCAAGTGGTTGGCCGGCGGATCGACCAGATTCGCTGGCCTCCTGGCGTTGCGGTTGCTGCCATAGTCCGGATAGCCAAAGAGGGCATCGACGAAGAGATACCCCTACGGCCCCGGGTCCTCATGGCCCACCACGACACCGTGATCGAAGAGGGGGACCATGTGATCCTCTTTTGCACGCAGCGCCGCTTTGTCCGCGAGGTCGAGCGCCTCTTTGCCGTTGGATTTGGTTTCTGGTAGCGGAGCAGAGGATGCGGCCCTGGTTACCGGCGCTTCATGCCTTCTCCTTTATCGTGCTCGTCTTTTCACTCCTTTTTCTGGTACCGATTGCCGCATCGATCGGCGACGGAGACGGTAGCCACACCCTCTACGAAGAGGGGATGGCCGCGGCGCTCATCTCTGGTGCGCTGCTCTGGGCAGTGACGCGACAGGGACGCAAGAACCTGCGGCCAGCCGATGGCTTTCTGCTGGTTGCCCTCTCATGGGTGGTATTGCCCATTTTTGCCGCGTTGCCGCTCTACCTCTACCGCCCAGGCGAGGGATTTGTTCGCGCCTACTTTGAGGCGGTCTCTGGGCTAACCACCACCGGTGCAACCGTCTATACCGGCTTGGATGACTTCCCCTTCTCGCTTAACCTCTGGCGCGCTTTTCTTCACTGGGTGGGCGGCATGGGGGTGATGGTGCTGGTGGTGGCGATCCTGCCACTTCTGGGGATTGGGGGGCGGCAGGCCTTTCAGGCCGAGTCGCCTACTCCGCTTAAAGAGCAGTCGCTCACCCCGCGGGTTGCCGATACCGCCAAGGGGTTGTGGCTGACCTACGCGGGGCTGACACTCCTTTGCTTTGCTGCCTTCTGGGCTGGCGGGATGAACCGCGAAGAGGCGCTGATTCATGCCTTCTCGGTCATGGGGCTAGGGGGGTTTTCCAGCCACGACGCTTCGTTTGGGTACTTTAACAGCCCGCTCCTTGAAGGGATTGCGGTTCTCTTTGCTGTTCTTGCCGGATTTAACTGGGCCACCCACTACCTGGCGCTGCTGCGCCGCTCACCGCGGCNATACTTGCGCGATCCCGAGCTCCCTTACTACCTGGGGGTTCTCGCGGTGAGCAGCGTTGGACTTGCCCTCTATCTTACCGGAGCCAACGCGTACGATTCGCTTCTGCGGGCGCTGCGCGACGCCACTTTTCAGGTCGTCTCCTTGGCAACCTCGCTGGGATTGACAACCGTCGACTACACCCTCTGGCCCATGTTTGCCCAGCTATGGCTTCTTTTTCTCGGTAGCTTTACCGCCTGTGCCGGGTCAACCGGCGGCGGGATCAAGATGATGCGGGCGATGATCCTCTATAAACAGGTCTATCGCGAGATCGTCCGCGCTGTTCACCCCAACGCTGTCGTCCCGCTGACCATAGGTGAGACACGGGTTGAGAACCAGGTGATCTTCGCCGTGCTCGGTTATTCCTTTCTCTACATGGTCTCGATCGTGGCGCTGACGCTGCTTCTCTCGGCTTCTGGAATGGATGTGGTTACGGCCTTTTCTGCAGTGGTGGCGTGCATCAACAACACCGGCCCAGGGGTTGGGGCAGTGGGCCCGGCGGGAAACTATGGCGGTCTGACCCAATTTCAAACCATCGTGCTAACCTTTACCATGATCCTAGGGCGGTTGGAGATCTTCACACTCTTGGTGGTGCTCACCCCGGCCTTCTGGCGTCGATGAGCGCCCGTGTGTTATCCTTGCATGGCGACGGCACAAGTCGAGGGAATGATGCTCAAGAACGACCGCCTGCTGCGGGCGCTGCTGCGCCAACCGGTTGACCGCACCCCTATCTGGCTGATGCGGCAAGCCGGGCGTTATCTGCCTGAGTACCGCCAGACGCGCGCGCGTGCCGGCTCGTTTCTCGACCTTTGTCGCAATCCTGCCTTGTGCGTTGAGGTGACACTGCAGCCGATTGCCCGCTTCGGGCTCGATGCGGCAATCCTCTTCTCCGACATTCTGACGGTACCTGATGCCATGGGGCTTGGGTTGTATTTCGTCGACGGGGAGGGGCCGCGGTTTGAGCGGCCTCTGGTTCATGAGTGGGAGATCCGCAACCTGGCGGTTCCCGATCCCCACATCGAACTCTACTATGTGATCGACGCCGTGCGCCAAATTAAAGAGGCTCTGGCAGGGGAGATTCCGCTCATCGGTTTTGCAGGGAGCCCGTGGACCCTTGCCTGCTATATGGTCGAAGGGGGGGCAAGCAGCCACTACCAGACCATCAAGGGGATGCTCTATGGGGCGCCGGAACTGCTCCACCACATCCTGACGGTGACAAGCCAGGCCGTTACCCAATACCTCAACGCCCAGATCGAGGCGGGGGCCGATGCGGTGATGATCTTCGACTCTTGGGGCGGCGTGCTCAGCGAGGCGGCTTTTGGCGAATTCTCGCTTACTTACTTAAAGCAGATCTGCGCGGGACTGACGCGCACCGCGCGCGGGCGGCAAGTGCCGGTGATCCTCTTTGTCAAAGGGGGAGGCGTGTGGCTGTCGCAGCTTGCCGCAAGCGGCGCGGATGCATTGGGCCTTGACTGGACGATCGATCTAGGCCGGGCGCGAGCACTGGTGGGAGACCGCGTGGCGCTGCAAGGCAACCTCGACCCGGCTGTGCTGCTCTCTACCCCAGATGCAGTGCGCCGTGAAGCGATCCGGGTGCTGGAATCCTTTGGATCTGGTACAGGCCACGTCTTCAACCTCGGCCATGGGATCACCCCCGATACCCCGCCGGAGCATGTCGCGCTCCTTGTCGAGACGGTGCAAAGCGAAAGCCGCCGCTTCCACCAACCGTAGGGGCTGGTCGTGGCGGGTGCGGTGCGCGTGCTGCTCCCCCAGGCGGGGCGCTCGCTCTTGGACTACCGAGCACCCGCCGAACCAGTAACCCGCGGGCAGCTGG
>JGI24186J35511_1000689_pt1:7500-12054 | contig 12054 bp, 9 predicted proteins | sample YNPBryulayer2012_FD_35511 | JGI IMG/M metagenome (IMG submission 35511) | reverse complement strand
GTCGCCCGCATCGCCCGCGTCGCCGCCGTCGCCGCCGGTGAGCGGCAGTATCTCCCTGCAGCGCGGCGTCCGCCGCCGGGAGTCAGCGCCGCGTCGCCGCCGTCGCCGCCGTCGCCGCCGGTGAGCGGCAGTATCTCCCTGCAGCGCGGCGTCCGCCGCCGTTGCCCTGGGATGCGGCACCCGCTGTTGTTGGCTCCCTGCATCGCATGGTCATTGCCGTCGCCGCGCCGCCCGCATCGCTCCGTCTCGAAGAAGGCGTCAGGCGTTCTCCCGCGTGCGCCGTTCCCGTTATCCAGCCGTGAGAACGGCGGTATCTTAGCGTCGGACCGCCCGGAGAACGCCCCGCGTTCTCGACTGCGAGAACGCAGGGAGAACGCCGAGAACGCTTGACAGTATGCAACGTGTCCTGCTCCTCCAATCCGTGCCCGTCGCCCGATCAGGATGTCTCCCTGCCAGACCACTATGACCGGTATGACCGGAGGAGAACGACGGCGCCGCTGCCGTCGCTGCCGGTGATCAGCAGGAGCGCCCCGTGGCGCGGTGTCTGCCGCTGTCGCCGCGCGCCCTGCTTCGGAGCAGAAGATGTCAGGCGTTCCTCGCATGTTCTCCGTTCCCATTATCCGACCGCGAGAACGCCGAGAACGCGCTTGACCGTGTCCGCTATTCCCTGCACCTTCGATCCGCGTCAGACGCCGCCCGATCAGGAGGCGCACACCGACCGACGTCCGCCATGACCGGCGGGCGTCGCTCTTTTTTGAAATGGTTCGAGCAGACGGCGCCATGCGGCGAGCGTGTGGCAGCATGGGCGTGCGGGAGCGCACATGGNGCCTGCGCCGGTCTGTGCAGTGCAGCGCATCCATCCGCGCCGGATGCGCCGCATGCCGGGAATGGCGGCGGACGTGCGTCTGGAGAATGCCACGACGAGCCTGTCATAAAAAGGGTGGCGGGAAGACGCTCCGACAAGCCTATCATTAGCACAAGCGCGGCAGCAGTGCATTGCGCGCCGCGTGCCGCGTCGTCCTCAAACTGAGCGCCGATGGCGCCGGGCGATTGAATCTCACCGTTGAGAAAATCAACAACGGTAAGCCGTTCGAGACGCGCTACTTCGAAATCGTTAATCATCATGGCGACAGTTCGGTCGTCCTCAAAGCCTCAGACAACCTGGGGAACAACCAGAAGAAACAACTGAACTGGGATACAGGACAATCATCGCAGGCGCACGGGCGGGACTGACCCTGGCGCAGAGTGCTGCGGCGCTTGATACGCGCCTGGCGACGCTGTCGCGCCGGTTGAGCGCCAATCCCGATCTGCAGCGCTCAGAGCCCGAAGCGCAGCGCATGCACGCGCGCTAGGCGAGGCGGGAGACGTATCGCACGCTGAAGGAGGTACACTGTGAGCAAGCAGCGTAACACAACGAAACGCGCCGAACCCCCGCAGCATCAGGCACTGACGGAGACGGAGCGCAAGCGGCGCATGGCGCAGTTGGGCGCGGTGCTGCTGCAGATCGTTGACAAGATGGACCGTGCCGGGAGACGGAATGGTGACAGTGGCAGCAACGCGCGCGCCATCCCGAACAAAGATGCTGCGATTGACACTTGACAATCGTATGGTGCGGTGTTGCAGCGTCTGTATCGTCCTATGCGAGGCGCTGCAACGGACACAACTCATTACCCCCGTCCGGTCTGCAGCGGGCGTAATTGATTTCATCACAAACCCGCAACGGCGGACGCCCGTACTGGCGCTGTCGGCAGTGCGGCTACACCTATGGAGCACAGATAGACTATCCGGCCTTTCGGTAGGCAGGGTATCCGGTTGGGAGCAGAATAGTGTAATAGTGGAGAGCGCGTGTAAGGGAATTGGCTGGCGCTGGAAGGGCTGCGGGTAGCGCTAGAAATCGAACGGATTAGTAGCGATCNTCGCCTTACGGAGCGCTGGAATGGGCGGGAAACAGGAATGGAGACAAGCTTGCAAACAGATGGGACTGGCTACCTGACCCTTCCCGATGAAGTTGGGACAACCCCCCTTGCTCTGTCTGTATTTGACAAAAGATGTTGTTTATTGTAGGCTATCGCTAAAATCCCCCCTTGAACACACAACCCTTTCAGGAAATTTGAGTGGGCACGTCAAAGTTAGCAGACTTCCTGCATTTTGACCCGATGGATGGCTCGATTCCGGATCGTACACCGGTACGGCGCTATCTGCGCGATCTTTCTTCAAGCTTCGCCGATCAGGCAGCGTGTAGAGCGCGGCTTCAGGAAAATCCCTTGCTCTATCAAGTCACCTCAATTGAAGATCACACCGGGACGGGGCAGCTCCATTATGGACTTGGCGTCCTCATGCCGGGAAAAATCGGCCGCGAGTATTTCATGACCAAAGGGCATTTTCATGCATGGCGGCCCGCCGCTGAGGTGTACATCGGTCTGCGCGGACGCGGGTTGATGATTTTGGAGGACGAGCGTACGGGTGAGTGTCGCGTGGTGCCATTAGAGGCCAACACCGTCGTCTACGTTCCGGGCTGGACGGCGCATCGCACTGTGAACATCGGTGAGGAGCCGTTGGTTTACTGGGGCATCTTTTCGAGCGAAGCTGGCCATGACTATGGCGCTATAGGCAAACGCAATTTTCGTATAGTAGTCGTAGAAAAAGATAATCAGCCAACCATAATGGATCGGTCGGCCTTTTTGCAAGAATTGGGGGCGCAGTCATCATGACGGAACCGACCATCACGCCGATCCCAAAGACGAAGCCCGCCGTTGGCTATACCGTGCGGCCGTGGGGATCCTTCAAGCAATACGCCCACAACGAGCCGGTGACCGTTAGCCTAATGATCGTCGAGCCAGGGCAGCGCCTTAGTCTCCAGGCACACAATGGCCGCGCTGAGCTGTGGGTCGTGCTCGACGAGGGCTGCGAGGTGCAGGTAGGCGATGAGATTTTGCATCCACAGCCAGGTGACGAAATCTGGATTCCGGCCCATACTCGCCATCGGCTCGCCAGCCGCGGGCCGAGGGTGCGTGTGCTGGAGGTTGCCTTCGGCAACTGGCAGCAGACCGACATCGTGCGCTACGAAGATGATTATCAACGACCTCCACATGGAGAATGAGCGTGGCGCTGCCGAATCCCTGGCGCAAAACAACGCAGTACCTTATGCCGGCACATGTTTCCGCGGCTGGCCGTGAACGGGTCGCCGATCAGTATGATATCTATCCCTCCCACGACCTTGGCCCTGGACAGATCGAGTTCGGCTTCGAGGCGCTGGCGCAACGACTGGCCGATGCAGGCCAGGTTATCATTGACGGCTATCCTGGCGTCTTTTGGGAAGATTTCCAGGAGCGACTCGAAGCTGCCCTGCGTAGACTAGGAGTACGTACCCGATGGGTTGACATAAAAAACGCAATGAAACCGTTTGAAGTCATCGACTCATTGATTACGCCCTTTTTAGGAGGTGACGATCCACTTTTTGGCTTCCGGTTTACCGGTAGGTTAGAGGATTTTTTCGATACTGCTGCATTGCACAGGCTTTGCCCCGATCCGCATGCCGATCTGAATATCGTTTACGGCAGTGGTGCGGCCTTAAGTAATTGGAAAGGCGTCATTGTCTACGTAGATGTTCCCAAGAATGAAATTCAATTTCGTCAGCGAGCGCGTAGCATTACATGCCTGGGCGCAGCGAAGCCGCTTGATCCCAAGGCTGCTTACAAACGGAGTTATTTCGTAGACTGGGTGGCAGCCAATCGTCACAAGCTGGCCCTATACGAGCGCATCGACTGGATCGTCGATGGCCAGCGCCCCGACGCCATTACTTTTGCTCGTGGCGATGTGCTGCGCCGCGGACTTGGCTTGTTGGCGAACAATGTCTTCCGCGTGCGACCCTGGTTTGAGCCGGGGCCGTGGGGCGGGCAGTGGATTTGCCGACACATGCCGCAACTGGCACAGGACGTCCCCAATTACGCCTGGTCGTTTGAGCTGATCGTCCCTGAAAATGGCCTGGTCTTTGAGAGCGATGGATGGCTGCTCGAGGTTTCGTTCGATTTCCTGATGTACTGCAACCCATATGACATCACGGGCGAGAGCACGGCTGCCTTCGGCTATGAGTTCCCAATTCGCTTCGATTTTCTCGATACCTTTGAGGGCGGCAACCTGTCGGTGCAGTGCCACCCACGCCCCGAATACATCCGCAAGTGCTTTGGCGAAACCTTCACACAGGACGAGACTTACTACATTCTGGACTGCATGCCTGGGGCACGTTGCTATCTAGGCTTCCAGGAAGACATCGACCCGGATGAGTTCCGCACTGCGCTGGAGCTTAGCTATCGGCACGCAGTGCCGGTAGATGTTGACCGCTTCGTGCAGTCGCATCCGGTGCGCAAGCATGACCTGCTGCTGATCCCGAACGGCACGATTCATTGTTCCGGCGTCAACAATCTGGTGTTGGAGATCAGCGCCACGCCCTACATCTTTACTTTCAAAATGTATGACTGGATGCGTCTTGACCTGGACGGTCGCCCGCGGCCGCTCAACATCGAGCGTGCTTTTGAGAATCTCTACTTTGATCGC
>JGI24186J35511_1000682_pt1 | contig 12102 bp, 9 predicted proteins | sample YNPBryulayer2012_FD_35511 | JGI IMG/M metagenome (IMG submission 35511) | reverse complement strand
ATGAGGGATCTAAGAATAGTCTGGAGCACTATTGACACAGCTCGCCGCTATAACAGTTTTCTCATTATTGAGTTTACAGATGAGGCGGACTACGAGGAGTTCTGGAGTTTGCGGTCTGGAGTAGAAAAGAGTATGTTCCTGTCCGAGAAATTGGAAGGGAACAAAATTTTTGTTCCTGATGCGGTGGGAGGTCGTGAGCTTGAGTTTCCTCCCTATTTTGATGAGTATGGGGGGAAGAATTTGTTTTGGTATAACAATGTGTATGAAACTTACGGGGAAGCTTATGAAAGGCTTGTAGGAGAATGGAAAGAGGGGTTAAGTGATTACTACGGAGAAGGTGAAGAGGAAGCTTTGGAGGGAGAGGCAAGAGAAAGGGCTGAAGAAGAGCTGAAGAACCTACCCGTTGTGAGAATATTTGTGAGAATATAATTCATTTATATCATCATGGACCTAAAAAGTTGACATCCTCGTAAGCATAAAAATTTGATATGTCTGTAACAATTGTTCAACAGGATATAAGAACATTAGATCAATTAATGAATAATGAAGATTATTTATTTGTCTTTGATGACGTTTATAAATACACACCTGATAGAATAAAGTATCTCTTTCCAGGTTTTGCTATTACAGGTTATTTTGAATTCATAGGACCATTGAAGGGATTTCTACCTGCAGTTGTGGTATCTTCTCCAAATGATGTTGTTGTTACAATACAACCTGGGCTGGCTCAATGTGAAAGTTTTGGACTAATAATACCTAAACCAAAAGCAATTACAATAACACAAAGTGAGATAGATAGTTATAAAATAGCAAACAATATAACAGCAAATCTATTTACAACTTATCTCTGTGTACAAACAAATATAATAGGATGTAATGATGGTATCAAAACAACAAACATGGAATGGGTTCTATCTACTAGATCTGAAAGTAAAAGATTTAACTTAAGTACTACTCCAAATTATAGAATACCTATACTAGCACTAGATATAGACACTTCTACAACTATATATAATGCATCTGTTAATATTCCACTGACAGCTGATTTGTATCCATAATTTTTTGCAAAAAAATAATTAGGAATAAGGAAATTGTTCAGTTGTAAAAGTTTCGTTTGCTTCAGTATTATTTGTATTAAGGTTTATGTTTTCTTTTGTTAACATCTCATAAAACTTTTCTCCGAGTATTTGTTTTATGAGATTATCAAAATTAACATTCTTTTGCAATTGTATAGACTGCATTGTAGATAGAGATGAAAATATCTCAGACAGTGTGTTAAATATCAGATTTACAGGTTTCGTTAATTCAATTTTAAGTAGTTCTGCATACATATAGTAAAGATCTTTATCTAGCAAATACATGTAATACAACATAAGTTTTGTTAGTGCTTGATTAATTGGTTCTTGTAACATTATTATTTTCTCTAGAAAGTAGCTAGACACTATTCCTAATAGAGCCGTTTCTGTTTCTTGTATTAGATGTGAAGCTGGTAAGCCAGCTACCTTACCTATAATACTTTGTAGCATATCGGATAAAGATTGTAAGTTTGGATTATATTCTCCTATAGGTGTAAAACCTTCAATGTTAAAATATTTTTGTCCATTCTTTGTTGGTATGATAAGTATGTTGTATGGTGTTAAGAATTTGGGAAATATCTGAGCTGGTATAATATCATTAACTGGAATTAATTCGCTTTTAAACATTGTGAGTGCTTGCTGCAGATAATGTGATACATGAGCATTAGATAGATTAGAAACTTCCACAGTAACATTTAATACCTTTCTTTCGTTGACAATGTCTGTAGCTATCTTCTGTATCAATAAATTATACAAGTTACTCAGACTAATAATGTCTTTTATTAAACCTTCATCATAAGGTTTAGGAAAACTAAACTCAACAATCTTATTTACAGGAACTAAAAAGATGTTCTCACTAAAATGATCTGCTAAATCTTGTTTAATTTTCTTTAGCATTTCTTCATTGCCTTCAAATATAGCATTCGCAAGAGCATTTGTTATATTCCTTAGTAATTGCTCTCTTTCTGGATTATTTTGTTCTCTGTTAATAGGTGTATGCAAATCTTGAGTAAATGGATTACCCACAACAAGATAAGCAATTGTTAATTTACCTAAAGTAAGAGCTTTAACTCTTGTTTTGTTAACAATATGTGCTTTATATAGCATTGTGTGTCTGTGAAACTTATTATTGCTTATTGTAACTTTAATGTTTTCGTTTTTTTTGTTACTATTCTGTAGATTTCGCAATTGCATGAAAGCAAAATCATAATCTTGTGTATTCTCTATATAAACATAACTTTCTTTGTTTACATTTAGTAGTTTCTCAATGTTACTGTAGTTAACTAGCCAAACATAACACTTTCCATCTACTATAAGTGTAGATAGTACTTCATAGATTATATTGTTTAAGTCTAGTGATTTTGCTAAGTTAAATACTATATCTTTGTCTATTTCCATATCAAGTGTTATGATATATCTATCGCCATTGTATAGTTGAGGTGCTAAATTGGTCATATATATTTCAAATATTCTTTGCAATATAGAATTTCCATTTAGTGTTTCAATTGTTATGCTTGTTTGATTTGTGCTTCTTAATATATTGCTCAAATCAGATTTTAGAGTAGGAGCTATTTCTTCTAAAACTCTTAACAATCTTTCTGATATACCAGCATCTTGTTGATCTAACTTATTTTGAACTAAACCTTTAAGCAATCTTTCAACATTGGATAGCTTTTCAAAATCCTTATTGCTAGGTTGCATTTTTACAGCAGCTTGAAGTAAGGAAAATATGTTATAGCACACATAATTGATGAATTTTATAGATGGATTAAAAAACTACATACAAAACAAAGATTTGTTGTTACAATATATTAAGCAGCATCCTATTGAGACTATAGAGAATTTGTTTTTAATGCCTGCTCCAACAGATGATAACAAAAAAGTTCGTATAACATTAAACGTTCCTCAAAAATTGTTAATAACTAATGCACTACAATCTAATGATATATATGCACTAGGTTCAACTCAGATAGCTGGCAAAACTACAGCTGCTGCTTTACTAACAGCATATGTTTTAATTGCATATCCAGGAATACAAGTCTACTACCTATCGTTAAAAGATGAATTGGCTATGGACTTCCAGAGCAGAGTCTTGCGTATCATCGATAATATGTTTCCCGCTATAAAGGTTGAGTACAAAAGACAACCATTTCAAAACAAAGTTATATTATTTGAGAATAATTCAGTTTTCAGAGTTAGTGGTATCAATAAACACTACAAAGATCCAAGCTATCTATTCAAACAATTAACTGTTCAAATATTGATTATAGATGAGTTTGCTAACATTAAGAGTAATTGGAGAATGTTGGAATTAGCAACAACAAGATTGGCTGCTACACGTAGTATGATGCGCAATATATTTCCAACATCATTAATATTATTGTCTAACGCTGCTGCTTTGATTAATGATGAAGCTAGATTTGCATTCAAATTATGGTATGATAGCACACAAGGTCTAACAGCATATACTCCTATACTATTCTACTACAGAGACTTACTAGATGACGAACAAGCTAACAAACACATTGAAGAGGAATATAAGAGAACAAGAAACCTCAGGCAGATTTTAATAAACTATGAATGTATGTTCTTACCTGATAGCGATAGTTTCATTGATGATGATGAGGTTTTGAACAAATTAGTTAGGATTAACAATAATATTAAACAAAAAACATACTTTTTGAAAGATGATTTTGGAGAAGTTATAACTGCTTTAAATGTGTATAGTGATATAGAGTTGTATATGTTTCAAAAAACAATTTACATTGGAGTTGACATAGCTACTGCTTATGGTAAGGATAGCTATGCTATTGTTGGTGTTGATCCACAGAATGGTGATTTAGTATTTGAATGGCAAGTTAGCAACATAGACGTAACATTTGTTTTGAGAATATTGTCAGAAATAGCTAAACAGTTTCGTAACTGTAAATTGGTTATAGAGAGGAATCTAGGCTCACATATTATTGAGATTTTGCAGCAAACATACGCAGAGAAAATTTATGTGGATAATCTAAATGATCAAAAACCGGGTGTCTACACTACACAAAAAAGTAAAGAGAAAATGTTCTCTATTTTATATGATGTTGTTAATCAAAATCCAGATGCAATCAAAAGCAAAAACCTAGCCATACAAATACTATCACTTAAAAAGAGAAAAGGAAAAATTGTATCTGAACTTGAACATGATGACTTATTAATGGCTTACTGTATTGCTTTGTATGCAATAAAGAATGATAGTATGCTAGAAAATATTAATCAGGATAGTGAACAAACAACAGTAAATGAAGTGGCAGCATTCAGTCAATTATTGATCTATCAAAAGGCTGCTCAGAATGTTCATCAAACAGAAGAACAATTATTAGAGGATTTAGCTAAAATAGCAGGAACAATAAACGATAAAGACATATTGTTAACATTAAGCCAGTTAAAAATATAAACGTTTTTATTTTTTGAGCTTTTTTTATTAGCGTAAAAGATCAAATGAGTCAACTATTTTCAATGGGTAGTGATCAACGTATTGTTAAAGCTGCAAGAGTATCATTTGCTAAAGATTTATCATCTGTTATTGATGTTGAAAGAGATAAAAAATTGATAAAATATTTGCTTGATAATAAGCACGCTTCTCCTTTTGAACATGTTATATTTGCATTCAAAACAAATAAAAAAGAGTATATAAATCTCATATCAAAAATATCTTATCCTGTTGTTAACATCTATTATGATGGAGGTTATATATGGCTTAATGCTCGCACACTAATTAATTTTATTGATCAATTGCCTTATAAGTTAGTTGAATACGCCCAGCAAATAATACCGACTACGATGAGCTTTGTTTTAGACAAAAGTAATATAAATAATTACACAATAGATAAAGATCAAAACAATCAAATCATAACAACAAGTAGTGGTTGGATAAAATTATTGGACAAACTAGAACTTGGAACATGCTTAGATCACTATACATTTATTGTAGAATGCCCATTGTTTGTTGCAAGACAATGGTTCAGACACAGATTTGGTTCTTTTAATGAAGTCAGCAGAAGATATACAGATGTTGATTTGGATTTCTATATTCCAGAGAAGTTGAGACTGCAATCAAAAAACAACAAGCAAGCTTCAGATGATAATTATCTAGACAATGAACAAAATACTTTGCTAGTTAGCTTATTGCAAATAAATGTTAAAACTATGAAAGTTATTTACAATTTATTAAGAGAATTAGATGTTGCTAAAGAGATAGCTCGTGGTGTTTTACCACAATTTATGAAAACAAGATTTTACTGGACAGCTCCAAGAATATCTATAGACAATTTTATAAAGTTACGTAAACATAAACACGCTCAATTTGAGATAAGAGAATTTGCTGAAGCTATCGAACAAATAATTGGATATAAAGAATGCTATAATTTAAAGCTTTAACTTTTTTTGTTCTTACTGAACACTTTGAGCAAAACTAAGAATGAGAGTTATAAAACGAACTGGTTATATAGAATCATTATCAATTAATAAAATCAGATCTATTGTCAATTTTGCTTGCAATGGGCTTAGAGTTGACCCTTATGAGCTTGAGATGGATGCTCACATACAATTCAGAGAGGACATCACCACCAAAGAAATACAGCAGCTGCTCATAAGAACTGCCGCGGAAAAGGTGTCTCCAGAAAATCCAGATTGGCAGTATGTGGCAGCAAGACTTCTTCTTTACGATCTTTATAAGGATGTGGGACATATAAGAGGTTATAAGGTAAAAGACAAGATAAATGATAAATACAAGCCTTACAATCCAGAAAGCTTTTACACTCTTGTGAAGACCTACACAGACAGAGGTATATACGGTGAGTATTTGCTAAGGGAATACTCCAAAGAAGAGTTTGATACTCTTGCCAGCTACATAAATCCAGACAGAGACCTTCTTTTCAACTATACGGGTATAAAAGTACTCTACGATAGGTATTTAGTAAGGGATGAGAATGGAAATGTTATAGAGCTTCCACAAGAGATGTATATGCTTATTGCTATGACTTTGGCTATTCCTGAAAAGAAGGAGGAAAGGCTAAAATATGCAAAACTCTTTTATGACCTTATGTCAAACCATGAAATCTCTCTGGCAACTACTACACTTATGAATGCAAGAAGACAACATAGTCAACTTTCTTCTTGTTTTGTTTTAACAGTAGATGATGACCTTTATGATATCTTTGACAACGTGCAAAAGGCAGGACAAATATCCAAGTTTGCAGGAGGTCTTGGTATATACCTTGGCAAAATTAGAGCTACAGGTTCTCCTATAAGGAAGTTCAAAGGAGCAAGCTCTGGTGTTTTACCTGTGGTTAAAATTCTCAACGATGTGATGGTGTATGTGGACCAGCTTGGCATGAGGAAAGGCTCCGCATCCATAACTCTTGACATATGGCATAAGGATGTGTTGGACTTTCTGGAGGTCAAAACCAATGTAGGAGATGAGAGAAAGAAGGCTCACGACATACATCCTGCCATATCCATACCAGATCTGTTTATGAAAAGACTGAAAAACAGACAAAAGTGGACGCTCTTTGATCCNTATTACTGCAAGAATGTAAAAGACGGCAAAAACCTGGAGGACTTCTACGGTCAAGAGTTTGAAGAGCTTTATGAAAGGCTTGAGAGAGAACTTCCGACAAACACCAAAAAAGAAGTGGATGCCTTTGAGCTATGGAAGAGACTCTTGACAGTGATATTTGAAACAGGAGAGCCTTACATCTTCTTCAGAGACACTACCAACAGACTAAATCCTAACAAGCATTGCGGTATGATCTACTCGTCCAATCTTTGCCAGGAGATAGTGCAAAATATGTCCGTGACCACACACATAGAAGAACACTTTGACCCAGAGACAGGCATAATCCCCCATAAGAAGAAGTCAGGAGATGTGGTTGTATGCAACCTTGGCTCTATCAACCTTGGCAAAGTCTACACAAAAGAAGACCTTGAGAGAGTGGTGCCAATATTGGTCAGGATGCTTGACAATGTTATATCTATCAACTACTATGCCATAAAGGAAGCGGAATATACCAACCAACGCTACAGAGCCATAGGCATAGGAGTAAACAACTACCACTACTGTTTGGTCAAAAATGGCATTCAATGGGAGTCGGAGGAACACCTTAGGTTTGCCAATGCCTTGTTTGAAAGGATAGCTTACTATGCTATAAAAGGCTCTATGCAGTTGGCAAAAGAAAGAGGAGCTTATCCTTTGTTTGAAGGTTCAGATTGGAGCAAAGGCATATTCTTTGGAAGAGAGCCAGAAGAAAACCAAAAAATATCTGAAGAAAATGGTAACAACTTAGACTGGATAGGGCTTGCGGAGGATATCAAGAGATATGGACTGAGAAATGCCTACTTGCTTGCCTTGATGCCCACAGGCTCCACATCTCTGATAATAGGAGCCACTCCGTCCATTGATCCCATCTTTGCCAAATACTACAAGGAAGAAAATATGTCTGGCATTCTCCCACAAGTTCCACCAGAAATAGACAAATACTTCTGGCATTATAAGTCTGCATACAATATAGAACAAGAGTGGGTAATAAGGGCTGCCGCCGAAAGGCAAAAGTGGATAGACCAAGCCCAATCTTTGAACTTGTTTATAGACCCAGAGCAGATTGATGGACCTAAAATCTCAAGACTTTATGAACTTGCTTGGGAGCTTGGGTTAAAAACCGTGTATTACTGCAGAAGTAAAAGCTTAACAGAGATAGAGGAATGTGAAAGTTGTAGCGCATAAACAAAAACTGTCTAAGTNAATTAGTAAAAGTTTGTTACTATAGCAATAACGATCTGGTTTGGATAGAAGAAAAGCGAGTATGTTATTGATCAGTGAGATTATTTGTATTTTGATTAAGTAACAAAAAATAGTCTAATTTTTGCAGCCTCTGTGAAGCAGGAAGCACCACCCTATAGGTGGAGCAGTTCACATCATTATGATATGCAATATAGATATGTTTACTTAGACTTCATGTTTCATCTGATAGTAAACAAACAGGTCAATAGGCATAATCCAATTCCACTTTAAGAATATGTTAAAGCTATCTAAATTTATATANAAGAAAAANTTTAAAGGAGGTGTGAAACATGAAGGACTAACCCAAGCCCAACCATGGGAAATCAAGTTTATAAGCTATGATTATACCGCTGACGAACAGGGGGAAAGGATTTGGAGACATCTAAGTGAGCTGTCCAAACCAGAATTGTTGATATTAGAAATTGAAGAAAGGTGTGATTGCGGAGACTGGGTATTGCATAACAACGGAGGACATTATCATTATTGGTGGAGGGTTTATAAACTGGACGATGAGTTTTATCTAATCTACCGCAATAATACCAGGGAGGCTTTTACTCCTTGGGAACAGGGATTTGTCTATATCACCAACGAGGAGGTTGAGTATAGCATNTGGACTGAAACTATACAGGAAGCAGATGCTTGGGTATGCAAAAAAGAGGAAGCTTTGGAAGAAGTGANNAGTATTTTGNAAANCTACGATNCTTATATAGCATCAGGTAGTTTAGAGACCCTAACCTAAATAATCATTCTCATTTAAGAAATCTTCTTTTTTCAAAATCAAACAAATCCGACAAATTTAAATTATTATTATATAGTCTGCTACTGAGATAGTAGTTGTTTGCACATATGCTAAATTTTTTTGTTATGAGTTTATTTATCACAGAACCACTTATATTTGAGGGATCAAATATTAAGCCAGAAAATTATGGATTAACGTGGAGATTTCATCCATTAGGTATATTTAGTGAGACTATATTTGGTCCAATATATGATTATACTTGTGCTTGCAATATAGTTCGCCCACCAAAATATATTTGTCCTGTTTGCAATGTTGAATCTAAACCTGCATACATGAGAACATACACAATCGGTAAAATTAAATTGAATGTTCCTGTTCCACATCCATTAATATTGTTAATACTTCATAAATATGAAAGTTTATTTGGAATGTATGCTTATGATGAGAATAATGGTATACAGGATAAATCACTTGGTTTGTATATTGAGAAGAAGGTTTTATCTCCTTTTGGTATATGGCTTCATTTACTTGCTAAGATATATAATGTATCCATACAAACAATGATTGATAAATTTGGTTCAATTGCTTTGGAGAAAGGTTTATATTTAGATCAGGATTTGGACTTATATGAACAAGTTTCATCGCTCATTTATAATAAACTGAATGATAACAAACAACTAATACAAGCCATCAAAAACAATGTTAGCTTTGACAATGCTTTTGTGGAATATGTTAATGTATTACCTGCTGGAGTCAGAGATATTAATATTGCATTTGGTAAAAATCTAACCGTTTTAAATCTGCATGAGATCAACAGAGATTATCTTGATCTCTTATCTGCGAACAAGAAACTTGATATAGATGAAACATCTACAAAATATTTTATATATGGTAATATGTTACATAAACTATACAAAATAGAGCACAAAATAATATCATCCTTCATAAAAAAGAAAGCAGGTCCAATTAGAGGTAAAACGCTAGGTAGAAGAATTGATTTAAGCACTAGGTCTGTTTTGGTTGGAAATCCTGCTATCAAACCAAATGAAGTAGTTGTTCCTTATATTTGTGCTTTCATGTTACTAGAGGACAAAATCATATCCAAACTAATTGAGCAGAAACAAAATAATATAACTGAAAGAATTGATTATGTCTACCAAACTTTAAAGGTAGATGAAACAATCAAAAAAATAATTGATGAGATAATAAACAAAGAAGATGTTTACGTATTGCTTATGAGACAACCTGTATTACATTTGCCTTCTACAATGCAATTCAAAATAGCTGGAGTGTACGATGGATTTGCAATACAAATGAATCAACTGGTATGGGAAGGATACAATGCAGATGCTGATGGTGATACAGTTGTCTTATTCTATCTTGATAGCAAAAATGATAAGTTTGATGTATCAAAACATTTATTTGTTCCACATGGAGGTTTAAATGTTAACATATTGTATGATTCACTAGCAGGATATGTTATAGCAACGTAAGCTAATTTTTTGCAAAAAAATAAGAAATATAATAAAATCAAGATAGCGATTACGAACATCTGATTTTCTTAAGCTTCAGTCTAACTCTCATTGATATAAATTTAGACAGATTTTTTATTTGATCTTAAAGTAAAAAACTAATCTTCAATAAACTTATCCAGATATGGCAATAATAATTGTTCTAATTTCTCTGGATCCTGATCTGCCAACTCCAATAATTTAAATTGATAATCTCTGTTGATTTTAAATTCTGTGTATATGCTTCTGTCAATCTTATCAATAACCTTGTTTATCAATAATGTTGATAAAATATCAAGCAAAGATACATACAACATTTTACTTACTTTTATGTTTTTTGTTTTGGTTATATGCTTGACATTACTCAAATCATTTAACTCATCAAACATACTTTCAACCCATTTTGCAATATTATCTCCGAGTAATTCATCAACAATTTTGATTAACTGTAGTTTATTGCTACGTATATCCAATTTTGTTACATTATATCTATCAATTGTTTTGTTGTAGATGGGAACTAGTATTGGTCTGTAATAAGTATATGGTGTTGTATCATGTGTTATACTTATGTTATACATTGTTAGCACATCATAAGAAGGATATAATCTATCTAAGCTTTTTGTTCCTAGTATATGGTATAATTTTATGTTTTTAAATCCGTTTGCTCTTAATAAACAGTAATGCAAGACATTATATGCTCCAATTGAAATTGGATTTTTATGCATCCACCATGATGATCCAGTTGCTACATATTGAGCCATGTTTAAATTTGGAAGTTGATATATTTGCTTCCAATTTTGATAGACTATACTTGGTGAAAAATGTAATACGGTTATTATAAATTGTCTTTGAGTTTCATATTCCTTAAATCTTCTAGCAATTTCTGAGTATACATTGTATGATGCATTAATACTTGTTTGTTCATCTACAACATCATCTGCATTGTTAGCTCTGCATGCAGGAATATCCAAACTGAATATGAAGATTGGTTTGGATATGTTTTGTTGCTTGTATTGAGCATCTATATAGTCAATTAACTCAAAATAAACTTTAATATGGTTATCAATATCTTTTTTTGTTAGTTTACCTTTTATGTACTGAAATCCGCCACTGTCAATATAAATAGCTGCGTACGGTAATTTCTCAAGATTTTTAATAATCATTATGAAGGTGTCTAAATTCACTTTACTTGATAGATATGTTCCCAATGATATGAGATAACCAACTCCCAATTCTTTGAATACATTCTCAGGAATATACTTATCAAATAAACTCATATTGTGAGCATAAAATATTTTCGTATTCCAATTGTTTACAAAGCTGTTTAACAAATCCATAATCTATAATTTTAGTCATGTTGCTAGCCAGTAAAATTTTCCTCATTATCATTATTTATAAAGATTGTGTTCTTTATTCTCTCTTCAGTGAAAGTTTTAGGATCTGTTATATCCTTATCAACAAACAAATTAATCTTTTCTGTTTTTAACAATTCATTCAAATCCAAACTGGAAGCGGATATGCCAAGTTGCTCTGAGTATTTAACCAATACATCAATCTTCTTTATGATAGCATTGTTTATGTTGTTTTCTCTATTGTTTATGCTATCAAGCAATTCACTAAATATTCTAAGTTGATGTAAATCAAATGTAGATAGTTTCTCTTTGTTAAGAATTTGCTCTATACGATTTTGTAGTTGTTCAATAATCTTTTTTGTTTTACCGAGGTCTTGTTTTGCTTCGTTAATGTAGTTTATTATATGTTGTAGTTCATTCATGAAATTTTTGCTTATAATCCACTTTAAGAATGTGTTAAAAAACTGTCTAAATTTATATACAAGAAACCCAAAAAAGGAGGTGAATCATGAGGAAAGAAACTCAAACCCAGCAAAGCCAAACCCAAAAAGGAGGTTTAGACATGAAGAAGCAAGAGACCCAGCAAGAGACCCAAATCTATTTC
>JGI24186J35511_1000681_pt1 | contig 12105 bp, 9 predicted proteins | sample YNPBryulayer2012_FD_35511 | JGI IMG/M metagenome (IMG submission 35511) | reverse complement strand
GGCGACCGCGCTGGCAGTGTGGGCGCGGGTGGCGGCGCTGGATGCCGACCCCGACTTCCGCCTGTGCTGGAGCAGCGGTCTGCTGACGGACGAGGGCTTTTACACGCACAACGCCCGCAACGCGGTGCTGCTGGGGCAGGCGCGCACCAACGAGTTCAACAACATGGTGCTGAGCCCGCTGGTGCACGCGGCGCAGGCAGTGGTGTTCAGCGTGTTCGGGGTGGGCTATCCGCAGGCGCGGGCGATTTCGGTGGCATGTTCCCTGCTGACGCTGATTGTCTTCTTTGCCGCGCTGCGGCGCGCTTTGGGCGAAAGGGTAGCGTGGGTGGGCACGCTGGTACTGGCATGGGAACACGCCTACCTGATGTACAACCGCATGGCGTTGCTGGAGACGCCTGCAACCCTGTTTCTGGCGCTGGCGTTTTATGCCTGGGTTCGCCGCGGCGAGGGACTGGCGTGGTCTGCGCTGGCTGGCGTCATGACGGTTGTTGCCTGCAGCATCAAGTCGTTATGCGCGTTCTTCATACCCCCGCCGCTGCTGGCGAGCTGGTGGAGCGGACGAACGCACAAACGGGATACCCGCTGGGAAATCGCGGCGGCTGCCGGGGGAATGCTGATTGCGGGACTGCTGTACGCGGGAGTATGGCTGCTACCGCACTGGCGCGAGTACCGTCACATGAGCGATTTCTACCTGACTTATCAGATACTGCCGCGCAATGTCATGGAGGCTTATGCAGACATACGTCGCGCCGTGTTGAATTACCAGTACGGGCTGATGGGTTACCTGTTTGCCCATATGCCGGTGACTATCTTTCTCGCACTGACCACCACCTTGCTGGCGATTTTCCGCAGGGAGGAGCGACGCCAGGGAAACGGCGCGGTGGAGTTCTTGCTGGTGTGGATGTGGTTGGGTATTGCGTTGCTTGCCTTCATCCGATACGCCCCGAGCCGTTACTACGTGCCCATCTATCCCGCCATTGTCGCGCTGGCAGCCATCAGCATCGTGCGTTTGCCAGAGATTAGCCGGATGGTATGGCGACCGCGGGAGTGGTGGGCGCATCTCTTGCGCACGCTGATGCTGGGATACGCGACCTATTTTGTGCTGGTGTTTGTGTTACAGGTGCCCTTCTCGTGGGGTGTGGTGCGCCTTACCCTGTGGCTGGCGTTTCCACTGGCGGCGATGACCCAGTGGGTGCTTCATCGTCTGCTTTCGGAAGGCGAGTTTTCTCTGGCGTGGGCGCCGGCGGCGACATTGGTGGTTATCGCAGTATGGAACCTCTGGTACTTCACCAGCTGGTATGAGAATCGTCAGTATACCCTGAAGCATCTCGCCGAGAAGCTGGAACANNTTCTGCCNCAGGGNGCAGTGGTTGCCGGCAACTGCGCACCGGGGCTTTGTCTGGATGCGCCGGTTTCCACCATGCTGGTGATTCCGCGCCTTGCCAACTATCCCGACCCCATCGAGCGATACGGGGTAACTCATGTGGTGGTACTNGATGGGATTCAGGGCGAGTGGTGGTGGAGAAAGGATTATCCCGAGCTGTTGCGCCGTCGCAACCGTATCCTGCGGGAGTGGGTGGGACCGTATGCCATCTCGGTATACCGGGTACCGGGATGGTTACAAGAGGCTTATCGCTGGAGGTTCCACTCCCACCGGCTGCCTCGTATTCACGATAGCGCAGCAGCAGCTCGCAAAGGAAAGGGAGGTTCTTGATGCCGTTCAGCACGCTGTGCTGGGAGGGGATGTGGCGTAAAGAGTGTGCCCACTGGTGGATGCGCGCCGACGAAGCCGACAGGGGGGAGTCCGAGCAGTGGTATCTTCCGCGTTCTCTGGATGAGCAATGGAAATCTGTCCGCGTGCCACACTGCTGGGAACGGGAGGGCGTCTCCGCGCGTTTTGAGGGTCCCGTTTGGTATGTGACAGAGGCGGAGGTGCCTGCCGACTGGCAGCGGGGCAGGATATGGCTCTTGCTGGAGGGAGTCAGCTACGCCGCGCAGGTTTGGGTCAACGGTCACCGTCTGGCAACTCATGTGGGCATGTGGGACAGCTTTGCCTGTGACCTCACCTCCCATCTCGAGGGTGGGAAGGCGTTTGTCGCATTGCGCGTGATGAAGCCGGGGGGCGGAACCTACCCTGTGCCCCAGACACTGGCTGGGTTCCTGCCCTATGTGTTCGGCACCTTTGGGGGCATCTGGCAGCGAGCGTGGCTCGTCCGTACGCCGGAGGCATGGATAGAAGACCTCTATCCAAACGTGGTGGGCAAGGGGCAGGTGGAAGTCGAGATATCCTGCGGCGGGCGGCTTCCTGCTGCTCTTGACCTGCGCCTCTACCGTCCTGATGGCGGCTTGGTCAGTAGCAAACAGGTGCAGTTCGATGAACGCAGGTATGTGCGCGTGGCACTGGATGTCCCGGAGCCGCAGTGGTGGTCTCCCCATTCGCCGAACCTGTACCGTCTGGAGGTGGAAATCACCGACCAGCATGGAGATACCTGTCGGATTGCCCGCCCGGTTGGTCTGCGCACGGTGCAGGTGAAAGGGGAGACCATCCTGCTTAACGGAGAGCCTGTCTATCCACGAGGCATTCTGCACTGGGGATGGTATCCTCAGCATCTCGCGCCAAACCCGACAGAAGACGAAATACGCACCGAGCTTATGCAGCTGCGCGACATGGGTTTCAACACGGTGAAGTTCTGCCTGTGGGTGCCGCCGGCGCATTATCTGCGCCTGTGCGATGAGATGGGCATGTTCGCGTGGGTGGAGTTGCCCATGTGGCTGCCAGAGGTTACCCCGGTGTTCCAGAGGCAGGTCGTGGATGAGTATACGCGCATCGTGCTGCAGCTGCGCGGGCATCCCAGCATTATCGTCTGGACGCTGGGCTGCGAGCTATCGGACAGCGCAGGCGCGCCCTTCCTGGAGAAGCTCTACCGGCTGGTGAAGCGTCTGACCGACAGCCCTCTGGTGCGGGACAACAGCGGGGGCGGGGAGGCGTATCAGGGCTTGCTCAAAGAGTACGCCGACTTTTACGACAACCACTTCTACTGCGATTTGCCGTTCCTGCGCCCTCTGTTTGATTATTTCGCACCGCGTGGGCGCGAACCCATGCCCTGGTTGTTCGGCGAGTACTGCGATTGTGACACCTTCCGTGATTTACCGGCTCTTCTGCAGGCAAACGGCGGTGTGGCACCCTGGTGGGCGGTGGAAGATGAGGACGTCAACCCGCGTGGCGTAAGACCGGACGTCTACGTCATCCAGCAGCTGCACCGGCTGAATCAGGACGGCTTTTTTGTGGATTACCGTGATGCCCTCAAGTTCTCTTCGGAGCAGCAGGCGATGTTCCACCGCAAGGTGACCGTAGAAACGACGCGCCTGTACCGCGAGATTAGCGGCTATGTGATTACCAGTATCAGCGATACGCCTATCGCTACCTCCGGCATCTTTGACGACTCGGGCAAACCCAAGTGGGATGCCTCAGATTGGCGGAAGTTCAACGCTGATGATGTGCTGTTGGTGCAGTTCCATCGCAGAAGGGAGTGGTTCAACGGCGGCGATCGCCCGTCGTACGTGGACTGGTGGAACTTCTTCAGTAACGATACCGTTGTCGCTCATGTCGCTCTTTCCCATTACGGGCGGTGCGATTGCAGGGGCACTCTGCAGTGGTACCTGCGTGACGAACACGGACGGACGTTGCTGCAGGGTGAGCATGGCATACCGTCGCCGATACGTGCTGGCTCGCTTGCGCCGGTGGCGACGCTGGAGCTGAGAATGCCCGAGGTGAGCCAGATGCAACCGCTCACCCTCTACTGCGCCTTCAAGACGGACGAGGGAGAGGTCATACAGAATGATTGGGAGCTCTGGTGTTATCCGCAGGTGGATACTGGTGTTCTGAGCCGGTGGGCGGTGTATGACCCTCACCACAAGCTGCGCGGAGCCGAGAAGCTGGGCTGGGAGGTGAAGCGCGTCGGCGAACGGGAAATCTGGCAGCAGAGGCAACTCATCGCCTCCGCGTGGCATCCGGCGTTGCTGGATGCACTGCGTCAGGGGGCAAGGGTGGTGCTCTTCCAGTACGAGCATGATGGCTTGCCTGCAGAGGGATTGCCCTTCTGGCGCGAGGCGTTGAGGCACTTTGTGCCTCATCCCCTCTGGAAGCGGTTCCGCCAGAAGGGGTATACCGGCTCGCAATTTATGGGTTTGACCTGCGACTGTGCGCTGGTGACCGGGCAGCTGCAGGAGATGCTGGGGGCAGATGCGGTGGTGCAACCCGTCCTGCGCCGAGTGGACGCCCGATCGTGGCGGGTGCATGACTACATCGTGGACATCACTCTGGGCGAAGGCAGGATGCTTGCCANCACCCTGCGCATCGCGGGTGGTCTGGGTGATGCCCCATCGGGCATCGAGCGCAACGTGGCGGGGCTGTGGTTGCTGTATAGCATGACAGATGTGCTGATGGAATGACGAACTGGAACCTGTATCGCAGAATGCGGATATGCTGAATACCGGGATAAGAGGGAGGAAATGCCAAAAGATCCAAGCATTCGAAAAGTGATGGTCATCGGTTCAGGACCGATTGTCATCGGTCAGGCGGCGGAATTCGACTATTCGGGCACGCAGGCGTGCCGCGCCCTGAAAGAGGAAGGNGTGCAGGTGGTGTTGATTAACTCCAACCCCGCGACCATTATGACCGATACCGAGATTGCCGACCGCGTCTATATCGAGCCGTTAACGATAGATTTTGCCGAGCGNGTTATCGCGCGGGAGCGACCGGACGGATTGCTGCCCACGCTGGGGGGACAGACGGGCTTGAACCTTGCTGCCCAGCTGGCGGAAGCAGGCATTCTCGACAGGTACGGCGTGCGCTTGCTGGGTACGCCACTTTCCGCCATTCAAAAAGCCGAAGACCGCGACCTGTTCCGCGAGACCATGCGCTTGATAGGTGAGCCCGTGCCCGAGTCGTGGATTGTGGAGAGCGAAGAGCAGCTGCGCGAGGTCGCGAGAATCTGTCCCTATCCGGCGATTGTGCGCCCCGCTTACACGCTCGGCGGCACGGGGGCGGCATCGCCTACAGCGAAGAAGAGCTGCTTCACATCGGTCAGCTGGGCATGAATCTGTCCATGCGCCATCAGGTGCTGGTGGAGCGGTGTCTGCTGGGCTGGAAGGAGATCGAGTACGAGGTGATGCGGGACGGCGCGAACACCTGCATCACCGTGTGTAATATGGAGAACCTCGACCCGATGGGCGTGCATACAGGAGACAGCATCGTGGTCGCGCCCAGCCAGACACTGAGCGATAAAGAGTACCACATGCTGCGCACCGCCTCACTCAACATCATCCGCGCGCTGGGCATCGAGGGCGGCTGCAACGTGCAGCTGGCGTTAGACCCGAACAGCTTCCAGTATTACGTCATCGAGGTGAACCCGCGTGTGTCGCGTTCCTCTGCGCTGGCGTCTAAGGCGACGGGCTATCCCATCGCGCGAGTAGCAGCCAAAATCGCGATTGGGTTGCATCTGGACGAGATCGAGAACGCGGTCACCAAAAAGACAAAGGCGTGCTTTGAGCCCGCGCTGGACTACGTGGTGGTGAAGTTCCCGCGCTGGCCGTTTGATAAGTTCGTCACCGCCGACCGGCGCATCGGCACGCAGATGAAGGCGACTGGGCGAAGTGATGGCGATAGACCGCACCTTTGAGGGCGCGCTGATGAAAGCCATCCGCAGTCTGGAAATCGGCGCGACGGGGCTGACGCGACGTGGTACCGCCGCGCTGTCCGACATGCAAATTGAGGAGGGGTTGGCGGTGGCTACTGACGAGCGTATCTTCATCGTCGCCGAGGCGTTCCGGCGTGGCATGATGGTGGAAGAGGTGGCGCAGCTGTCCAGCATTGACCCCTGGTTCCTGGAAAAAATCCGGCAATTGGTGGAGATGGAGACGCGCCTGCGCCTGCACGCCCGCGAGCTGCGCGATCTGGTGCAAAACCCGTGCGACCAGCATCCGGCGGCGGAACTGCTTCGCACCGCCAAAGGCAAAGGTTTTCCCGATGCCATGCTGGCGGACATCGCGGGGGTGGACGAACTGGAACTGCGTCGCGCCCGCAAGGCGCTGGGCATCGAGCCCGTCTACAAGATGGTGGACACCTGCGCCGCCGAGTTCGAAGCGGAAACGCCCTACTACTATTCCTCCTACGAGCAGGGAGAGAGCGGGTAGACAGGCTTAGGAGGCGGGTTGCCTTCTGAGCCTGTCGGTTATTCATTGTTGCTACTGTTCCCCGGGAGGTTCGGAGGGCGGTGTTTGAAGTGTGATGTACAGGACTGCTACGCGGTTATCGCTGGGCACGTCCTCCTCTGTTTCTCCTCCTCCGGGTACGTCTACCCAGAGCTTCCAACGCCAGCCTTTACCCAGCTTGATTATTCCACCACTCTTTCCGACATAAACCGTGCCGGGTGACGGTCGAGCGGGAGGGGCAGGAGTTGTCGAGGCACTAATACGCTGCGCCTTTACTGGTCCTTCCGCATCCTGCACTATCCAACCGCCGCGCCCGTCCGGGTAACGCAGTTTGACGTACACGGTCCACTCCTCGGTGAGGTTCAAAGCTCGGGGGATGTCTCTCACACTGTCGGTGAGCACGGAGTACACATCTCCCCAGGCGACGACTTCGCCAGGCTTCAAACCCGAGGACTGTTGATTCTGCAGGTCCTGAAGCCACTGCTCCGCCGCGTTTGCCACCAGCACCGAGAGAAAGCCTCGCTGCGGACGGAGCAGGGTGTTGAGCGCGCTCAGAAAAGCCCCCAACGTTCGTTGCCGCTTCTTCCGTTCGTAGGGGATTGCGAGGACTGCAGTTGCCTGACCTGTGAAGCCAACGCGCCATCTGGCACAGCCTTCGGAATAGGGCAATGCCTGAACAGGCGAAAGGGCACGAGCAGGGTCCTCTGCCGCCGCTGTGTTAACTGCCTGTACGAGCTGCGCCATTGCCTGTGGGTCGGCTACCTTGAACAGTTCGAAGTTCACTGTGTTCGCGATGGTTTTCTTACGCCACAAACTCCAGAACTCAGGAGGAGAGAGTACCTCTACAGCTAATATGTTATCGTTGGTAAAGTCCTTGTACACGGTAGTGCCGCTGCGTCCCGCGCTGCCATCCACATAGGTCTTCGCACCTGGTGCCGTATATGGGTCGCCACGTGCGATACCGTAGGCATCGCCCGGTTGTTCCCCAAAGTGGGGACAAAACACTGGTTCATAGTAGTAAGGCACGAAAGTACCTCGCACCGGCACAGGCACCACCGTATCGAACTTGCCCACGTCCACTGCCATGCGAACCAGCACCCTGCCTACGTCGTTCAGCACCTCCGCCACCATCTCGCGCCGGTCTGCTGGAATCGAAAACACCCCGGACGCCTCCGTTCGAATAGCATTTGCCCAGATGCTCGCAATCAGTTGCCAGGTGTCAGGGTCTCGAAACTCCACTCGCCCCAGCCTGCCCTGCTGGTCGGTCACGCGCACCTGAATCTCCAGATGCTGTCCTGTGGGTTCAAACAGCCCCCAGCCGGGTTGTTCTGGTAGCTCCAGCTGGCTGAAAGAACGGCTGACCAGCTGCTCGAAGTCCACCTGCTCGTCAGGTGAAAAATCCGCTGCCCACACCGGCATGGTCAACGCCTGTTGCTGGTTCACAAGGAGACTGGTAAACTGCCCTCGCACGGCAATCAGCGCGGCGAGATTGGGGTCGGTGTTGAGCCGCTTTGGGCTCAGCGGCTGCGCACCTGCCAGAGACAAATACGCCACCTCAAGAAGCAACACGAAAACGACGCGGATAGCTGTTTTCATGGTAACTCCTCCTTTTCATTGTTTCTGTCATCATTTTACCGCCGCCCCCCCCCGCGTCAATTGTCCGAAAGTATCAATTTTTTGGTACCATGGTACCATACTATTCGGCGGTCATATCAAACCGGCTCGTGTGGCAATGTAGACTGCTTGCACGGTAGTTTTGACTCCGAGCAGCCGACGGATGTCACTGAGATGGTGCTTGACCGTGCGCACCGAGCAACCGCGTTCCTCCGCAACATCCTGTTCACGACCCAACTGTGCATAGGCTTGCAGCACCTCGCGCTGTGTCCGCGTGAGTAAAGGGCACTGCATCACGATGACGTCAGGAGGCGAAGGGGGCACGCTCCTGTAAATACGTATCTGTCCATCTCTTTGCAATAGTTCCAGAANCNTCTCGGTAGCAACGGCGTCATTGCCGACGACCAGCACGTCCATCGTCGTGCCAAACCTCCGCGTGTACGTCTCCGCTACGATTATAGTATAGCCTGTGTTATGCGTCAATCATGGATGCTAAAGGCGGTCGGCTCGTCGGGCTCCTCGCCTCCATGAGGGATTTTCTGTGGGCGTTTTTTCCTTCCAAAAAGATAAAAATCCACCAATATTTTCCTTCTCAGAAAGATAATTTTGTGGTAAAATGGTGTTGGTAGAGGGAAAATATTTGTTCCAGACGATGCGATGCGTGAGATAATCCGTCAAAAAATCGTCGATGGGGTCAGGGCGTCGGTGCCCTCCTTGACGCCGCGCGACATCCGTGTGCCGCAGATTCCGGGTAAAGCCTTCGCCGTGGTGGGCATGCGTCGCAGTGGCAAGACCACTTTCCTGTGGCAGGTGCTGGGCGAAAAGCTTCGGGAGGGCGTGCCGCGTGAGGCTCTACTCTTCTTCAGCTTCGAGGACGAACGGCTCATCGGACTGCGTCCTGACGACCTGCAGCTCGTTGTGGAAGAGTATTACTTGCTGTTTCCCGACCGCCGCGGACGGGAAAAGGTGGTTTTCTTTCTGGATGAGATTCAGGTGGTGACCGGTTGGGAGACCTTCATCCGTCGGATACTGGACACCGATCGGGTGGAGGTGTTCCTGTCGGGGTCGTCGGCACGCCTGCTGTCGCGGGAGGTTGCCACCAGTATGAGAGGGCGGGCGATGGAGGTGCGCGTGACGCCCTTCAGCTTTCGGGAATATCTGCGCCATCAGGGCAATGAGCCACAACAGCCCCCTGAGCTTCTGACCACGGCAGACCGCTCCCTGTTGCAGAATCGGCTGCTGGCATACCTAGTGGAAGGCGGTTTCCCCGAAGCGCAAGGGATATCCGCTCAAGACCGTTACCAGCTGCTGCAGAGTTACGTGGACGTGGTGCTGTTGCGAGACGTTATCGAGCGCTACGATGTGTCCCATCCGGTCGCCCTGCGCTGGATGGTGCGCTACTTGCTGGGCAATGCGGCTGGCTTGTTCAGCGTCCATAAGATGCACAACGACCTGCGCTCGCAAGGGTTTGCTGTGGGAAAGGACACGGTCTACGCCTATCTGGGGTATCTGGAGGATGCTTTTCTGGTGCAGTCGATTGATATCGCCGCCTCCTCCGAGCGACAGCGCATGGTTAATCCGCGAAAGGTATATCCGGTAGACGCATCGCTCATCCCTCTCTTTGACCGCACAGGGCGCGCCAATGTCGGTCACGCGCTGGAGACATGCGTGTTTTGGGAACTGCAGCGGCGCGGAGCAGAGGTACACTACGTGCGCACCGCCAGCAGCTATGAGGTCGATTTTCTAGCACGCTACTGGGATGGACGTGAGGAACTCATACAGGTATGTACGGACCTCACTGACGAACAGACGGCGGGAAGGGAGTTTCGCGCGCTGGTAGAGGCATCGCGTGAGCATCCATCCGCCACGCCTTTGCTAATTACCCTCTATCCCGCGCCTCAATCGCCGCCTGAAGGCATCACGGTTCAGACGGCACTGGACTGGTTTCTGCAGACTCGCTAACCTCTTCGGGGCGTTGCCATGCCTCATATGCCACCAGCGCGGCGGCGACCACCACGTTCAGCGATTTGCCCTTGCCCGCCATCGGGATGAACACCGCGCCGTCGCACATGCTCAGCACTTTGTTATACACACCGTTGACCTCGTTGCCGACGACCAAACACAGCTTCTGGGGGTAGGGGTAGTGCTTGTAGTGAACGGCGTCCTGCGCGATTTCCACCGCCACCAGATGGTAGCCTTCCAGTTTCACCCGTGCGACCGCCTCCTCGTGCCGCTCGAAGTAGCGGAACGGGATACGCCGGTGGTGACCCATGGAGGTGACGTGAATCTGCGGATGCGGGGGCAGGGGTGTATGTCCCGTCAAAATCAGCTCCTTCGCGCCGACGGCGTCCGCCACCCGAAACATGCCCCCCACGTTGTAGGGGTCGTCCCAATCCTGCAAAAGGAACGCGATGGTCATCTCCCTGCCGGTCAGGGAGGCGTACTGCTCGTGCAGGCGACGGATTGCCGTTTTGGAGCGCAGTGTCTTTGCCGGCATCGTTCACCTCTTTGAAGCAAAGGCAAAAGAGATTTTACCACAGAGGACACGGAGTTCACAGAGGGACTTCCTCTTTGTTCTCTGTGGTGAATCGTCAACCTTACGAAATCAGGATGTCCTCTTTCCAGCCCAGCTTGACCAAATCGATTCGGCGTGGGTCGCTGACGCCCAATCCGTATTTGACCTCCGCGTCGCGGATGTGTGTTGGGGGCGTCTCCAGCGCGACATCTTCCCCGAAATGCTGCCGGCGTTTCGCCTGAATCAGCCTCAGCCCCATCGCGTCCACCGCCACCGGGTCGTAGGAGACGAACAGCCCCCTATACTGCCACACGTCACGCGGGTCCCAGTGGTGCGGTCCGCGCCCGTGAAACAGCGGCGTCAGGGCAAGCAGGATATTGAGGTGCGTCTTGCCTTTGACCGCCGGTAACTCCCAAACCTTAGCCAGCGAGGAACAGGCGTCCGGGTGGTAGCTGGCTGGGTTCTCGGTGAACATGATGTAGTTCTTGATGCACCCGCCGATGCCTGACCACCAGTGCGTGCGCACCGGGCGCACGTTGATCAATGCGGTGATGACCACGAAGTAACGGTCTTTCCAGAAGCGTAGCATTCCGCCCGCATAGTCCGAACCCTGCCCGATACCAGCGTCCTCCCCGTCCCGCTCGAAGCTGAAGATGCCGAAGGCGTCCTCGGCAGTGCCCATGTCGAAGATATCCAGAGTCAGGGTGGGGCTATCTGCTTTCTCGTAGCGGCACGCCCACACGCGGCGCATGTTATACGCGCGGTATATCTCGCCGATGCCGTCGATGTAATCAAAGATGGTTTGCGGGTCGTAAGTATCGCACTTGCCGTGCCATTGCCAGCCATCCACCTGGCGTGGAGGGGAGAAGGGCAGTTCGGAAGATTGCCCCTGCACGTTTGCCGTCATCAGGGTTATCGCACACCCCAACAACCACATGGTCATCACACTCCATCTCACCCTTCTCACCCCAGGATGTTACTTCCTGCTTTGCAACCACCGTTCCAGCAGCGCCCAGCTCGCCATGCTGCGGGCGTAGTAGCTGCCGCACTCGGGCTCGTTGAACGGGTTGAGGTTCGCGCCGAGTACAATCAGGTTATCCGCGCTTTGCGCACGCGCTCCAGCAGCTCGATTTGCACGCCCAGCTGCGCCTCGGCATCGAAGTAGGCGTACTGTCCCTCGCCCATGTCCCCACGCTGAACCAGAGGGATGCCATGCTCTTTCAGGAACTCCGCACTGGCTTGCATGTCCTCCGTCCAGAAGGCAATGTGATGCACCGACTCGCCGTGCTTGTCCAGCGCCTCCTTCCACGTGCTGGGCTCGCCGATGGGTTCTATCAGCTCCAGCTGCACCTGCCCCAAGTTGAAAAACGCCAGCTTCGCCTGCGCGTTGCTGGGTTGCCCCCGATAGGTCATGTGCACCTCGTTGCCCGGCTGGGTGATGATGACGTCCGGCAACGGCTGTCCGAGAATCTGCGCCCATCGCTGGCGCGCCTCATCGATGTCGCGCACCACAATCGCGATTTGCGAAACGGTGGTGTTTCCCAGTCCTTTTGCCGACACAGTCTCCTCCGATTGCTTATGATTACAGGAGTGATGCAGTTGAACAGTGGATTCGGGGTAGAGGCGATGGGAACCTGCAAACAGGAGTGTGCCTGGCAGGGGAGAATCATGCTACGACCTTGCCGGTGCGCGAGGTTGCGCTCGAAAGATGTTGGCTCGGCGTCGACACAGAGAGCGGTGAACGTTACTTCGCTGCCGTGACC
>JGI24186J35511_1000663_pt1 | contig 12232 bp, 20 predicted proteins | sample YNPBryulayer2012_FD_35511 | JGI IMG/M metagenome (IMG submission 35511) | reverse complement strand
AGAATCTGCGAGCGCACCAGTGTGATGCTGATTCCCAGCGATTGCAGGAACGCGAGAGCCACCGTCAGGTAGCGGGTGTACTTGGCGATTTCCTTGCGCCCTGTCTCGCCCTCCTTTTGCAGCTCCTTCAGTTGCGGCAATGCCGCTACCAGCAGCTGCATGATGATGGAGGCATTGATGTACGGCACGATGCCCATTGCGAAGATGGTGAACTTGCGTAACGCGCCGCCGGAGAACACGTCCACCAGTCCGAACACGCCACCCTGCGCGAACAGGCGTTCCATTGCGGCGTGGTCGATACCGGGAACGGGAATATGCAACCCCACAGTGTACACGGCGAACGCCCCGAACACAAACAGGATACGTTTGCGCAGGTCGGGTAACTTCCACGCGGCTACCAGCGTTTCAAGCATGGCTAAATCGCCTCCACACTGCCTCCAGCAGCGGTAATCTTCTGCTCGGCAGTTTTGCTGAATTTATGGGCACGCACGGTGAGCGCTTTGGTCAGTTCGCCCTCACCGAGCACCTTCAAGCCGTCTTTTTCCAGCTTTTTGATAATCCGGCGCTCCAGCAGCAACTCAGGGGTAACCACATCGCCTGCCTCGAAGCGCTCTTCCAGCAGAGCCACGTTGACAATCGTGTACTCCTTGTGGGTCGGGTTCTTGAACCCCTTCAGGCGGGGCAGGCGGCGGTGCAATGGCGTCTGTCCGCCTTCAAAGGTCAGCGGCACCTGCTCGCGTGCCTTCTGTCCCTTCGTACCGCGACCGGCGGTCTTGCCATGCCCCGAACCGATGCCTCGTCCTACTCGCTTGCGGCGATGGGTAGCGCCGGGATTGGGTTTGAGTTCATGCAGAAACATTCGCAGCCTCCTCGGTGACCGCGTTGTCATTCACCTCTTCGACAGTGACCAGATGACTTATCTTGCGCACCATGCCCCGGATAGCCGGGTTATCGGGCTTCAGCACGCTCTGGCGCAGGCGGCGCAAGCCCAGCGCCTCCACAGTGCGCTTCTGTCTCTTATTATAGCCAATAGGGCTACGGACGAGGGTAATCTTAAGAGCCATCGGTCGTTCCCTCCTCCTTGCCTTCTATGTATTTGCGCATCCAGGGCACTACTTGCGCCGGCTGTTTACCGCGCATCTCTGCCACTTGCTCCACGCGCTTAAGCATCTGCAACGCTTTGATGGTGGCCCATGCCACGTTGATGGGGTTTCTGGAACCGAGGCACTTGCCCAGTGCGTCTTTGACGCCAGCGGCTTCCAGAATCGCGCGCATCGAGGTGCCTGCCACCACACCGGTACCGGGCGAGGCAGGCTTCAAAATCACCGTCGACGCCCCAAATGAGGTAACCACCTCATGCGGGATCGAGGTGCCCACAATCGGTACCTCAATCAGCCGTTTCTTGGCGTCTTCCACACCCTTGCGGATGGCATCGGGAATGGCACGGGCTTTCCCCAGCCCTGCGCCCACGTGTCCTTCCCCGTCGCCAACCACTACCAGCGCGTTCCAGCTCATGGTACGACCGCCCTTGTGCGTCTTCTGCACGCGGTTCGTACGGATAACGCGCTCCTGCAAATTGAGTGTCTCCGGGTCTATTCGTGCCATCTCAGAACTCCAGTCCCCCTTCTCGTGCCGCATCTGCCAGCGCCTGAACGCGACCGTGATACTTGTAGCCGCCGCGGTCAAACACCACGTGTCGCACGCCCGCATCGATAGCGCGTTCCGCAATCAGCCGACCAACAGCCCGGGCGGCTTCAATGCTGTCGGTCCTGGATAGCGAGTTGCGCAAAACACGCTCCAGCGACGAGGCAGCGGCGATAGTATGCCCTTTCTCGTCGTCTATCACCTGCGCATAGATGTATTTCAGACTACGGAACACGGCGAGGCGCGGTCGTTCAGCAGTACCACGGATTTTCTTGCGCACTCGCGCATGTCGCAGCAACCTTCCCCTCTGACGGGGAGCAACGTTCTTATGTTCTATCATGGCTTACTTCCCCTTCCCTTTGCCGCCTTTGCCGCCGGCTTTGCCGCTCTTACCCGCTTTACGCCGTATCTGTTCGCCTCGATATCTGATGCCCATGCCTTTGTAGGGCTCCGGTGGACGCACGCGCCGAATCAGTGCCGCTTGCTGACCAACGACCTCTTTGTCGATTCCCTTGACGGTGATCAGGGGCATACGGGTGTTGACGTCCTGTCCTACCTCGAACTTGATGCCCGGCAGGGGTTCCAGCACCTTTGGCTGAGCGTATCCCACGCTGAGCGACAGCCTGCCGCCCTCGACCTGCGCACGGTAGCCGACGCCCACCACTTCCAGCACGCGCTCATAGCCTTTGGANACGCCCTCCACCATGTTCGCAATGAGTGTGCGTGTCAAGCCATGCAGTGCGCGATGGTTTCGCTCGTCGCTGGGACGCTCCACCAGCAGGAAACCATCCTCGCGCTTCACCATCATCTCAGCCGGTATTTTCTTGGTCAGCGTCCCGAGGGGACCAGATACCGTGATAGTGCCCGGCTCCCACTGTATGTCCACACCCGGCGGTATGGGTATCGGTTTTTTGCCTATACGTGACATGCTACCACACTCCTTTTCCCGGTGCGAACTCTATTTTACCACACTTCCGCTAGCACCTCGCCGCCGAGGCCAAGCCGGCGAGCCTGCTTGTCGGTCATCACACCGCGCGAAGTGCTGACAATAGCGGTTCCGAAGCCGAAATAGACGGGCTTCAGGTCTTTTGCCTTGCGGTACACGCGCAACCCCGGCTTGCTCACCCGGCGCAGGTTTGTGATTGCGCGCTCGCGGGTCTTGCCCTGCTTCGCACCGTACTTCAAGGTGATGCGTAACCGGTTCTGAGGCTTTGCCTCGATGACCTCGTAGTCCTTGATATAGCCTTCTTCCTTGAGTATCCGGCAGATTTCCACTTTCAGCTTAGAGGCATCCAGCTCCACTGTCTCGTGCAGCGCCCTGTTGGCGTTGCGGATACGGGTTAACATATCCGCAATCGGGTCGGTGACAGGCATCTTTTTCCCTCCTCTAGTTCTGTGATGGACGGTTCGCTGCGCGCCTGTCAGGCACGGCGAAGGTATCCATCTACCTCACCACGATGATTTTTTGACGCCCGGCAACAGCCCGCGATGCGCCATCTCGCGGAAGCAAATCCGGCACAGACCGAACTTGCGAATATACCCGCGAGGACGACCGCAGATGTTGCACCGGTGGTACTCGCGCACCTTAAACTTCTGCGGACGCCGCGCTTTCACTTTTAAGCACTCTTTCGCCACAGGTTACTCCCTCCTGATAACTCCTCGCGCCACGTGAAGGTTACGGCTTCAGGCAGTTGCCTATTTCTCCGCCTCGGCGCGCTCTTTCCTGGCGCGCTCGATAATCTGCTGGGCAATGTGCGCTGGTACTTCGTCGTAATGCGAGAACTCCGTCGAGAANCGCCCGCGTCCTCGCGTGATGGAGCGCAGGTCAATGGCGTAACGCACCATCTCTGCCTGCGGCACCAGCGCGGTAATCTTTTGTCTGCCGGTTCCCGCGCTTTCTGTGCCCATCACGCGCCCGCGCTTGCCGTTCAGGTCGCTAATCACGTCGCCCAGAAACTCCTCGGGCACGATGATTTCCACCTTCAATACCGGCTCGAGCAACACCATGTTCGCCTTCGCAGCGGCGTTCTGGAACGCCAGGCTGCCCGCTATCTGGAACGCCTGGTCCGAGGAGTCCACCGTGTGGTACGAACCGTCGTACACCGCACACTTGACGTTTACCACAGGATAGCCAGCCAGCACGCCGCGGCGCATGGCGTCGCGCACGCCCTTTTCCACCGCAGGGATATACTGCTTCGGGATGACGCCGCCTACGATGCGGTCCTCAAACAGGAACTCGCCATCGGGATATGGCTCTATCTCGATCCAGCAGTCGCCGTACTGCCCGCGACCACCGGTCTGCTTTTTATGTTTGCCCTGCGCCTGCGCCTTGCTGCGGATGGTCTCGCGATACGGGATGCGCAGTTCCTCGGTGGTTACCTCTGTACCGAACTTGCGCTTCATTCGCTCGATGACCACATCCAGATGCGATTCGCCCATGCCCGAAATCACCGTCTGTCCCGTTTCCGGGTCGCGATAGAACCGGAAGGTGGGGTCTTCTTCCGCCAACCGGCTGAGGGCAGGTCCCAGACGATCCTCATCTGCCTTGCTCTTGGCGCGGATGGCGATACTGTACACCGGGCTGGGGAACTCGATACCCGGCAGTAAGATAGGCTTCGCCCTATCGGTGAGAGTGTCACCGGTGCTGGTTTCCTGCAGCTTGGCAATGGCGCCGATGTCACCTGCATGTACCGCGGGCGTCGGCTCCTGCTGTTTGCCTCGCAAGAAGAAAATCTGCCCGACGCGCTCTTCGCGTTCTTTATTGGCGTTCCACACATGGCTATCTGAACGCAGCACTCCCGACATCACGCGGAAGTAGGTCAGTTTGCCCACGTATGGGTCTGCCATGGTCTTGAACACAAANGCCGCCAGCGGCTCGCTGTCGTCCGGTCTGCGCGTCTCCTCCTGACCTGTCTGCGGGTTAATGCCCTTCACTGGCGGGATGTCCGCGGGTGAAGGGAACTCGCCAATGATGAAATCCAGGAAGGCGGTCAATCCGTTGAGATTACTTGCCGAGCCGCACATCACAGGGATTAACTTCCCACTGGCAATGCCTGCCTTNAGCCCGCGCTGTATCTCCTCGCTGGTCAGTGGTTCGCCCTCTAGGTACTTCAGCGTGAGTTCATCATCGCCTTCGGCGGCAGATTCTTCCAGCCATTCGTGATAGCGGCTCACCTGCTGCTGCATGGAGGCTGGCACGTCGTCCTCGGTTGCCTTCGCCCCTGTGCCACGCACTGCCCGCATGGAAATCAGGTTCACCACACCTTCAAAGGTTGCTTCCGCGCCAATCGGTATAATCACGGGAACCACGCGAGCGCCGAACCGCTCACGCAGCTCCTTCAAACGCGCCTCGAAGTCGGCGTTCTCGCGGTCCATCTTGCTGATGAACACGGCTCGCGCAATGCCCCGTTTCTCGATATACTCCAAGGCGATATCAAAGCCNACCTCCGGGGCACTCTGCGCTGGGGTAACCAGCACCGCCGCGTCCGCGACGTGCAGCGCACCCACCATATCACCGATAAAATCCAGATAGCCAGGGGCGTCGATAATGTTAATCTTGTGCTCTTTCCACTCGACCGGCACCACAGAGGCATTGATGCTAATTTTGCGCTTGACCTCATCGGCGTCAAAGTCCGAGACGGTATTGCCATCTTCCACTTTGCCCATGCGGTCGATACCGCCGGTAATGAACAGCAACGCCTCCGTCAGGCTGGTTTTNCCCGAGCCTCCGTGTCCCACGAACGCCACGTTGCGTATCGCCTTAATGCCCACTTGTTTCACCGAAACGCCCTCCTGTCGTGAATGCTCCGGTCACGCCCGATGACGGTGTGTTTATCGCTGTCGGAAGGGCATGCCCAGAGCTGTCAACAATGCGCGTGCCTCTTCGTCTGTGCGCGCAGTGGTCACAATGCAGATGTCCATTCCCCGAATACGGTCTACCTGATCGTATACGATTTCGGGGAACACCAGCTGCTCGCGCATTCCCATCGAGAAGTTTCCGCGCCCATCGAAAGAGTTGGGCGACACTCCCTGAAAGTCACGCACGCGCGGCAGCACGANGTTCATCAGTTTATCCAGAAAGTCGTACATCCGGTCGCCGCGCAGGGTGACCTTCGCGCCGATGCGGTGCCCCTGCCGGATGCGGAAGTTGGAGATGGATTTGCGCGCACGGGTAATCACCGGCTTCTGACCGGAGATTGCCGCCAGGTCGCGCACCGCCCCATCCAGCTGCTTCGGGTCTTGCTCGCCCTGTCCCACGCCCATGTTGATGACGACTTTCACTAGGCGTGGCACCTGCATGATGGACTTATACCCGAACTGTTGCATCAGCTGGGGCACCACTTCCTGATAGTATTTTTCTTTAAGCCTCGGTATGTACCGCGTCTGCATCGTTTCGCTCATCGCTTCACACCACTCCATAACCGCCCAATGCGGCGGATACTATCTACACCGAGTCGATGTACTCCTTGCACTTCTTACACGTGCGAACCCGCTTNCCGTCCGTGGTGAACGAGATGGCGATGCGCGTTCGCTGGTTACAGCGCGGGCACACCAGCATCACTTTCGACACGTGCAAAGGGGCCGGTTTCACCACGCGTCCCGTTTGCGTTTGCGGGGTAGCACGGCTGGTGGTAGGGCGCGCCTTCTGGTGGCGAGTCACCAGGTTGACCCCTTCCACCAACACGCGGTTCTCACGCGGAAAGGTTTGGATGACCCTACCCCGCTTACCCCGGTCTTTGCCCGCAATGACCTCTACCGTGTCGTTCTTGCGTATCTTCAGCGGGCGCACCACTCGCCCGCTCTGTTTTTTCCTGGCAGTTGCAGTGCTCATGGGTGNTCCTCTCCTAAAGCACTTCCGGTGCCAGCGAGATGATGCGCATGAAGTTGCGCTCGCGCAGCTCGCGGGCGACCGGTCCAAAGATACGTGTGCCGCGAGGCTCCAGACTATTGGTAACCACTACGGCGGCGTTCTCGTCGAAGCGCAGCGTCGAGCCGTCGGGGCGACGGATTGGCTGCTTGGTGCGAACAACCACCGCTTTCACGATGTCACTCTTCTTGACCGGCATTCCGGGCGTTGCCGATTTGACCACAGCCACGATGACATCCCCCACGCGAGCATAGCGCGTGTTGGAGCCCTTTAGTACACGGATACACATCAGCTCACGCGCGCCAGAGTTGTCGGCAGCCTTTAGCCGGGTGTATATCTGAATCATTGCCTGATACCTCCCCTATTGTGCTTTCTGNANCACGCGTGCGACGCGCCATCGCTTGGTCTTGCTGAGCGGTCGGGTCTCCATAATCTCCACCACATCGCCCACCCGGCACTCGTTGTTTTCATCGTGTGCGTGGAACTTCTTGGTGCGCTTGACCGTTTTGCCGTACAGGGGGTGGCGCATCATACGCACGACTGCCACCACCACTGTTTTATCCATGCGGTCGCTCACCACCGTTCCGACGCGCACCTTGCGTCGCCCNCGCGTGACCACCTCATTTTCCGCCATTGATGTTCCCCCCATCCGTTACGCGCTCTTCTGCGCGCGCTGCTTTTCGGTGATAATGGTGTGCAGACGCGCGATGTTGTGCCGCGTGATGCGGATGCTTGCCGTATCACTCAACTTCCGCATCGCCTTGTTCTGTCGGAGCTGGAACAGCCTCTCCATCTCCTGTTGCAACCTCTGTTGCAGCTCCGGCAGGCTCAGCTTGCGGAGTTCCTCCGGTTTCAACGGTTTCATATTCTCCCTCGAAATCTCGTCTCGTGACGAATTTGGTAGCAATCGGTAGTTTGTGCGACGCCAGTCGCATCGCTTCGCGTGCCAGTTCTTCGGGCACGCCAGCCATCTCGAACAGAATGCGTCCCGGTTTGACCACTGCTACCCATCCCGCGGGCGCACCCTTGCCGCTTCCCATACGGGTCTCGGCGGGTTTCTTGGTGTAGGGCTTGTCGGGAAAGACCCGGATCCAGATTTTTCCGCCACGGCGTATGTGGCGGGTCATTGCAATGCGAGCCGCTTCAATTTGGTTGCTGGTCATCCAGCAGGATTCCAGCGCCTGCAGCCCGTACTCACCGAAATCCAGCTTGGTCGCGCCGGACGCCTTGCCCTTACGTCGCCCGCGATGTTGCCGGCGATACTTAACTCGTTTCGGCATCAGCATTGCCGCGTTGCCTCCTTCCTCCCCGGCGACCCCGGCGACGGCGTCCAGCNGGACGCTCGCCCTCTTGCGGGACGATCGGCGTCACCTCCCGGCTCTCCTCTTCTACCTTCTGTCCGGGCAGGATATCGCCGCGGTAAATCCACACCTTCACGCCGATGTTGCCGTAGGTCGTGGGTGCTTCTGCAAATCCATAGTCCACATCGGCACGTATCGTTTGCAACGGAATCTTGCCCATCTTGTCTACTTCCGAGCGCGCCATCTCCGCGCCAGCCAGTCGCCCAGCCACGCGCACTTTGATACCCAGTGCCCCTGCACGCATCGTGCGCAGNATAGCCTGACGCATGGCGCGCTTGTATGACACACGGCGCGAAATCTGCTGCGCGATGTTCTCTGCCACCAGCTGCGCGTCCTTGTCAGGCTCGTTCACCTCCTGCACGTGCACATGCACGTCCACGTTGGGGCGNGCTTCCTTCTCACGCGCCGCACGCCAGCGGTAGGACGGGTCTAGCAGGTGCACCAGAGCCTGGCGAATCTCCTCCAGTCCTCTCCCCTGCCGACCGATAAGGATACCCGGTCGCGCCGAAAAGATAGTGACCTCTACCCGGTTGGCTGCGCGCTCGATATCCACGCGCGAAATCGCTGCCGAGGCCAGGTCAGGACGACGCTTGGGCAGGTCTTTCTTCAGGAAGCGACGTATTTTATAGTCTTCGTGTGCCCACTTCGCNTAGTCCTTTGCCGAGTACCAGCGACTTTCCCAGTCGCGGATAATACCCACGCGGAAACCGATTGGATGAATCTTCTGTCCCAAACTGAACCTCCTCCGGTTCTCTCACGCTAACTTTCGCTCGTCGGTGCTGTGGGCGCAGTTCCGCCGCCACGTCGTGATCGTCGCCCTGCGGGCTGTGGGCGCGGCACCTCCTGCACCTCCACCCGGATATGGCAGGTCGGCTTGATGATAGGATAGGCGCGTCCCATCGCACGCGGGCGATAACGCTTCAAGCGCGGACCCTCGTCGACAACGGCATGCACTATTTTTAGAGCCTCCTCGTCGATGCTTCCGCCGTCGCGCTCCGCCAGGAACACCGCGTTCGCCGCCGCCGATTGAACCACCTTCAGGATAGGGCGAGCAGCACGCTGAGGCGAAAAGCGCAGAAACGCTATCGCTTCCGGTACATACTGCCCCCGTATCGCCTCTATCAGCAACCGCGCTTTGCGCGGCGAGACACGCACGTATTTCGCTATTGCGTGTGCCATCTCTCTGCCTCACTTCTTGCGTGTTGTGCGGTCGGTATGGTGCCCCGGATGCCCCCGGAAGGTGCGCGTCGGGGCGAATTCACCCAGCTTATGCCCAATCATGTTCTCCGTGATGAACACCGGCACGTGCTTTCTGCCATCATGCACCGCGATGGTGTGACCTACCATCGCTGGCAGGATTGTAGAACGACGCGACCAGGTTTTGATAATCCGCTTCTCGCCGGCGGCGTTGAGCGCCTGGATTTTCTTCATCAGCTTCGGGTCAACATACGGTCCCTTCTTGATAGAACGTGACATATCAACGCTCCTCCAGTCGCCATGTTCAGATTACTTACGTCGCCGTACGATGAACTTATCCGACGGCTTGCGACGGCGGGTCTTCTTGCCGAGAGTCGGTTTACCCCACGGTGTGACCGGTCCACCCCGCCGACCGATCGGCGCTTTGCCTTCGCCACCGCCGTGTGGGTGGTCGCGCGGTGTCATCGCCGAGCCTCGCACATGCGCGCGTCTGCCCAGATAACGGCTTTTACCTGCCTTGCCCAGCGATTCGTTCTCGTGCTCGGCGTGCCCAACCTGACCAATGGTCGCCTTGCACTCGAGGTGCACCATGCGCACCTCACCGGAGGGCAGACGTATTTGCGCATACTTGCCTTCTTTGGCGACCAGCTGAGCCGCCGTGCCCGCACTGCGCACCAGCTGTCCACCCTTGCCCGGCACGAGCTCGATGTTGTGTATCACTGTGCCCAGCGGAATCGCACGCAACGGCAGGGCGTTGCCCGGCTTGATGTCGGCGTTCTCACCACTGAGAACCTGGTCACCCACCTTCAGCCCATCCGGGCAGAGGATGTACCGCTTCTCGCCATCGACATATTGTATCAAAGCGATTCGCGCCGACCGGTTGGGGTCGTACTCGATGCTGACCACCTTGCCCGGCACGCCGATTTTGTCGCGCTTGAAATCGATAATCCGGTAGCGTCGCTTGTTGCCGCCCCCTCTGAAGCGTGCGGTGATCCTTCCCTGATTGTTGCGTCCACCGCTCTTCTTCAACGGCGCGAGCAGCGACTTCTCGGGTTCCTCGCGCGTAATCTCCTCAAAGGTCGATACCGCCATAAAGCGGCGTCCCGGAGAGGTCGGTTTTAACTGTCGTATCGGCATGGCTTACTCCTTTGCGCCTCCTGTTGCCACTACGTGACCTCGAACGCTTCAATGCGCTGCCCCGGTTGCACTGTGACGATGGCTTTCTTCCAGCCAGCGGTCTCGCCTGCTGGCATCCGTCCGAGACGGCGTCGCTTGCCCCGCACGTTCATCACGTTCACTTTCAGCACATTGACCCGGTAGATAGCCTCCACCGCCTGCTTGATTTCAATCTTGTTGGCATCCGGCGCCACCGCGAAGGTGTATCGTCCCATACGGGCGTTGTCGGTGCTTCGCTCGGTAATCACCGGTTGCAGGATAACCTCGTATGGCGATTTCATCGGGCGCACACCTCCTCCAGCTTCTGCAGTGCCTCCGGGGTGGTAATTACCCGGCGCGCTATCAGCATATCCCGTACCGACACCGCCGGTGAGATGCGCACCTCCACGCCCGGCAGGTTACGGAAGCTTTTCCACACCACCTCGTCGTGCTGGGGCAGCAATATCAGCACGCGCTTCGGGTCATCGATGTTCAATCCCTTCAGGAACTGCACGGCATGGCGCGTCTTTATCTCATCAAAGTGGATGTTCTCCACAGTGACAATAGCGTTCTCTTCCAGTTTGGCGGTGAGTGCACTGCGCATGGCTGCACGGCGCATCTTCTTGGGCAGCCGCTGGCTGTAGTCACGCGGATGCGGACCGAACACCACGCCGCCATGTCGCCAGTGCGGGGCGCGAATAGACCCCTGTCTCGCACGCCCGGTACCCTTCTGGCGCCAGGGCTTACGCCCACCGCCTCGCACCTCGCCGCGCGTTTTGGTGTCCGCCGTACCCAGCCGGGCGTTTGCCTGTTCGGCGACCACTGCCGCGTGCATCAGGTCGGGTCGCACTTCGGCAGCAAACACCACGTCGGATAGCTCTATCTCTCGCACGGGCTGTCCCGTTTTATCGTACACGCTCACCTTTGGCATCGCCTTACCCCCTCTCGTCCCTGGCGATAATCAGCAGTCCGCCGTTGGCGCCGGGAACAGCTCCGCGCACGAGCAACAGGTTGCGTTCCGCGTCTACACGCACCACAGTAAGCCCCTTCTGCGTGACGCGCTCTGCTCCCATGTGCCCCGGCTTCTTGACACCCTTAAAGGTGCGAGCGGCGTCGGTAGCGCCACTGGACTGAGGCTTGCGGTGTATCATCGAGCCGTGCGACTGCGGACCACCGTGAAAGTGGTGTCGCTTCACCACGCCCTGAAAGCCTCGCCCCTTGGATGTGCCGGTTACTTTTACCTTGTCGCCCGGCTTGAACACATCGGTGACATGGATTGTTGTGCCTACCGACAGNTTGCTGATGTCATCTACCGGCACCTCGCGCAGATAGCGCATGGGTGGCACGTTTGCTTTCTTAAAGTGCCCTTTCATGGGCTTGTTGACCCGCTTCGGAGATATCTCCCCGAAGCCCACCTGTACGGCGACATACCCATCCTTCTCCGGGGTCTTTAGCTGCGTCACCACGCAGGGACCCGCTTCTATGACCGAGACCGGGATGGCCTGTCCAGTCTCATCGAAGATCTGGGTCATGCCGATTTTTTTGCCTAAAATCGCCTGTACCGCCATCTTGTGGTTGCTCCTACTTGATTTCGATATCGACACCGCTGGGAAGGTCCAGCCGCATCAGGGCGTCGATGGTTTTCGGTCCGGCATCCAGAATATCGATAAGCCGCTTGTGCGTGCACAGTTCAAAGTGCTCCATCGACTCTTTATCGATATGGGGTCCGCGGATAACGCAAAACCGGTTGCGCTCTGTCGGCAGTAACACAGGTCCCGAAATGCGGGCTCCCGTGCGACGTGCCGTATCCACTATCTTCTGAACCGACTGGTCCAGCACTCGATGGTCGTACGCGCGCAAGCGGATTCGAACCTTATTCTGAAAGTCTCGACGCGCCATAACCTGCTGCCTCCTGCTCTTACTCGATAATCTTGGTGACCACGCCTGCGCCTACCGTGTGACCACCTTCGCGCACCGCAAACCGCAAGCCCTCCTCCATCGCTATCGG